>Ga0160420_100021_pt1 | contig 108803 bp, 138 predicted proteins | sample CelAP2metagpilot_FD_108197 | JGI IMG/M metagenome (GOLD analysis project Ga0160420, IMG submission 108197) | Phycosphere-associated microbial communities from algal ponds in Kailua-Kona, Hawaii, USA - Cellana AP2-5-5 metagenome pilot | ecosystem: Engineered > Artificial ecosystem > Aquaculture...
CGAAGAAAGAGGAGGATAAACGTGAGGACGGGCACACATACATAAAATAGAAGAGGACTTACCCGATACTATCGCCGCGGTACTGCAGGACATAGGAGGCCACGCCTTGTGCACACAGCCATTCAGCATATGGGGTCCCCTCCCCCTTTGTATTCACGTCCCAGTTATCCCCCCCGGGTGCGATTACAACAGACGTCCCAGCTGATGCGGATGCTGCACATTAAAAAAAAGATACGCTGTTTGTTTGTTTTTTTTTTGGGTTAGGGTTAGGGCACCATGACGCCGTTTGGAAACATGGAACCCAAAAGCCCATCTCTATTTAGGCTCTCTGAGGACTGTAGGCAAGCATACACGGCATACTTCCCCGAAAAAGTGGCCAAAGACAGGCAACAGATCGGAATCCAATTATACCTTAGCTTGTGCCCCTTCTTTCCACCCCCACACAACCCGTCTCATAGGCCGTAATATCAGCATGAGGACAGATGACTTGCCGACGCTCCGCCAAACGTTGCAGGTTCTTGAGCAACAGCACGCGGCGCTCGATGCAGAGGAGCATATGCTCGAGTCTGAGGTACGTGGAGTGTTGGCATTGGGGTGGAATCGTCGTGTCGTAGAAGTTCCTCGAACACATCAAAATCCGTCCACTCTTCCCGCACAGATCAAAAAGAAGAAAATGGAGGTGAACCGGAACGAGGCCCGGCTCAAGAGCTTGCAGACCGTAAGGTACATATTTGTTTGTGGCGAGAAAGGAATAAATCGGGTCATTTTCTGATCACGCATTCTGGGGTGAGCCCCAACATAAGCTCTCTTCCTTTCTTTCCCTCTCCCCTCTCACGGCCCCCATCTCACCCCTCTCCCCTCGTACACGACAGCCCGGCATTCATGGGAGAATACACACTCCTCGAAGAAGAGCTCGAGAAACAGTATGAGGTGTACGTGCGGCGTTTCCGGAACGTGGAGTACTTAGAGCATGAACTTGACAGGCTCCGCGTGGCGGAACACGCCAAGCAAGCGCGCGCGGAGAGGCGGCTTAGAAGGATGCAACAAGAAGTGCAGGCAGAGGAGGAACGAAGGCTGGGAAGAGGTGGAAAAAAGGCAGGAGTTCAAGGTGGAAGCAAAGGAGGTGGCGGTGTGTTTGCCAAGGTACGTTTTGGGAAGTGGTTGTATTTTGGCGCAGGGGAGGAGGAATCCTCACTTCGCACTCTTCATTTATACAGGATTACGACTACCGTTTGGGGAGCAACAGCAATAAAGCCAGCAGCAGCAGCATAAGGAGAGCAAGAAGCACGGCCAGGTACGTAAGATGGAAAAGGGGTAAATTGCGGGAAGTGCATTAATTCATGTGGCCTCTCCTTGCTTCCCATTCCCCTCTTCTTCCAGATCCGTCATCCGATCCCAACAACCATCACCACCAAACTCCTCCTCTTCAAGCCATCAACCAGTGGAACACCTGTATCAATACCCACAGCACGCTCAAATCTTGGGACCAGGCAATCGGAAGGCCTCCACCGCCTCTTCAATTCTTGACATGGGGACTAAGCGTTCCTCGCCTTCCTCATTGGGTGAGGACACGGAAGGGACTTTGGAGGGTGGGGGGGAAGAGGATAGTGAGGAAGAAGAGGAGATAGAGGAAGATGATTCGTCTTTGTTGCCAGCGGAGGAGGAAGAGGATGAGCAGGACGACGAGGAAAGGGAAAAGGGGACAAGGGGGGGGGAGGGCTTTTACCACCAGATGGAGGAAGACGATTTTTGAGAAGACAGCGAGCTAGCATGCAAAGAAAATAATGGTAGAAGTTGTAGATTCTTTGTTGAGCCGATTTTGTTTCTTCGTCGGCGTGCGTTGAAAGCCAAAAACGAAAGGGAATGAAGACCCGGAATCGAAGCATGGGCCGCCAGACAAGGTGAAACATAGACTCTCACCACCTGCCTCCGGGGAAAATGCGAGAAGCACGAGCTCCCCCCCGGCGGTGTTTGCACAAAGACTTTGTAGTCTATGTCAGGCTGGTGCATTTGACGACATGACAAGGCGCCTTATCAGCTAGATACGAAGGACTGAGCATATTCAACCACACGTCCACAATTGCATTTGTCTGTTTACCTTCTTCCTTTCAGTCGTCAACAAACCCCGCAAAACAAGTGGCACAGGGCAACAAGAGGACCACCAACAAGGAAAGTCATGGGAGAGCAGACAGAGCTCAAGACTGTCAAGGAGCAGGTCGTCGACCTGGCTGTGACAGAGGGTAAGTCCTGCCGGTTCGCCCACCCCTCTATCCCTTCCTTTCTCTCTCCCTTCCTCCCTATTTCACTCCCTCCCTTTCCTCCTCTTTCCGACGTCACTGCTTCCAAATCCTCACATTGCAGGTGTCCGCGCAGGTGTGGGTGCGGGATGCTTGGCAGGCTTGGGGGTATTTGCGGCCGACAAATACAGTCCTTGGTAAGTGAAAACGGCCATGTGTGAGTGGCATTGATGTAGGCCATATTCCCTTTTAGGGCTACCACCACCACCCAAGTTCTCATATACACTCCGCAATCCTTTACCTTTCTATGCAGGTTTCATAAATCGTTGGGCATCAGCGGGAAGGTAGGCACGGTCATGATTGCCATTACGGGGAGCTTCTTCCTTTTCACCGAGCTGGTACGTAGAAAGAGAGGATGAGGATGATGGGTTTATTGAGGGGAGGAGACATATTAACTCAGATGGATGATACAATACGACGACTGTTTCTGGTGGGGCTACAGGACCCAATGTAATAACACTGCGTGTGTGTTATGATTGGCGTATATTGCCATGGCCATGAATGTGTGTCGGTCTCTCGGTATTCCCTTTGTTCTGGGTGTCTGGGTATCTCTTTCCCCTCTACCCTCTTCCCTCCCTCATCCTTAACATTTACTTACCTCCATGTCAGGCGCTTGTTGACGCCCAACGTCACCCTAAGGAATACGGCTTTGACGATTCCCCTGCCCTCATCACCGACGCCGCGACCGCTGCTGCTGCTGCTGCTGCTGAAGAGGCCAGAATTGCCAAGAGCAGCAATCATGAGATGGTCCACTTTAAGCCTCGGTATTTGTTCGCTAAGGCCGCGAATCATTTGTACGACCACCCTTTTCAGATGCTGATCGCGATGAGTGCACCGATCATAGGTGGATTTTTCTACACGGAGATGCAGAAGCCAGGTAAGGGAGGGTGGGAGGGAGGGAGAGAAGGAGTGTTTTATTCACGTGCTTGCTGGTGAGTCCTCCACGAGTTTTACATGCTGTCTCTATCCATTTTTAATTACTCTTCCCAATTAATCACAGGCTTGAAACTGTCGCAACGCATCATCCACACGCGAGTCCAAGGCCAAGCGTCCGTCATTCTGATTTTGGCATTAACGATGGGCTTTCGGGAATGGATGACCAAACACGGTGGCCGCATCCCTTTGGATAAAGAGGACTCGTAAATTAAAATGAAGCGAGTGTGGAGAGCGGATGGTCAAGAGGAAAGGTGTACATGAAGAGGCAACGGCTGAGGGAGTAAGAGTGAACATGCATGGCAAGGAAAAGAAAGATTCTGAGGCAGAGGAATGAGTAGAGGGAGTTTTTCGCAGATATCGAAGTCGAATGCAGGATGTTGGTCACACATTTTTGCGTGGTTAGCGTGGTAGTTGAAGGGTGGGCGAGAGAGGGGAGAAAGTTTACGATGGGACGACGACGACCCAAAAACAAAAACCACAATCTTATCGACGGTGCACGCATCGAATATTGGCGCCGTCATGAAGTGGTTTCTAGTTTTTTTGAGGCGCAAAAAAGGCACGAAATGGGCCGGCTGGAGCTGAGCCACAACATCTTCCCGTGGACCCCCCTCGACCCGCTCGCTTTCCTTCGACGCTTCTCTCCCTCTCTCACCCCTTTGCTCTGCTAGATCGCTTCCTTGATATGCAGTTGCCCTATCTGACGCTTGTTCACGCCTTGTCTTTCTCAATCACCTGGGGTGTGGCGTGTGGATGTTCAGTCATAGAGAGCGACGCGACCAAAAGTTGCCAGGCAAACAATCTCGTTGAAGGCAACCCTGTAGGATTTGCTTCGACAGATACCTTCCGTTCCCTCGCTCTATCTCACCCAAGACAACCCCTCCTGAAACTCTTTTACAGCTTAAACCATGCGTACGGTCACGACGCTTGTGGCGCTGTCTGCCTTGATGGGAGCAAGTGCCTTCTTGGCCCCTGTACCGGCGCCTCAGCAGGTATGTCGTTAGTGGCGAGGACGAGCAATGGATGCGAGGAGGCTTTTGACACGTCGCTATGGTGTTCGGCTGGAAAAAAATGGCAGTGAGAGACGCGATGTATGTGTACAAATACCGAGATGTTTCATCCTGTTGATGTGACCGTGGAAAAAACCCCAGTCTTGTCTCTCTTGGTTGCCACTCTCTCCCAGGGTGTACCTTTTTTGCCTTTCATCCCCTACACTCCCTCCTTACCACATATATTGTACGAACGACGATGGCGAAAAGCAGTTTAAGCCTGCTGTGCTTATGCCTTTTAAATTTCCCTGTCTTCTATCCAAACTCCTCTGTTTCCCAGCGGCGGAAACCAGCGCTCGCATTCCCAACCTCACCCCTCTGCCTCTCTTCCTCATTGTCGCTCACGACACCTTTCTCCTCTCCGCATGAAACTTTCCCCCTATCATTTTTTCAGCACACCCGTGTCCAGGCTGGTGCCAGCGCAGATAACGACGATGACTGGAAGAGTATCATTAACTCGGAAGCCAACCTTTCCAACTATCTGGGCCAGAGTGGCTTCCGCTACAACATGAACCAAACCCCGGAAGAGGACAAGACGGAGGGACGCAACCTGTTCTCGAAGATGTTTGGTGCTACCAGTAATAACGCGGCGCGTATGTCGGCCCGCTCTTATGGACGGTCGCTGACTATTGACACGTACGATGCTGCCAAGGCAGCTGAGAACAAGGAGTGGATCGCCAAGTACGGGTACAAGCGATGGGGCACTTCCTACGTGGACAAGTCCGACCTCGAGACCGAAAAGAGCGCCGCCGCCACCTCCATTGCCCCGAAGAAGGCTGCACCTGCCCCCAAGGCGGCTAGCAAGCCCGAATTTTCCTTCCCTAAGTTCGGTGGTGGAGGTGGAGCGAAGAGCGCGGCAGCGGCGCCTGCTAAGAAGACGAGCCCCGTCAAGGTGACGGCTGCCAAACCCGCCGCTGCTGCCAAGCCCGCTGCACCTGCTGCTGCTCCTAAGGCCAAGGCTGCTGCTCCCGCTACGGGGCCCTTGGCCAGCAAGCCCCAAGCGCAGGGGAAGGGGAACCTCAATCTGCTTAAGAAGCAGAGCAATTAAGGAATGGAAGGGAGAAACGGAGGGACGGATGACATAGATGATGATAAGGAGGATGATGCGGGAAGGAGAGGAAGGGGAAGGGAGGTTTGAGAGAGGATTCATAAGATGACGTGAACGACGACGACCACGACAAGGGCGAAGAAGAAAGCCTTTATTAGACAACCCGGGTTGGTTGAATCGGATGTCGGTAGTTTATTTGGGTGTAGTCGTGTTTCTTCTCTTTCTTCTGTTTCTTCCTTGGCTTCAGCTAGTATTCATCTCTCTCCTTTCCTTCTGTTACCTCTCGCTTCACCGTCCTTTTCTTTATTTCTTTTTCTTGGGGTGATAAGCAACGCTCGATTAAAATGCATGACACTCACATGTTTGCAGAGAGGGGGAAAGGCTGCAGGGGAAGGGGATAGGAGCGTCGGTCTTTCGTCCTAACATGGACACGTCCACTCATGTTTCATGTTTTCCCTTACTGGGGACGGTAGTGGGAGGGGGTCTAGGAGAGGGGAAAATATATTCGATGTAAAATGCAAAGCGGGCAGTGAGCACCCATTTGATGGTGACATGAGAATGAATACACCGTTAAATAAGGGACATCCTGCCAGTACGCTCGCTCCCACACGTACAGCATACAGACAAACCGAGAGTAAGAAAGGGCACAAGGCAAGCACCACCAAAAGTATAGATCCTTACTCTCCTACCACCCATCTTCCCTGATCTATCTCAATTCGCACCAACAACAATAACAAGCCGTGCATTAAGCCGTGCTCGGGTTCCCTCCCTTGGAGGCCTTTGCCCACCGACCGAATATTTTTCCACTCCCACTTTTCGCCCCTCCGACACCCCCTCGACCAGTCACCAACAACTCCTCCCCCTCGTCCTCCGTCATCTCCCCTCCCACCCTCCCATTCCCTCCCGCCTTCCCCCGCAGGAAAACGGCCAGTAAGGGGTCCGCCGAGACACCGGGTGTCCGCATCAACCGACAAATCTTCAAGTGAGCACCCAAATAAGTGCACGTGTTCATCAGTCTCGGTTCTTCCCCGGGCAAAGTAGCAGGAGCAGCCTTCTTCTTTCCAAAAGAAGGAAGCTTGGGTGCAACAAACGAAAAGAGCTTCCCAAGAGTAAAGCGCGGGCGGCCGCTCATTACCTCTACCGTCTTTCTCGGCGAATCCGCACTCATGGACACCACCGCCTTTTGTGTCCGCCTCAAGCGAGGGAACCAATCAAAAAATTTGAAGATCGACCGGTACACGACGTTCTTACCCCCCGACTCCACCTTCGCACTCACACCCACCAAGAACCTCGCCAACATCCTCGGCAACGAGAAGAATGGCGCGACCGGCGCGCTGCTATAGGCCAAATCCCAATTTCCCGCGGCCACCGCGGCACCCACTGTGGTGTCAGGCGTGGCTTGGTGCTCTCCAATCTTCTCCAAGACATTTATATAGTTCATGATAGCCTCTGAGGGACCTGCCAGAATTTCATCCACAAGTCGAGTTTCGACCAGGAGGACCTTATCCTCGAGGCTCATCTCTTTTTCCACGGAGCGGGTGCGATGCCATTCCTCCACGGCGGCCATTCTACTGTCACGGAGGATATTTTCGACTGATGTCCGGTCGACTGGAGGCATGGGGTTGAGGTTCGCGTCGGCGGCACCCAGGAGGGATGGCGGGGAAGAGATGGTGGTGGAGGCGGCGGCAGAGGTGGGTTCGGTGGTAGACGGAGCCGAGGGAGGAGGAACGAGAAGGTCAGCTGCGGTGGTGATGACGGCCTTGGTGGTTGTGATTCTGCTCTTTGCCTTAGCTTGTTTCATGGCCTGCTGCACGGTGGTGGCGCTAGTGGGGGAAGAGACGGAGAGAACGTCGTCATCGACGACCATCACGCCGCGGGCCCGGTCTGCCCCAGTCGTCATCCGCTTGATGGTCTTGGGGGCTGAGGGGGAGGAAAGCTCCTCGATCACTTTCGCTGCTTCCTCGGCGGGCATCGACGGGATCTTCACCTTGAGAGCAGGCCCATTCACCTCCTTATCAACCGACGCGGCAGCAGCAGGAGGAGCAGGGGAGGCAGCGATTACAGCCTTATCTACCGATGCTGCTGCCGCTACAGGGGAAGACGAAGGAGGAGGCATCTTTTGTTTGTGCAGCTGGAGACGTTGCTGGGCTTGGGCAAGAGCGGCCTCTGCCTTCTTCCTTCGGCGTTGTTCTTCCTCCCGTTCCTGGTCCCGACGCTTGCGAGGAGGGATGCCTCCCGGAGCACCACCCACCTTGGTGGCCCAGCTCGGTGTCGTGGCCTTTGACGCAGTACCAGTCGTGAGGGGAGTGAGCTTCACAGGTGCAGGTATCATAGGCGGTGCGGCCTCCACCCTCTTGAGCTGCTGCTGTGGTCGGCGGGTGGTAGCAGTAGCAGCACTTGAGGAGCGGGGACTGCGTTCGTCCACCCACCGTTGACTGCGACCCTTCGTGACTTGCGGTCGGCGTCGAGGAGTCTCCTCCTCACAGAACCCAGTGGTCACCGCTTCGGACGCAGGTTCGACGACAGGTACAGAAGGTGAAGCAGCGACAACATCAGGAACAGCAGGGGAAGGAGAAGCAACGACTGGAGCAGATTTCTCCTTCGCTGCTGCTGGTGCTGCTGGTGCTGCTGCCGCCGCCGGACGTTCAACCACAGAGGATGAGGCCATGGTAGAGCCAGGCGTGAACGCTGAAGCCACATTTTCTTGATTTCGTTGTCGGGTATCATCCGTGGCTGTGGACAGGCTATCGCTGGCAGCATTGGCTAGCTTGACACCTTCACCGAGAGCTTCCGTTAGGGAAGCCTGCATCGCCTCGGCGCTTGACTGGGCCTTACTAAAAATATCTTTGGTGCTGCTGCTAATCATCGCAATCTCTTTGTTAATCATCGCTGTGATATTGTTTTCATCGTTCCTCCTGCTGCTGCTGCTGCTGCCGCTGCTACTGCCGCCCGGCTGTACAACCCTGCCATTTTCGTCCGTCATCGCTTTACTGTGCGACCCGAACCCCTCCAATGTATGCTCCAAGGCATTCAAAAAATACATCGGGTCAGCATCGGCGCCCTTCTCATCATATGGCAGCATCTCGTGGATACGATCGTCTAACTCCCAAATAGCATCGCGCACGGCTGCTCGCAATTCGTCCCCAGCGACAGCTAACTCGTTGTCCTTCTTCCTTCGGTTGTGGTATTGGACCGAGGTCATGCCATCGTCCATCGACCCCTCATCTGCACCTTCCGGCGCATTGGGGATGCGATCGAACCAATCGGCCTTGACATGGATAGGGGCAAGGCGAGTAGTGGAGGTGGTTGTGGAGATGATCGCCGGGCTGGTCGTCGTGGAGCAAGACTTGGGGAGTCGGGAGCCCGGCAGAACGAAAGCCACCACTCCGGCCGCATGCCACGACGTCGCCGCGAAGAGTGCGAGGCGAGTCTTCATTCTGTCGTTACGTCAAGTTTGGGGGGAGGGGATGAGTGCGTGGGCGTGGCATCACACGGAAGAAGCACACGGTAAGACCTGGTCCGGCTTGGGCTGGTTGCACGAAGAACAATGGTCGTGGAATGGTCAATAAAGGCGCCCATCGGTTCGCTCTGGGCCTAGAGAGCTCCGGTACATTAAGCCACAAGCCCATTGGGCACATCCTCGTGCCTCGTGATTGAATGGTTGAAATATATCGGGTACTATGGCAAGTGGAACAAAGTAGAAACACAGAAAACCGCGAGATCTATAGTAACAGGAAAGACTGGAAGAAGAGAGTAAATGAAGGAAAATCATGGCCTCATGCACGACCATGGGCATTCAATTCTCGTGGAAACGTTACGCATATTGGTGGAGGAATATCAGGCGTAGATGCCAGACATGCCGAGGCCTCCCAATTCCCACGTTCTTGTAGAGGAGTCTTCTTGATATGCCTCGTCTCACCGTTGCCGCCTGCACTTGGCGATCACATTCCACGCTCAGCCTCTCAGAATACATAATACCATACGCATAACCATAGGCCCCTCGACATCACCCAAGCGCCTATAATGCCACGCCGTGCTGCCGCCGCTGTGGTGGCTGAAGCTCCCGCCGCCAGTACCAAGAAAAAGGAAGGAAATACAGCCACGACAGGCGCCGCCGCTGAGGCCCCTCCCACAGGCCCTGTGGCGTCTGTCTCTGACACTACTACCAAGAAAAGCGGCGTGGAAGAAGAGGTGGAGGACATTTTTGAGGAGGATGAGACGATACTGGCGAAAGATAGCGGGCAATTGTACGAGGCCAAGGTCCTAAAGGTTCAAGAAAGGAAGAAGGGGAACGCGCCGCAGTACTTCATTCATTACCTTGGGTGGAAGAGCAAGTGGGATAAATGGGTTGGGAGCGATGCGTTGCTCAAAAAGAATGAGATCAACATCAAGTTGCAAGCACAGCTGAAGCAGGCGGCGAAAAAGCGGCCGGGAGCAGGAGGGAGTGGAGGGGAAGAAGGAGAGGAGGGTGGCAAGTCCGAAGACCACAGCAAGCGGGGGAAGAAGGAGAGAGGAGGAGTGGGGGAAGGGCCCACGATGCCTATTGATCCAGACGTGGAGCCAGTGACAGAGAGGGCGAATGACCCCCAGGTAACTTGAAATGGCAGCATTCTGGTCTCTCTCTTGTTCTTTCCGTCTCTTTCTTTTCCTTCCGATCCATGTTTCTGATCATGATTCATTCACGCGCTCTCCCCACCTGGTTAAGGTAAAGCTTGCGATGCCGTTTACGTTGAAGAAGCAATTGGTAGATGACTGGGAGATGGTTACACGGTAGGTTGCGGGGAAGGGAGGGAGGGAAGGAAGGAGGGAGGGGAGGGAGGGTTGTCTGAGTTCTTGCCTTGCCTCTCTCCGTCTCCTTCATCCTGTCTTCAACCTCGACTGTCTTTCACCCCTCCCTCCTTCCCTCCCTCTCCCATCCCCTCACGTCTTTCAGGGAGCCTCGCCAACTCGTACCCCTCCCCCGCACCCCGTCCGCGGCTGACGTTCTGGCCTCTTTTCTCGCGCAAAAAAAAGAAAAAGGAAGTACTTCCGCGTTGCAACTCCGTCGCTTCGAAGAGCTGCTGGAAGGCCTGCGGGTGTATTTTGACAGAGCCCTCCCCCTGATCCTCCTTTATCGACACGAGCGTTCTCAGTACGATCAGTTCTTCTCTTCCTCCTCCTCGACATCCCTTCCTCCTGCTCTTTCTGCTGCTGCCTCCTCCACCTCCTCCTTGCCAACCACCATAAACAGCAATGCCAGCAGCAGCATCAGCAGCAGCAGTAGCAGTAGTAAAAGCAGTAAGAGACCCTCAGATATTTACGGCGCCGAGCATCTGCTCAGGCTGTTTGTGCGACTGCCCCATCTGCTAGCCCTAGCTCCCATGGCACCCGCGGAGTTGACGCAAGTCCAGGCCAGGCTGGGAGAGATTTTGAAGTTCCTACAGAAGCAGCACGGCGACGTATTTTTGACAAATTACGGGAGGAAGGAGGAGGAGGAGGGGGAGGGAGGAAAGGACGGAGGAAAGGCGGCTGTGAAGGAGTAGTTGGAGGAGGGAGGGAGGGAGTCAGGGAGGGATGGAGGGAGGGAAGAAAGGAGGATCGGAGAAGATTCTGACTGGTCGTGTAGTGTTACATATGAAAAGGATATGGTGGATGGATGATGGTATGTCCTTCCGATCAAGACTGAGAACCGAAGACAAGGATGGAGGAGGCTTGAGGGCAACTCGACACACAAAACTTCTCGATAGGAGGAGCGCATCAGTGAGAGCATTAGAGAGAAAGAGAGAGAGAGTGAGAAAGAGTGAGTCAGTGAGAGAGAAAGGGATGGTGGTCGAGAAGATATGAAGCAGAAGCAGCTGTAATAGCTGTAGTTAAATCATAGGGATACATTCATCCACAGAGGAGATAACAAGGAAATGTGGAATTAGAAGAGGCGATTATTTAAGAGGCGAAGTCAATTAAAACAACCGGGAGAGTGTTCTCGAAGGAGATGTTGCTTAAGGGGTTGATGACAAATCGAGAAACCGCAAGTTGTTGGAGTCCAATGGAATGCTTGGGATGACAGTTTTCTTCTTCTTGTTCTTGTTCTTCCTCTGTCTCTTTCCGGTGATTGTTTGTTGAGGTCCTTGCTTCTTACTGCTGCTGATGCTGCTGCCTGCCAGCTGCAGTGAATATTATCATCTGTATGACTGGTTTCCCTCTGGGCTGCTGACGCTGTCGCTGATCTCTTTCCACACTCGTGTTATTTCACTCCCTCTTTCACACATCTCGACATTGTCATTGGACTCCAGCTCTTCCTCCTCATACTTATCTTCATCTTCTCCTCCCTTTCTCTCATGTTCGTGTCTAGAGACCTCCCCCCAGCCTTCGCTCCCTCTATCTCTCCCTTCACCCCTCCCTTCTTCCTTATTTCTGATTGCTTGCTTGGTTTTTAGAAACGCGACGATCCATATGTTACATCTGTTCTTTTCTCCAGCTGAATAAATAGAATTAGTAGTAATTAAAACTTCGATCTCCATTTCTTAAATGCCTTTACTCTCAAGGGGAAGGGAGTGGCATTCCCCCCCTCTCTCCCTCTCTCCCGCCTTCCCTCCTCCATGTGGTATGTGCCTTCTGCACATGAGCAATTCCAACCTACAGAACCCTCTTTCTGCTCGCTACAGTTCCGCCTCCCCTTCCTCAACCCTTCCCTCTTTGCCAGGGTTAAAGAGAGAGAGGAAAATCCTCGAAGGACGACACACACATACTGCGTGCAACCAGCCTCCCCCGCACACGTCATCACCCGGGCCACTTCACAAAATTAACTCCCACTGGCCACAGACCCCTCCCTCCTCCCTCCTTCCTTCCCTCTTCTCCTTCTTCAATTTCAATTTTAGTAGTTGTTGTTGTTCCCGCCATACCCACCTCCACGGGTGTTGGGGTAGGTTTTCCTGATAGCCGGGCGAATCTTCAAGGGGCGGCCACCAAGCTCCATCCCGTCCAATCGCTCGAGAGCGTAAGTAGCAGACAAGGGCTCAGTGAACAACACGAAGCCGTAACCCTTGCTGCGGCCCGTCTCTTTGTCGAGAATAATCTTGACGTTGACGACTTGCCCGGCTTGGGCGGCGAAGGCCTCGAGTTCCTCGGTGGAGGTGTCGAACGGGAGGTTGGACACCATGATCTGAGGGAGGCGGGAGGGAGGGAGGGAGGAAGAAAGATAGGAATAGAGATGAATAGGGGTAACTGGCAGCTCAGAACAAAGATCTTCTGGTAAGTGAAGGAGAACGAGAGGGAGGAGTGAGGTTGAACGTGTGCGGTGGAGGAACAAAGCACGACGGGTGAGAGTCATGGCTACGTCAGAACGGAAGTGAGGAGAACAATGCACTCCACACCCTACAGATCAGCGCAAGAATGGGGGCACATACACTGCATTCCCGTATCCTTGCACACCTGCCTCGATTTTCTGACTGTGTGTTTTCCCCTCACTCCCCTCCTCTCCCTCTCCACCACCCGCTCGCGTACGAAGACGAGACATACCTGGGTGGGGTTGGGCTCGCCCTCGATGTTCTCGCGCATGGAATTGATGATGCCGATGCTCTTGCTACGGCCCGTGGAGGACGACTGCCCGACCTTCATGTTGGTGGGCATGCGACAAGGCATGGGGAGGAAGGCATGGACGGAGGCCAGGGCCATAAGGAAGGCGCAGGTGATGGTGATCTTGAACATGGTTGACTGACGGGAGGTGAAGTGGGTCTGTGTGTGGTAATACGGAGGAAAACAAGCGCGATAGAGGTGTGAATGTGGGGCAGGGCCATGCAATGTCTAGTGGTCACTTGGGCGGATGGCCCACGACCAACGCAGCAGAATCTCATCAACAGCAGCAACTTGGAGGAGAGATGGGGAGTATCCACACGCACGACAACCCGTCGCGGCCAGAGACAGAGAGACCAGGCAACACACTGAAAAACCGTCCAATCCTTGGCCATGACCAAAGAGCTCTTGCTTGGGCGGTGGCACGCAAGTCTTTTACGTATCCTTCCCAACAGCAACAAGGAGCAAGGAGAAGGGAGATACAACACACGGACTTACTTCTCTCCCCTTCCTGACCACACAGAGGAGCGAGCAGCAGCAGGCGAAGTTGAAGAACAGTGCAAGCGAAAGCACTTCCTCGGCCCAAATACTCCTGCGTTTTTTTTTAAGTCTGGCTCGGGTTGCAAAAAGAATGGGCTGTGTAATAGTCCTTGTATTATGTTATTAATGTGTGCTTGTGTTTTCTTCCTCGGGGTCTGACCAATAATCGACTTGGTATGTCATAGTTTTTTTCGAGTGCCTTCTGGGAGGCGTTCTCTATAAAGCAGGCCGGCATAGTACCATGCAGAGCACCACAACCTCATGGACAGGGCACTCAAATCTTGAGCACTTGACGATTTTGGGGAATGAAAGGCTCTGACTAATGTGTTCTAGTGATCACACCACATAGGGGTATGTTCTGATATGCTCATCAGCCCGGCTTCTCTAAATTTGCCCCAAATCCCAATTAAACTTCTCCTGGTGAATGCATCCTCTCTCTGGTTGATACGTACATGCTTTATCAAAGTCAAGATTCCTTTACCATATACATCCTCCTCATTCCTTGATGATGGTGGCCTTGGTTGGCGTCGCCTTCCGGGTGCTTCCAGGTCTCTCTTTGGTCGTCGTAAAACTTCTTACACGACATGCGGAAACCTCTCCTAGAATAAGTGCTTACAAGGGGATTCGGACAGGTTAATCTCTTGTGTCACAACAACAACCATGAGCCAGAAGCAAAAGAAATGTTCGAAGCAGGATTCAACAGATAAACACGTCAAATACGTGTTTTCTGCCCCTTTCCTCTATTTTCCTTACTCACATCCACTGCAAAGTCAAACAAGAATCAAAGAGCCTGTTCTTCCTGTCAATCTTTGTTTTTCCTTCGTAACCTCGCCTGCCGCTCTCTATTTTCGCTTCAAACATCTCTCCTCCGATCTCCCTAAGCTGCACATTGCTCGATTCATGCCTCTTTTACGCACTCTTTTACGTTTTCGGTAGTTGATTAGAGATTTCGTTTCGGCGATCTTTTCCTCCCTTTTTCTGAGTATAAATTATCCTTCATTCAAGACATAGTGGGTTAGAGAAGGTGAGAATAAAAAGAGAGAAGAATAGACTGCAGCTCACAGGCCGTACTTTTCGCGCACTTTTTGATTCGCCGCACAGCATCACAAACGCTGCGTATGTTAGTTTCAATGGATCTCAAAGCACTTACCACTTGGGGCCAGCACTCAAAGATCCAAAAAGTGTCTAGGGTCCTGGCAGCTGCCTCCCCTACAATGTCCCTTCTATTTGAACTCTTCTTGCCTTAACCTTCATTCTCTTCGCTTGTTTTCCTTAGTTTATCATCTTCAAAAAAAAGTGCGAAAAGAATGCGTTTATTCCTCACCCTTATTTAGAATCACAATACATACTCCCTTCCTTTCTCTCTCTCTCTCTCTCTCCTGCTGCTGCTACTGTCGCTGTCGCGATTGCTGGTGGTATAGTTTTAACCTCGTAGACTAATCATCTCCTTCCCTTCTTTCCCTCCTCCTCATGCCATCTTGGCTTGCAAGCCCTCCTTCCCAACCCTCCAGGTCCAGTCTCCAAACGCCTCCCCGACATTTCGCTCCTTCTTATACGTTTCAAAAATCGGTTTCAAAAAGTCAAGCAGTTCCGGCATCTTCACCTTATCCTGATAGGCGAAGGCCGTCCTCGTCAACACCGGGCTCCCGCCCAACCAGACCTGGTAGCTGTTCGCGCCATCCCCCACGAAAGCCAACTCGGCCATATAGGGCCTCGCGCAGCCGTTCGGGCACCCTGTCATCCTAGTCAAAATCTGCTCCTCCCCCAGACCCATCTCCTCGAGCATGGCATGGATATTCCTCGTCAATTCAGGCAACACCCGCTCTGCCTCTGTGATCGCCAAGCCACACAGAGGCAAAGCTGGACACGCCATGGCGTGCCGTGTAATGGAATCGAAGCTCTCCACGCCACCCACCTTGTGCTTCTTCATGATATCCTCCACCCCTGCCTTATCCTCGGGCTTGATCCCCTTGAAAATCACGCTCTGTGCAGGGCTCATGACCATCGGTAAGTTGTACTTGTCCACAATCTCCCTCAAGCAACTCTTCAACTGAGGCCCATTTTCAAAATTTCGAATTCGCCCCTGCTCAACGCTGATCCCCAAAAACAAATTCCCATCCCCCTGCTCGTGCCAGCCCATCCAGTCCATGTACTGCCATTCCTCCATCGGGCGCCAAGCCTCCACCTTCTTTCCAAAGTACCCCTCGACCAACTCGCGGAATTTAACGATGCCCAGGTTGTGGACAAGATACTTCATGCGGGCGTTCATCCTCACCTCCCTGTTCCCATGGTCGCGCTGCGCCGCCACAATGGACTTCATTAACTCAAACACGTCGTCCTTGGCGACGAAGCCAAGATGGTCGGCGGCTCGGGGAAAGGATTGCTCCTTGTTGTGCGTGCGGCCCATGCCACCGCCCACCATAACGTTGAAGCCCTGGGGGAAGGAGAGAGGGAGGGAGGGGTGAGTCAATGAAAAAGGGCGGGCGCAAACATGCAGTTGACGTAGTGCGGAGAACTTGCCATAGATCGACACGGCACGGAGCATAACCCAAACACCCAAGCAGAAGCATGAAAGGAATACATACCTCGAGGCCGCCGTCCTTGTCCGTGATCACCACCAAACCGATGTCATTCGTGTAAAGGTCTACGCTGTTGTCGCCCGGTACCGAAATAGAAATTTTGAATTTCCGGGGCAAGTAACGGTCGCCGTACAGGGACTCCACTTTGTTCTTGACCATGATGCCGTTCCCGTTGTCGTGGGATCGGATCTTTTCAATGTCCCACCTTTCGATGTCTGGGAAGGCGAAGGAGGGACGAGAGAGGGACGGATGAGTTGTAAAGCGGATAAGCAGGGAGTCCGATTCACTTAATCTCATGGAAAGATACCATCCCCTCCCTCCCTCCTTCCCTCACACTCTTGTAACCCACCTCCCTTCCAGTACTCGACACTAGCCGCCTTCTCGTCCCCGAGCCAAATCTCCGAGAAGGCCGTGGTTTGAGGCTTGAACAATTCAGCGAAAATCTTGCTGTACTCCCTGGCATATTCATAAGCGGGGGAAGTGAAGGGCGCGGGCGTGCAACCCACGTTACTGGTAGGGGGAGTGGTGATAAATGGAGAGCGTGTGTGAGAATACGAAGGTGGCGTAAGCTGTGCATATTTCGGGGTGGGGCTGGACGGAGAAGACGCCTCTGTCCTCCCTTCCACCCTCCCTCCTTCCCTCCGCCCTTCCCTCCGTCTTTACCGGACGACGTCGCCACACGCCCCCACGGTAGAGGAACCAATTTTCATGATCGAGCTAATGACCGTCTTGAGGTTTCCCTTGAGGATGCCGTGAATCTGGAAGCACTGCCGGGTAGTGGCTCGGAGGTCGTTTTGGCCGTAGTCTGTGCACAGGTCATCCACGAGCTTGTACAGCTCGGGCGTCACTTCACCGGCGGGGGACTTGAGGCGGAGCATGAATTGGTATTTCTGAGGACAGGGTGGGAGGAAGAGGAAGGGAGAAAGGGAGGGAGGGGGGAAAAGGTTTGGTCAGGCTCTCGAGATGAGGGAAGATGTCGACGAGAAACTGCTTAGCACAGGCACGAACGACCTTAAAACAAGCACTTGGAGAGAGGGAGGGGCAAGGGGGGAAGGGGAAGGAGGGAAAGAGGGGAAAAGAAAGGGAAATTGCATACCTTTTGCTCGCCGCCTTTGCGTAGCTCTCGGTTGTCTTGCTGGTACGAGCCGTGGTACTTGACCACTTGGATGGCATCAGCACCCAGGAAAATCTCTTCATTATCGAGCTCCTCCGACAAGGGGTGACGAAGATAGTTGGAGCGGATCTGGAAGAACGGGGGAGGGAGGGAGGGAGCGGGTAAAAGTCCGGTTAATATCAGCTGCACTGCTGAGGGCGGGAATAAGAAAGGCTCCTGGATAAGGCAATCCCACAGGATAAGGCAATCCGACATTTAAGGCACGGATCACATCACGCACGAACAACCACACCTCTAAAGACCTGTTTGTATTGTCGACGGTGGATATATACAGGCCGACACAGGCACAAAAGTAGGAAGGGAGGACGGGGAGCATTGCGCGCCTACTCTCCTTTATTGCGTCACTTCCTGCAGTCATGTACCTCGGAACCCATGACCCGCCCCTCCAGATACACAAGCACCCTGTTGCGTTTGTCATCGCTCTGGTTCTGTCGACATATCCATGCACATCCAGCCTGCGTAAACACGCTGACTCGCATGCCACCAAGCAGCACTGCTATACTATCAAGTTGAAGGCAAACAGGAAATTTCTTGTCTCCTACATCATCATTATACTACTAGACTCACCTTGAGCTGCTCGATCTTGGCCAGCTTCGGGCCCTCTTCCCCCGCATCCATGCGGAGCACACCGCGACGTGCCATCGATGCAGCCACTCGAGCCTTGGGCAGGTCAAGGGGGGGGATGAAGGCCAAGGCGCCCGTCGCCACGAACACAACCGTCGCGAGGAGCGCCACGGCGGCGTGGGTGGGGGGGAACCGCCGCATGTTTGCTTCCTATACAGGATGTGGGAACAGAGAAGAGACATATAAGAATGGCAAGCGAGTGAGAGTTGCCGAAGCCTGGTCTGTGATGCACGGGCTCAGAAGCGAGGGACGGGAGAGTGTTAAGCAAGGTCAACTCACGGACCACCAAGAACAAGCAAGAGCGACGAGTCTGCGGGACGAAGTGAGCGCTCACAATATCATGCGCGAGCCCCGACACATAGGCACTTAATGGCACTACCAAGACGTGCAACCATAGTGCTATGCAATATATTCCATGCGCGTTGCACTTTTTACTGTCTAGTACGTGCTTTTCCTCGAATAGGGGCCAAGGCCACTCAGTGATCATTGTGGCATTCCGTTTCAGGCAGAACCGATAGGGCTGTCTCGGGAGCTCGATTTGGGAAGAACACGAAACAGAGACCGCCGCCCAACATGTCAAACCCTTACCCTAAAGCAACATGACCAACATATCTGATAAATAGCAAGCCTCTTCGTAACGCAATCCATTTACTTTATTATTTGCCCCTGTACTCCTCCGCACGTGATGAACCTCCCCGACCCCTACCCTGACCCCTAACCCCTTCATCCCTGTAAAGCTTCTTCCACCGCCGCTGCCCATCCCTCAATCCCTGGTGCTTCCCTCGGATAAAAAATCCTCTCTTCCTTCCAGCCCGCCTGCCTTGCTGCTGTCGCTGTCGTTTCCCCAATACAGGCCACGTTAAACTCCATGCCTACCCGCGATGCCCAAACCTTTAGAGCACTCGGACTCGCGAATGTTACGACTCTGCATGCTTTGGCTCTTGATTCGTCGGCTTCACTCCATTCTGCAGGAACTGTGTCATATGTATTAAGCCTGGTCACCTCAAACAACCTGCTTCCTCCCTCCCTCTCTCCCTGCGCCTCTCTTTCCCCCTCCTCGCACACACCCCTAGCATACAATCCGTCTTCCAACGTATGCGCCGCCCGTTTAGACGCCGGATAAAGTACTCTTGCCGTTCTTCTCGACTTCATGTCTCCCTCTTTCCCTCCCACTTTCTCTTCCTCCATCTCTGGTAGCTCCACAGCAAGCACTTTCGCAAGGGCCTTTGACGGCGTGAATTTTATGCCTGCTCCTGCTTTTTTCAACAGCACGCCTGTCGCTTCGCCGATCGGAACAAGATTCGTCGGTTTGTAGGTGGGACATGTCTGTGCAACTTCTAGAAAGACTTGTGCAGCCTGAGAGAGAGGGAAGGGGGGGGGCAAGGAGGGGAGGGGTGGAGAAATGGAGTGGAGAGACGGTGAGCTTCTTGTCTTTGCCAGGAGACGTGCCACTCCACATGTGGCAATGGCATTATTTCTGCTACTTTCTAATAAGGACTATTCCTTCTGCTGTGCCTCCCTCTCCATCACTCTCACCTCTGGTGACGTGATGACGATGTAGTCAAACACCTGCGTCTCCAACGTTTGTTGCAACTGGGCATGGCCCTCTGCATGGCAGTGCGCAATACATGGAAGCTCTAAGATATTGAACTCTCGTGCTTCCAAAAGTTTGCGAAGCTTGTCATTCTTGCCGGCTTCGCGGGTGAGTACCACGAGGTCCTCGGTAGGGTTGGAGGAGGAGCAAGAAGTCCCTTGGTGCACGTCTGCCGTGGCCGCGGATAAGAGAGTGATTGATCCGGTGTTTAGATATGTTAGCAAGCTCTGAAGGTGTCTTGGGTGCTTCTGATAGGTCTTGGCAAGGGGCCTTTGCAGGTGCTGTTGCTTGAGGTGTGGTATGAGGAGAAAAGCATCTGTTGCTGCAGGAAGGAGGAGTACCAGGCAAAAGAGTCCGCCCATGACGCTGAAAATGAAGGTCACGCAATGTGGTTGCAGTGGTTGTGGTCGCATGTCTGTGTGTGATTTTGTAATGCTTTAGAAAAAGGGCTCTTTTGGTTACGGTGTGCAAAGATGACCGATTTCCCCCGAAGAGGAGGTCGGCCCGAGACGACGAGGGAACATTTTTTGTGTGTCGTATGTGATCGCTTTACGAAACTTACCATGCACACTCATGCACAGGCATTTGGCGCAGAGCGAGGGTGTGGACGTCTTCAAGCTACGAGAGGCCAGCGCGCATTCCCCTCGTAGCCGCGACTGACATGCCCGCCGTCCCTCCCTCCACAACAAGTCTGAAGCTCTACTCTTTCTCAGTCCACCGCCCATGCACTGAGACGGCCACATTGGCGCTTTGTCCAGACTCTTCTCATCCTGGACACCAGCGCGCTTTGCTGCCTGTAGGGCTTTAAATGCTCCTTCTATTAGGTAGCAGCATTATCCTCACATATGTTGCCTGCCCCCTTCCTCCTCACACAGACGCGCGGGCTTTCGCATGCTACAAGCCACACCATGGGGGACAGTGTCCGAGAAATGATGCGGCAAGCCGCCAAACAGAAGCAGAAAAAAGCAGATGCCTTAGCCGCAGCCCTGAAGAACAGCAAGGGGAAGGAGCAGGTAGACAGGTGTGGGTGTGGGTAAGAGATGGGAACGTGCACGTGTTGTTTTTGTGCGTTTGGAGGAGTGGCTGTGAAAGGTAGTGATTGTCGAAGACGTTTGCGAGATGCGGGACGCTGAATTGTTGTTTCATTTCTTGAACCCCATACACACGCACTCAAACACCCCCCCCCACACACACCCCCACAACCACCCGCCCAAACACACGCACACGAACACATGTGCATACGCACATAACACGTACATACACACACTTATGCACTTACGGTCACACGCTTTTCCACACACTCACACATATTTACATAGATTCTGGCGCTCATGCGACAAAAAGTAGCCAAAACTGCTCCCCAAGCAGCATCAGCAAGCCCCCCCCGGTCCCTCCCCCCCCCCGCGCCCCGTCCTTCCTCACAATCCATGATGCCTCCCCCTCCTCCTCCAAAAGCCCCGGGCGCCATGCCCCCACTTCCTCAACCGGAGAAGAAAAAAATCGTCGTTGCCTCCTTTCCCTCGTCAATGCCCCCCCCTCCACCACCACAAGCACGTTCACCTGCTCCTCCGCCTGTGGCTGCTGCTCCTCCGCCTGTAGCTGCTGCTCCGGCTGCCCCTGGTGCTCATCCCACTCCTCATCGTTCGGCCGCAGCAAGATCGACTGGTATGCTCCCAGGTTTTGAACCCGTAGACTCTGATGACGAGGACGAGGACGAGAAAGGGATGGCGAAAACGGCTGTGGACGTGCCTGCCGCCTTGCCCCCGGGCTTCTTTGACAGCGGCATGGAAGAAGAGGGAGCGGAAGAGGAGGAAGGGGACGCAGAGAATGAACCTTTGCCCATCCCCCCTCATTCTCCATCTTCTTATCCTCCTCCTCCTCCCTCTACAAACGACACCACTGCATTACCCACCGGCTTCTTCGATGACCCGGATGCAGACGCCGCTGCTCACAACATCGATCTTGTCGCACAAAAAGAAGCAGCAGTTAAAGCTGAATGGGAGGAGTTTCAAAAATTTGCGGCTGCCGTCGTCATGTCGGAGGCTGATCAGGAAGCTGAAGAGGAGGCGGAGAGGGAGGAGGAGGAGCAGAGGAAGGAGCTGGAACACATGTATTATACTGCGAGGCTGGCAGGGTTGATGGCTACGTCGGGGGAGGCGGCGGGAAGGAGAGGGAAGAAGGGAGAGAGAAATAGGGGGCAAGAGAAAGAGGGGGGAGGGAGGGAGGATGCGTTGGCTGCTATTGAAGGGGTACCGTCGAAGAGGGAGGCCCCGGCGCTGGTGGCTGGTGCTGTGGAGGACGAGGGAGAGGAAGAGCGTGAGGGGGAAGTGAAGAGGAGGGATGTTCAAGGTGGAGGAGGGGGGGAGAGTGCGTCGTTTGAGATCTCGGCCATGCTTCGGGCAAAAAAGAAGCGGAAAAAGGAGGTGATGGAAGAGGCCTTTGAGAAGGATTACGTCCCTTTTGATCCTTTGGATTGGCGGGCAAAGACATTCGGTTGACGCCTTCTTGAAGCGGATATGGACGTTCGTGGCTCTTATCAACTCTTAAGGTCATTAAATCTTTTAGAATCCACATGTTGCTCGTCATGGTGGCATGCATATGCTTCTCCTTCCCTTTTTTGTTCCTCGCAGAATGCCAAATGTCGCTCGTTCCTTTCACGTACCCGGAAAAACGCAGCAGCATCACGCACATGCTATGCTTTCCGCGTGCAGATCTGCGTCTACGCTCTATGAGCCCTTGCCAGGCTGCGCATATCTATGACCGGCACTATTAGTCTCAGTCTCCATTTTTCCCCGTGCATCTTCTCGAGCAGGTAAAAAGCCAACCCAAGCGGCGCAAGGGCCGTCGTCGTGCGCTGCTGCCTCCTCTCCTACTCCTACCCCCTAGGCCGCCTGCCCAGGCCATGCTCATCCTCGATGGCTTGGGCGCCACACCCTTTATCCTCGCCATCCTTTATCTTGCGACGACTTTCCTCATCGCCTCCCGTCTCCGCAACCTCCATGCGCGCCATCGCGACATGAACACAACCAAGCTCTTCGTCTTGTCCGTTCTACTAAGCTGCACCATGCGCTGCCTGAGCTTCATTGCCCTGGGGGCATTTTCCGTCCAGTCTATAGCCATCGACAACAACAGTAGCGGCGGTTCATCCCCGTTACCATCTTCCTCATCTTTTGATTCGCAGGATCCCGATACCCAGTTTTACGAAAAGGTAAGGGGTAGCTTGAGGAACCTTTCCCTCTCTCTTTCCTCTCATGCTACGCGACTGCACGACCTTCCTCCATTGCCATTGCGTGTCATTTCAGCCTTTGTATTGCCCTCATTATTTTCTTCCTTCATGTCCCTTTCCTCTCGCCCAGGCCCTCCTCATCCTCTTCAACCTCCCCGACTTTGTCTTCGTGTCTGCGTACGTCCTCCTCGCCCTTGTCTGGGCCGAGACCTTTATCCAATCACGATCGCACTGGCTGTCTGTCAAGCAATTTCGTCGCATGTGGCTGCTGTCCTACCTCATCTTCAACGCGTGCCTGTACCTCGGTCAACTCGTGCTGTACACTCTCCTCTTCCTCCCCAGGGGGAACCAAGAATTCCTCAGCAAGATCATTTTCTTGACCTTGTGTGTCATTAACTTCTCCCTGCCCATTATCTTGCTCCTGCTCTTTTTTTACCTGTCCATTATGTTCGCGGGCTTTCCCTATAAGAGTAGGGGGGCCCCGGCGAGACTGAATCAGATCAGTAAGGTAGGTCTTGGAGAGGTAGGGAGGGAAAGAGGAAGGGAGGAACGAGTCGGATGCAGGAGTCCTTCGGGTTTGCTGTATGTGTGTGTGAAGTTTTGAATGTATCTCCGTGCAGCATTTGCAAGGGCCTCGTCGTCCACCCTCCTTCCCTCCCTTCCTCCTCCACTTCCTCCCTCCCTCCCTCTACCTCCCAGGTGATGGTTTGGTGGACCATTGGTCGCATTATTTGGGGTATTCTCGTCCTCACCACCATCTTACAAGGCTGGTTGACCAACGCCTACCGAGACCGGCAGGTGTACGGCGTGGTGTTGGTCGGCTTGTTTATAATCACGGAATGGATTCCGTTTTTCGTGTCGATGGATGTGTCGTTGCTGGCGTCGTTGTCAGCCGAGAGGGGGAGGGGAGGGGAAGGGAGGGAGGGAGGAGAGGTGGGGACGTATGGGACATTATTGGTGCCGGATTTGGAGGAGGACGAGGACGAGGAAAGAGGGAGGGAGGGGAGGGGGGGGATTACTGAGAAAAGCAGGCGCAGTGGTGGGGATAGGAATGAGATGGAGAATGATGAGGTCGAGGAAGAGGAGGGAGGGAAGGAGGACGTGGAGGAGGGAAGGGCGGACAGGATGCGAAATTCAGCAGCGGGAACCAGCCCCTTCGCAAAAGGAGAACGAGGAGGAGGAGGGGATGAAGGAGGAGGAGGAGGAGAAGGAGGAGGAGAAAGAGGAGGAAAAGGAGGAGGAGAAAGAGGAGGAGGAGGAGGAGGAGGATTTTTGCTCTACCCCTCCTCGGTCAAGACATGATTTACGAGCAAGGGAGTGTGAGTGTGCGCGTATTTGAATGCCTGCATGCAGGAGAATTAGGCGAAGGGTTAGCCACAGTGTAATGTAAATTGATACAAGTAAAAGACGAAAAAGGAGATGAGGAGGCGTGCTTGTCGGCAGTGCTCCGACCTGAAGGTCGCGGCGCAGACTGGCAGAAAGCCAGAGTTAATAAAGTAATGCCCTCCTCCCGTCAAATAAAAGAAATCAAGCAACACCATATGCTTTAATTGAGTAGCATCCATGAACTCTTCCATCCTGAACCCCCACCATGTGACATAGGCAGCCCGACCTATCTCCTTTGAAGCAAAACATTTTTTTACTCTCCACTCGAAGGCCAGTCCACGGTCCCCTTCCGTCTTCTTGTCAACCGCTTGACATACACCTTCCCCCTCTCCTCGTCCATCCCATCCCCCTCCACAAATAAGTCCACGCACTGCTCCACCCTCACATCCTCCACCACCCACCCACCTACCCCTCCCTCCCCCGGCCCTTCCCCTCCTTCCTCCTGCTCCGCCAGTGTAAAGAAGGCCAGGTCCAACGCCCGCTTCTCCGGATCATGGTGCGAATATGCCACCAGCACTTCCTTCGATCCATCCTCCTCCAAGCACTCCCTGCAAGTCCACAGCAGCTTTTTATGCTCGCTCCGATTGAATATCAAGTCGGCGCAGATGATAAGATCGAACTTTCGCCTCTTCTTTCCTTCCTTCCCTTCTTTCTCCACCCCACCCATCCCCTCCAACGGCGCCAGCAGCGTGTGGACCGGCTGGCCCCAGACGTAGCCCACCGTGCTTAACGCCCCCTTGGATACGTGCCCTTGTTCAACCAGTCTATCTACATTGCTTTGCATGGCCTCCACCAAGACTTGGTCGGTGCTTGAGGCATAATCAGAGGCAACCACATGCTTCGCTCCATTCAATGCAGCCAGGAGGGAGGGAAGAGCGCATCCCGCGCCGAGTTCGAGAACCGTCTTTCCCCACACGAGGGAGGGGTCAAGTTCGAGCATTTCACCGAGGACCTTAGCCGCATTCCAGACTTTGTGTCCTGTTGCATCCATGCATAGAGATGGGAGGGAAAGATAAGGGGGCTATGATCTACATCCGTCCCTCCACAGCACGTACCCCACAAACTATGCCGTCCCGCGGCCAGGCTTAGTTCCAGCGTCGGAGGATCTGCCTTGGGATCGAGACGTGTATAAGTCTCGCTGACAAATGTAGGGCCCTTCTCCTCAGTATTACTGTCATCATTATCACTATTTCCGCTCCCCACGCCCCCGCCGACGGCGAATAGGGAGAGGAGGCCCTCCTCGAGCTCTTGATCAACTTCGCTCTCGTTATCGGCTTCCTGGGTTGGGGGGCGGACATGCACGCCTTCCATTTGCAAGAAGCTCTATTGGTGTGTGAAGAGATGATGAAATAAATACCAAGGAAATGGCGTCTCAAAAACGCCTTGGGGTGGACAGTAGATAGGAAGAAATGGAAGCTTAAGAAAGGTATCTCTGCTGGAGGCGTCGGAGTTGCCTTGCTATCATGTCAACGTACCTTAAGGATGTGGCGCGCCGCCATCTCCGCCTGGGCAGATTGCCTTGCCGCCACCTCTTGCACACTTTCTTTGGGCTCCATCCTGTAGTGGGTGGCGTGGTGTGATCGGAAACGCGTAAATGCGAGAAGCCTTTCGACCTCCCCTCAACCCCTCATGTTGTACAGAGGAAGAATGATGCTACCGGCTGCCCGGAGGAGAGACCGACAGGTCAAGAATTGGGGAGTGGCTAACTGAATTTGTGTCTTTGCCCACGATCACACGCATGAACTCATCCACGTCTACACTGGACTTCCATTCGGTGACGGCGACAATTCTGCGTTGCGCGGCCTTGCCTCTAGCTTGCTGCTTGAGCCTCGCCCTTGGCGACGCCGTTGTTGTCGCTCCAGCAAGAAGCCTTCCATGCCTTGCATTTGGCATTGCTATTCAGACCTCTCACCACCGCCGGGACCCCGCCAATTCACTATACATGCTTACAGATTCTCAGAGCCTGCACGTAATTATCCGCTGCCATTGCCTGTCACTCAAGGGCATATCAGAGCCTCTTTTCCTGGCCCCCTGCTTTCAGCCGCTCGCCCTCTCTCCACTAGTGCAACCGCAACGTCGTCGTTCCATGACTTCTGACTGCCATAGGGCAAAGAGTTAGCTGCTCATTCGCACTGCCAAGACAATTTAAACGCGTAGCAATTTTCGGCTGCTGCCGCTGTCATCGTGGCTGTCGTGCTGGAGCGGCTGGCAATCCCCCTTCATCACCCTCGCCGTGCTCCCAGTAACAGCAGCAATACTAACATCCCACTCCCATGGACGCCCAAGCCTTGCAACAGCTCGAAGGGCTGTGTGAAACCCTGTATAACAGCAGTAATGAGACGGAGCGCCAGCAGGCCCAAGAGCAACTTCTTTCCTTGCAGTCCTCTGCGGAATATATTCCCCGATGCCAGTACATTCTTGACAACTCCCACTCCTCCTACGCCTTATTCGTGGCAGCCAATGCCCTTACCAAGCTCATCACACAGTTCTGGAACAACTTTACAGTCACCGAGCGCGTCGATGTACGGAACTACGTCCTTTCCTACCTAGCAAGTCAAGGTCCGCAGCTGCCTGATTTTGTCGCTACCAGCCTCATTCAACTTGTCTGCCGCATCACCAAACTCGGCTGGTTCGATGACGCCCAGCACAGGGAGCTCGTGGAGGAGGTTGATAAATTTTTGCATGCCAACGTGGAGTACTGCATTGTCGGGCTTCGGATTCTTAATCAGTTGGTAGAGGAATTGAATCTTCCCACCTCTGGTCGCACCCTCACCCTCCACCGCAAGACGGCAGTCTCCTTCCGGGACCTCTGCTTGTTCCGCATATTTCAGATAAGCCTCTCTACGCTGCAGCAGGTGAAATGTCGACAATTTACCAATGCAGCCCCCCAGCAAGAGGTGAAAATCGCAGAGCATGCCCTCAACCTCGCCACGCGCTGCCTCTCCTTCGATTTCATAGGGACAAACCCGGACGAGTCCGCCGAAGATGTGGGCACAATCCAAGCCCCCAACACTTGGCGAAGTGTCGTTCAAGACCCCGCCACCATGACCCTCTTACTCGACTTCTACAAAAACACCCAACCCCCGTCCTCCTCCCAAGCCCTCCAATCGGTCATCCTCCTTTCCTCCGTCCGCCGCTCCCTCTTTTCCACGGACAAGGAACGCGCAGCTTTCCTGCAGCAGCTGGTCACGGCGATCCGGGACATACTACAGACGGAGCAAGGGCTGAATTATCAAGAGAATTATCACGAGTTTTGTCGATTGCTTGGGCGGTTGAAAGCCAACTACCAGCTATGCGAGCTAGTGAGGACGGAAGGCTTCACTGAATGGTGCGATTTGGCCGCGGCGTTTACAGTGCGGAGTTTCCAGCAGTGGCAGTGGTTCAGTAACTCTATTCATTATCTGCTCGGATTGTGGGGGAGGTTAATTGCCGCTATACCCTATGTGCCACAGCAGCCTTCCTCCACCTCTTCCTCGAGTAGCAGAAATGGCGGGAGCAGTAGCAGTGGCGTGAACTATAGAGAAAAAATGCAGAGGTGTGTGTTGCAGGTGGTGCAGTCGTATATTAAATGTATGATTGAATCAGTCGAGGTAGTCGCGCATTCGGACGGTAGCTTGGACGATCCCCTCGACGACGAAGGCTCGCTCAAAGAGCAATTGGAACGGCTTCCCGTTATATGCCTCTTCCAGTACTCCTCTGTTGCATCGTATCTTATGTCATTCCTTGATCCTATCATGAATGCGTATCAAGAAAAAATCCTCAAGGACCCTTCATCACACCGGACGGCGCAGCAAAGCTCGGAGGCGGCAAGAGAAATGATCGTGTTGGACGGGCAATTAACCTGGTTGGTTTATATGGTGGGCGCCATCATAGGAGGACATACCAGTGAAATCCACAGCGCGAGTTCTTCGGGCGATGGAGGGGCCACGAGCCAGGAGGCAATCGATGCAAATTTGGCGTCGAGATGCTTGATGCTCGCTCAGGGGTTGAATGTGCGGGCGCAGCAGACAGGGGGGGCGGGACCATGCAGCCCGAGGTTGGAATTAGCATTGGTTTATTTCTTCCAGGCATTTCGTAAAATGTATGCGTGTGAGATGCCGCAAACGTTGTCCATGTCCTCGGTGTCGATGGCGGCGGCAGCCGTGAGAATGGATGGGGGAGGGGCGATGATGAAGGCGAAGGGTTACCAGACCGTCTACGACTTGATTGGACTGGGGGATCAGGTGGCTGTGACCAACATAATTGTGATTAAGGTATGTCTGTTTCTGCTTTTGTTTGTATGACAGTCTCTCCATCCATCTCACTTTTGCTCTGGAGTGTTTGATGATTTGATTGATTGTCTTTGATGTGCATTTTCATTCATGTATGTTGTTTTGCTAGATGTAAGTCAGGCTTTCCATCCTGCCGTCCTCTTGCCGCCGCAGTAAGACATGATACATGGCCTTCGTCGTCCGCGTCATTCATCCTTTCTTCCTCCCTCCCTTCGTTCCTCCCCTTCATCAGGTGGGCAACAACCTCAAGCACTGGGGCAAGAACGAGGAGGTCATAGCCCGTACCCTCCACCTCTTCCTCGAAATGACCATGGGCATCGGGACTGCCAAGGTCCTCCTCTCACTTGACACGGTCCAATACCTTCTCCAACACCACACCCCCGAGCACTTCCCCTTCTTAGCCGTTCCTGCAAATAGCCGGCATCGCACGTCATTCCATGCTACTCTGGCGAGGCTCATCCTCTCCGTTGTCGACGAGAGGACGGCCGCGGCGTTTGAGGCGTTCATGGAACCGATCCTCCAGGTACTAAGCCAGCTACAGAGCACCCCGGACATTCGGACAGAAGATGCCAAGCAAGCCATCATTGGCGCCTGTCGAGATCTGCGAGGCATCACGGCCGCCACCCAGAACCGAAAAGCCTATTGTGCATTGTTCGAATTGCTCTACCCCCAGCATTTCCCGGTGTTTGTCCGCGCGGCCGAGGTCTGGTTTGACGCACCTGAAGTGACCACGGCCCTGCTTAAATTCATGCAAGAATTTGTGTACAACAAGGCGCAAAGGCTCATGTTTGATCAGAGCTCTCCAAATGGGATTTTGTTATTCAGAGAGGCGAGTCGTGTGTTGGTCGCGTATGGCTCTCGGGTGTTACAGCATCCGTTCAGGTCGGACGTGTACAAGGAGAAATACAAGGGTATTGCGATATCGCTTAATGTCCTTACATGTGCCCTATCGGGGAACTACGTGAATTTTGGCGTCTTTGCCCTGTACGAAGACCCGGCCTTGGACGATGCCCTTAAAATTGCCCTCCAAATGGCCCTCTCCATCCCCTTCCAAGAAATTCTTGCCTTCCCCAAGCTTAGTAAAGCCTACTTTGCCTTCTTTGAGGTCCTCTTCCGAAACCACATCCCGGCCGCGCTTTCCCTCCCTACTCCCGTCTTTCTTCACGTCATCCAGGCCCAGCACGAAGGGTTGCAGTCGGTCGACACCCTCCTCTCTGCCCAATGCGCCTCCACTATCGACTATCTCGCCACCTACTTCTTCCAGAACAAGGCCAAGCCAGACCGTCCCCCCATCCGTGCCCTTCGCGCTCACCTACAAGCGCAACCCGACATGATTTTCACCCTCCTCTCCACCCTCTTCACGCAACTCCTTTTTGGCTCAGTCAACCACTGGGCCATCACCCGTCCTATCCTCTCTCTCATGCTTGCGTCCGAGGAAGATTTTAATGCTTACAAGGAACACATGATTAGCACACAGCCCTCCCCTGAGAATCAAGTGAGACTTCGGGAAGAATTCATGAGGTTGTGTGCGGATCTTCAACGGAATCTGGAGCCCAGCAATAGGGAGAGGATGGGCCAAAAGCTAACCGTCTTCCGGGTAGCTGTTTCCCAGTTTTTGACGAGCTGAAGGGCGGGGGAAGGGAAGGAGGGAACTAAGGGAGGAGTTGGAAGGGTGGAGCTTGAGCTGCACAGATTTCGACGGGTAAGGGAGAAATAAAGGAAGGAAAGGAGGGAGGAAGGGAGGAAGGGGAGATGAAACGGGCATCTGAAAGGGAGAGCGTCGCGAACATGTGACGGAGACGAGGAGTGCAAAGAAGGGGGGGTGGGACTGGGTAGGAAATAGAAGACGTAGGAGAAGATAGGAAGTATAAGTGATATAGAACGAGAGAAAAAGACAGGGCAGGAAGACATAAACAGAAATAAAGGAAGGAAAATAGAGAGCGATAGGAAAGCTGAACAGTCATAACGATGCCCGCATTGATTGCACTTTCTTGCCTATGCTTTCTAGAATATTGCTCGACAGAAATAATTTTCTTTTCTAAAGAGCCTCTTTGTCTCGCCCTCCGTTGTTTTGTGTGACGGTTCCTAAATTGTTGGTACTCTTTTCCCTAACCCCTTATTATTTTGATGCCGGCTGTGGGTTGCCATTGTCCGATTCTTTGGTGGTGGTCTTGGTCCGCGCTCTCGATCGCTTTTTCCCTCGTCATTGCATTTTTGTTCACTTCTGCGTAGCCTATGCTTTTTCCACCATACCTCGAAATGCCTTCTTTTCTCAGTGTTTCTCGCGTCAACGCATGCTGCTACTACCTCTAATCTGTTGCTGCTGCGTCTGATCCTGCTCGCGCTCGTGCTGCTTCCCCACTCCCACACACGACCACATTCTAATGCAACACGCAATAATGATACCAATTGCGTTGTATTGCTACCACTTTTTCTCTTCAGTATACTTTTTTGATTTTCGATGTTCTTTATCGATAGAATAAGTCTCACTTACTCATTCACTTCAACACATGCATTTTTGGGGTCGTCGATGTCACCATCGCTCAAAATTGTTTTTTTTTCCTGTGACCCTCTGATTCTTTCTTGGGGGTCTTTACTTTGTTTATCATCTATCTCCCATTGTCATTCATTATCTATGTTATATTAATATTATTATTTGGGATCTGTGCTCGCCAGTCCGCCTCTCCTTCCTCCTCCCCAAGAAGAAAAAATGGCCCAAATCAACTGGGAAGGATGACACATGTACAAAATTTCCTCCTCCTCTCACTTGCCTATCCACGCCGCCGCTGCTGCTGCTGTTGCTGCTGCTGCTGTTGCTCGTGCTCCTCCCTTTCCTCCTCCTTTATCTTCCGACTCTCTTGTTATTCGACCATAGCCGCCGCCATCTTCCCTACCTCCTTCCACTCCCCCTTTCCTTCCCCCCTCCCTCCTCCCCCAAATGTAGTACTGAATCGCTCAAACGTCGAATTAAATCCCTCAACGTCCTCACAATCAAACAATTCTTTCGCCACCCTTTCCCCCGAATGGGCCTCCACCAACTCCGGCGGTGCCATCAGATTCCAGGCCGCCGCAAACCCATCCTTCAAACCCCTCCTCAAAGCTTCCCTCGAAGAGTCCAATGTATCAACCTCTGTCGTACCTAGCGGCGGTGCTACCGGCAGCAGGTGCACCACTCTCCCCCCCCCCTTTCCGTCCGGCACATACACCCCTTCCTCCCTCCCGGCCTTGGCATGGGACCCCTCATTTAACAACAACAAATCCGCCGCATACTGCTTCAAATGATCAAACCTTGTCATATGGCTCGCGGCAGCCCCAAACGAGTGTTTCTCTGCCAGGAACCTACGAGCAATGAACCGCTCGTAGATCCCTGTCACCTTGTGCCCCAGCACCTCGCTTCCATCAGGTCTCGTCCTCAGCGTCACGATGTGGGTGCATCCGTCCTCCACTGCGCTCTTCAAAGGGATGGGCTCGAAGACAAGGGCATCCGCGAAAGCCCCTTCCTTCTTCTCCCCTGTCACTCGACACGTCACGTTCAGCCGGATCGGCGGCCCGGCCACGCCTGGTACGCACATACTGGACTTCAAACACTGCATCAACCCCTCGAAACACCCCCAATCCCCCCTCTCGCTGGTCAAAGCCAAACTCTCCATCCCGTCCAAGCTGGACGCCACAATGTTCAAAGGCTGCTTCTGGTTGTTCTTCCAAAACTCTGCCCAGTCCAACCGCACCGTCTCCCGAACCACCTTCTCCAAAAACTGCAGGTTTAGTACGGGTCTGGCTTCCAACCTAAGGAGAAGAAAAAGAGGGATAAAGAGGGGAGGGGAGAGGAGCGAGGAAGGAATGGGCGAGCGAGAGGTTAGAGGTAGCGTGCGGGTACATTTGGAATGTCTACAAATTCTAGGGGCAAGGACCGAGGGAGGGAGGGAAGAAGGCACCCACCCAGGAAGAAGCCCCATCGCCGGTATCAACTGCGTCCGGTCTAAAAACCTCTTCCCCGCAGCCGGCAGAATGTCACTGTAAATAATCGTGCCATTCAGCTGCCGGGAGACAAAGAATGCTGCGATCAGCGCACCGGCACTGGACCCATACACGGCATCAAATGCGTCAGACAACCCCAGCAAATTAGTAGCTGCTGCTGCTCCGGCAGAGACGGCGCCTCGCATTCCCCCCCCTTCGATTGCCAAGCCTATTTTATAACCGTCTAGCCGTTCGCCTGGCTGAGACCCAGAGCGGACGCGGTCGTGGAGGATTTTCAAAACCGGGTGCTCCTGCATGCTTTCCGCCGTTTTTCCCACCACAGAGAGACGAGTAAACGCACGACGCCGGGCCTTGTTTTTTAAATTTTCCTTGTCCGTAAACGCGTCAAAAGCCTGGTGAAGGTCTTGATATCTTTCGATTACTTGGCGGGTAGTGGGAGAAGGAGAGGGAGGGGAGGAAGGAAGAGAGGTAGGGAGGGGGAGGGGGGGTGCTTGCAGAGTGGGCAGGCGTAGGAGAGGGATTTCCAAGAGGCGACCCTCGGAGATGGTGGTGGTGGTGGGGGTAGAGGATGAGGAGGGAAATGAGGAGGAAAGCTCGCTGGGCTGAGATAGGCGCTGGCGCTCAAAGGTCCCGAAGCGCCGACGGCGACGCTGATGCGGCTGTTGTTGCGAGTGGTGGAGGTGCTGCTGCTGTTGTAGGACGAGGCTGGCTACAGCGGACTCTTCATCTTGGTCAAAGGGGGACGAGGCGGGAGTACGAGAAACACGCCTGTGTTGAAAATGTGGGGAGGAATGAACGGTGAATGTGTGAGATTCAGACACGGGGAGAAACAAGACGTAAACGTTTGCTTGGTCTACGAAAGGCAACGCACAGGTGGCAAGAGACTCGCCGTAGATGCTCGCAGCGCGCACATTATCCATTTTTACACGGAGTTTGTACGTCCTTAAGCACACACGTACCGCGAAAACTTGATGCTGCGAAAGCGGCGAATGGTGGGGCGAAACCGTATTTTCTTCAAAAACATGAAGCGAGTCCGAGGAGGAGCAATGGACGAGGAGACCAGAGGTGGGAACGAGGCAAGCATTGTGGTAGCAAAACACACAACTATAACTATCCGGGCGCATAAGCCGACGATTCGTCTCGTCATGTCCTCCTTGCCTTGGTCCCGGATCACTTGGCAATTTGGTTCCGCTGAGCTTTTGGGCAAAATACGGAGACCGGAGCGTCGCGTATGAAAGCTGCAGGGTACCTTGTGGATTGCGCTGCTTGCCAGTGGGATGCCGCGCGTGGCTGGGTTGGCTGGCTGGGCTCTCTGCGGTAGTGCCTCAGAAGGGATCTGGCGCGGCGTCGTGGCTGTGAGGGTAAAGTTTGCGGGACTTTTAATGTTCCGCTTGCGAAGCTGGTCCTTGGGGATCCGAAGCGTGAATAAAGAAACAGTTAAGACAGCGGTGCCCTGTGCAAGGGGTGTGATGGGAGGAGGAAGGGTGGCGACTTCTGGTTAATATGTCGGCGCGTTTTTCGAGAAGGCAACGCCGCCAACGCAACAACGGGCGCTTGGACAAAAGTGCACACGACCCTCCAATACCAGGCTTAGACAAGGATAGCGCATAGAGATGTAGTGTTTCGACACGGCCCTCCCATTAGAGTCAATCTCAGGCTCGGACGGCGTGAATGTTTGGGATTCGTTGCGGGGTCAGTATAGTAGGGCATGGCGAACCTCACCATGCATGGACGTGGTATGAAGAAGGATCGAAACAGATCCGCGACAAGAGATCTGTCGCTGTCGCTCGTGTGTGGGAAGGAAGGAGCAAAATTGCGTGTGTCCCACTGAACTTCCTAACAAGGAAGCCCTACTACCCTGACATGCATACTACAGATTCTCCCTAAGCAAGATGATTTTGTCGCACCCCGTTAGCCGTTGTTGCCTGTCTCATGTACGCCGCCACCATCTCCTGCTGCTACCACTACCTCCTAGTAGCGCTATCACCGCAGCCTCGTTCACTCGCCCCTATTCCACCTCATCCCCTCCACCGCGATCCCCTCGTCCCTTCCGCGTTCTGGGCCTGCAGCAAGTCGCCATTGGCTCCCTGGACAAGGCCGGCCTCTCCAAGCTGTGGGGGGAGGTTCTGGGGATCCCCACCACGGGCACATTCCGTAGCGACAAGGAGAACGTAGACGAGGACATCTTGCGTCTCGGTGCCCCCGGCAGTCCTTGGGACGTGGAGATTGACTTAATGCAGCCCATTGACCCGTCAAAATCCCCCAAGGTACACGTCCCCCCCCTTAATCACATAGGCTTGTGGGTCCACCCCTTGGCTGCAGCTGTCGAGTACCTTACCGCGCAAGGCGTCCGATTCACGCCGGGCGGCATCCGAAAAGGTGCTGCGGGGCACGATGTGTGCTTTATCCATCCCAAGGGGAGTCCGGCCATGCCTGTGTCGGGGGAGGGGGTCTTGATTGAGTTGGTGCAGGCTCCACCAAAGGTGGTGGAGGCCTACGAAGAAGCGGCGGCAGCGGCGAAGTAAAGACAGCAGCAGCGAGATGAAGAGAAACGATGCTATTATACATAAAGTGAAACAGATTGTAAACAAAAGGAGAAGATGAGCTTTCCGAGTTAAAAGCACGATCTGCCTGGCTGCCTTACACATGCAGGCGGTTAACTGGCGTCGTAATTGTCTTAGTTATTACACTTCCTGTATTATATTCTATATTGTTAATGCTTTCCTGACCTTTAGTCTTGCCTAGTCTACCACCATCTAGTCCTCGGCCATGCCCTCCTCCTCCTCCTCCTCCTCCTCCGCCTCCTCCTCTTCCTCTTCATCTCCATCCAACTCATTAAACATGAACTCCTGTTGGTACTCGACCAGGAACTGAGTTGACCGTTTCACGTCCACAAACAATGAGTACACCTTCTTGATGTCTTGGACGTCCACACTCCCTGCCTTCCGCTTCTGCGCCACCAGAGACGCGGCTATGATCATGTGGATGGCATACCGCAACGAGGCCTCCATCCCAATCTTGGTCAGCAGCTCCAAGGCATCCTCGCTCATCTCCACATCCTCCTCCTCGCACCTGATCTGAAGGATCTTCCTCACCTCTGCCTCGGCATATGGGGAGGTGCCAATAATCATAAGCCGATCGAGCAGGTCAATCGGGATCCCGTGCGGGCTCTTGTATGCAGTTCCCCTAATCTGGGCCATACCGCGATTCGTCGCCATGATCAGCACCGGGGCCAGGTCACTCTCCAGGGCACGGTTCAACCACGAGAAACACTCAATGTCCAACATGTGCACCTCGTCAATAAAAAGCACCCCCGGGACCACAGTCGCCTTGCCCTCCTCCCTCCACTCCGCCACCTTCTGGTCTATCTGCTCGCGGACCTCCCCTTTTATCTCCCCCGTATCCCCTGCGAACAATGCCAGAAAACCCTGCTGCCTCGAGTTAATCACGTCTATCTCATGCAAACTCACCACATGCACCATCTCCTTCCTCTTCTGCAGCTCCCCCTCCGGGCACTGCACAAACCGTGTCTGAGGCCCCATGGCATCATAATCCCTCGATCGTGAAAAAGACCGACCTAACTTCGAGATCTTCCCACTCGCCTTATCAATCGTAATCACATCCCCCGCCGCAACCTTCTCCTTCTGCAATGCCTCAATCATCTTCGCACCGAGGTCATACACCGTTTCCATCTCCGTCGTGCACAAGGTAATCCGTCCAGTCTTCCCTCCAGCCCCCGCCGCCGTGTCCACCTGAACCTCCACCACCTCCCCCTCGATTATTTCCGTCTCCTCCATGATCCTCACCCCAATGGACCGACGGAATGCCTGTGTCATTGCCTCCGTTTTTGACATTTCCAAAGAAAAAATCTCTGAACCCGCAATCGTCGTGAACGGAGTCCCTTCTCCCAAGGCCTGTGCCAGCCCCATCGCAATGGCCGTCTTCCCCGTGCCCGGCTGTCCTGCAAGAAGGATGGCTCTGCCTGCAATCTTCCCTTCTTTGATCATTTTGTAGACGACGCCGGCGGCACGACGGGCTCCGGCTTGACCGACCATCCCCTGGCTAACTTCGCGAGGTTCGAGAGCATCGTCCAAGCCAAGGCCACGAATGTGGGAGTGGGCGCCAATACGCTCGATACGCGTCAGGTCTTTACTTGTTTCCTGGTAAATGTGGGAGAGAGAAGGGGGGACAGGGAAAGGGAGGGGTTGAAAGGCGTGCAGGGGGGGGGGAATGGAGAAGAGGGACGACATGTAATATGATTGAAATCTAAGACAAGCACAGCAGGAGGAAAGGAAGAGGGCAGGCGAGATATTGTCCTCTGTACAAATAAGCAGACAAGACAAAAGGTGGAAAGGGGGCCGGGCCGCTGGTCATCCTCCTCATCTATAGCGGAAGAGCGGGAGAGGAGCCCGAGGGGTCTGTCCAATTGCCGGAATGCGGCAGCCGATGGCAAATGCCAACATGGTAATATCCTCTACCCTTCGTGGATTCCCACATCATATAAGGAGGCACGTGATGTAATCGTATATATGCTAGCTGCCACAGATTCGCCCACCATCAACCATAAGTTCTCAGCACGACGGGGAGGCCAGCCCAAAAACTACACGACACTCACCTTTCCTAGACCCAGGTCTGCCATGCTTGCTTGCCGGTGCCTTGCCGTGCACGGAGACGAGCTTTGTGACCTGTGTTGACAGTGGCGGGGTTGGGTCTGAGCAAGTGGCCTGTTTATTTTTGGCAGGCCCCAAGAACAAATCTGGCCTGGGGGGTGACGATGGCGTGGGAGGCTGGAGCAAAGTGGCCCTCTGACGAATGGTTGCGACCGACTCATAGAGATATGTAGAGCTCACGCTCTGGAAGCGAGGGCTCATCACAGCAACAGAAAAGCGAGGGTCAAGTGCAACAGGAAAAAAAAAACAGGCCTCCTCTTCCCCTTAAAAAGCTGGAGCATGTGCGGTGCTCCCCCTGGCAGGCCGTGTGTTTTCCATCACATCACCGAGGCCACCACCAGGGGTGACAAAATACGTGCCACTTAAAAAACAAGCACAAAAAAAGGAATTCTATCCGGTGGATAATTAAGGGTGGTCAAAATCATAACGATGACAAGATAAGGCCAGAGGGCCAGGGGAGGAAGACCAGCAAGGCCTTGGTTATATTGCAGTCAACACTCCACATGGGCCCGGGCCCTTGCCCTTCCCTTCTTTTCTTGTTTTATCGTGCCACACACAGATGCCGACCATCACTACTATCATTAACTTATGACCAGAATAAACCAGTTATATTTTTTTCATTGCTTTTGTATGTCTTGCATTAAAGGAGCTTGGTTTCCCCCCGGTAGACCAGTACTGTTTTTTTTTTTTTAATGTTTTTGTATGCCTTGCCTCATAGGAGCTTGATTTCCCCCCGGCATTGCCCATGGCCCAACTACTTCTCCCCCTCCTTGCAGTTCATCCTCCTCGCCTTCCGGCCACTCCTTCCTCTCCGACGCCATTACGTAAACGTCCTCGTTCACGAGCTGGTACTAGATGACCATGAATTTATCCGAACCTCCCTTCCCCCTCAATTCAGTCGCCCTCCCCTCCTTTATCCGTCATTCCCATGACTCCCCCCCTTCCCCCCTTCCCCCCTTTGAGCAGAGCCCTCCATCACACTTTTTTCCCATAAGTATAGAGCCTTAATTGCCATCGCTCTGGTCCATCCTGGCCTGGTACAAGACGTGTATGTGCGCGTGGTATGCTGGTACATGGTTGTCTGCTCCCCCGAGACGTCAAGCCTTTCAAAAACATGCACTTCTGGTGGTGGTGGTGGTACTGGAGCTGTTGCTACTGGTGCGAGGAGGTGGGGTCATGAATGCTGTATCCGTTCAGATTCCCTGCCAGGTTTAATTCCCTGAAGAGAAAAAGGCCAAGGCAATACTTTCGATGTGTTCCGATCTGTAATTAGAACATACTACTTCTACCCACTCTCTAGCATAGTAAAATAGTGTATTACAAATACGCACATTCCTAATTTGACATTGTTTACCGTAACTGTTTCTCCCTTTCCGTCTATAGATACTTCGGTGATTGTGGCCTCGATTGCGGGGGCGTCGCCGATATTGACCCCCGCCCCGAATTTCGAGGTCCTCAAAATCATCGAGTGTACATCCAAATTTCTCTCAAACTTGATCAGAAGTGAGACACACCGCATGTTTTTGGTCTTTGATTCTGCATGATGCGTCGATATGCGTGTGTGGAGAGATAGGGGATGGTCATGCCTTCCTTGTAAATCCGGGCTCCCGCTCCCGCTCCCGCCATCGAAGTGTTGGTCGACGCGCTCGCTGCTTGACACACGCACGCATCTCAACTTGACGCCCCGCTCTCTTGGTCCTTCCCAACAGACCATGGACCCACAACAAACCTCTACACTGCATGCCATGGCGCCCTTTCTTGCAATATTTGGGTGTTTGCATTTTAGCCCTTCATTTTCTGTTGTTTCCTCGCTCACATCCCGCGTGACAACAAGAACAACACTGCTCAGTGAAGCGCAGTGCGGTACCGAAACTTTTATGCTCCTTCCATTTCTTTGATTGATCCCCCCCCCCTTTTCCGCAGACCACCGCGAAACCAAGTTCAGCAGCAGAAACCAAGAGCATCATGCCCACTCTCTTTTCCATTCTGGGCGTGGCTCTCTCCCTTGCCTCCACCTCGTACTGTTTTCAACTGCACATGACCGTGGGCGGCGACTTGCAAACGCAGCGAAAGCAACGTGTCGCCGGTTCTTCTGCGGCCAATCCCGCTGCCAGCACGACGCACCAGGGACCTCCGCCCGCCATGGACAGCATCAGGACGACCCATACGCTGTCAAACAATATTAATGGGTAAGTGGCGGGCTTTGTTGCCCATTTTCAACACCCGCCCGCCCAGTCGGCCATCTTGACACCACCCTCCCTCCCGCCTTAAAGTGTCGCAACTTGTGGGGATTGGCTTTAGACTTTGCATGATTACTGTTCCACAAGAAAATGCCTCTGTGTATATCCCTCTTTCCTATTTCTCGTCATGTCAGTGGCATCTTTTTCTTATCCCGGTGCGGTGTACCGTCCTTTTCACGGTTGAAGTACGCATGGCCGCTCTCTAATCATTCTACTCCTGTCTTTCGTCCCCACGTCCTGACTGCACGACTGGATTTTCTCTTGTTGTTTCAGCGTGTCTCTATCATTTACCTTTCCCGCTTGCCTGCATAGTGCGGTGTCTCCTTTCCCCTCAGTGTGCTTCTGATCCCTGTGGCCCATGCCCAAATCAACAACCAGCCATCACCTCTCATCTTCCTTCTTTTTCTCGCCACGCTTCTCTGTAAAGTACCCACTCCTCACAACCATCCCCCTCCCATCCTCCCTTCCCTTTTAGCGCCTCTTATCCCGAAAACAGCCCTTTCCACTGCGCCCTGTACGACGAGCTCGGCAGGCCTTGGACGAAGGAAAGCGCTCGCCCTACCTTGGAAGGCCGCTCGTGGCACGCCACGTTGCAGTTGCCATTGGCAAGGCAGATGCTGATGGATGCCGCGCGGGCCCAAAGCGTGAGTCGGGATCTTCTGTTGGACTCGGCCCATCTCGTGGAGTATGTCAGTCTGTTCGGTACAGGGCAGGAGGGGGATGAGGAAGGAAAGGAGGGAGGGGTGGATGTGGATGGGGTGTGGCGCTTGCAGTTTAATGCGGGCGCAGCCTTTTTGAAGGCGAGGCAGGATAAATGGGGGTATCTTATGCATGACGAGGTGGAGGAAGGGAGGGGGAAAGGGGAGGAGGAGGCACCGGTGTGTTTGCGGATTGATTCGGAGGCGTCAACCATTGTGTTGGATGCTTTGCAAGGGCCCGCACCAAAGTCTTTCCAAGGTACCTTCCGGAAGGATGACAAGAATACAATGCATGTGGATTTCTCGCGTGTCCAGCTCTTGCGGAAACTGAGCCAGTGGGAAGAGGAAGACGAGTGCGAGGAGGAGGACGAGAAGGAGGTAGGGAGGGAAGGATCACCGATGTTGGCCTCGGTGGACTTGCCGTTGGTGAATGCGTTCTTAAGGCCGGGGGCATCGATGCATGTCATTGCTGCTGATGAGAATCATTTGGCACTGCGGTATCTGGGGGCCGACGCACCGGAGAGCTCTCTATTGGTCTTTTCGAAGGTTGCCGTTGCTGCGTGTGGAGGAGAGGGGAAGGAGGAGGTGGAGGAAGAGCAGGAGACGAAAATGGACAAAATTGTCTGGGGCGCCAGGCCGCGTGCTGCTAAGAAGACTGCAGTAGCTGCTGGTGCTGCCGCCACCACCCCTCGCGAGAAGAGCAGTCCCAAGAAGGATATATGGGGTCATGTCGCCAAGGCTACCCGTGAAGAGCAACCCCGTTACGCAAACGCCAATGAACGCAAGGCAGAGCGTTCCCGCCGGGTGAAGATGCTGGGAGGTTATGATTCCATATCTGATTATTTCGAACAGGAGGGGGTGTCCTTGTTCCTGGTCCTGGTGTTCCCCGCGTTCGTGAAAGTAGCCCCCCGTCTCATCGCTCTGGCGCAAGTCAAATTGTTGCTGCTCCAGGAATTAATGAGCAGGATGGGTGACATGTGGCACTAAAAGATACAGGTCGCGGATGTTTTATCTCGCTTTAATATCTCCCTTCTACGAGGGGGAAAGGGAGGGAAGGCAGTGCCGATTTTGGGCACGACCGACCCCTTACTCTTTCACTCGCGCATGTGACTTGTAAAAAATCTGAAAATAAATTTGTTTGTCCTTGTAATCATTTTGAACCAGGCTTAAAGTTTTCACATTTCGAAACGCCGTGATCCGTTTGCCCCTCCCCCCACGGAAAGGGCAATCATCCTATGTAAATAAAAAAAAATGTCTTGTACGCATCTTCCTGTCTGAATTCGAATGGAATAATAAGAAGTAAATATGTCTTGTCCTTTAACTGTACATACAATGGTTGATCATTTGTGAATACAAGTTTAGCAGCAACAGCAGCTACAACAGCAGCAACAGTAACAGTAACAGCAGCAGCAGCAGCAGCAACAACAACAGCAACGAAAAGAAAGCCAGCCATTTCGCATTTTGTTTCGTTTTTCGAATGCAGGGTAGTGTTGGGAAGAGTACAAGAATAAAAGCACAGAAATTCGTGAGAGGATGATGGCAGCGTCAACAGCAGCACCAGCAGAATCAGGAGGAGAAGTAGAAGGAGGAGAATTAAGAGAGTATAAGTTAACTCCGAAATAATCAAGCCAAGGCCAACACGAGCTGCTGCATTCCCATTCAGGAGCGAAGAGCATCACATTTGCGAGAAGTGGGAGATAACATACACGGGGTACATCACAAAAGCTACGAGAGGAAATCACTTTGCCTCCTTTCCCTCCCGCCTCTTTTTAAATCCAAAGAGCAAATTCAAAGCAAAAGTAAAAAAACTACATTCGAAGCAATTCGCCACTCTCTCGTTTCCCACGCACGTGTCCGGTCCTTCACTTCTGCTTTACTTTGACACATGCGTGCCGAAGTATCGTGTTGGCATTTATGCTAGCTAAGGAGTATACACATTGCGTTTCTTCGATTGCCTATGGATATCAGTCTCTCATTCTTGTAGTGGCAAGGACCTGTGATAAACCACGAGTCCACCCTCTACTTATTCACACGACTGACAGGTGTCCGGGGTTTCTAACGTTTTTTTTATTTTCACCCCGACTTTTCAGTCAAATACCGTTAACCATGTGTATTCTCATACAATGTGGACTTTTGATGTCAGTCACCACGTCAGATCTGGAATTGTTTGTAGCTGGCTTGTGAGGGGTTGAAATCACATGGACAGAGGGCTCTTTATCAGGCACGATGTTTCTCACAATATGGAAAAAAGCGAACCCTTGCAGCTCTCTTCATTCTCCTTTCTACGAAATCAACGCAGTACATGATCCTCTCTCATGAGGTACCTAGAAATATGGATAAGAGATCAAGAGAACATTAGAGCCCCTTCCCAACCCCCTGTTCCCCCCTCCCCCACTTCTTCTTGAACTTGCTTCGGCGAACGATTGGCGAACGGGGACGGCCCCGTCCACTGACATGACGGATGGGGAAATAAAATAATACGGTCCTGTTCACGACTCCCAAGCACGTGAATTTGCTTTGCAGCTTCTTGCCATTTCTGGACAAGACAAAGTATCAAGGGGTCTGCATCGATTTTTTCATCATGGGCAACACACGCGAACCCGATTAGAGAAGAAGGAAGCGCACCACACAACCCATATAAGAAACCCTCCCTTCTCCCTTTCAACCCCCTCCGCACAGGAAGAGACGTCCTTCCATCGTTACCACCTACCCATCTATGGCCGACGAGCAGCAAGCTCCCGTCATCCCTCCTTCTCCCCCCGCGTCCTCCACCTGCTCCTCCACATCCGTTCCACCTCAACGAAAAAAGAAAAAATGGTTCCCCCTTGAGTCCAACCCAGCCGTCATGCGAAAATACGTCAGAAGCCTCGGCCTGCTCCCAACTTTCTACACATTTAATGACATCCTCTCTACAGAAGACTGGGCCTTGGACATGGTTCTCCCTCCCGTCCTTGCCGTCATCTTCCTCTACCCTATTAAGGCTCCCGCTGAAACGCTGCGCCGAGAGGAAGACGCGCGTATCAAAGAAGAAGGCCAGGTTCTTTCATCCCAGCTTTTCTTCACGAAGCAGACTGTAGGAAATGCCTGTGGCACCGTCGGCCTCATCCACGCCATCCTCAACAACAAAGATAAACTCGAATTTGCCTCTGGTAGTTTCTTAGAGAATTTCGAGAAAAACACACAGGGGAAAACGCCCGATGAGCGTGCCGTCATCCTAGAGGAGGATGAGGGCTTAGACAGGGCGCACGAAAGCGCCGCAGCGGAAGGCCAGAGCAGCCAGATCTCAATGGAGGAGGTTCTGAACACGCACTTTATCACGTTTGTGGAGAAGGAAGGGTGTCTGTACGAATTGGATGGGCGGAAGAATTTTCCGATTAACCATGGTCCATCCTCACCCGACACTTTACTGAGAGATGCCATGGCGGTGGTTCGGCAGGTGATTGCACGGGATCCGGAGGAATTGAGGTTCACGTTGGTGGCGTTAAGTAGTGCCGCTGGGGACGATGGCTGAAGGTCGAGGAGGAGGAGGAGGAGGAGTGGTTTGGGAGGGGAAAGGGAGGAGGAGGAGGAGGATGGAAAGGAAAGACGGGCAGGTGGAGCAGGATCTGGGTTGAGTGGCCCATGCGGAGGAAATAGCGAAAGAAGAAGAACGAAATGGGAGAGGGGACACCGTATCACCGTGCTGTTACTCATTGCATTACGCGTTACTCTTTTTCATGCCTTTGTTGTGTCCGCCCTTCCCTAGCTCCTACGCTCTTTCCTTTTCTTCCTCGTTCCCCCTACCCTAACCCCAATTCCCTCCTCTGTCGATGCCCCTCCGTTCCCATCAACAAGCCCGCCAATTTCCTACACTCTTCATCCGGGTCCTCCTTTCCCGTCGCCACTACCCATTCCATCACAGCCCTCACGCCCTCCCGCCCTCCCTCCCTCCCTCCCAGCCCGCCCAATTCTATGAACGTCAGTGCACACGCTACTGCAAGTAGCACTGCCCGTCTTAATTCAGGGAAACGACTGAGATGGAAGGGCCATGCCACCATGAGGAGATCAGCGGCCAGGTGCGAGGTGCCGAGGGAGGAAGGGCCAGAAAGCTCAACGAATGTGGCGAGTGTGTGGAGAGTGTGGGAGAAGAACAGGGCTTGGTCGTCGTCGCGGGCCCAGAGAGGAGGGGACGAGAGGGTGGAGGACGGGAGGGAAGAAGGCGTCAACGAGGTGTTGGGGATGAGGGGAGGGAGAGGGGCGATGATCGGAGCGGTGGGGGAGAAAGAGGACGAGGTGGTGGTGGTAGAAGGGAGAGAGGACGAGGAGAGAGCGACGGTCAAGGGCCCAGAGGAGGGGGCCTGGACAGATAGGAGCATCTCGTGGAGCAGGGGGCGGAAGAAGGCTTGGGCGGCGACAGGCGCAAACTGATTGCGAAAGACAGCTGGGGGGGCTTGTCGGCGGTACCCCCATCGACGGGTTTTGCTTTCAAGAGTGGCCTTCCTGCTGCTGCTGCTACTGATGGCACTGCCGTTGCCCTCACCGTCGGTGGAGGTGATAGACGTACCTATCTCTCCCTTTCCTCTCTCAGGCACCAGCCTCCTCTTCCCCTGTACTCGTACCCCACACTCCCCCGCCTCCAATCTCTTCCCTCCCTCCCTCCCTCCCGCAGGATCGTCGCCCAAATCCCTGGCCCCCTTCCTCAACAACTCCAAGGCATCTAATCGCGTCCCCAAAGACATGTTAGAATCGTACGCCAACGTGCTCAAGACGGGGCCCACTTTATCAGGTACTGTAGCAATCAACGCCACTAACGCCTGCTCTTTCAAAGTTTGAAAATTTGAAAAGTTAAACCGATTCTCCATCGTCAGCAATTCCCTCGTAAGTGTGATACATAAATCAGGTAAATCTACGGGCCGTCGTCGAATAAGAGTAGCGGCTTCGTTCAAGGCCGCAGTGATTTTCACACAGGCATCTTCCTCGTCACGCAGACGCAAAGAGTCCAGAAGCCGACGGAGGTATCGCGGGGGAGGAGTAGCAGCCAAGTCAGCCTCATCATCCGATAAATCCAATGGCTCCAGTAAATCCCCCTCCCCCTCCTCCTCCTCCTCCTCCTCTTTCTCCTTCTCCTCTCCCCCTTCCTCCTTCTTGGCTGATACAACCCTCTCGTCCTTCCCTTCCTCCCTCCCTTCCTCGTCCTCATCCCTCCGTCCCTCCAGCTCATCAAATCTCAAGTCCTGCCCCATCACAACCGCAAAGCTTTCCCCTACTCTCATTCCCTGCTCTCGGATCGGATCCAATGCCGAAGTTAAATGAGCACTCACACCTTCCAGAATACCGCTCACGAGCCCCTCGCATCCCTCCAACATCTCCCTACTATTACTACTATTACTACTATTACTACAGCTACTGCTGTTACTGCACTTGGAGTGAAGGAGGGTGAGTGCACGGGTAAGGGCGTAGGTAACGAGGTCCTGGTGCCCCGTGTCAAATTTTTGGATGAAATGCCTCTCTTTCCACAGGGAAACAATGGGAAGGAGAAGGAGGGAGGGAAGGTGGGAGGGAGGGAGGGAGGCTCCCAGGAGGTGGATAATGAGGAGGACGGCAGGCCGGTGCCGCTGCCGAAAGGAGGAGGAGGAGGAGGAGGAGGAGGAAGGTGAAGAAGGAAGTGAGGCAGGGGACAAGAGAAATTTGTTAATCAGGATGGTCTGGAGCGCGGGAGCGGCGTCAGAGGAAGGGAGGAGGAGAGAGGGGAGGAAACCGCGTTGAAAGGCGCCATGAGCAGCAGCAGCTGCAGCAGCTGCAGCAGCTGGAGAGATAGTGGTGGAGGTGGAGAGGGGGGGGAAGAAAAGGAAGAGGAGGCGCCGAAGAACGGCGAGGAGGATAGGCTCAAGGGCAGGAAGGGGGACGGACTCGACAAGAAGGGCGGAAGAGGGGGTGGAGGGAGGGGAGGGAAGCATGATTCGTTCTACCCATACGGCTGCGACTGCATCGGCTTGGCCCATTTTACACGCCTTGTGGACCAGGGCCCCCCAGAGAAGGGAGAAGGAGGGAGGAGGGGAAGAGAGCTCCAGGAAGAGGACGAGGATTTGTCGGGTGAGGGAAGTGTAGAGGGAGGGAAGGAGGAGGGAGGGAGGGAGAGCATCTCGGCGGAGGAGGTTGGCGAGGCGGACCGGGAGGAGGGAGAGGGATTGGAGGATGCGGTCGATGAGAGCGCGGATGGTGGCTTCTTTATGTATCATCAAAGAGAAGCTGCCGGTGTCACCATAGCTGCTGGTGGTGGTGGTGGTGGTAGTGGTCGCGACATTACCGCTGCTACTACTACTACTGCTACTGCTGATCAGTTCGAGGACCATACTTTCCAACGCACCAGTGGCGGGTGCAAGGAAGAGTTCTAGGTGCTTGATTATGAGAGCGAGGGTGACAGGAGAGCTGTGCAGGGACTTGACGAGGTTGTGTTGGGATGGGTCATTTGTTGATGATGTTGCTGGAGTTGAGGAGGAGGAGGAGGAGGAGGGGGAGGAGGAGGAGGAAGGTAAGGACGGGGAGAATGAGGACGATGATGACAAGGAGTCTGAGAGGGAGACAAAGATGCACCACTTGGCGTAAGAGGGGCTACTATCATTACTGCTGGTGCTGTTGCTGCTGCTGCTGCTGCTGCTGCTGCTGCTGCTGCTGCTGCTACTACTACTGCTGTTGCTGCTTCTGCAGTTGAGAAGGGTTTCTACCGATAACAAGACACTTTGAACAATCTGTTGTTGTTGTGGTGATTGTCGTTGCTCCCGCTCCTGGAACTCCTTGTCATCGGCGTCCTTGTCCAACAAACGAGGCAGCACATCACGCAGGAAGAAGACGAGGAACCCCACCACGGCGTAAGGCGAGGTGGAGGGCATGGAGAGGAGAGTGCGGGCCTGGGTCAAGGCAGCTTCGAGATCGGACTGGAAGGACGATGAGGACAGAGAAGAAGATGACCAGGATGAAGACAGGCACTCCAAGGATGCCATCACCTCGCGTAGGGCTGTGGCGGTCGTCGTTGTGGTTGATGCCATTGTGAGGGGCTGTACAAGAAGAGGTCCGCTATGCGAATGGCATGATTGGATGCGACGTTGTTTGTCTGTTGCTGTCGGCTCTTAATGCCGATGTCCAGGGAGCTAGGACAAGCCAAGGCGTGTAGACAGGAGTGACAGGGCCCTATGGCGCGTGCGTTGGGATGTGAGTGGGGGCTTTGAGTTCATGGGCATACGTTTTGTTCCACGGTAAGCGAAGGAGGTTGGATCTTTCGCTTGCCTGTCCCCGGCAAACCAATTCAGCCACTACATGGCATTACAAGCACTATATCTCATGAACTCAAAACATGTGCATGCGCTTTACTGTGCACTTCCCCACTCCTGCCTGCCCCTGTAAGGCCCTGCCCGTCTCTCCTCGCCCGAAACCCATGTGTTCTCCTTCAAGCCATCGCCGCTTCGCGTCTTGCCACAGGCCCTGACCTTCTCCCAGTACACCCACCAAACGCATACACATACAGGGCGAGGCTCCTTAGCCAGCTAGCTGGGTGGCCACGGGCGGAACTTTTGCGCCCCATCATGGCCTCTTCCACCCGCTGCTTTGGCGATGCCGCCGCTGCCCTCCTCTTGTGCGTCTTCTTTTTGGGTAGCACGACTGCCGGCTTGTTCGGCCCTGCGCAACCCGCGGACGAGTACGATTACATTGTGGTTGGGGCCGGTGCGTGCGGTGCCGTGCTGGCCACACGACTCGCGGGTACGTTTTGTGTGTTGACAAGGTGGAGGGACTGATTTGTGGCTCCTGCCTCCAGTCCTACTTCCCTACTCGAGAGCCCATGCCCCCCGCCTGCCTGCAATTTCAACCGACACATACCTCGTTATTCCTTTCCTCCTCCCCTTTAATTTGCTTGAACAGAACGGGGCCAAAAAATCCTCCTCCTGGAAACAGGGGAGGATGAACACCTCAACCCCCTCACCCGCTGGGGCTACTTCTTCCCTTCGGGGGCCTACTCCCACCTTTACCGCAATTATTTTACCGAACCCGAGCCGCATGTAAATAATAGACGATTATATCATCAGGCGGCCAAGGCATTAGGGGGCGGGACAGCGGTGAATGCCATGGGTAGGTGGAGGGAGGGAGGGATGGAGGGAGGGAGGATGGGGGCAGGGAGGGAGGGAAGGCGTTGGCTTGATGGAGTCTGGGAAGAGGCAGGAGGCACATGGCACATGGCAGGGGTGAAATACGAGAAATCCACTTGATACCCTCTATTTAATCTCAGGGGTGCATTTGCCTTCCATTGATAATACCTGCTGCATTGCTCGCCCTCCATACGCCGCTCATGTCATCCTTCTCCCTCCTCCCCTCTCTCCCTCAGTCTGGACTTGGGGTGACCGAAAAGATTGGGAGCTCATCGATTTGGAAGGATGGTCATTCGAAGACGTCTATCCCTACTTCCTCAAATCAGAGAATTACACGGGCGGTCCCTCCTCCTTCCGCCACTCCCTCTCCCGAGGCCATGACGGCCCAATCACCTTGACCAGTTTCGTACCCAATGCGGCAACTACCAAAGCAGTCGAGACGGCCGCAAGCACATTCGACGTCCCCGTCGAAGTCGATAACAACGGGGGTCAGCATGAGAGCGCCGCTGTGGTTCAGCGGGACTTCAAGGGGGCCACAATCGATACCGGGATGCGGATGGGCACCTTCATGGCGTACCTCCGTCCAGCCCTCGCGTCCTTCCCTCCCGAGCAAATGAATGTGTTGACGCGGGCGACGGTGCTGAAGGTTTTGGTGGGAGAGGTCCAGATGAAGGAGGGGGGGGGGACGGAACTGGAGGCTTTAGGAGTGCGCTACTTGCATGACGGGGTCTGCCATGAGGCGTTCGCGAAGAAGGAGGTGTTGCTTGCCGCAGGTGCGTACAACTCGCCCAAGCTCCTCCTCCTTTCGGGGATCGGGGATAAGTCCCATTTGGACGAAGTTGGAATTGACTGTATCCTTGACCTGCCCGGGGTGGGGAAGAATCTGGTCGATCACATTAACCCGGGCTCGTTGTTATTCACTGGCCCGCCCCGGAAGGATTATGACGCCAACATCGTGGCGGCATACACACGGACCGGCGTCGTGGGCGATCTCACTCCAGACGTGGAACTAGGCTTTATTATGGGGCCTCCCGTGGAGGACCCGGCGTTGTGGGGGAGCGTGCCGAGCCTGTACGTCTTTTATGCCTTGTGGTTATTGCATGACGGGGAGGGGAGCGTGACGTTGAAGAACAAGGATCCCTTGGAAGACCCCATTATTGTGAGTGGGTATCTACGGACGCCGACGGACCTGAAGAGGCTGGTGAGGATCTTTAGGATGCTCGTGGAGTGGGCCGGTGAGTTTAGTCGGAAGTCGGGGCTGAGGCTCGAGCAGCAGGGGAGCGGGGGAAATGCCATCATGGTCACCACGAAAAGCACGGACGAAGAGATTCTCAAAGCGGCTAGGACGGTGCTGTCCACGCATTGGCATGCCGCGCAGAGCTGCAGGATGGGGGATGCGAGTAAAGACCCGGCGGTAGTGGTAGATACCAAGTTTAAGGTGGTTGGGATAGATAAATTGAGAGTGATTGATGCGTCCTCCCAGCCGGTGTTGACCAATGGGCACCCTATGGCGGCGCTGGTGATGATGGCCGAGCGGGCCGTTGATTTCATGTTGGGGGGCAAGGAGGAGGTAAAGGGACGGGTGGTGGAAAGGAAGAAGAAGGAGGAGAGGGGAAAGGAGTAGAGGGCGTCTTGGGTAAGGAGGGGAAAGGTCAAGCGCAGGGATAAAGGTGTATGTATTGCGATTGTATTGTGGTATTCAAGGTCCGGGAGACGTGTTAGATAGGAAGGAAGGGAGGCAGAGTGGGGCAATGCGTAAGCGAATGCTAGAACCGTGGCATGTATTTGAATGAGGCGACAGAAAAGGAAAAGCGAGGATAGAAGTACATAGAGTAGATAACAGAGAGACAGAGGGAAGGAAGGGACTAGGCCAAGAGAGCGATCGAAGGAAATGATGGGTCAGGGCAACCATATTAGCTGGTCAATGATGCGCCGGGAAGAATCAATCTTTATGGTGCTCAAATCCCGGTCTTACGAGGTATGAGTGGACCCTTCAATTCTAAGATAAATTACGTTTCTGTCTTGTCCTTGTCCAGGTCAACATCTTCCGTCACCCGATTATACATATTTTCCTTCCGCCAATCTCTCAATCAACCTTCCGCCCATTTCTCCCCTTCTTCCCTACGAAAACTCAGGAAACGCTTCCTTTAACGTTCTTGCCATTTCCTCTTCCCTGATCTCCGGTTCTCTCAGCCAAATCCCGATCTGCCTGTCCATCACTACCCGAAACGGAGGACCATTCGGAATCTTCGGTAAGATCTTTCTTAAGCCCTCCCCGTTGAAGGGCGGAGCCTTCATCCACACCGCTTCCAGACCTACCTCCTGAATGTACTTGGAAAGCTTCAGTGCCGCCTCTCGGTACGAATACGTGTCATCCCCCTCGTCCTCCTTCTGCTTCTTTGTTGATTCTACCCTCACGGTCGACGCCATCGGGATCCCCCTCCCCTCTCTCCCTCCCTCCCTCCCGTCCACACTGCACTTTACCGCTGCCAAGAGCAACGCCGCGCGCCACAGCGGGCCCACCTGCAGCAGCAACCACCCAATTGTCGCCCGCTTCTCTTTCCCTTCCACCAGCCCCCCGCCCCCCTCCCCTCCTTTCGCCGCCAGCTTGAGGAAAGGAATGAATCCATCCACGACGTCATGGAGCAGAGCCACTTTATCCGCGTCTCGGGCCTTCAATTTAAGCATGCGGGCGAAGACATATCGACTCACTTCCTGCACCTTCTGGTTCGATGTCGGTGCTGCTGCGGCCGCTGCCGCTGCTGCCGCTGCTGCTGATACCGCCGTCGCTGCTGATGCCGACTTTGTAGATTTCCCACTCCACTTATTCAAATAACTACTCCCCGACTCCATCTTACCACCACCGTCACCGCTACCCCCCTTCTCCCCCTCCCCAACCACCCCATCCTTTGCCGGCGCTACCTTAATCTTCTTCATTTTCGCCTCGCTATACCTCCTGTCGGCCAAAGGCAACAACAGGGCCGCGTACAGGGCGAGCCGCACCTCCTCCGGTGACAAATCCCACTGCCGGTACCTGAGGCCCATCTCCATCTCCTTCAAGGCCTTCAAACCCAGCCCAAACCACGCCACCCCTCCCTCCTTCCCCCCCTCCCCTTCGCCTCTCTCCTCTATCGCGGGGGATGGGAAGACAGTGGCCGCCAGACCGAGTTCACCGATGAGGGCCATAGCCCGCGCGGGTTGAGCGCTCCGGACCATCAAGTCCACTTCCGAGCCGATCCTTTCCCGACTCACTTTGCTCTCCAACGCCTTATGCACGCGCACGTCCGAAGCCGCCGCCACGAGATCATCGCTGATCGAGAAGGCAAGGCGGGAAGCAAATCTTACGGCACGCAACACCCGCAACGGGTCGTCGAGGAGGGTAGTGAGGGCCGGCAATGGGGTACGGATCACTCCCTCGCGCATGTCCCGCAAACCCTGCCCTGTAAAGTCTTCGATTTGCCCCGTGTTCATGTTGTAGTAAAGCGCATTGATTGTCAGGTCACGTCTAACGGGAGGGAAAGGGGAGGGAGGGAGGGAGGAAGGGAGGGATGAGAGCGTACATGTACGGACCTAGATTTATGGGCCCAAAAGCAGGAAACCAACCGCCCCCTCACTCCCTTCCGTCCCCTCCTTTCCTTCCTCCCTGCTTGCCTCAGCGCATCCTCCTGGGGACTCCCTATATTCATCGACGGAATCCGACTCTCATCAGTGTAGGCTTCAGTCCTCAAATTCACAAAATCAATCCAAAACGACCCCACGCGCATTGTCGCTGTCTCCAGGTGCTTGCTTTTCTCCGGATTCGCGGAAATTATCCCAACGTTATACACCTGTCTCCCTCGCTTGGCCAGCCACCTGTTCAGCGTCGCCGCGAACTCAGAGCCCATCATATTATCAAGGGCGATGTCTATATCTACTTTCCCATCTGCGCTCCAATGTCCCAACACTTTATCACGGACCCAGCCGCCCGCTACGCGTAATGTGGTGCCGAGTTGCTCGTCTTCTACCACGGCAAGCATCGTATCAAACAGTTGGGCTTCTTCGGGAGAAAGGGGAATAGAAGGGACTTCACGTCCTCCTCCTTCTCCTCCTCCATCACCGCTGGTGGTGCCGGTGGTAGTGGAGCTGCTGCTGCTCGACGTGCTCTTGCTCCGTTTGCTGCTGCGTGATACCACTGCAGTCAGTCGTGACGACGGAGCTTGTGGGCGCCCACTACCAGCATTGCTGATGATGATGCTGCTGCCGCTGCTGCTGCTACCACTACTGCTGCCTCCCGCAAATGGCTCAAAGAGAGGGGGTCTTCGGCTCTGGGGCGTGGTGGTGGAGAGTGGGGAGAAGGAGACTGGGAGGAAGGCAAACCTAGAGACACTATAAAGAGACCGTCTTGTTGCCCTTGTTGCTGCCGTGGCCACGCTGCTGCTACGACGTAAGGCGCATACACGGGAGATTGAGGTCAGAGAGAGCATCATGACGAAGCCAAGGAGAAGGGGGGAAAGGGAGGGGATGGGGGAGCGTAGACGCCGGAGGAAGGATATCCTCATATCATGCGTGTCAGACCGCTCTGTCCGAATACGCGTGCGCAGGCGTTGTTGCTGATATTGCTGTAGGTTGAAGGGGAAATTGGAGGCCATGTGGTTAGAGCTCTCAGAGGTGGCAAGGCGATGTGGGTCACCACAATTGCACGGTATGAGATAGCCCACGCATAAGCTCGCCATTCGGAGAATGAGCAGTGCGACGCAGCGGTCCGTGAGGAAAGAGCTGTGAGTGTGTGAGTGCGTCACACAATTCTTAGGACACAAAGGCAGCTTAAGTTGAGGCAGCAGTTTTTCGCTTCTCCAGCTCTCCTCCTGGCTTGAGAAACACTCATCACACTCTTGCTATATAGCCTGTGCGCAATAAACGACCAAATAGTCCTGTTTTACGACAGTCACGCCCCACCACATCAACCGCAGGACGCGGACATCGTCATGATCATTGTGAGTCCGGCGCCAATCACCATGCCTTCGCAATAGTCTTTTCTCAACCCATCATCACCGAATCGGCCTGGTCACCTCGTGTACGTCCCACTCCTCCTGCACGCCATGCCGCCGGCACCATTGCCTATGCATCACCATCAGCCCCGCAGCAGCAACAACGGCAATAGGCCCTCCTCGTCCTCCTCCTCGAGCACCAGCGGCAGCGCCAACCAGACCGCAGCTGTTGCCGACCTCGGGAATGCCCTCCTTGCCTCGTTCCTTGTGCCTTTTGCTCCTTCCCTCCTCGACAGGCGCCTGAACGTGGGCTTCTTTCATGACTCAGACACGCCGTATTGGTGGGCCCTGACCTTACTTGCTTTCTGGGGCGGACAACATATTGCATGCTGGGTGAGGCGGAAACCGGGGTCGTGGCATTGGTACATGTCACGTCTGCCTTCACGACGAGCGACTCAACTACAGTTTGTTTGTTTGACCGCAGTGCTGCTTGCTGTTTTGAGCACGGGCTGGGTGACACGGGTGGAGCTCCTGTTGATTTCAAGGTGGTTCACAGGCTTCGTCAGTGTGTATCTGTGGGGTCATGCCATGGAGAGGAAGAAGGAAAGGTTTAATGGAGGAGGGATGCACCCCGCTGCTGGGGGAGGAGGACGATGGAGCAATAATCGAATTTTGGTTCCCTCATCATCATCCACCCCTTCCACTTTGGTGAGCCTGTCGATCAATCCCATGCAGGCGTTAGGGTGGCTGCTTGGCGGGTTGGTGGGAGGCTTGACCTTCTCGTCAAGAATGTTTGTGGTAGTGGGGGGGCTGCCGGCAATGGTGCCTTCGATCGTGACGGCTGTGCTTGTCTTTTTATTGGCCTGCTTGGTCTTGCGAAGAATGCAAAAGGAGGTGGAAGGCGTGGGAGCACGGAAGTGTCGTAAGCCGGAGCCACTGCAGCAGCAGGAGCAGTCTGAAGAGCAGCAGCAGCTGCTGCAGCTTGGAGGAGGGGGTTCAGGGCGTGATGCCCTGGCTAGAGCACGCACACCCCTCACGTCCCCCGACACCGCTGCCCGCCGCAACAATAACCACAGCGACAAGCACCCCATCACCTCGTCCTTCCCTTTCCCCTCCTCCCTTCCCCCATCCCTCCCTCCTCCCCCTCCCCCCCCCACCTTCCTCCAAGCCGCCGGTGGAGACTACGCCAAAGCCCACGCACACTACCACGCGCATCTCCGCTGGCGCGCAGAGGAAAGAGTCAAAGATATTTTGAATCGTCCCCACCCGAACTTCGACGCGATTAAGCAGTATTACCCTCATTTCGTCCATGGACGGGGCAAACAAGGAGAAATTGTAGTCTACGAATTTCCGGGGAAGATGGACCTGAGGGAGTTGAAGAAGCAGGGGGTGGGGGCGGAGGAGATCGGAATGCATTATGTTTATTTCAATGAGTTTCTGAGCCGGAAGTTGTCAGGGAAGGGAAGTTGTGAGGAGCTTGAGGGCAGGAAGAAGGGGGGGGGCGGTGAGGATGAGGTGCGGGTGATGACCGTGCTGGATATCGGGGGATTGGGCCTGGGGAGTTTAAGTAAAGATGTGCTGGAGGTTATAGGGACCACGTCGCGTTTGCTCAACCAGCACTACCCGTCACGGGTCGTGAGGATTGTGGTGGTGAACGTTCCTTTCTTCGTCGGGGGGGCATGGAAAGTCCTGTCTTCCGTATTGCCGCAGCAGGTGCAGGACAAGATCGAGTTATCCTCAAATCCGGAAATGGATTTGTTGAAGTACATTGATAGGCAATACATCCCGAAGGAATATGGAGGAGCGAGCCGCGAAGGGCTGGGCGAGTCGGAGGAGGAGGAGTGGTTGAGGACGGTGGTCCGGGAGCGGGGGAGGACGAGGAGGGAAGGGGGAGGAACGGAGGGGGAGGGGGTGGTGGCCACGCCTCTGTCGTCGTCATCGTCTAACGCCACATTCTTGCAAAGTGACCGGACACCCTTGCCTTCCTCCATCATTACGAAAACCACCAGCAGTAGCAGAACCAGCAACAGCAGCAGAGCCACGACCAGCAGCAGCAGCAGCCGCAGCAGCAGCAATCGCTGGCTCCCCTCGTGGATGATAACTGCACCTTCCTACCTCCCCCTCCGGAATAGACCGTCACCCATACACGCCCATCTCGGTCTGGACAACAAGTTCGTCTTCGACCAGGCGAGGGGTGTGTGGGTGCTACGGGAAGAGGAGGAAGGGGAGGAGGGGGGCGATGGAGAGGACACGGCGCTCCTTCTCCCTGGTGAGAAGGAAGGAAGAGGGAGGGAGGAGGAGGAAGAAGAAATGCCACCATTGCCAGAGACGGAAGAGGACGGATTGATTCTTGCCATTCAAGCGGCGCATTATGCAGAGCAGCTCTCACGCGAGGGGAAGAAGAGCCCTCCCTCCTTCCCTTTCTCCTCCTCTTCTTCACCCAGCGCTGTGCTTGTTTCACATGGTTTGCAACATCATTCTGGCCGGCAGCAGCAGACATCCTGGAAAGACAATGCTACTTATACCAACACTGCTGCTGCTGATGCTGCTGTTGCTGCTGCTCTTGGAGGTGCGGGCCTCAAGCCTTCCCTTGGCGCTCACACTAACGTGGACCTAGAATGGGGCTCAAGCCAACCCTCCTCCTCCTCTTGTTCCTCTTCTCATCCTCCTTCCAGTCCCCTCCTTCTCCTCCAGATCACCTTCCTCTTCTTCCTCCTCTCCTTCCTTCAAAATTCCCTTCTATCCATGCTTCCCATCTGGCTCGCGATCCCCCACTCCATCGGTGGCCTTTCCCTCCCTCCCTCCCTCCTCGGCCTCCTCCTCTCCTTCGGGACCACTGCTACCTTTGTCATACACACCTATGCTCTTCCAGCTCCTCTCCTTCGCCTGCCTTCCTCCAACCCTTTGCAAGCTTTCCGTATGGCGGTCTTTCTCTTCGTGTCGTGCACAGTTCTGCTGAGCGGGCTACACCCACATGTCGCCTCGCTACCTTCTTCCTCCTCCTCCTCCTCCTCCTCCTCCTCGTCTTCTTCTTCCTTTACTTCGATTATCATCGGCTTCGAACACTTTGTTGCCTTTTTCTTTTATCTCCTCCTCCTCCTTCTCCTCGTCTCCTCCCTTTTCTTCGCCCGCGCCGCCAGCATCACCCTCATGCACCTCGTCTCCCTCCCCCCCTCCCTCTCTCCCTTCTTATCCTTCCTCCTGTCATGTACAGAGATGTTTGGGCCGGTAGTTGGTGCATGGGTGCTATCATGGTCAGTGGCTGCAGCGGGAGTAGGGGTGACATACCCGATGGATGCAAGGCTGATCTGGCATGTGTCCGCGTTGCTTTTGGTGGGTTTGTACGTCATGACATTGCAGTTGCAAGTGGTTCTGAAAGGAGATTGGGGGGCGATGAGGTTGGAAGAAGGTGGAGCGGGAGGAGGAGGAGGAGGGAGTGGATTTATTTTCTTGGGGAAAGGGGGTTTTAAAAAGGGGAGGAAGAAGAAAGGACGGCGATCGGGAGTGTAGGTGGGAAGGGAGGAGACAGTCGAAGGTGTTCCAACATTATCCGCTGTGCATTTTCATCTATTCCAATCTGTCACGAGAGTAGCAGAGATAAAGCAGGAAATGGTGGATCAACGAGCGGAGGTCGTGATGTGTTAGGAGGGATTGGAATTGATGTTGCCCCAGCCTTTTAAGGAATCCTCTGGTGCCCGTCATGGCGGAGGGGTTAAAACCTAGACAAGACGAACAAGGTAGATGTGATTGATTAGGATGGCGATGAGCCCACATTGAGAAATAGACGACAAAAAACAAGGGGGAGGGAGGAGGTTGGTGGGGCCAGAAACGGGGAAAAATAAAGTCAAGCGAGTGAGACACAAGCAGGCATGAATAAAGAGCTTATGTCAGATGAATACACAAAGTACAAGGCACAAAAAGTAATTTATGATGTCGGTTTGTGGGTATAAGGAAGGCGAGCGGGTTGGGATGTAGGGACATGCGGCAGGCCATGCCCCTGCCATCTTCCTTCTTCGCGCCAAGCAATACGCAGCTTCTATGTGGTCATGTCTCCGTGACATTTGGCGTGCGGGACTTTTTGTGGTTGCGCACGATGGTTGTACTTGGAATAGTAGTCTGTGTTACCTTGAGTCTAATTCCAAGAGCATGGCCTCTGGGTAGTTTCTGGGCGCTCCAGCTCGTTCCCACACCCCACCTTCGTCTTTCTGCAGCGAGCCAGCCCCTCCTCTGCTATCTCCCTCCCAAACCTCTTTTTCCACGTCGTTCTTCGCATGTGCTTTGTGATGCCCATGGGTCTTGGGGGTGTCTTGTTTTCGTTTCTTGCTGTTTGTCTCCGTCATTCAAATGCACCCACACACTGTACACACTCCGTTGCTCCCGACCCATCCTCCCTCTCCCTCGCTCACCGAAACACACGAACACGCCACCACGCAGAAGCAAAAGGGTTGCCAAGCTGGCTCTCTTTCAATCCGTTCAAAAAACAGCAAGTCTGTACACTCAGGTATCTCCGTTCCCAACCACCACCACAGCAACACGACGGGCGATCAAAACTCGACCATGAGCGCGCTTGCTCCCCCGGCAGACGCTGGAGCCATGGCCGCGTCCTCCCCCCGAGGCAGCGACGGCGGTGGCGGCGGCGGGGTGGAGCCGAAGGCAATCAAGGCAGCCACGAGTGCCTTTCTGTTCTACCAGCGAGACAACATGTCGCGCATCCGGCAGGAGCTCGAGGCCAAGGGGGAGGCGTCGGGTTTGGGGGATGTGCAGAAGGTAGTGGCCTCGGAATGGAGAGGTTTGGAAGATGATGTCCGTGCTGAGTATGATGGAAAAGCAGCTGCAGACAGGGCACGGTATGAGGCGGAATGTGCCGAGCGCGATCGTATTCTGGAGGAGGAGTCGGCCCGTCGGCGCAAGGAGAGGGAGGATGTCATCTGCGACTCCCGCATGCGTGCCCGAGAAGAGCGTGAAGAAAAAGTCGTAAAGATTCGTACCAAGCGAGAATTGACGGCGGAAGAGATCGAGGAGAGAGATACACTCAAGGCAGAGCGGGCGGCACGACAGGCGGTGATCGACGAGGAGCACCATCGCTTGGCGGACGAGAGGGCGAAGCAGGCCGAGGCGCGGCTGCAGTTCCTTCTAAGGCAATCGGACATTTTCACACATTTTGGCTTGACAGCAGGGAAGATGCAAATGGAGAAGGAAGGAGAAAAAGGGGCAGGGGGAAAAGGGGCATCGTCTTCGGGGGCAGGAGGAGCGAAGCATCGGAGGGCGGCGGCAGACGATGAGGACGAGGACGAGGGAGGGCCCGAGGCACATTTTTTGCTGCAGCAGCCGCCGTCCATCAAGAGCGGACAATTGAGAGCGTATCAGTTGGAAGGCCTTAACTGGATGATTCGATTGCAGGACAATGGGATCAATGGCATCTTGGCGGATGAGATGGTAGGTTTCGAAGGAGGGAGGGAGGAAGGGAGGAAGGTGAGGGTTCGGGTATTTTAAAAGCGACTCTTTGCAGAATCATCGCATCGACCCTGTTTGGTATTTGTGCTCTGTCACTTTCTCTTTCCATTCCTCCCTCCCTCCTTTCTTCCTTCCTTTCCTTCCCTACCGGGCTCGGGCAAGCTTTCGATGTCCATCTCCGTTCTTGTTTGCACCCATCTCACACACCCCTCCCCCCCTCCCTCCCTCCTTCACTCCTTCCCTCCTTCCTTTCCTCCTTCGCAGGGCCTGGGCAAGACGTTGCAGTCTATCTCCGTGCTGGCTTACAACGCCGAATTTCTTAATATCACGGGCCCGCACCTTGTGCTTGTCCCTAAGTCGACCTTATCCAACTGGTGCAATGAATTCCGGCGGTGGTGTCCCTCCCTCCGCATTCTCAGGTTTCACGGAAGCAAGGTTAGTCCTCTTTTCCTCCCTTCCTGCCCTTCCTCCCTCCCTCTCTTTCTCCTTTCCTTTTTCTTTTCTATTAGTACTCGCGAACATTTTATGGACAAGGTGACTTTTCGTAACCTCTCCCTCCCTCCCTCCCTCCCTTCCTTCCTTCCTTCCTTCCTTCCTCTGTCCAGGACGAGCGTGCTGAGCTGGTCGAACGTCGTCTCTGCCCTGGCGTTGAGCGGGACTGGGATTGCCTCATTACCACCTACGAGATTTGTAATCTGGAAAAGAATGCGTTGAGTAAATTTGCCTGGCAATATCTAATCATTGACGAAGCCCACCGGCTCAAGAATGAGGCCTCGCAGTTCTCCCAGACTGTGCGGATGCTGCGCACGGCCCATCGGCTGCTCATCACGGGCACTCCCTTGCAGGTAAATATACACCCGTATCCTCCTTGCCTCTCTTCCCTCCCTCCCTCCCTCCCTGCCCCCCTGCTTTGGTGCGGATGGTGGAGACTGACTTGTCTCTCCCTCCCTCCCTCCCTCCCTCCCTTTCTCCTTCAGAACAACCTTCACGAGCTCTGGGCGCTGCTGAATTTCCTTCTCCCGGACGTATTCTCCTCCTCGGATCAGTTCGACGAATGGTTTAATCTGGAGATCGACGACGCCGAGCAAAAGCAACGCCTGATTACCCAATTGCACAAGATTCTGCGGCCTTTTATGCTGCGGCGGTTGAAGGCGGATGTGGAGAAGAGCTTGCCTAAAAAGACGGAGACACTCGTGTTTTGTGAAATGATGCCCATCCAGGTACGGATTACAGGCATGCCCTCCCTCCCTCCCTCCCTTCCTCCCTCTCTTCCTCCCTCCCCCCCTCCCTGTGGTCCTTCCTGCTCCAGGGTGTGAGAGAGGGGGAGGGGGGGGGGTAATGATGCAGTGTCCTGCGATCTGACTACTTCACCCTCCTCCTCCCTCTCTCCTCCCGTTCTGCCCCCCCTCCCTCCCTCCCTCTCACCAGCGTGACACCTACAAGAAAATCCTGGAACGTGATCTCTCTGTCATTGCCGGCTCCGAAACGGCCGGCCGCACCGCCGTGCTTAATTTGGTGATGCAGCTGCGAAAGGCATGCAACCACCCCTACCTGTTTACGGGCGTGGAGGATCGCAACCTGGATCCGTTGGGCGATCACGTCATTCAGAATTGTGGGAAGATGTTCGTGCTTGGTAAGGAGGGAGGGAGGGAAGGAGGGGGGGAAGGGGAGGGAGGGACGGTCCCGGAGTGTTATGAATATCGACAGTGCCTTCCCGTCACCACGGCCTCCTATGCCTAATACCACTACTGATAACCATAATTATCTGTCTCGAATCACGTTGATTACCGTCAATATAAGCCTAATGCAAAATCGATTGCCATCAATGTGGGCCCTATGTCACATTGATTCCCATCCTTACAGACAAACTGCTGAAAAAGCTCAAGGAGAAGGGTCATCGGGTGTTGGTTTTCTGTCAGATGACGCGCATGCTTGACATTCTCGAAGGTACGACCTAGGCCTCCCTCCCTCCTGCCCTTCCTTATTTCCCACCCTCGCCCCCTCCCTCCGGACATTATGTACACAGATGGCCACACCTACTGCCGCATTGACGGCAACACCAACGAAGAACGCTCACACCCACCCACCCTTCCTAATTTCCTCCCTTCCCCACCCCCTACCCCCTCCAGACTTTATGTACATGCGCGGCCACACCTACTGCCGCATCGATGGCAACACCTCCTACGAGGAACGTGAGAATCTGATCGATACCTACAACGCTCCTGATTCGTCGAAGTTTGCCTTCCTCCTATCCACGCGTGCCGGCGGCCTGGGCATCAATCTGCAGACGGCCGACACTGTCATTCTGTATGACTCGGACTGGAATCCGCAGGTGAGTCCTCCGTCCTTCCTTCTCTCCCTCCCTCTTTCCCTTCCTAGTTTCCTTTCAGTGTCGACTTTCTTTATTTCCCTCCTCTCTTTGTCCCTCTCTCCCTCCCTCCCTTCCTCCCTCCCTACTTTCCTTCCAATATCGACCGTCTCCCACTCACCACCACCCTCCCTCCCTCCCTCCCTCCCTCCGTTTCTTTAGGCCGACCTGCAAGCCCAGGACCGCGCCCATCGCATCGGCCAAAAGCGACCCGTGAATATTTACCGCCTCGTCACACAAGGCACCATCGAGGAGAAGATCGTGGAGCGAGCACAGAAGAAGCTGAAGCTCGACGCCATGGTGGTGCAGCAAGGTAGGTCCTCTTCCCTCCCTCCCTCCCTCCCTTTTCTCCTCCTGTCTGCCTGTCCGTCCCCTCGACCGTGGTCTCATGTCAACATCTTTGTCATCGACGTCGTCACTCACCTTTTCCTCCCTCCCTCCCTCCCCATTTCAAGGCCGGCTGACCGACAAGGACAAGATGTCCAAGGACGAGCTTCTAGAAGCCCTCCGTTTCGGTGCCGACGTCATCTTCCGCTCCAAGGATAACAACATCACGGATGAGGACATTGACCTCATCTTAGAGCGAGGCCGGAAGAAGACGTGCGTTCCCTTCCCTTCTTCCCTCCCTCCCTCCCTCCCTCCCTCCCTTCCTATACCTCTTTCATTTTTCCTTGTCCCGCTTTGTCGGTCTGATGTGTCGGCCTTCGATCCACCAACCCACCCTCCCTCCCTCCCTCTCTTCTTCCCGATTGCGCAGGCAAGAAATCGAGGAAAAACTCCAGGCGGCGGACAAGGGAGATCTCCTGGATTTTCGGATGGATGGGGGCATGTCCGTGCAGGTTTTCGAAGGGCAAGACTACTCCAAAAAACCAATCAAGGAGGGATTTTCCGGTACGTGGTGTATGATGCTTTCTTCCCCCAAATTTTGTTCCCTTTCTCCCTTCCCTCCCTTTTTCTCTCCAACGGGGACACTCATTCTGCTCCCTCCCTCCCTCCCTCCCTCCAGGTCTCCCCCAACTCCACATGTTTGACATTGGGAAGCGCGAACGCCGGCCCACGCAGAGCAACCTTAACGAAGGCGCGCTCTTGAAGCGCATGGTCCTCGAAGGGAAGGGCAGCAATCGAGGGAAGCACATGAAGCTTCCCAAGCAGTTGAGGTTGCCAAGGGTGGATGATGTCTGGACCTTTTTCGACAGGGACAGGCTGAGGGAGTTGCAGAAGGTAGGGCGGGACGGAGGGCGGGACGGAGGGCGGGACGGAGGGCGGGAGGGGAGAGGAGGAGAAGGGGGTGGTATGTCCAACCTGTCTACAGCACTTTGCCTGACCCATCCCCCATCCCCTCCTCCCTTTCTCCATTCCTCCAGATGGAAGAAGACCGTTACAAGGATTTGAAAAATAACGAGGCCCTTCCAACGGACCCGAGTGAGTGGGAGCTCCTCACTCCCTCCCTGGCCGAGGAGAAGGCTCGGCTGTTGGAGGAGGGTTTCGGAGACTGGAGCAAGAATCACTTTAATTTGTTCTGCCGCGCCAGTGCCAAGTACGGCCGCCACAGCCATGAGAAAATCGCGGTTGAGGTGGGGAAGACAGAGGAGGAGGTGAAGCGGTATGCAGAGGTGTTTTGGCGGAAGGGGGAGCAGGCCTTGAGTGATGGGGAGTGGAAGAAGGTGGTGACGGCCGTGGAGAAGGGAGAGAAGAAGCTGGAGGAGATTTCGAGGTTGACCAAAGCAACGCAGGAGGTGAGGGAGGGAGGGAGGGAGGGAGGGAGGGAAGGAAGGAAAGTGGTCGTCGTCCAGTCACGTTTTGGAATGTCAAACGAAAACGAAATCTCTGTTATATAAAATTGGGACTCACCCGCCCGCCTCCCTTCCTTTCTTCCCTCCCTTCCTTCCTTCTTCCTCCCTCCCTCAGCTTCTGGGTCGTTTCAAGAATCCTTGGGAGGAACTTACGTTCCAGTACATCGGGCAGCAGGGCAAGGAGCGCATTTACTCCACAGAGGAGGACAGGTAAAGAGGAAGAGGAAAGGGGAACGAAAGGAGGGGAGATTGGCGCATTGTTTCTGCCCATGTCTTCTACTTGAGCGGCTGATTCAAGCCCGCTTCTCCCTTCCTCCCCTGCTTTCCCCCTCTCATCCAACCGCCAGGTACCTGTTGTGCTTCACAAATCACTACGGCTACGGCAATTGGGAAGACGTGCGCATGGCCATTCGCCGGTGCGACCGCTTTCGCTTCGATTACTTCCTCCGTTCCTGCACCGCCGACATGTTGGGGAAGCGCTGTGAGCAGCTGATGCGGGCCGCAGAAAGTACGTCTTTGCCCTCCAGGTTATCTTTCCCCTGCCCCTCCCGTCTTCCCTCCTTCCCTCCCTATTTATGTTCCTTCCCAGTGTTGCTGTGTCCCTTTCTGGCATGCGTCAAGAAGATTCATGAAGATTCATGCAGATTCATGCAATCGGAAACCCGTCTTTCCCTCCCTCCCTCCCTCCCTCCCATGCCACACAGAGGAGAACACCGAGTACGAGAAGAAGCGCTCCGCCGTGGAGGAAGGCCGAAGGCGGGAAAAAGACGATCGGGCTTCGGAGGACACGAGGAGGGAGAAGGACGAAGAGGAGAGGAAAGCAAGAATCACCGAGCTGGACGCCAAGTTGGGGGAGGAGGAGGGACGGCTGCAGGTATGAATGGGTGGCGACCCTTCTATTCCTCCCTCCCTGTCTCCTTCCACTTCTGTACCGGGGTTTTTCCTTTCGCTTTGCCTTTCTGCAGGCCCACCGTCCTCCTCTCCCTCCCTCCCTCCCTCCCTTCCTTTCTCTATGAATGACTCACATGCGTCCGCGGGTGTTGGAGGGCCGCAAGACAAGACTCACCCCTCCTTTCCTCCCTCTCTCTTTCCATCCCTACCCTCCTTCCTTCCCCTCCTTTCTGTCTGCTGCAACGCAGGAGTTTGCCGACGCCAAGCGGACGGCCGAGATGCGTTTGCAGATGCTGAAGGGCCTCAAGGTCAGCAGCAACAGTGTCAACGGCGGCATGGACGGCGGAGGGTCGTCGTCGTCGATGTCGGGAGGGGGTGGAGGAGGATCAGGGAAAGGAACTCTGCCCAAGACGGTGCCTGAGGATCTAGTGCCGGAGTTGGCGTTGATGCTGGTGAGGGGAGGGGCGGACGGAGTGACCAAAATTGTGAGTGAATTTTACGGGAGATATGCCAAGGATGGGGTCAGCAAGCGACAGACAGAGATGAAAATCAATGAGATTGCGGTCAAGGAGAAAAGGGAGGAGGACGCTCGGCCGGTTTGGCACTTGAGGGAGGGGTTTACACACCTAGTAAAGGGCCGCTTGTCGTCGCCGAAGGGGGAGAAGAAGCGGAAGAGGGAGGGGGAGGGAGGAGGGGAGGGGGAGCTCCGAGAACCGAAGAAGGCCCGGAATGCCGTGACGCTTTATTTGGTTGATCACAAAGAGGCGGTCAAGAGGGACTTGGGGGACGAGGCCACGAATGACAACATTAAGAGCCGGATCAAGATGTTGTGGAAGGCGGAGAATCAGCATGTCAAGGATCGGTATTCGGCGCGGGCGAAGGAGGAGGAGGCCAGGTACGACCGGGAGATGAATCTGTATCAGACTCTCCTGGCTCAGCAGCAGCAGAAGAAGGCTGCAGCAGCAGCAGCGGCGGCGGCGGCGGCGACAGGGGGGGCGGCGGCGAGTAAACCCTCGATGGCTGTTGGGATGGAAGGGGGTGGGGGAGGAGGAGGGCGGGGAGGGGAGGAGGACGAATACCACATTCCTAAGAGGTCTCCGGTGACGGTGCCTCCTGCAGTATCACCATCCCAACAGGAGCAGCTGCAGCAGCAACAACAGCAGTTGGAGCAGCAGGAGCTCAACCAACAACAGCAACAACAGCAGCAGCAGCATCAGCATCAGCAGCTCAACCAACAACAATGGCAACAGCTACAGCAGCAGCAGCTGCTGATGCAAAAACAACAACAGCTACAACAGCTACACCTACAGCAGCAGCAACAACCGCAGGGTGGAGGCGAAGAGGTGGCGCCGGCGGCAAGTGTGGGCAGCAGTGCCATGGAGTCGTAAGCGATGGCAAGGAGAAAGGAAGGGAGGGCGAGAGAAGAGGCAAGGAGGGACAGAGCGTTACACGTGGAATGAGTGAACGGAGTTGTAAGTGAAATGAGAAAGAATCAAAGAGTAGGAAAAGAGGCTTATTTGTGAGCCATGTGTGGAAGGGGGCGAGCGTGAGGAGAAGCCAAAAAGGGCGGGAGATGAAACAGGAGGACGGAGGGTAAGAGGGGAGGAGGGAAGGAGGGAAGAAGTCATGTTTGAATGTGGAGAGTGAAAAATCCCAAAATGAGTAGGATCGAACGTTATTTGCGTCAGGAGACCGTCAGGAGCCGACCTCCGACCCAGTCGTCTCTCGGTTGCTTGCCTGTCCTTGCTCCGCGCCAACGTGGACGATAAACAGATGGTAGACTCTGGCGGTAAACCAGAGGGAAGGGGGGAGGGAAAAAAGAGGGAAAGAGAAGAAGAGTTAGCAAGGTTTGAAGCACGACGAAACGATAGAAAGTTCGAGACTACGTACGTGCCACGAAAGGACAAGAGGGGAAAGATGAGCGAAACCAAAATCATAAAAAAGAACTTTTCGAGACAATCAGGGAGCTTTTCTCTCCCCGTGGCCTTCATTGCTTTTACACTTTGTATACATACACACTGCCGCATTTCTTTCGTTGAGCTTTACCATAACGGGCGACTCGCGTACGGCTACTTTGTCTTCCACTTCGTCTTGGTCACCCTCCCAGCTTCCAAGGCCCGATACGCGTCTATAACCTGACACAAGTCCTCCCTCGCTTCCTCCATGAGACTCGCATCCATGTATTCTGCGTAATGGTGAACCATCGCCTTTCTCCTGTACAGCCGATCGAACCTTAATGCCATCCTCTCAAATGTCGTGGCCACGCAACTGTTATTCGACAGCGATAACACCGAGGCCGACGATGAGGACGAGGAAGGGAAGGAGGACGAGGAAGGGGTTCCGCACAACCCAATTTTGAAGCCGTCTGGGTTCCACGAGACCATACGAATGTCTTTCTGTATTTTTTTGATATTCTCAGTGATATCGGCCAGGGAGAGGCCCCGTCCACGGAAGAGAAGGGCGGAGGCAAGGACGGTGCCTCGACGAGGGTCGGAACGCAAAAGTTGATTTGGACGGGAAAAGACGGCGGAGCATATTGTACGGAGATGGAGTGAGGCGGCGGCATGGGCAGCACTACTCCCTCCTAAGGGTGCCCATTCGTGGTTGCCGATATGAGGAGATGAAGAGATGGCGGAGGGGTAGAGACTGAGGGAAGTCATGAGGTAGTGCAGTCGAGGGAAGGGGACGAGGTTGGTGGTGATCTCGTTTAGATCCACGTTCAGGTCGCCCCCGAAACGCATGGATGCCGTAAGGTCAAGCAAGACTCGAGCGACGATGTCGTTCATCCCGTCAAAACCACACTCCCGTCGCATTGCTAGAGTCGGGCCTGTCACGTCTGCTGCTACTACTGCTGAGGTTGCTGCTGCTGCTGCTGCCGCTGCAGCTGCACCGGCCGACACGGGACGATATCTGCCTTGTCTACCCCGGGCTGGCGCTAATGGTGCTGCTGCCGGTGGTGATGGTGGGGACAAGAGTTGGTGCATCGATGAACGCTGCTGTCTTGGTTGCACTATTTTGACACCCGCCACGGCTGAAGAAGAAGATTGAGAATTCAAGTCCATCAAGCACTGATTCTCCACGGGCAAAACACAATCGGCATGGGCCGTCAGCTGCTGCAGCGCCAACATGCTATTGTACGGAGAAGTGACCACATCATCATCCTCCGAGGGAAACACAGCTGTGGTAAAACGATGTACGTTCGGAAACTCGTCTTCCAACAAACCCAAGATATACGTGCCGAGACCCGAGCCCGTCCCGCCACCCAAGGAATGCATCAGGAAAAATGATTGGAGTGAATCACACATCTCCGCCGCGCCCCGCACCGCTTCCATGACATTGTCCCCGTATTGAGCTCCGTAGGCATAATGGCCGTGGGCAAAATTGTTGCCAGCCCCAGACACGTCCGTGAGGTACTGGTGGCTGTCAAAGAGGGGGCCTAAAGGTCCACGCAAAGTTTCTGCGACGGGGCCTTCTTCCATGTCGACAAGCACGGCGCGTGCTTTCAGTCGACCGCGCTTGACGATACTGCTGTGCCGACAATTCGTAGTTTTACGGCTGCCGAGCTGATACTCGTTGTGCTCCTCGTCGTGGTGGTGGAAAAATGAAGACATGCTCTCGGTATAGACGATCCCTCCCTCATTCGCGTCCTTGTCTTCGGTGGGTTGGCAATGTTCCTCGAGGGCTTGCTCCCAAAAGCGCCTCCCGATCTGGTTTCCAGCCTGGCCCACTTGGAGCGTGATAACCTCCCGAGGCATGCTATAAGTAGTCGTGGCTGGGTGGGGGAGAACTTAATTTAGAGGGTGAATAGGCACGCAAAGAAGGGAGGAGGTCGAAAAGAATCAGCGAGCCGCCGGCGGGTACCTTGCCCACGCTTCACCCAACCCCGTCTCCAATCTGACATACGCATTTATCTCGCGTCACGGTTTTACGTACTTACACAAACTCGCAGGGAGGATAGAAGGGTGCCAAACATTCATATTAGTGGTCACATCAGCCGCCGTTAGTGAGGGTGGCGGATGGGAGCAGCAACAGCAGCAACAATGAAGCACGATGAGGGGGAGGAGGAGGAGGAGGATGTCCCGCTCGAGGTCCGCGCGCACGTGGGAGAGATTGGGCGGCATTACAAGGCGCTCAGCAAGCGGCATATTTTCTGCCTTACTTTGCTTGCGGCAGCATCAATTTGGTTGGAAAACGACGACTGGGGGTGAGTGTTGTGCGTTCCGGGGGACAGGAAGGAATCATGGAAGGAATCTGTGGGATTGACAGAGAGTGCGATGTAGCCCTCGGCTACGGTAAGCCAATATGACAGTGTATAAGTGTATGATGATGAGAGGATGTACAGCGTCGGGCTAGCTTGCCGAGATTTCCTCCTTCTCACAATCCTTTCACTCCATTCCACTGATATTCCTCCTCCTCCCCACAACCCAACAGCCTACTCCTCAAAAAAGCTTGCTTAGCCCTCTTTATCTCCTCCTTCGCCGACTACCTCATCCGTCCTTCCCCTCTCCTGGACGATGTGACTGTCCGTCTGCAGAACCATGACATAATCCGTCCTTATTGCGACAAGCTCGTGTGGTCCTCCTACGTCTACGGACTTGCCGGGCTCTACTCCCTTTACCTAGGTATGTGTGCCTTCCTTATCCCCTGCCTTCCACATTTCCTTCTTTTCTCCGCTCTCTCCCCTCCCTCCTTCTTCCCTTCCTCCTTGCCTGCCTGCGCAATCCCTAATTTCCACCTTCACCACTTCTCCTCTCTCACCATTTCCCGAAAATCAGCTCACCACTGCTCCTTTCCTCTCTCCCTCCTTCCCCACCTGTCTTCCCTCCGGTAGGCCAATACGCTTTCGGCACCCTCCAACTGGTCACATGCTGTGGCTCCACACTTTACCACCTCCGCAAGGAAGCGGTTTTCTTCAATTTTGACAACACCTTCGCCTCCTCCCTCCTCCTCCTCACACTCTACGCGGGGGGGCTCTCGATTCACGTCCAGGATTGGGCACACCTGGTAGCCACTATCCTTGGCCTCCCCATTGCGGTGTTCCTCATCATCTTCTGTGGAATGCCGGCGTCGCTCGCGCGGGAACCACGGCATGGGACAGGGGCAGGAGGAGCAGTGGGGTCAGGGACGGGCTGTCTGCCATGTTCGGAAGCAGCTCGCAGCGGTCCAGATCTGGGACGGCCGGGCTTCCGAACATGTGCAGGGGCTCAATACGATGATTGGCACACGGCATGGCACGTAGTCTCTGGGGCGGGGACTGTCGTCACGGCCTCCTTTTTCCAACACCACTGGCCAGGGCTGCAGTGCGGTGGGCCGAATTTTGGGGGGGGGTTTCCGCATTTGCCCGTGGTGCCGACGGCGTGTGTGGTGCTGGCGTTGGGGATGAATATGGTGGGAAATATGGCGGGGATCATGCCGGTGTGTTAGAGGAGGGTGAGGAGGGAAGAGGGGGGGGAAGGCATTTTTGATAGACGCAGTGTACACACATACATATAATGGTGGTTTTGATAATGAAGATGAGTGGTATGGTAAGTTACATACTCATTTACCTTTCATGCAAGAGGTGGAAAGAGGAGGCCAGAAATGGGTAAGATCACCAACAAGACTAAAAAGATGGGCGAAACAATATGAGTGTTCCTTGGTGGTGCTTTTATTCTTTGCCCTTTTCCCTCTCCTCTATTCCGATCGATTTCTTCTTTTTCTCCGTATTACACTTATATTTAATCGTCTTCCCTCCTGTTGGTAGTACTCTTGTTGGAGGTGGTAGTGGTGGTGATGTTGGAACTGCTGCCCTTTTCCCACTTCTCGTCACCTTGGATAAATATGTACCTGTAGAAATGAACCCCGCGCTGTCCTCGCGCCCCCTCCTTCCCTTTCTTTCTAAATAAGTATGCGCCTCGTTCCCCCCTTCGGTCCCTCTCTCTCCTTTTCCCTTCTGCGCGACTTGTCTCTCGGCCTCTTCTCTCCTTCTATCCTTGTTTTTAATTTTACACTTGTTTCCGCGGTCTACTTCCCTCTGCCTCTCTCTCCCCACCCCCGCTCCATCCCTCCTGCTGCTTCTCTTGATCAGCCAAAGACACACGTAGATTCACACACACACACACACACACACACACACACACACACACACATACACACACACACACACTTTCCTTCTGTCTTTACCACTCTTTCCCTCTCTCCCTCCCGTCCTGATTTACCCCTGATGAGAGAGCAACCTAAGATTGTAAGGCACCGGTAAAATCATTTGCATCTTGTGTGTCTTGACGTGCTCTCCAAACTGATTTTCGCGGCGCCAGCCCCGATGCTCGTACCTGTAACGGTGAGCGGCGGCCTGGGGGTGCTCTTGGCAGTTCCCACAAAGGTCATAGTCGTAGCACTGTTGGAACGAGGGGCGGGGGAGGGAAGGAAGAGGAAATCGAGAGAGAGTGAGAGGCTGATTTTTGCTTTGCCAAAGACAAGCGAAAGTCTTGGGTAACCTTCCACACCACCCTCCCTTCTTGCTTCTACTTACCACACGGCACTTGAACCTGGGCCCCGTGAAATCCGTCACTCCACACCTATCACAGCAAAAGCCGAGATGCCGTCCCTGGATCACGTATTCGAGCGTCTGCCTCGCATTCATGTGTTTGTGCTGATAGTACACGTTCCGGACGCGGAAAGATTGATACCCGAAGCGCTCGAACAGATTCACCACATGCTCAAGCTTAAGCGAGGTGTGCTTGGTCAACGCCCGACGAGGACGGGGGACCGGGTCGGAGGGGAGGAGGTCGAGGGCGGTGGTGCTCGAGGAAGAGATAGAGGACAGGAAGGAGTGGGATTCGGCTTGAACCGCCGCCTTTTCCTCGTCCTCTGTCGTGACACCCGCAGCCGTCACAGGCCCCCCGACGCAACAATTGCTGCTGCTGCTGCTGCTGCTGCTGCTGCTCATCTCCTTATTTTTTAAGTCACTCGGACTGCTACTCTTCTCCGGGTCCTGTCCCTCACCTCCCTCCATCTCCTCCTCCCACTCCTCATCCACGTTTATATTGAACAGATTCTTAGTCTGCTCGGCCGCCTCAGCATTGTCTCGGCCGTAGTACATCACACATGCCTCGTGGAACAGCTCAGCCAGGTACCCTTTATACACCTCCTCCATCGTTCCTTCCATCCCTCTCAAAAGGAATGTCAAAATTTGCCCGTTCTCCACTCCTGCATCCCTCAACGTCATCTGCCCTCCCGAGGCCTCTCCTCTCTCCTGCCTTCCTCCCTCGCTCTCTCCTCCCACTTCGCTGGGCTGTGTAGGGCAGGTTATCAAGCGGTGCTGCACGTGGGCATTCCGTTGCCAGGTGGCAGGTGTGGTCTCGACGTGTGCTTGCAAGTTTCTAGGGGTCTCTGCGACAAGTCCACCGACAACGGCGAAGAGGTGATAAAGTGGGGTATGATGCTTCACCACCGCATGGCTTAGGAATCCCAGGCGGCCTGTGACAGGGTTCAACCACTTAATGAACACCAATACATGCATGTCTGAGCTGGGGGTAGGACAAGGAGCAAGGGCTGCAACGGTCGCAGCACCTCCAGCAGCGTTAGCAGCGGTTTGTGCGGCATGGGATTGGTGGCAGAGGTCGCGGGAATCTGGCATGAGAGGGACGGAGTGAAGAGCGTGTCGTGCACGATAACGATGCAGGCCAGGTACATCAGAGAAGGGGGGAGCGAAAGAAGCAGCAGTTGCTGCTTCCGCTTCCTTGGCCTTGTCCACCTCGTCGTCGGCGTTATCATCTTGAAAATAGTCGCTTTCGTCCTCTTCTTCCTCCACTTCCTCCTCCCTGTCTTGACTCGTGGCCATCACCGCTGACAACTGAGAAGCCTGTGGCTCAATTTCATCATCTTCTTCCTCCTCCTCCTCCTCTTCTTCGTCTTCCTCATCATCATCATCATCCTGGTGCCCAGACATCAGCCCCGCCGGCGGCGCCACAGCTGCAGCAGCAGCTGCCGCAGCAACTGCTTTACGAGACGCAGCAGTGGCAGGAGTAGAGGCAAATCCCCCATCCCCCGCACACTCGGCCCAAACCCTCGCCACTCCCAATCCATCCATATGCAGCTGCAACAGTGAAAAGAGAGTCGTGGAGCTGTTGTCATCGTCACCAGCAGCAGCCCCCGCACCAACAGCTGCAACTGCAGCAGCGACAGCATTAGCGTTCAAAGGAGGGTTGAAATTCGCGGGAGGGGGAGGGGCTAAGGCCAGCTGCTGCTGCTCTTGTGGCGGGGCGTTCGCGACAGCAGCAGCAGCAGCGTCAGGAGGGTGGTTTCCGGCGTTTTGATTTTGGGCCATGGGTGGAGGGGCATGAGGGAGGGGCTGACCATTGCTGCTGCTGTCGGTCACCAGTATCTCGCGGGGGCACAAAACGGTATCGGGCCACGGCTGGGTGAACACCCACAAGCGGAGATGCTCTGCTGAGGTCAGTCCTAGGTCACTGACAAGCATTTCCTTGAAAGCGGAGAGTGTGGTGCAGTGGAAGAGCTCGTACGTCAGGGTCTTGTCTCCTTGCGCATCGGCTTCGGCCCCTGTGTCCACAACCCCAAACCCCTCGTGGGCAGTCAAGTTCGAGGTGCGCACGACCTTTACAGTGAGATAGAGGAGACGAAGGCGGACTTTCAGCTTCAAGGTGTCGTCCACCACGAAGCCGGAAGCAGGGTCCTTCAACTTCGTAAGGGGAAGGAGAGAATGCACCCCCCAATTTTTTCTATTTTTGTGGAAGCGGTCGTTGAGCATGGAGGAGTGCCAAGTAACGTTCCGCCCTTTGCGTTGCTGGTTGCAAGCCGTTAACGAAAAGGCACAGCAGCACTCCCAATCGCCTGGGGGATTACCCACTCCTCCATTCTGTCCAGGTACGCCCATCGCCGCCATTGCCGCTGCTGCCGCTGCTGCCACCATGTTATTGTTATTCCCGTTCCCACCGTCCGGCTGCACATCCCCCAAGGCCGCTGCTGCTGCTGCTGCCACTGCTTCCGGAAAGCCAGGGGCTTGAGCCAGCTCCTCTGTACCGGGCGCTACTGGGGCGCCTGTGGCTATTGCTGCTGCCAGGGCGGCGGTCGCGGCGGTGGATGGAGGCACGGGGAAGGCGAGGGAACAGGCCAGGTAGACCGAGACCCCAGGTTCAAGGAAATAGACGTTAGGATTCCCGACAGGGTCGACGATGACTTTGAAGTTGTAATTTTCGACGCGGAAGGAGGGGGAGTAACGTCGTTCGGGGTTGGAGAGGAAATCGGTGACGACCCATTCGAACACTGCAGAGCGGTTTCTCCGGTTCTTGTCTTTGAACAAGGCTTTCCAATCCCCTCTGTACGGCATTATGTCGTACGTCTCCTTTAAATGAGGAAACAGACGCCAAGAAGCATTCTCCCAATAAGAACGTTGATCCGTTAGGTGGCAAAAGTCCTTGCAGACACCGGCGCATGTCAATAGAGCCTCCCCATCCAGGAAGGAGAGGATGCGAGACACAATATCCAGGGGCAGATGGTCCATGCTTACAGTTGCGGCTGCCACTACTGCACGGGCACCTCCGTGGAGGTGGCAATGGTGATGGTTGTACGGAGACGAAGGAAAGAAGGGGAAGGGGGACAGACAGGCAGGCAGACGCCGCAAGACGACGTTTCGAGCTCGTCGAGTTGCTGTTGACAGCACCTCCCGCGTTCTCTGGTCTTGGCTGTGGTCTGTGAATGTAAGGATGTGGTGTAGGGCATGGGAGAGTCCAAGGTGAGAAATTATCAGAACTTGATGGGTGTTTCCCCACGGGCGTTGTATGGGCGCCTCGTCCTAAACCCCTGGTATTCCTGATATTTGAGTCAATTGACAGGCGAGATCTGCCCCCGCCGCAGGCTCAGATACGCTGTGTCCAATGCCTTCGTTGTATAGCAGACCCGTGTAAATATGTACTGCAGTGGCTTCGCATCCAAATCACAGACAGGCATATCGACATGCATTCAATTAGGAGGCTGTCCCGCTCGTTAAAACACGACTCAAAATCCATCCCATGGAGAGCCCATGCACAGGCAAACAGTCTGACAGGCTCTCCCTAAACATAGGACCGCCATGTCATTGCCCAAGGTTTGCCATAAGTAGAAATCGAGTCGTTGGGGTGATCTCCTTGCTTGCTGCGAGCACTGCAGGTCATCCATCTCTTGTACAGGACTTCAGCAAGAGTCATGAGCGACCTCCATCTCCAAACCTCGCCAAAGCAAATTTGGCGATGCAAGAACGCTCGAGGACAACAAAGGCAGGAAACAGGAAAGGAGCGACGAGAGGAAGGACATGACGCGAAATGGTGAAGCCCTTTTAAATAATCATTTGCTTTTTTGTCGTGGTGCGTCCCAGGAGTTTTCTCCGGACTCGCTCACGATAACGCCCATACTCGATTCCTCCTCCTCCTTTTTATTTCATGCGTTTTGAAAAATATACAAGCACGATCAGGACAAACAATGACTTTCGCACTCAGTAATTGCATTCTTTTTTTCCTCCGTGTGTCTGGCGGTGCGGCGCTTTTTTGGTTTCCACGCCGAAAGAGTTGGTGGTGGTTGGTGGTGGAGAACCTCCCCGCCCTTGCCTCCTTCCGGCTTTCACTTGCAAGGAGCTAAAGTAACAAGAACCACGCCCTGTTTTGCAATTTATATTAAATCTTCCTTATTTCATTGTGCATTCTTTTTCCATCAAGATTCCGACAGTTTCCTTGTCAATAATAGCTCTTTAGCGTCCTCGATGTAAATTCAGCAAAGTCGATACTCGGATCCCACCGGCTGGCCAACGACGGCACACTTACGCCTACCCTCCCTCCTTCTCGGCCCTCACACTCTTTCCCGCCATCGGACTCCATGATACCTTGCTTCTTACATACGTCCTCCACTGTCCGACCTTCGGGCATGGTCATGGGCTCGTGCATTTCTGGCTCCATAAACACTGCAAAGGTCTCTCGACTAAGCCCTTTCTTCGTCCTTGTCGTGCTCCCCTTCACAGCGTGTGGAGTGGCACGCAGCAATCCTCCCGAGTGAATTTGGGCGGTCTCACCGATTTGAAAGGCGAGCTGATGGGGAAGGAGAAGGATTTTGACTACCTCCCCGCCTCGGCTTAGGGCGTAGAGGCCGCCATCGTCTTCCTCTTCTTCATCATCCTCGCTGTTGCTGCTAGCGCTGCTGCTCGTGCTGCTGCATACATCAACCTCCCGCCCTTCCACATCCAAGTACATGGCTGAAGTCAATCCCGTGAGAGATCCATGATCGTTGTGCCAGCCACACCAGGTGCTAAAATACATTTCCTTCTTCCCTCCCTCCTCGTCCTTCTCGTCCGCCTCTTTTTTGGGGCACACGGTTCCCTTCCCTTCCTTCCCCTTTTCCTCCTCCTGCTCCTTTGCAACATACGGAAAATAATGCAGCAGTCTCCCCTTACACACCCTGGACTCCCTCACAACCCTTTCCAACTTCCCCATGCCCTCCTTCCCTCCCTCTTTCTCTACTTTGCCATTATTAGCATATCCTGCGCACTTGCTCCCCACATACACATCACACTGCTTGGCAACCATCGCCCCGACGTCTACAATCAACTTCCCCAAGTCTTTGAATGCTGATTCCAACGCTGGTACGTCCTTGGAAGGCCATATGTTCGGGTGTAAAAAGGCCGGGTATCTGTCAATTAAATCTTGATCTGTCGAAGGGTTATCGTGCAAAGGATTTGCATAAAATGAACCTTTCAACCAATCGGGCCGACCGTGTTGCAGAGTTTCTTTCCCATGGCTCCATCCGAAGGAATAGAAACTCTGCGGGTGTTCGTACTTTTTGGTGAGGGCGGGAGGGAGGGAGGCGAAGCGGTGGGCGAGGGGAAGGAGGGCCCGGCGCTTTTCTTCGAGGCCCGGGACACCGGAGACGGTCAAGATGCCTAGACCATAATCACCAAATGCCTGTCAGTTGGCGGGTGTAGGGGTGTGTGCGGCAAATGGAGGGAGTGTGAGAGGAGGGAGAAAGGAACGAGAGAAAGAAGGGTCGGGCTCGAAGAAGGGTTGTCTCAACATGCGGCACAGTCAGATGCACTGTTTTCTAAGCTGCTTCAGTCGATTCTCAAACCTGACCGCGCACGACAGCCCCAGTTCTAGCCAGACTGTCTCTGATGCTCGATTCCTTCTTCCTTGCCTTCTTGCATCCCCCCCGTTTCAAGCACTTACCTCCTCTATCTCCGCCGACAAGTCTTTGTTGGCCACCAAGTTTTCGTACTGCAATTCCACAAGCTTCCTGAAAGAGGATGAGGTTCATGCAGCGGTCACTCAGGACGTTTTTTCCTGGCATGCTCCGAGCGTGAGCTTACTCACCGTGGCGTGGTGGTCGTTGTCTTGGCCATCACCCTGTGGTGCTTCGAAGTCAGAAGGCAGCTAAGCTCCTTTTTCGCTTTCGTGGCTCGCCCGGGTGATTCTGGCGACTACCCTGCCCTGTCTTCGGTAATATATGGTGCCATAAATCGTTTGCGTGAGGCGTAGCATAAGGTGGGTGGGTTGTATCGCGGGCAGGGCTTATATTTGGCGACCCCCTGCGGTCTGGCAAAAGTTTTCAGGCCGACCTGCTCCTTCTCGCCGCGCCTGCCGCCCACTGGACAAGCAAGGAAGTCCTGCTACAAGCAAACGCACCATACCCGCCAACACTTACGTGACACACTTGACATCCATATACTTTCAACATAAGACACAGCCGCCCTGCGCATTATGGGTTCTTTGACCGCATCAATCGGGTAAAGCAAAGCAAACCGTCCGGCCCATCTTCGATCTTCGTGCCAACGTCGACCGCCCTCACTCCATCCCCAGTCCGTCTAATAATGCCAGGCCATGTCACTGCTCACGCCCGCCCGCAGTGTCATTTCACCCTTACTCCCTTTGTTCTTATCTCATTCTTCCTCTTTTTCCCAAAACCGGCGGTCAAATCCCAAGCTAATAACGACGCCTGCCCTGTCCTTCGCCCCCCACCCCTCATCTACAACTCCACCGCACCCTTTGCCACGGACTTCACAGACAAGACACAAACCCTGACATTCCTGCACGAGAACTATGGTCGACTTTATACAAACAAAGTGCGGGCATGCCGACGCACGGACCACTTGCTCTACAACACGTCCTTGGAAGGAGCCGGTCTCTCAACCGACGCGCGAGGGTTGCGCATCGTCCAAGACAACATCGGTGGGAGTGTCTGTGACCGCAATTCGAAAATTGCCACCGGCCATTTACTCACAAAATTTTACATACAAGGAGGTCGCATTGACTTGACTGCGCGGATAGGCTATGGACCGGAGGCAGGGCCGGGGTACCAGAGCGAGGACAGCTTTTCGTGCTTTGGCCTTTATATCCACGACACTGTCTCTCAATATGGCTATCGTAACGAAGCTTCAATGTGCGTGTCCTCTCATGACCCTACCACTGTGCGGATGGGTGTGTGGAATGGCTCGCCTGCTGATCGGGAGGAAGCGAAGCAGGTAAACGTAAAGAGAGACCTCTCGCAGGCTTTCTACACTTATAGCATTGAGTGGGGGCCGACACGGGTGAGATTTTGGTTGGATGATTTTCTATTGTGGGATATGCCAGGGATGAGCTTTTGTGCAGGTGCCAAGGCAGCGGAGGTGGATAAAGCCATGAGAAATGGAGGGAAAGGAGGTGCACGGTTACCTTACGAGCCAATGTCAATTCGAATCATTTTGAGGCCTCTGGGTGTAGCGTACCGAGGAACTAGCTACATGGACGTGACCCGATTTGCGTACTCACCCTTGCCTCTACTCAAAGAGACGGAGCGGGGAAGCTCGGACTTTTTAGTGTCGTCCCCGGCGGGGAAGAAGAGGAGGGTGGAAGGGTGGTGGTGGTGTGTGTATGGAGGAATGACCTTGGTGTGGTGGTGCATGAGTATGTGGGTAATGTGGGTAGGGACGTGCATATAGCCAAAGAAAATTGTAGAGGACTGTGGTTAGCTAGTTGATGAACGAACAAAAGCTGAGTTATCATCACCATCTTTTGATCTTTGTGTCGTTTCGTCTCAATATTTTCGTCGCTTGCTTTTATTTTCATCTATCTGGTCGTGTGTGTTGGTGTGTGCGTATGACTCTGTGTGTTTGGCCATTTATATTTCCCGCCTTCACTGTATGTGAGTGTCTGTACTCTGCGCTGATCGTCTACGACTTCGACTCTTCTCTTCCATCCCCCTCGTTTTTCAAGGAGAGGAAGGCCCCATTGGAAAGAAGAGAGAAAGGGGAAGTGACGGCTCCTTCTGTCTTCGGCGGCATTTGCGGCCAGGCTACTCACATACATACACACACTTTTTTTTAAAAAAAAGGACGTCTACCTCCTCCTCTATGCCATTGTTTTCCTGACTGTTTGCTTACTTCCATAATAAAAACCGATTGCATTTTAGTTTTTTTGTCGCTGGGCTGCTGCTGCTGCGGCTGCTGCTGACGCTGCGAGTGTGTACATCTTAGTGAAAAGAAAGAGGACAGAGGGTGCATAAATGTATATGTGTGCGCGATGTATGCTGAATGGATGAATAGCGGAGATGCGTGCGTGGTGTTGCTCTTGGTGAAGGCGGCGATGGTGGTTGTGATCGTGGTCGTGGTGACGGCGGTAGTGGAAGGTGCTCTCTCTCGTGTTTTCATTCAAACCACTGTCAGACTCTCTCTTTTCACTTTCTGTGCAATTTAGCGCCGCTGTCAATCTCTTTCTAAGTTGTACTTCTCCCACTCGTCTCTATTCTTTGTCGTCCTCAATCTTTACCTCAAAACCTCTACTTCCTCCCTTCCTTCCTCCCTCCCTCCCTCCCATTCTCTAATAAGTTTGCGTTCTTTCAAGCTTCCGGCCCTTACTCTGCTGCTGCTGGTTCTGTACCAGGGCCTTGGCCAAACTCTTGCTCTTCATTTTTTCCTTGAGCAATTCACGTTCGAGTCGAGAGCGGAAGCGTGGGTGTGTCAGGAGGACGGCGGCAGAGGGACGTTGAGAAGGATCGGGCTGTAGTGACCAGGACCGAGTGGAGAAAGGGAGGGATGGGAGAAGCGAGAGGGGGGGAAAGATTTGGTGTAAGTTTGCGCGATCGAAATCCATCAATCCATCCATCTATCCCTCCCTCCCTCCCTCCCTTCGACGACACACCACAATACTGTAGCACCAATTATCACCTCGTCAACCACTCCTTCCCTCCTCTCCTTCCTCCTTCTCTCCCTCCCTGCTACTCACCGCCATCATCTGCGTCAGCACTTTCATCAAATCCTTCATAACACCCGCCTCCACCCGTCCTCCAAATTCCAACGCCGGCAACGACCCACTTCGCAGGGAGTGCCATTCCTCCCCATTCGGTGGCAAGGGCCTCCCCCGACAGATCTCATACACCGTTGCGCCAAGCGAGAAAATGTCGCACTTGGTCAAGTCTTTCGGACCGTCCTGCAGTAGTTCCGCGGACATGTACCGCGAATCGCCCTCTTGAAGGCAGTCCCCCCACCCGTCGCTGCTGTTCACAGACGCCACCAGTCCGAAATCCCCCAGTTTGAACAGGCCGGCTTTGAGGAAGATGTTGGCGGGCTGTAAAAGGAGAAGAGAAGGAAGGAGGGAGGGAAGGAAAGTCGATATGTTGTTGAGCACATGAGGAGCGTTCCTCCCGCCCGCCCGCCCTCCCGCCCTTCCCCCCGTACTGCTTTCTTCCCATCTCACCTTCACGTCCAGATGCACCAAGCCATGCCGATGCAATACGTCCAGCGCCAAGAGCATCTGCCGCCCGAAGTCAAACACCTCTTCCAGTCCCATCCTTCCCCCGGGCTCCCCCTCCCGTATGGCCTGCTCCAAGCTCTCCTCGCACAACTCCGTCTGCATGAACAACCGATGGTCTTCGATCCACGCCTGGTGGTACCTCACCACGTGCAGCACCTCCTCGCTACTGTCCGCTGCGCAGACCTTCGCCAGTGCCTTCACCTCCTGTAGATACCGTTCGCGATCTGCCTGGCCTTTGAACCTCTTACGGGTACACTTAACTGCATACTCAACTCCATCCACTCTTGATCGAGCCTCATAAACCTCACCAAAGCTTCCAGAGCCGATAACACGGACAACGTCAAAGTCAGCTTGGAACCGAGAGACGGTGCTGTGGGTATTGTTATTGCTGCTGCTGCTGCTGCTGCTGCTGCTGCTGCTGCTTTTGCTTTTGCTGCTGCGTCTTGAGGAGGAGGACGGGTGCTGGTGCTGCTGGTATTGGCTATGGTGGTGGTGGTGATGACCAAGGAGGGAGGAAGGGGTAGAATGCTTCCCTACCGAAGGCGGGGCATGGCTGGTAGGGTGAGATCCCTTATAAGGAGTAGGAGGTGGAAAGGCCATGACATCCGAAGGACTATCATCGGGAAAATACCCACCACTTCCTCCACCAAGGACACCATGCATGGCATACCCCCGCTTCAACTCCCGGCTGCCGCTTCCACGCATCGGGGCAGGTGGGGGGGCCATGGAGGAGGAATAGGAGTGGTGGTTGGACTTGGTGCTGGGGAAAGGAGAGGCGGCAGGATGGGGAAGGTGATACCCGCCTCCTCCATTCCCGTGGCCGTTGCTGCCGAGCAACCCATCTCCACCGCTGCCGCCACCATGGTGCGAGGATAACGAAGGGGCCAAGGGGGGCAAGGGTGAACAGGTGTCGTAGTGGTCGACAGGCGTAAAGGTGCGTTGGAGGCCGCCAGGGGAGGGGGGTCGAGGCAACACGTAGTCGTCGCTGCCTCCAGGGCTGCCCCCGCTGTCTTCCCCGTCGTCCATTTTAAGGGGACCTTCGTCGTCGTCCAAGTCCATCATCATGGTGCCGCACGCGGTGCGATGGTTGTGTGTGGGTCTGTTGTTGCTGTGTCGTACAATGGACAGGGGGTGAGAAGGAGGAGGGTGCTTTTGAACTCCTGTCACGGCAGGGATTTGACGCAAAACCGAGATAATGCAAAGGCTCATTTGTTTCACCACAGATGGCACGATTCATGGTTACACTTTGGACTGTCGAGGGTGAATATGGGTGAGCTGTATGCTCTTCACGCGCGAGCGAGTGCACCAAGTATTTCGAATCCAGGTTTTCCCCCCAAAACTCGTGTGAACGACGGCTGCCGGCATCATGCATCATCGTCATGCTTCTTCCCGTCCTGTCCTCTTCAACAAGGCGAAGCAATAATGCACCAAGACCTCGCCCTACACCCCCACCCTAATTTTTATCCGACCACCCGACACCAGCACAGATCGGTTCTTGATTTGCCGACGCTAGACACCCTCTCCCAGCACTGAAACCCACCCACTGGCCCGCCGATCATCATGCCTCGCCTCCACCCTGCTGCCGTTGCTGCGTTGGTTACCCTATGCTGCTTGGGTAGCACCAGCGCATTTTTCTTGCAGGCGTTTCCGCCAACGACCGTAGTAGCAATTCGCCAAGGCAGGCATCTCCATGCAGGCCCACCCGTCTCCTTGGACGATCAAGCCGAGTACGTATTTGATTTTGTTTCTTGAGCGAACGCGCTGAGAGGGAAAATATCCATGTATGTAGCGTTTATTTGATTGTGCCTCTGGCTGCTCGGTCACGCAGTGATGATGTGCATGGAATGTATAAGAACATAGATCATGTGAGAGTTCGAGATGCTTTTCACATACCACCAGCCGTCCCCTTTTTCTCTCCAACCAATCCACATCTTCTACGCATGCTGTCCCGCCGTGAATGAACTTCATCTTCCGAAATGCTGTCAATTCAAGGCTAATTATCCCCTCTATTTCGTACTCCTCCCCCTCTTCCTTCCATAGTTTCGTCAAAGCCGAACTCGCCCGCAAGAAGCAAGAATACGACGCCCAACTAAAAGCACGCATCTCCGCTTCCGTCGCTGGCACCAACCCCGCCGACAGCGTCCCTCCCCTGGACTCCCTCCCTTACATCCCTTATTTAGATGAAACGGGGAAAATTAGTGACAGTGGAGCGGATGCAAAAGTGAAAGCAAGTGTGTATGCGGTGTACGATGAGAGTGGGACGGTGAAATACATTGGGGTCTCACGCTCTGTCGCCCAGAGCTTGAGATTGAACTTGGCCCGGCAGCCGGAGCAGACGTATGGCTTTCGGGTGTTTCACATCACTAAGCCAAGTCGTGTGCTGTTGGAAATTACGCGGGATACGTGGATTGCACAGTTGGGGTATCAGCCGGAGGTAAGGAAGGACTGTGTCTCCCCTCCCGACCTCCCCTTTCTCGAGTTCTGCTCCCCTCCCCTCGTTCACTCCCGTCTTATTTCGGTAGGGACGAGTTCAATTGTCTCTCGTTTGTTAATTCCTAAACCTTCCAATGGACGATCATACACACCCATACTCAGGGCAATGACAACGGGCCTAAGCAGCAGCTGTGGGAAGGGGCCATGGACGTGAAGCCTTTAATGAACGATGCCGACAACGCCGCTATGGGTACGCTCGTGCGTGCGCAAAGGAACTGAGCTGGAAGACTCTTTGATTGTCATCCCCCCCCTCCTTTTTTCCCCTGCCTTTACGTGCTTTATCCTCCTTCATTTTCCTTTCAAGTTTTGTGATGTATCCGTGTGCTCGACCTCCCATGCCCCCTCTTTTCGTCATTCTCACCCGATCCTTTCTCTCAGTCTCACGTTCACTCTATCTCTTTCTCCCACCCACCCACCACTACCACCATCAACAAACAAACAGAATCGGCCCGCATCAAGAGACGCTCGGAAGAGAACGCCATGAAGAAAGTCACTCGCCGGTTCGAGGAGGCCAAAATCACTGTGCTCAATGCCCGGGGCGTGACAGAAAGCCTTCGATTTGACCCAAAACTGAAAGGAAAGGGTTTGTTGGACTTGTTCCTAGACAAGCAAGCGGATACGGCCGTGCCAGACTCCAAGCCTAAGCCTGCAGCTCCTTAACCTGAGGATCGTGTAGTAGATTTAGGGAGAGGAGGGGGACCCGGAAGGATCTTGATTGTTTTATTGGAAAAAGAAGTATTCAAGAGGGGGAAATGAATGACACTTACGATAATCAATTGTTGCCGTGCGTATTTCCTTTTGGTTTCGATCATTGAGAAAAGGTTCTTATGGCGAAAAATTGCCGAACATGCTACCATACCCAGCGCCTCCTTCCTTTAAGGCCCTGAAAGACGGGCACAATACACTCATCACGCCGCCAGCTCCATATTTTCTGCACAGGAGACGTCCGGTCGTGATTATTTCTCCTCCATAGCGCCCATCGATGTGCTCTTCCCGGCGGAAGTAGCCGCAACACCACCACATCAAGCGGCAGCCTCTCTGTTGAGTATCTGATTGCCTGCGACTCCGACCAGCTGCACGGCACACTCTACGTTTAGCCCAGCATGGCGACCTTGGAAAAGGAGAATGCCTCGGTGCACCACCTGATCCAGGGCCTTCGGAGCCCGCATGGCCCAACGCGCACTCGGTACGTTACGTATGTGGTTATGATGCTCAGTCTGCTCTGCCCTGTCTCTCCCCTTCCCTCGTCGAACCACCAGCGAGAGTCCAACCAGTGTGATATGCACGCGCAGGTGCACCTACTAAGCTCTACCTTCAGTATTAGTCTCTCTGTACTTTTTCCTGCTGCTATCGAGACTGCCATCTCACCACTTATACCTCTCCTACCTCCCCCCCCACCCCTCCACATGAACAACAGCGCCGCCAAGGATCTCCGCGCCCTTGTGGAGTCCGCTTCCCGTGGCCTGTCCATTGAAACGTTTGCCCGCTTTGAAACTGAGTTGTTTCAACGGGTATTTGCCTTGGTTCATGCGCCCGAATCACAACTGTGGGAGAAGCTTGGGGGTTTGGAAGCAATGGATGAGTTGATCGACGTACCCTCCGCGGAGGCAGAGACGAAAGTCATCAAGTTTGCCAATAAGCTTTCTTTCTCGCTACGGTAAGTGTTTTGGCAACAGCCACGAAAAAGGGGAGGTGTTAAGAATCGAGCATGTCAACAGTGATTAATTTACGTGGCCGGCCCTCCCTCCCTCCCTCCCATATTTCACAGCTCCTCCGTCGAGTATGAATTCCTGATGCAAGCTTCCAAAACACTGGGCCACCTCGCGCGTTCCTCCGTGGTTCCCAATGCAGACTACGTGGAGTTTGAAGTCGACCGCGGTGTGGAATGGCTCAGCTCTGACCAGTCTTCGCGTCGGCTTGCGGCGTGCTTTGTGCTGAAGGAATTGGCAGATAACGCCCCGACATTATTTTATTCCAAGACGGGGGAGTTTCTGGAAAGGGTGTGGGTGGTGCTAAGGGATCAGAAACCAATCATACGCTTGAGTGCGGCGCGGGCACTGAGTGGGTGTTTGCGGATTTTGGCCTCAAGGTGAGTGATGCTTCTTCTCTTCACGGGTTTCCCTCTTTCTTTCTTCCTTTCTATCTTTGTTTCTCTCTTTCTCTCTTTTTTTTTCGTTCATGTTGCTGCTGTCACTGCATCTACTTGGCTTGGAGCACGATGCCTACCCCCCCCTTCCGCTTTCTTATATCATCAACACACTCACTTGTGAAACAGGAGTGCCATGAACCACGTAAATTGGTACTGCAAAGTCTACGAACAAGTGCAGGAGGGACTCGTCAGCAGACAGGGCAAGGGTGGGCAAGCAGCAGCAATGCACGGGTCCCTGCTGGTGATCGGCGAGATGCTTTCATACACGGGCGACTTTATGGTGCCGCGGTTTCAGGTTAGAAGGGAGAGAGGAAGGGAGGGAGGAAAGGAGGGAGGATTGAAAATGTGACCGACGTGCTCCGCTTTAAGCTTGGCTCCACTTCCATAACAGCTCATATGCCCTTTCCTCCCTTTCTCCCTCCCTCCCTCTCCTCCTCCCCACAGGAAGTCTGCCAAGCTGTCATGGTAGTCCGCGAACACAAAGACAAGTGCATCCGGGTATCCGTCCTTGAAATCCTGCCTCGCCTCGCCCACTTCTGCAGTGACATGTTTGCGCGATCCTACCTGGAAGACGCACTCAGTCATTTGTTGATTGCCGTCAAAAACCCCGAGTTAAGACCTCAAGCTTTCTTGGCGTTGGGAAAGCTGGCCCTCGCAGTGGGTGAATACCTGCGGCCTTATTTGTCCCAGATTTTGGGGCTGGTGAGGGAGTACATGAGTAACAAACACAAGAGGTAAGCAGGAGAGAAGGGGGGGAAGAAGGAAAGGAGCGAGCGCTAACATATTTCGTCAATACCGTCCTCACGCTTGCCATCCCTCCCTCTCTAACCCCCTCCCTGTCATCTCAGGGTATACTGCCGCGAGGCCCTCGACTGTGTGGCCTCTCTTGTCCTGGCTGTCTCGGACGACATGTCGGTCCACACGATCGAGCTGCTCGACCCCATGTTCGCCGGTGGGGTGACCACCACGCTCATTAAGACTCTGACGGTGATATGTGAACGGTTACCGGAGCATCAACGTCTAGTGCAGCAACGGTTGCTCCAAGAGCTTTCCATCCTCCTCGACGGCAAGTCCTACGTCTCTCCGGGGACAACCCTGCCCGTACGGCAGATAGGCCCCTCCTTCTCCTTCCCTCCTTCGTCCTCGTCCTCCTCGGAAGTGGTAGGTGGAGTGGATGGGGCGTCCGCGGTAGCTGGTGTGGTTGCAGCTGCTGCTTCTACTGCTACCGCTCAGGCGTTGGGCGGGGCGGCGGTGCCAGGTGTGCGCAGTCGTCTTAGTGGTGGAGGAGGAGGGAGGGGGCGAGGAGGAGGGGGAGGTGCCGCCACAAGCAGCAGCACGGATATGATGAACGGCTCGAGCAGCAGTGGCAGCAGTGGCAGTGGTAATATGCTGCCAAAAATGGAGACGAAGCGCGTTAGCACCACCTCCCGCTTTTTTTCCAAGCTCCAACTTCTCGCTTATGCTGCCACGGGGGGATCCAGCGGAGGAAGTGGAGGAGGGGATGGAGGGAGTAAGATAGCAGGGGGACACCACGGCGCTGGCGGTATGGGGACGATGGGGAGTCAGCTGTTGACGGCGGAGGCGGCGGAAGTGGTGATTTTGGCGTTGAGAACTCTTGGGGCTTTTCATATGGACGATGACGTGGACCTGTTGCCCTTCGTGCGGGATTGCGTGGGACAGTATTTAGACAACCCCCACCCGCTGGTAAGGAGGGAGGCGGCCTTGACCTGTTGCCGTCTGTTATTGGTGGACCGTGGAGGAGGAGGAGAAGGGGAATGGAGGGGGAGAGGGACGGAGAGAGGGGGGGGGAGCAGTAGTGGGGATAGTCGTAAGGTTTTGAGGGTGCGTGGACCTAGCGCAGATGTGATCGAAGAGGTGTTGAAGAGATTGCTACAGGTTACAGTTGCGGATCCCGACCCGTCCCTCCGCCTCACTCTCCTCCGAGCCCTAGATGATGGATTCGATCCTTTTTTGTGTCAAGCTCACCACGTGAGGATCCTCTTCCTCCTACTCCACGACGAATTCCTTTTAGTTCGCGTTGACGCCATTCAAGTATTAGGGAGACTAGCAGCGCTCAACCCTGCCTACGTCCTACCACCCATGCGTCTCGCCTTGCTTCGACTCTTGACCGAGATCAAGTTTGGAGGGAGGGGCGGAGGGAGGGAGGTAGGATGGGGTGGTAGTGGAAAGGCAGGAGGGAAAGGAGGGGATGCGGATGAAAACGGTGGACAAGGAGGGGGAGGAGGAGGAGAAGGAGGAGGGGAGAGTCGAGCAGAAGAGGCGACGTTGCTTCTCGGTCATTTTTTGCGTGCCGAGCCTCTGCAGCGCTTGGTGCACCCGTTCATCCGCACGGTTGTGCTTACCCTTCCCATCCAGCAAGGCCCCGCTCGCCTTGCGGCCGTTGGGCTCGAGGCGCTCGGAGAGCTTGCGGCGGTGGTGAAGACGGACATAATACCTTACCTTGACCAGCTCGTGCCTTTGGCCATCGAACATTTGCATGACCAGAGCTCGGCGCATAAACGAGAGATGGCGTTGAGGGCTTTGGGTCAAATGGCCTCTTCGACGGGGTACGTCATCAAACCCTACATAATGCATCCTGCACTCCTGCCGAAGATCTTGTCGGTGCTGAGGGAGGGAGGGACGAACGCCATGCCCTGGTCCTTGAGGAGGGAGGCATTGAGGACGTTTGGTGTGCTAGGCGCGTTGGACCCGTATCGTTTTCAGATAATCCAGGAGAGAGCGAGGAGAATGACGGCAGCAGCTGCGATGACGGTTCGACCTTCCTCGATGACCAAGGGGGGAAGAGTGTACCTACCTGCGCAGCAGCAGCAGCAGCAGGAGCAATTGTCCTTGGCCTCGTCAGCGGCTGCGTTAGGGGTGATGGGAGGGGGGGGGTCGCATGTCTCAGCGGGAGGTGGACACTCGCATTCGGAAATGTTGCAGCAATTTTACAGGGATGGAGCGCCTAATATGGGGGTGGGGGGAGAGGGAGCGGCCCCCAGCACGATGAGCAGTGAATTGGTGGCGATTGGAGTGGGATTGAGTGACAGCAATCGGGAGGAGGAGGATGACGACGACGAGGAGGAGGGGGGGGCGCATTCGTACATGTATGAGATTTCAGCCATGCGGGCTCAGCCTATCGATGGGACGACCCCGTCGGGTCCGAGGCTCACGGCTGCAAGTGAAGATTATCATCCGACCGTTGTGATCAAGTCACTGATGAATATCCTTCGGGACTCTTCCTTGTCCGCCCACCACTCCATGGTGACGCAAGCAGTCGTCTTCATCTTCAAAAGCCTGGGGGTGCGCTGCGCCCCTTTCCTCAACAAAATCGTGCCCAACCTCCTCTATACCGTCCGTGTCTGCGAACATGGACTTCGTGAATCCATCATTCAAGAACTGGCTTTATTGGCTCCGACCGTCAAGCACCACCTCCGTCCCTTCCTCAGCCCCATCTTTGACGTCATCACTGATTACTGGTCCGAGTACCTCGAGCAATGCGTGAGCGTTACCGAGAACGTGGCCCTACACCTCCGAGAAGATTTCAAACTTTACCTTCCCCGCGTCCTTCCACTCCTCCTCTCTTCACTTTCGACATTCACGGCATCGTCTTCCTTCTCGCCTTCGTCATCTAAATCGACTGCCGTCACAACTTCTGGGCTGACTTCATCTCCTTCTTCCCTCTCGTCCTCCCTCCCTCCCTCCTCCTCTGCCACTCTCACCTCCAAGCCTTCCGTTCCGCCAACCACCACCAAGAATGGTAGAGGGGTGGGAGGAGAAGGTGGAGGAGGAGGAGGAGGAGGGGAGGGAGGGGACATGGGTGGAACGTCTTCTTCCTCTTCCTTTATTGCTCGCAAGCACCAGAACCTGGAGCTCGTGCTGCGCTGTCTAACTGTCCTTCGTCCTGTCTTATTGCAGGAACAACTCCTCCACCTCGTTCTTCCTGTCCTTGTTACCCTTGAAGGGTCTTTCGAGGGAGCGAGGGAGCGAGGGAAGGAGGAGGAGGTGGCAGTGTTCTGGCAGGTGCGGACGATGAGAACTTTGGCCCATTTGGTGAGGCCGGCGGCTGCACAGGAGGTGGCTAGGAGTATGGCTTGTCCGATAATGCACATGTTTTACAGGGTGCTCAGTCAAGGGGGAGGTGGATGGGGGAACGGACGGTCAGCGGGAGGGGTGACGGTGCTGCCTCCGGAAGGGGGTGAAATAGGAGTCGTAGGGGGGCTCCCGGGCGAGTTGAGGGAGGCGGTGATGGATGGGTTGGTGATCATGGCAACGCAGCTTGGGCCGCAGTATGAAGCATTCAGTGGATTGATTGGGAAAGCCGTGAATGCGAGGGGTTTGTACACACATCCTACCTACATGTTGATGCAGGCTCGGGTGGGTGGAGGAGGGGGGGGGGGAGGGGCGAGCTGGGGAGGGGGAGGAGGAGGAGAGGAGAGGGGGGCGGCGAGGGTGACGGTGGAGATGGACCAGCAGGCATTACAGGAGGAGGTGATTGCAGAATATTTGGGCCTTTCAAACACGGGGAGGGAGGAGGTGGGGCCGGAAGGCGGAGGGGAGGGTGGGGGGGAGGTAGGGGCTGCGGGGGGAATGCAGAGATTGCATGTGAACCAACCTAACTTGCAAAGGGCGTGGGATGTGTCTCAGAGGGCAACGGGGGATGACTGGGTGGAGTGGATCAGGAGGTTTAGTCTGGAATTGTTGAGAGAGAGTCCGTCGCCTGCTCTAAGATCGTGTTCGGCGTTGGCCCAGGTATACCCGCCCTTGGCAAGGGAGTTGTTCCATGCGGCGTTTGTGTCATGTTGGTTCGAATTATTGGAGCCGTATCAGGATCATTTGGTCCGGTCTTTGGAGGTGGCGTTTCGGAGTGAGAGCACCCCGCCTGACATTGTTCAGATGCTGCTCAATTTGGCTGAATTCATGGAGCACGACGTGGAGGCCTTGCCAATAGATATTCACATTTTGGCGGAGCTGGCACAGAAATGCCATGCTTATGCAAAGGCGTTGCACTACAAGGTAGGGAAGGGGAGGGGGGAGTCCAGGAAGGGGGAAGAGATTGGAGCGAGGGAAGAGGGATAGGCTATATGGAAAAAATCACGAGAAACATGCAGTCACTCAAACTCACCACCTTTCCCTCCATCCTTCCTTGCCCAAGGAATTGGAATTTCAAACCTCCCCCGCTGCCTGCGTGGAATCTCTCATTTCAATCAACAAGAAACTTGGACAGCCCGAGGCCGCGCTGGGTATCCTGAAATATGCTCAGAAAAAGTTGGGGTCGGAAATAGTAGTGAAAGAGTCGTGGTTGGCTAAGCTAGGGAATTGGAGTGAGGCCTTGGGACTGTATGAAGAGAGGGCGAAGAAGGCGGAGGAGGAGGGGAGGGAAAGGGGGAGGGGGGGAGGGGGGGACATGGAGGCCGTGTTGGGGATGATGAAATGCTTGGATGCCTTGGGCCAGTGGGGGGAGATAGTCCATTTGTGTCACGGGGTTTGGGAACGGTTGATGAGGGAGGGGGAGGAAGGGGGAGAGAGAAAGGGAGGGAGATGGGTGCAGAAAAGGGTGATCAATCTGGCGGCACATGCATGCTGGAAGTTGGGGCAGTGGGAGGGAATGGAGCACTTTTTGATGTATTTGGATGACGATGTGGTGGAGTCAGCTTTTTATCGCGCTATCTTGGCGATCCACAATGAAGACTTTGACGCTGCGGCGATTAACATTGACCATGCGCGGCGATTACTCGACACGACGTTTACGGCGCTGGTCTCGGAGAGTTATAATAGGGCCTACATGTCCATGGTAACTTTCCAGCAGCTGGCGGAGATGGAGGAGATTATTGCGTTCCGTCGTTTGGTGGTCCAGCAGCAGCAACGGCAGCAGCAACAACAGCAACAGCGTGGAGGGGGGGGTGGAGGGCATTTGCAGATGCAAGGAGGAGGAGGGGCAGGTGGAGGGGAAGATATTGGGAAGGCAAAGCAGCTGTTGCTGGAAAAATGGAAGCGACGCTTGCAAGGGTGTCGCTCTGATCTTTCTGTATGGCAGCGTGTGTTATCGGTGCGTTCCCTCATATTAAGTCCTACGGATCATATTGACGCGTGGCTTCAATTTTCAGCTTTATGTCTGCAGAGTAAGAATTATTCTTTGGCCGAAAAAGTGTTGACCGAGCGGTTATCCCTTCATGTTGGTGGTGGTGGTGGTGGAGGAGAAGGAGGGGAATCGATCGGAGGAGGAGGAGGAGGAGGAGGAGGAGGAGGAGGGGCTGGGAATACTGCTACTGGCCTTCTTTCTCCTGCTGGTCGTGGTAGTGATCGTCGTTCTTCTCCGTCTCCTGCGGTGGCAGCTGTAGGTGGTCTGAGCGGCGGACGAGGGGTTGGGGGGGTAATGGGGATGGATATTTTAGCCTCTACACGATTTGAGGTACAGTTTGCTTACCTCAAGTACACCTGGGCAGTGGGTCGGAAGGACGAAGCGCTGCAGCGGCTATCGCAGCTCGTCGCTCGCCTTCCTCCCCAACACATGCACCTGCAAGTCCGCTGTCTTGTGAAACTCGGCGATTGGGAGTTGGCACGCCTTCCGCTCGGCTCCCCCCTCGGACAAGACGTCTTCCGGAAGGTTTCGGAGGCTTATTCGACCGCTACACAACTCGATGCTGGCGATTACAAAGCGTGGCACTCGTGGGCACTGGTCAATTTCCACATGATGGAGGAGATGACTATCGGCCAAATGCCACCGAGCCAGGCGAAGAAGGAAGAGGGAAGTACGGGGTCAAAGGGCAGCAGCCGTCGACCATTCCCTCGCTCTTCCTCTTCTAATTGCTTGCCAGCGGAGCATGCACAGCAGCATCTTCATCATAATGGGCCCTCCGCGGCTGCCTCTGTCGCTGCCTATAACATGGCTGCAGCTCAAGGCTTCCTCCGTGCTATTTCTCTGGGGCGCCGTCGATGGTGCGCAAGCGTGCAACAAGACCTGCTTTGCCTGCTCACAGTCTGGTTCCGATATGGGAATGATCCTGATTTGCATCGCATTTTGGCTTCCGGCTTCAACCTGGTCAGTTTGGATGCGTGGCTCGGCGTTTTGCCTCAGTTGATTGCGCGAATCCACACGCGGGAGAGTCCGATTCGGTTTTTACTCGATGACCTTCTCTCCCGTCTTGGCTCGCGGCATCCGCAAGCGTTGGTGTACCCTTTGAGTGTCGCACTCAAGTCCCCAAAGGTTGAGCGGAAGACTGCAGCGGAGGCATTGATGAGCACGCTGCGCCAGCATTATTCATCGTTAGTGGAAGAAGCTCTATTAGTGAGTGGAGAGATGATCCGTGTGGCAATTCTGTGGCACGAGCAGTGGCATGAGGGGTTGGAGGAGTCATCGCGGCTGTATTTTGGGGATGGAAACATAAAGGCGATGCTTGAGACGCTCATTCCGTTGCACCAGCAGTTGGAGGCTGGACCAACAACTTTAAGGGAGGCTGCGTTCCAGCAGGCGTTTGGGCGGGAGCTCTCGCAGGCCTATCAGTGCATAAAGCGCTATCAGGATCTAATCGCACAGGCGGGCGTCGCGATTCCTATGACTGGCGGATTTATCCGGCCTGGAGGTAGCAGCAATGGGCACGGGCACGGCTCTTCTTCTTCTTTGCCGCGTCAACATGCTCTGACTGACGCGGATGCTGCTTTAAACCAAGCCTGGGATTTGTACTACACTGTCTTCCGTCGCATCAACAAGCAGCTGCCTTCCCTTACAAGCCTCGACCTCCAATACGTCTCTCCTGCCTTGCTTGGCGCGCGCAATCTGGAATTGGCCGTTCCAGGGACTTACCGTGTAAATGGCGCTGCGGTCCGCATCGCGCACTTTCAAGCTTCAGTCCCAGTGATAAGTAGTAAGCAACGCCCGAGAAAGGTGACGATTCACGGGGAGGATGGACGTGATTATTTGTTCTTGTTGAAGGGTCACGAGGACTTGCGCCAGGACGAGCGGGTGATGCAGTTGTTCGGGTTGGTTAACGCGTTGTTGGCTCGGGATCGGCGGACGAACAAGCATGATCTGTCCATTCAGCGATACGCCGTCACGCCGTTGAGTCATAATGTGGGTATTGTCGGCTGGGTCCCTCATTGCGATACGTTGCATGCGCTTATCCGCGACTATCGTGAAGCGCGGAAGGTCATGTTGGGGATTGAGCACCGATTGATGTTGCAAATGACCCCGGACTATGAGTCTTTGCCATTGATGCACAAGGTAGAAGTGTTTGAAGCTGCGCTAGAAAATACAGCGGGTCAAGACTTGTATAAAGTGTTGTGGTTAAAGAGTGAGAATTCGGAGATTTGGTTGGATCGGCGCACGAATTACACGCGTTCGTTGGCGGTGATGAGCATGGTTGGTTATATCTTGGGATTAGGCGACCGACACCCTTCTAATCTCATGCTTGATCGACACACAGGCAAGATTTTGCATATTGATTTTGGTGACTGTTTTGAAGTGGCCATGCACAGAGAAAAGTACCCGGAGAAGATCCCATTCCGCTTGACGCGGATGCTGACGAATGCGATGGAGGTCAGCGGGATTGAGGGCAATTTTAGGTGTACCTGCGAGAAGGTGATGACAGTGCTGAGGGATAATAGGGACAGCTTGATCGCGATGCTTGAAGCCTTTGTACATGACCCATTGATTTCTTGGAGATTGCTCGGAGGGGCGTACGGAAACCCGGAGGAGGGAGGGGGGGAGCCTAGTGGGCCGAGCGAGGTGATGGATGCGGGAGCTGGGAAAAGAGGGCAGGTGGAGATGGAAAGAGGGCAGGTTGAGATGGAGGAGAAGGAGGAGGAGGAAGGAAAAGGAGGGGAGATGTGGGCGGACCGTGAGTCACTCGACCCGCGTACGACAGAGAAGGAGAGGAAGAGCATCGCTGTGCTTCCGGTGGTGGGTGAAGACGTAATTTCTCAAGGAGGAGGCGGCGGAGATGGACCAGCGCCGGGTGCGAATCGCCTGCATCGAATTGCGACACCGGCCGCTATGCCCTCTGTGGAAGAGCACCATCAAGTGCATTTTGCGGAGGGCGGACATCACGTCTTGCCGACGGTATCTGAGCGACGAACTGAGCGCGAGGGAGGATGGGAGGAAGATGGAATGGGCTTGCAGGAGGATAAGGCCCAAAAAGAGGAAGGGGGGCAGGTCGGTAGGGCGGTCTCGGAAATGCGAGCTATTGCAAGTGCAACTGTCGGTGGGGATGGGCGAGGGAGGGAAGAAGGGAGGGAGGAAGAGGATAGTCGCAAAGGAGGAGAAGGTGAAGGAGGAAGTGGAGGACCACCGCGATATTTGCACAACAATTCCGATTCATCGTCAGGAGCAGGAACAAGAGCAGCAGCAGCAGTAGGGCCATCGTCCATGACGACTTCAACCTCGATACGTCGGGCCAAGATGATGGAACTTCATTTAGATATTGGCTCGCTAGCCGCTAGCCTGAGCGCAAACAAAACGCGGTTTAGCAGTAGTGTAGCCATGCCTCCTCATTCACTCGCTCATTCTCGTCTCGACCATCGGAGCGCGCGAGAGAGGGATTTAGTTCAGGCTGTAGGCCCGGAAGGAATGGAAGCACCAGCGGAGGTCTTGAACGAGAAAGCCATTGCAGTCATTCGGCGGGTGCAGGATAAATTGACGGGTTTGGATTTCGATAATGACGTTGCCTTGGATGTGCCAGAGCAGGTGGAAAGGCTGATTCAACAGGCGACGTCGAACGAGAATTTGTGTCAGTGTTTCATTGGATATTGTCCATTTTGGTAGAAGGGAGTGAGAGATGGAGTGAGGGAGGGTGTAAGTTTGTGTACATACTTATAGACAGAGAGGGGGGTCGATTGAGAGCAATTTTGAAAGCGGTGAGAGGTTATGCACAACGAATGGGAATGGAGCCATTTTGATGCACAAAAGAAAGACAACACCAGTACGCACACCAGACTTTAAGAGAGGGTAGAAGTTTCTTTCTTGCAGCCCAATGTCAAATCACTTTTTTGTACCGGGAAGAACACGTGATAATCTAGCGACTCCACCTTACTTACTCCATGTCCGGGTTTCTCGCAGGGTTTTCAGTCTTTCAATACAAGACTCAAAACCGAACACTCGCAATATGAAGGGTGTGTTGAATCGGACTTATAATGTCCGTCGTGTGGTCAGATCTGAAATCTTTGAATGCTTACTCAAGAGGGGCTGAAATCCCATAAACTATCGAGCAACGCCTATTTCTACCAAAAAGCATGGCAACCACATAAAAGAAAAGCGAATCCTCTCATATATGATATAAATCGAAGAGCATGTATATCAAAACACGGGCAGCACCAAATCTCCACCAGTCCCCCCCGCGAAATCTTCACTTTAGCTTATTCAACTTCAAAATCATCTCTGTTTTTTTAATCTCATTGCCGTAAATTCTCGTTCATTTTCAGCCCTCCGCTCAGCCCCTGCGTCAATATATCCGGTTTCATCAGAAACGTGTCAAGCGCATGCTGTAATGGCAGGAAACACTCTGCTCTCCTCTGAACCAATGCCTCTAGGGTAATCCACTCCCAAGCCTCACATTTATGCGGCTCCGTGTTTTTCAAAAGGGGTGAAGTTGAAAGCACCGCCGCGATTACAATCAGGGTCACGTAGTGCTTGCCCGCCGATTCAGAAAACACATCTTGCGTCACGCCAACCAAACGCACACTTGTCGAATCCAAGGCGAGGTTGCACTCTTCCTCCACCTCCCGCACAGCACACTGGGCCACACTCTCATTCACCTCCAAATGGCCCCCAGGAAGTGCAAGGCTTCCACTACCATGCGAACCTTTCCGTCGCCCGATCAAGACGAGACCCGGATGCTCTTTGTGGTGGACGAGGACGCCCACACCGACGCAGACGTTGTTTGTCGGGGTATTTGGGGTAGGCGTGATGACAGGCTGTGTTTGAGTGAAGCTGGTATGAGATGAGGAGAAAGCGAGTTCTCTCCGTCTTGCATACGGTGTAGATCTGGAAAAGATCCCCGGACGCCAAGAAAGCTGGTTAGACAAAACCAAAGGAGAGACTTAATGAGAGCTTTTCCCTCTTGAGTGGTTTTCAAGTCATGTGGCAATGGTCGACAGGCTACCACAAGGTGCCGAGATACAAGCTTGACTAAGTGTTGATCCACATGATACGGTACGGGCAGGATAGCGAGTCACGAAATAATCAAGAAAATAGAATGGAGGATCAACGGATGAAAGGGGGGGAGGAGGTCGATGAAGACGAAAAGAGTTTCTTACCTCTGTCGGAATGTTTCCATCACCGCAGCCACTGCTCATGTGGCTCATGCCTGGACGTGTCTGTGCTTCTGTGGGTCTGTGGGTGTTGCATGGTGGGGTAGGTGGTTGGGGGTTAAATGTTCTATAGCTCATCAGCGAGCTTTTAACGCCGCCGCCATCAGACAGCATCACCACGATAAGAGGCAAGCTCTCATCACAACCAATGCCGCACCATACATTACACAAGCGCAGGCGAGACAACCCAGCATGACCACCATCTCGTAAAGCCTTACAATCCGCGGCGCCCGAAAGCCTTTCAGCCCAAGCCACCGGATGCAAGTATGCGCTGTTATCATCGAGTCCTCTCCCCCGTCATGCTCCTGCTCCTTGCCCTTCAAGCCGCCTTCCTAGTTCTTACATCGGCCGATGCTGCCGCTGCGAGAGGTGTAGGGTCAAGCTCATCCTCTTCAACACTACCGGCGCCCTTTAACTCGCCAGATGTACATCCAAGCAAAAACGCCGTCAACCCTCCCCCACCGCCCGCCTTCGCCTCCTCCTCCGCCCTTCCCCGACGACGCTGGACAGACAAGCGCGCCCCATCTTCAACCACATCTTATTCTGCATCTGCAAAGACCGACTCAAGGCTACTGCAAGGCGTTCACGGGACCCGAAGTATTACTAGCATCGGCACCGGCATCCTCCTCCCCCTCTTTCTCCTCCTCCAACCCTCCCACTCCTCCCCCTTCGACCCCCATCCCCTGCCTCTTCTCCTTGGTCTCTGCTTTTTTAACGGCTGGTATATCCGCGTCACAGACCATGAAAAACACCTAGCGTTTGCCCTTATCGTCGGGTCATTCAAACATCCAGGGGCGAACTCCTACACTGAACATTATGTTGCTCTCGTCTACTCAGATAAGCAGGGCAATATGCACACCGCTCACGCCTTCCCCGATCCCGACTCCGTGACAATCGACATGGACAGCGAGGGATACGTGGGTGTGCCTTCTAACTTCACTTGGCGCTCAGAAGAAGTTGGCGAATTGCACATAGGGGGAAACGAAGGTCATTTTGATTTCACCCTGCCGGGGATCGCGGCGGTGGCGACGTTTCATGACAGGGTGCCATGGTGTGAAAAGAGGCCTGACATGGGTGGACCGGAGGTAAGAACGATAGAGAGAGGGAGATGTGAGGTGACAAATATGCATCGAATGCTTGCGACAGAATGAAAGTGGGATGGAAAAATGGTAGTGGTAGCTGCTCCCAACCTGTTTCTCCCCAGACTTACCCACCCACTCAATCCTCCAATAGGGATGGCTCGGCAGCACCCCCCTCCTCCCCTGTCATTACTTCGTCCACTCCCTCGCATCCCGCACCACCTACCGCCTCCGCCTTAGGAATAAGCCCTCCTCTTCCTCCTCCTCCCCTCCGTCCCCCCCTCCATCCTCCCATCTCTCCGGGCAGGGCTATGCCCACATGGAAAGCAATTACGGGAACCACTTCCCTTCCGGCTGGCTGTGGTGCAATGCCGTTTCGCCTCAGAGGGAAGTGAAGCTCCTTATGGTGGGAGGCAAATTTGAGATCGGGCCAACGGCTCCTACCACATGGATCGTTGCATTCAGGTCCCCACGTTTTGAATGGACGTTTCGGACCACGGACTTGGACAAGATAACGGCAAGGCTTGACTATAGCACACGAACATTGAGGTAAGTGAGTGATGGAGGGAGTGGATGAACGAGGACGCCATGACCTCCAATGCTGCTTTTCATTCATCCACCCATCGCCGAATTTCCCTCCCCCTTCACTCCTCTCCCTCCCTCCCTGTTATTTCCACCTCTCGCGCAACAGATTGGAAGCCCGGTCAAGATGCGGCCGCCGAAGGATAGAGGTGATGATGGTTGCGCCCCCAGGCTCCTTTGGCCCTCCACTCTACGTCCCTACCCGAAGGGGCTTCTCGTGCTTGCCCGGCTGCCGGGAGTCGTTCACGGCCACAGCGCATATCAAGGCGGTGGACGAGGGGGGGCGCGGAGGGGGAAGGAGGATTGTTTTGGAAGAGGTGTGTGAGGTGCCTTTGGCGGCACTGGAGCTGGGAGGGGCGTTGCAGCGATTGTGAAGAGGGGGGAAGGAGGGAGGAAGAAAGGGATGGATGCACATAGATTGACAAAAGACGCATGTGTACCACACGCCAGCGTAACACGACAGGCACGATGACTGTAATCTATTTTTAAACAGAAGAAAGAGATTACCAAATGCGAATATTTTATTTGGGGGAAATGCGACAAAAGAAGCTGGCGCCTGCTTTATCTGAGTCTCTATGAATATAAATAAATAATTATTCTGAATCTTCCTCCTCCTTCTGAAGGCTTCGGACCACGCACCTAGGTTGTGATGATGGCAATGGTAAAAAGAAAGGAGAAAATCGGCTTTGAAAAAAAAAACTCAATCGATAATTAATATCCATAAAATGCAGCGGCAGCCGCAGTGCACTTTCTTACGTATCTGTTCCGATCGTCGATTGATTTCTTTTTCATTCATCAGGCCATTACGTTGATTGATTTCTTTTTCATTCATCAAGCCTTTACGTCGATTGATTTCTTTTTCATTCGTCGGGCCTTTACGTCGATTGATTTCTTTTTCATTCGTCGGGCCTTTACGTCGATTGACTTCTGTTTCATTCATCAGGCCTTTACGTCGATTGATTTCTGTTTCATTCGTCGGGCCTTCACGTCGATTGATTTCTGTTTCATTCGTCGGGCCTTCAGTTCGATTGATTTCTGTTTCATTCATCAGGCCTTCATTTTACAAAAAGTCAGTCTCACGGCCTGCGTTCTGTATGTCATCATCAACACAGTTCCTCTCATCAATCTCCTTCTCCCGGACCGGTCCACAATAATCAGACGCCCGTGAGCAACGCATCCTCCTTTCCCCCTTCTCTCCTCCCTCAAATCAACTACATTATGATGGGCCGCAGCATCACTTCACACGCCTCACTCGACAAGGACGGTGCCATGCGAAAGCCCAACCTTTGGTAGTACCCCGTCAACCTCCCACTCCCATTATCATCAACAGTCAACAGAATATATCCTCTTCTCTCCCTCCCCCTTTTCCTCGTCCTCCAGTTTCCGAGTCCGTGTTCCTCTTTCTCTTCTTTCTCTCCAAGCAATGCCTCGCTCACCATCTCCATCATCTTCTCCCCATATCCCCGCCCTCTAGCCTCGGGCGGGACATAACACCACACCAATACAACCACCGGCAAAGGCCTTAAGCCTCCGCCCGCACACTCCCCTCCACCTACCTTCACGCCGACAGTTCTCATTTTGAGCACTCCCCCTTCTCTTCCTTTCATTTCATCTATCACTAACTCCTCCACCTCCTCCTCCACCACTTCCTCCTCTGCCTCCTCCCACTTAAACAACGCAGCCCCCGCTCGGTCCACCGCCGTGATTGTCCATGTTTCGGGGATTCGAAATTTGATTCCTATCTTACCCAGTACTACCCCTTCCCCATCTCCTTCTCCTTTCCTTTGAATTCTTCTTCTCATTTTCCTATTTACCTCTCTCTCCGCACGCGCGGCCGCATACAAGCGCCATTCTTGGATCTCCTCGTCTTCCATCGCACCCCTCCCTCCATTCCTCGAATTCCTCGCACCAAACAAGATGGGCGGCAGAAAAATGGATCGGAGAATGGCGCTTAATCGCGTTAAAGCCTTCTTCATTCTTTTGCGCTTATTTAGAGGTGCACGGAAAAGGACGAAGGGGGGGGAGCAAGATGAGGGGGGGAAGGAAGAAGGGACGTCGTCATTTTTTACAGTTACAGGCAGAGGCTGGGGGCCTTCAACCACCCACTCTGTCACTTTCCCTATTCCTTTCCCCTGAATCCTTTCGTTGTCTTTCTCCTGCCAGTCGTTCGCCAAGACCAGGAGCTCCCGTTCCCATGCCTTTTCCCCTTCTACCCATCGACGTTCCAACCATTCGTCCACCCACCCGGAAAACAGAAACGGAAGGAGCCGTCGCCCGGCCAGGTGCAACGCCCGACGGACCGCATGCCGTTTGAAACGAATGAGGGTGGGTTGGGTGGAGGGATGGGTCGCAGGAGGAAGTGTGATGCTGGCCGACTCCTTTGTGGCGAGAAGGGACGAGAAGGAGTAGGGATGGCAAATTGGAGTAGCGGGAACGGGAGCCAAGAAGGCCATGCCTGGCAGAAAGAGGAGGAAACATGGCAGGAGGAGGGGCAGCGACAGCAGGGATGGCATTGCCCCTGCCTGTTTGATAATAGGGTGAAGTAGGGCAGTGAGGCAATCGATCCGCCCCGCCGTTGCTGGCATCATTACCACCGGTGACCATGGCAAGCGAGCTCTACATATTGATCATAATTGACCAAGTTCCAGTCTCCGTTGCTATCATTGCGGCTTATATTTCTTTGTGACGATCAGCCGTGTTGGATGCTCCTCTTTGTCCTTGCCCTCTGCCCCTTCATCGCGGCTTCGCTTTCTTTCCACCGCGCCGGTTGAAGGAGAGGGCGAGAATGGGAATTGGGCTGTCGTCTGATGGTACTTATAATATTCTGGTTGTGTGGTTCTGTTGTTGTGTTGTTGTGTTGTTCGTATGGCAATTGAATGAGAGGTGCCAACATTTGTGATAATCTGTTTACACTTGTCCCCACATCCACAGCCACAACAAGATCAGCACTCAGCAGCCACTTCCCTCCCTTGCCGCGCCTCCTCCAAAGTATCCTTTTAATAATTTGCTTTTTTCTCCCCATCACACCACCAAAACACAGCTACCAGCCATGATGCTGCGCTCCCTTGCGAAGCACCTGCATGGCGCAGCCGCCGGAGTGGAAGGCAACGGCGCCTTGCTTGCTGTCAGGGCCATGAGCACGGCCGCGCCGCCAGCCTCCTCAAAGTAAGTGGGGGTTTGGCGGGGGTTATCAAATTCCAGGAACTCCTGGCGAGAGTGTCGCGCCGTCCGTCACGAAAGTCTGGGCAAGCACCTGGACCAGACACTTTTTTATCATTTCCCTCTACACCACACCATACCGCAGGTCTTCGCCACTTTCCCAGTACGGCGGTGTTCATGGCTCCCGTGCGACGCAGGTATGTCTCTATTTCTTCTACTATCATGCCGTGCAGTGTGATTGTCATTATGCCGAGAGTGTATTTTCTGTGCTCAATGTTTTTGCGAAAACACCATGATTTTGAACACGCATTCAAGTCACCCTTTCCCCCTCCGCCCCTCCAAGGCATTCAAACAAACCCACCCTCCTTTCCTCCCTCCTTCCCTCCCTACCCCCCCTCCCCCTCCCTCCCCAAGAAAACCTGGCGCAACAAGCCCCTATTCCGTCGGGAAGGCGACGCTCGCTTTCGCACAGGTGCGGAGGCTGCGGAGATGTTGATAAATGAAGTCAAGCGCCGTGATTCCCACGAGCAGGAATTCGTGCAAGTCTTTGAGAACGCCATACAAATCCTCGCGCCCGTGTTCGAACGAATCCCGAAATATGCCTTTGTCGGCAAGGAGTTCATTGAGCCGGAGCGTATTTTCCAGTTCCGTGTGTCGTGGCTGGACGACTCAGGGACATACAGGATGAATAGAGGTTTCCGAGTGCAGTACTCCTCGGCGCTGGGGCCTTTCGAAGGGGGCCTGCATTTCCACAAGGATGTGAACGCGGGCTTAATCAAATCCATGGCATTCGCGCGCGTGTTTACGAATGCCTTGACGGGCTGTGAGATGGGGGCGGCGGTGGGAGGCGCGGACTTCAACCCGATGAACAAGAGCGAGGCCGAGATCCAGCGTTTTTGCCAGGCTTATATGACGGAGTTGTCAAAATATATTGGTCCTGACCAGGACTTGCCTGGGGTGGGAACGGGGGTTGGGGCACGGGAGATAGGGTATCTGTACGGGCAATACAAGCGGACGAGCATTCATCATGCACAGAAGGGCAAAGGCCTGCTGTGGGGGGGGGTGTATCCGTACCCCCAGGCGACGGCCAGTGGAGTGGCGCACTGGGCAAAGCGGGCCTTGGAAGGGAAGGGGGAGACGATGGAGGGCAAGAGGTGTTTGATCACGGGCTCGGGGAAGATGGCGTTGCATGTGGCGGAGAAATTGTTGGAGATGGGGGCGATTCCCATCACATTGAGTGATACGAGTGGACACATTTATGAGCCGGACGGCCTTGACGCGGCGAAGTTGAAAACAATCATGAAAATTAAGAGCGAACGGGGCGCGAGGATCGGTCGTTACATCATCGCCTCTACCACGGCCAAGTACAACGAGCCGGAGAATGTTTTCAGCGTCCCAGCGGACCTGGTTTTCCCCTGTGCGACACACAATGAGATTGATGGGGTGACTGCCACGATGCTGGCCGACATGGGTGTGCGAGGGGTGTTCGAGGGGTCGCATATGCCGTCGACGAACCAAGCCATTGCCGTGTATAAGAAGAGGGGGATCTTGCACGGAGGGCATGTGGCAACCATGGCAGTGGATTCGATTTTCAATGGCTTGGAGCTGTCGAAGGTAAGGAGGGGCCGATAGGGAGGGAGGGAGGGAGGGAGGGACGTTGTTGTCTATGGCGATTTTGATATTGTGCACCCACTTTTCCTTCCCTCCCTCCCTCTGTTTTTGTAGAATTCTCCTTCCATGGAAGAGCTGGATGGACGTATCAAGGACGCAGTCGACGCGATCTACCTTGAGGCGAAGGCAACGGCCAAGGAATTTAATGTCCGAGGGGATTTGCATGCTGGTGCCATAATGGCGGGGTTTTTGAGGGTGGCTGATACCATCATTTGCCATGGGGCAGTTTAGGGGTAGGTAAAGAAGTGCATTTTTGTTGGAGAGGAGGAAGGAAATATCGTGGTGGAGAAGGAAGAGGAAAAGGAGGTGTAGTGACTTTACTTGTGTCAGGTTAGCAGATTTTTTAAGTGTGCCTGAGGTGGTGAAGGGGATGAAAGGTGAGAAGGAAATGGAAATGAATGAAGGAGAAAGGGAAGAAATTTATGAGGATAGATACGGGAGGGCGTGCGTTTTGAGTGCAGCATTGACGTGTGGTAGTTTATATTGAAGTGTGTCTGGACTGGGTCCCGGTTTGCCTGCGTCAAGAATGATCGTGCAACGGCAGAGAAAGATAAGAGAGAGAGAGAGAAGAAGAGAGAGGAGGAGAGGGAAGAAGCGGAAGAGAAAGGAAGAAAGGAAATAAAGATAGAGAAAAAAAAAGGCCTCGAAACTCTCTCCTGTAATTTCATGCTCCGCCTTACATACATTCAACTCCAGCCGGCTCCAGAAAGTGGGGGCGACTCCCTAACTCTCTTTCATTTTGTCTTGTACTTATGTCAAACCAGTCGCATATTACGTCCATTGTTACTCCCCTACCTCCAAACCTTGTCAACAAGGCGCCTTTCTCTCAACCTCCCTCCCTCCCTCTCTCCCTCCCTCTCTCCCTCCCTCTCTCGAAAAAGAAGAAGTCACTTGAACGACAGCGAAGAACGAGAGCCGGTCCAAAATAAATAATTTACCTCAGCGAGCGAGACTTGTTCAATCAGCATAAGCAACATAGATTCTTTCTTATTTGATCTTGGTGCTTCCTTTATCAAGATCATAAACGCCGGCGCTTTGAATAATACATTTGCTTTCTTTGTGTCCGTTTTTCTTTAAGCTTTGACTTTTTCTCGGTTCAGAATACGGCAACAAGCATGGCTGTCAGATAGTTGGACTCTCCGTACACAGCCGATTGCACGTGGCAAGGGGCGGCATGGCTGGTTTGGAGGATGGTGATAGAGCGGCCAACATCATTGGCCTGTGTGGACAAATTAGTTGACGAAGGGAAGCAATAGATAGGTAAGCTAATGTGATGAAATCTAATTTTCAATTCCGCAAATTCTAAATATAATTTCTCCTCTCCTATGTTCTTACGACCCAAACTTACCGCCTGATTGACCATCTTCCTGAACTCTTCCGGTTCCTGCGTTAAGGCCGCCGAGCAGGTGTGCGTCAGCACTAACCCCCCACTCTTCACCATCCGGAACGCCGCCCGATTGATCTTCAGGTATTTGTGCAATGCCCTTGGCAAGTCCCGTCGAGTCGGTGCCAGCTTGGGGGGATCCGCAATTATAATGTCAAACGAACGCTCGCCTCCTTCGCCGAGCTCGCGGGCATAGACCAGCACGTCTGATTTGATAAAAGAGGTCTTGCCTTCTAATCCATTGGCCGCCGCGTTCTCAATCGCAGTCTCCACGGCGAGTGCGGAGCTGTCGACACCGACAACTTCCTTGGCCCCGCCTTTGGCCGCTGTAACAGAGTAGAGTTGTGGGGGGATAATGAGGAAAAAGGGGACAGGGGTACGAAAACCTAAAAGGGAAGAATGCTGATGCGGTCTCGTGAAAGTCCACTAACCCCCTGCAGCAATTCTAGGTATCAACATGAAAACAGACAAAAAGCAAAAATTGATGGCGTTCTTCACACACTCAACCTTCCTCCCTCTCTTCTCTTCCGTCTTACCATTCAATGCAAAGCCACCCGTATAACAAAAGAGATCCAGCACCCGCTTTCCCTTGGACAGACTCTGGATCATCTGCCGGTTCTGACGCTGATCACAGTAAAATCCCGTCTTTTGCCCCAGCTCTGGGTAGACCTTGTATTTGATACCCGCCTCCTTCACCCACACAGAGGCCCCCTCCTTTTGTGCTTCCGCCTTGACGTCAACGAAGGGCTTCACGCCCTCCTCCTTGTCCTCGAACCCATCCTGCGACAATCTCGCCTCGCTCCGACGCCAAACCGTCTTGATCCCCGACGGGCCCAGCACAGTGTCCAATCCCGCGATAATCGCCTTTTTATGCTTCTCGCACCACAATGAACTGCTGGACACGACACAGACCTTGTCAAAGACATCGGCGGCCAGCCCACTCAATCGATCTCCCTCCCCATTCACCAACCGAAAGCACGTCGTCTCCTTGTTCGGCAGCCCCAACGCCTGCCTCGTTGCCCATGCCGTGCTCACCCGCCGTGTGACCATATCCTCCAAAGAAGCCGCATATGATGCCTCCCCTCGCTCGCGGGCATGCCACAGGAGACGGACACGGTACATGCTCTGGGAATTGTAGCACCCCTTGCCAATCAAATTGCCTCTATGGTCCACCACCTCCACAAAATCACCATCCGCCACGTCTCCTACCACATCATGGACGGCTTCTCCGTATACCAACGGATTGCCCTCCAAAAACAAGCGAGCCTTTCCTGCCCGTAGCACGACATGCGGATAATCCCTCTGGATCCTGTCGGAGGGCTCGACCTCAGTCTCACGGGGAGGCGGACGGGAAGACGTGCGCTGTCCCCCACCACCGCCACCACGATAATCGCTGCCTCCTCCACCTCCTCCACAACCATAACCAACGCGGCTGCTGCTGTGGGCGGTGGCTGTGGCCGCTTTACTCCCGGAAAGGCCAGTCGTAGACGCCGTCCAAGCCCGTGAGGATTGTTGGATCAAGGGCGCAAAGGCAAAAGTCCGACGGACCATGAGCAGCATTGAAATGGACGTGGTCAAGAGCATGACGCAGGAAGTCGTGCGATGCTTCATAGCTATCGAGTATGCATGAAAGAGCGTTGAGTACGTGTGGGCCAGTGATAACAGCAACAGCAACTTGTCCAAGACTGGCGAACCATTACTTCACGAGAACCGACAATCACCATGGGGTGAGTGAGCATCGCCAAAAGGAGGCAAGCCTGAAGCAAGCATGTACGGTCCATTTCTGCGGCATTGTGTAAACACCATCGCAGCAGGTCCCCATAGTCCTGTTGTGCAGCATGGTGGCCTCGTGCGGGACGTTGAGTCATCATCAAATTACGCGCTTGACCGGTCCGGCTGGCGCTCTGCCTTTCTTCCATGCCCCATCCCCAACAAACGGAACGCCCCTACATCCCTCACACTCACTCCTTTACTCAAAATTTCCAGTGCTTCTGCAAAGACGACGACGCTATGGCCAGTCGATGCACTTCCTCCAGCACACCGGCGCAAAAGCCCATGAAAGGCAGGATCCCCGAGTCCCACCAGCTCGACGAGGATGACAATGGCTCTCTGCTTTCCTCCTTGGCCGCCACCTCGTCTTCTTCCCCCCTCCTGGCATTCTTGAAATCCAACCCCTTGATCATCGTGATAGCTGCATTAGCCGCCGGGGTATATTTTGGCATGAAGCACCAGTCTCAAGGCGTGGACCTGGCCGACAGCGTCTCCTCTTTTCTCCACGAAGGACGCAGCGACAGCATCACCGCGCGTGCCCCCACCCTCGCGACTCCCTCTCTTGCTTCCTCCTCCCAGCAAGAGCAGCACATGGCAGGTACCCCTATGAAAGCCCGAAAGAAGCAGCGACAATCCAAGCAGGAGGGACAAGAAAGTGCTACCACTTCCCGTCTCGCCCTTTTTCTCTCGCGAAACGTCACCGTCCACATCTGCCGCAACGGCCAAAGCATCCCCATGGGAACCTTGTACCTTACTCCCAGCAGCACCCGTTGCCTCGACGACCTCCGAAACGCGGTGGGTGATTTATTGCCTGCATGTGTTCCTGGGGCCTGCCGACTCTTTGATCGCTATGGGTATGAAATCAAGGCTCTAGGCGCCCTGCAAGATGAGCAGCTTCTCTTCGCCGTCCTCCCCAAGCGACACTTCATGTGGCCGGCCTTCGAGGTCGGGCACAAAGTTGCTGTGCCTGGAGTGACGTCCTCAATCCCGGGGCAGCCTATCACGCTGGAGACGCTATCGGAGTCTCCGCGTGTGTTCTTGGTCGAAAATTTCCTCTCTCCCCAAGACGCGGAGGACTTGATTGAGAATGCCTTAGGTATTTTAGGTGGCAGTTTGGCATACATTTGCTGATAATTAAGGGAAAGAGTGTGAGATAAAAGAGTCTTTGGCTTTCTTTTCCCTCTCCTTTGGCCTGCATTAGATGCTTACCAACTCAGTCCCCTCCTTCCCTTCCTTCCCTTCTTCCCTTATTTTTTCCAGGCATTACTGCCGAAGGCTTTGCTCTTAAGCGATCCACCACAGGCGCAGAGGGGTCTGAGGTATCTTCGCAACGAACGAGCGAGAATGCATTTGATACTACCTCGCCCATTGCGATGAAGCTAAAGAGAAGGGTGTTTGACCTTCTGGGGATGAGGTACGTATGTAAGCAGGGCGGGAGGGAGGTGGGGACGAAAGGACAGAAAGGTAGAAGTAAGCCATCAACTCACGAATATCCTGTCCCCTCCCTCCCTCCCTCCCTCCCTTAGGCCCTACGTCGAGACCTGGGCGGATGGTCTTCAAGTGCTCCGCTACAATGAAAGCAAGGCTTACATCTCCCATTTAGACTATCTGGAGGTCAATGACCGGTCCAACCACGATTTTGACTCAGCAAGGGAGGGAGGGACCAACCGCTTTGCAACCGTGCTGCTGTACCTCACGGATGTGGAACAGGGGGGCGAGACGGTGTTTCCCCACGGATACAAATTGGAGGGGGAAACCTTGTCAAAAAAGGAGGCATTGGCCAAGGCAAAAGCCCTCGGGTTGACCGCGGCCCTCCAACCGGGTTCGTGGCAAGAGGAGATGATGGGCGAATGTATCAACAGGCTAGCGGTCAAACCCAAAAAGGCACGAGCTGTCTTGTTCTACTCTCAGAATGAGGACGGGACGGTGGACAAGAGAAGCCTGCATGGTGCGTGCCCGGTCATCAAGGGAGTGAAGTGGGCAGCAAACCTCTGGGTCTGGAACGGTCCGAGGTACGGATACAGTGCCAGGCAGAGAGAGAAGGCAGTGGCAGCGGTGGAAGGGGAGGACTGGAAGGGGAATGGGGAAGGGAAAGGGAAGGGGAAGTATAAGGGACGAGACGGGAGGGTGGAGGCAGAGTTTTCAAGTAGCGTTGGCGGAGTGGCTTTGTTCTGGGAGGAGACAAGGTGGGGAGAGATGGGACCAGGGCTACCGGCGGTAAAGGCCATAACGTATCAGAACCATAAGTGGAATGTGAGGAGGGAGGAAGGAGGGGAGGGAGGGGAGGTGTTGGTGGCTTGGGAGATTGAGACCGCGGAGGCGGTGGAGGGGGTGGTGAAATTTAATTATGCAGGGTGAAGGAGGGAAGGAGGGCTGGTAAGATGGAAAGTATATGTGTGTAACGATAAAGGGAAATAGGAATGCGACTCAATCACAAACCCAGAAGCATGCCCGAGAGGACCGACGAAAAGAAGACGATGAGAGCAAGCACCAACAGTTAAACAACCACTTTATTCATTGAAGCGTATTACATGTATACAAGTATGCATGAAATAAATGTATGCATGTAATATATGAATGCATGAAGGTACCACCAACGTTGTCGTTTGGAATGCCATCGAGCGCCTGTCTCGACACATCGAAATATGGAATTCCCTTCTTGATTGCTTCTCTGTATTTTTTTATTTCTTTGATTTCATTCCACACTACTTTGCTATCAACAGCATCAAAATGTGAATCTCGTGCAAAATTGTGTGTGTGACTGTGTGTACAAGCCCTCCTTCTAGTCATCCACTTATCCTCTTGTCACCTTGTCAAGCCACCTGGCACCCTATCCCTCCTCCCTCCCCTCCTCCCACTTCCCTCCGCCCGTCCTCTCCATGCTCTCTCTCCACGTGTTCAACCAGCAGTACGGGGTCCACAAACGAGGCCCGACAGAATGGACACCCACCATCCGCCGTCTGCCCCGCCTGGGAGGGCCGGATGGAGGGGGGGGTACTGCTGCTACTACTGCCATCGTCATTGGTCAAATCCACGTCATTGCTGTTGTTTTTGTTTTTATGTCCCGCTTGCCCTGGATAAGCCCCTCCTGCTCCTACTACCCTTCCCCGTCGGCGTCGTTCCGTCGTTCCTTGCAATGAATTGCTTGGATCAGGTGTCGGCCTGTTGCTGCCCCTACTCCCTCGCCGCGCATGATGGCCATTACTGCTGCTGCTGCTGCTGCTGCTGCTGCTACTGCTGCCCTTACCGTTCGCCACACTGCCTCCCCCCCGCCCCCTTCCCCCCGCTGCTGCAGCTGCTCGTACAGGCGTGGTCGGCTTTCCCTTGCCGATGTTACTGCTGCCACCCCCCATTCCTCCGCCACTACCACCAAACCAAGAAGCAACGCCCCTCATTCCCCCCCTTCCCTGCTTGACTGCTCCCGTGCAAGCATGGTGGTCTTTGTACCGATGCCTAAGACAGACTTCCTTTCTACAGGCGCCACATACATGGGTATTACTCGGGCCCATCACTTCCTTGCAGCCCTTCACTCCGCATCGTTCTCGCTTCGTTTTCTGCGCAGGTTTGCATTCAGCAGAGCTCGAATGGAGCTGCCAGACGAGGTTGGGGTCTTGTGCAGCTGTCAGGGTGAGAGTGAGCGCACAGACGGGGCACTTGATCGCTATTTGTTGTTTTTGCCCTTGATGTGGACAGCTGTGGGCGGCGTAGGTGCGGTGTTCGAGGCAAAAGGTTCGCTTGCAGCAGTCTGTTTGGTTTGAGGTAAGGTGGTTAAGGGACGGCAAGAAAGGAGGGTGGGTAAATAAATGGCATAGATTGATAGCATGCTTGTGAGAAGCGATGATGGAGAGAGATGCAAGGGGACAAGACAAGGGGAAAATGCAAGCGTGGAGCTTGAGAAGAGATGGATGACGGCATTGCTTACGCTAAAAGTGACAGCTTGACCGGGCAAGCCCAGAAAATACATCGGGAGATAAACACAGACCATCCATTGCTGCGCTCCTGGCGGTGCGTTTGTCGCCGGCCC
>Ga0160420_100022_pt1 | contig 107371 bp, 111 predicted proteins | sample CelAP2metagpilot_FD_108197 | JGI IMG/M metagenome (GOLD analysis project Ga0160420, IMG submission 108197) | Phycosphere-associated microbial communities from algal ponds in Kailua-Kona, Hawaii, USA - Cellana AP2-5-5 metagenome pilot | ecosystem: Engineered > Artificial ecosystem > Aquaculture...
CCCCGCCCCCCCCCGCCCCGCCCCGCCCCAGCAGGCGCCTGCTGACTTCTTTCTGCCCGAGCCCGTGGCTCGGAACTGTCTAGTTGAGAACATGGGCCTCGCATGCATTCGAAACGCCGCCCTCATCAACACTAGGACTTGCGCCTTTCATATCGCAACTTCCCTCAAACAGCTTCAAGCAGCCCACCTAGTGGTACTGCTTCTTTCAATCGGCTGGCTGGTCCAGAAGGTAAGCACAACGCCCATCACTGCTAGCTAGCTACGCCCAGCCACTCTACATCCCGATGTGGTCCAAGCTCAGTGCGGACCTGTTCGGCAAAGAGGCCCAAGAAGTTTTAACTGGGGCCCTACAAAAGGGGAAGGAGGCGTGGAGTGCCATTGAGAATTCGTTGGATCAAGCGGTCGATGCAGACGGAGTGCCCAGCGAGGAAGGCATCCTACCCATCTCTATCCCCTCCCCACGGACTCGGGACTCGTCTTCTTCTGTTTCTTCTTCCTCGACGGTCGCGGCGGTCATCAAGAGCCACGAGGACCAGAAGGAGCGCGGGATAGCTGCATCATCCTCTTCTTCGTCGCCCTCGTCTCCCCCACCGGTCAAGGTCAAGACCCCAAAGTCCCAAAAGACGCCCTCACCCAAGGACTCCCAATCCCCGCCGCGGGCAGAGAAGGAAAAGGAAGAGAACAAGGAGGAAGAAGGACTAGCAGCGGAAGAAACAATCCGATTATCAGGAGCGAATGAGATCGAGTTGGACGACGGAAAGAATGTTTCGCAAACAACCTCACTGATGCCTGCATTCAATGAAGGCCAGCCTCCAAATCCGACAAAAAAAGACAAGAGGCGCAGGAGGAAGAAGAGCGGCGGTACAGCAGTCTCGACTCTTGTTGCCAAGGGAAAGGGAGACAATGAGGCGGAGGCGAAGAATACGGTCGAGGAAAGCCGCCCCCCGACTCCCCTCTTTGTGTCTTCATCTTCGTCCATCCAAGAGGAAGAGGAGGAAGCTAGAGCAGGAGGAGAGATGATCTCGGATACCAGCAACAGCCGCGACAGTGTAAGCAACAGTGGCACGGAGAGGAGTGACAAGGAGGCCAACTACCATCGCTGGAATGGAGAACCCCGGAATCGGCCCCGAACCCACACATCCAGCAGTGGTGATGACAGCAGCAACAGCAACGTCAAAATCAGCACTAATTGCAGATCACCTGAACCTGTCGCCTATCCTTCCACTATCTCTTCAGTTTTTAATTTGTCTTCTACTCCGTCCTCGCCGGCTGCTGCTGCTACTGATGCTGCGATGCCATCTGCAGTCGTCGCCGCCGCGGACAAGAGAACCACCACTCCGCTTCAGCAACCTTACATTTCTACTGCTGCTGGTACATGCTCAACAACGTTGGAATCAGTAGTAGAAAAAGAAACAGCAGCAGTAGCAGCAGCAGCAGCAGAGCGGGATCTCTGTGCCAGATTCGACGAAGAACGAAGGCACCTGCAGGAGCAGCTGGAGGAGAGTCAGGTGCGTGTGTCCTTGTTAGAGAAAGAGGTGAAAAAAGCGCATGCTATTTATATGGGGGACGAAGCGAAGCAACGAAAGATCCAAGCTTTGCAAGAAGAGGGGAAAGCTCTGGCATTGAAGCAGTCAGAGATGGAAAAACTTGTGCGGAAGAGCCGTGGAGAACTTAGAGGGGTGATGGCGGAGAGGGATAGATTGAGGGAGGAGGGGGAGGCGTCTGCCAAGAAGGTGGTCGTGATGACGGAGCTGATCCGGAAGAAGGAAGGAGAGAACGGAGGGTTGTTGCAGACCTTGACGGCAGCCCAGGCGGTAAACAAATCAGCGGCGGAGAAAACCAGCAAGGTAAAGGCCATGTTTACCTCTTTCTCTTATTCTTTCCTCCCTCACGTCCTCCTCCTCTTCCCCCCCTCTCTCGACTGAAACAGCTCGAGCAAGAACTCAGTCGTGCCCAAGAAGAAATCGTCGGCCAACAGGCTGCTCTCGAAAAAGCCTGGGGTGAAGAAAAAGAAATGAAGCGGATGCTATCCGAAATGACCTCTGAACAAGGGCTCCTGCAAACCCAATCAAACGAAGACCAAACCCCCTCCCGTGGCCTCGCGGAGATCAAATCCGACTTCGAGCAACGTGAGTCTGTCCTCACGGCAACAAACAAACAACTTCAAGCAGCTTTGACCCGCTCTAACTTCGAAGCCGGCCTCCGCGAAGACTCGCTTCGAGCCGAGTTGGGAGACATGCGAAAACGATGGCAAGATGCCGTTAGTCGCACAGAGAGTCTAGCTGCAGACATGCACGAATCTACCTCACCTCTCCTCAGGCAAATCAAGGCTCTGCAGGAGGAGGCTCGAGGGAAGGCAGGGGTGTGGGCAAGCACCGAAGAGGCATTGGCTGAAAGGGCGCGAACGGCGGAGGGATCAGCACGAGAGGCGGAAGCAGGCAGGCGGCTGCTTTTGGAGAAGCTGGAGAGTCTGACGACCAATATAGGGGAGCTGGAGGTACAGTTAAGGCAAGTACACTAGGGGAGGAAACGGTGGGTGGGTGTGAGTATGAGAATAGATGATAGCATTCATGAAAAAACTTATTTCCAAATTTGACGGGCTTTACCCAACATAATACACAGCATGACGACCAGCAAACTGCACGAGACGGCAGTCCAGCTCAAAAATATGGAGGTACATTCTGATCGCACAAATCCCCTTCATTTGAGAAATCCATGCTTTCACGTCCTCCTTTTTTTTTCCCCCTATCTCCTATCTCCTTTACTTTCTAATAGGCACGTGAAGCCGAGAGCCGCCGCCTTGTCTCTGAACTCGAACAAGAGCTCAAAGCCGCCCAGGAGGAGATTAGCCGCGCAAGCAGAGAGGGCAAAGTCTACGAACACAAACTAAAATTGCAGCTGCGAGAGGCTAAAGAAACTTTGTTGGTGATGAAAGGAGACCTAGAGCACGAACAAGCTCAACTACAGCTCGAAGTCGAGACACTGAAAGAAGAGCTCGCTGCGGCAGTGGCAGTAGAGGAACGAGAAGGGGGAGGGCAGGAGGGAGGAAGGCGGGGGAAATCATGGGCCCATTACTTTTCCCCGGGCCATGAGAGGGTATCGCAGGATTCTATTTTGGAGCAAAGTCTCTTGGCCAGCTTCAGAGGCTACAAAGGCGTTGCGGACGGTGGTGTTGTTGAATTGGCCGGAGGAGAAGGTGGGGAAGGAGGAGATGGGGAGTCCTTGTCCATCCTAGCTTTGGAGAAGCTGCAGCAAGCTTTGCGACAGAAGGAGGCGGAAAGTCAGCATTTGCAATCGAGATTGCATGACGTGGAACGGACGAGGGATGCTTTGGCCGAGGAGGTAACGGTGCTAAGTCGGCAGCACTCACTACAGGTTGCGAAGGCGCTGCGAGCGGCGGTGGACACTGCGCAGGCGAAGGAGGTAGTCCAGCAGAAGGAAGTGTTGTTGGAGCTGTTGGGCGAAAAGACGGAGGAGCTGGAGGCCTTGCAAGGGGAGATGGAGACGCTGAAAGCGCACTTCCGGCGGCAGCTCGACCAAATTCTCTCGCAGCAGGAGCAGCACCAATCGTCAAGCGTCGTCGTGTGAATGAGAAATCGAAGATGTTTGTATTATTTAAACAATAAAGAATGCATCATGAATCGTAAGTAATGCGAGGCGTCCGACGACCCCTCCCCGTCCCATGCTCTCGCAGACCGTCTCGGTCTCTGTACATTGCCTTTCGCGGCTCCGAGACACATTTAGCTAGCGTATGGAATCACGAAGAAGCCGAAGATTATCTTTCGTGCTGCCACGGACTCGGTAGTGCGATATTTGATATGTTCGCAGGGGGGCCGTCAACCTCCCCATCGCTTACACAACTTGATCAGACGTGCTTCTTTCGTTTTCCCTTGTGTTCCGCGAAACCTTTTCACTCACACCTTCGCCTTGACATGCACTACCGTCCACCCAGGGGCAGGAAGGAGGAGGAGCCCTTGCCAGCGTCGCCGTCTTCGGGGCTTGCCCGGGCGGGGCAGGCTTGATAGTAATCCCCTCTCTTTAAATCGCCGTCATCACTCACTGTGGCTGTCTGTGTGCACATGAAGTTCCGTCGTCGTCGCTCGTCCAAAGGTGTCCCGTCCGCAGGTGCCCCGCCACCAACATTCTCCCACTCGTTACTGTCGTCATGGTTTGCGGGAAAACCTGCGGTCGCAGAAAAGCCGCGGGGTGCGCCTGCGACAGACGCCGCCATGAGCGGCATGGGCACGGGACAAAAGCCGCGACTCAGAGAGCAGCATGCCATCTGCATGGTGTGCGACTTCTTCTATCCGCGCATGGGGGTACGTTTTGTATTCATTTTTTTGATTTATGGTATGAAACCATGCTTGTTGCCCACTCTGCGAGCCTGTTCTCACCATTTGAATGATCATCTCACATCAAAATATCCTTACTATATATATATATATACTGCTTATCACATCAGGGAGTGGAGATGCACATATGGTCGCTGGCGCAGTGCTTGCTAAAACTGGGCCACAAAGTTGTTATTATTACCCACGCCTACGACGACCGCAAGTAAGTATGGCGAGAAGGGCTGAGTACTTCAAATAGACGGAGAATTTTGCGTTCAACTTTTCCACCCATATACACACGTACTCACTTTTTACTCCCTCGAGACAACAGGGGCATCCGGTACATGAACAATGGACTCAAGGTGTATTACTGTCCACTACTAACCTTCTTCGACCAAGACGTATGGCCTACTCTTTTTGCATTTTTCCCTCTTTTCCGGTCTATCTTGATTCGGGAACAGATCAACGTCGTCCATACGCACCAAGCCACATCAGTCATGAGCATTGAGTGTGCATTGTACGCCCGGACCATGGGGTACGTTATTGAGTATAGGCTGTACATTTGACGTGTCTCGCGGCTGGTCTGTGGTCTAGCTTGCATATTTGAGTATTAATAATAATGAAGTTTGCGAATTGTGCCATGCTTGTGAGCTCGCATTCTTTCCGTCCTCTGTCTGTATATCGTTTGCTCCAACATAAGAGCTCAGCATCAATCTACTTGCGCGCCTAAAATACACAAACTAGCTACAAACTGGTCTACACAGATCATTCTTTGTTCGGCTTTGCAGACGCCGCTAGTATCCACATCAACCAGGTCATGCGCTTCATCCTCTCTGATTTCGACCACGGCATATGCGTCTCCAACACCTGTCGCGAGAATCTCGCGCTGCGAGCTCGCCTTCACCCCATCATGCTTTCAACTATTCCCAATGCGGTGGACCCAGACAAGTTTACACCAGATCCCAGCCAACGCCGGCGCGGAGACGGGGAGGACGGCCGGATCAATGTGGTGATTGTCAGTCGGCTTGTATACCGGAAAGGTATCGATTTGGTTGCCAAGGTCATCCCAGTCATTTGTGCGCGATACCCACGAGTCCATTTTATAGTTGGTGGCGACGGGAACAAAAAACTGCTTTTAGAGGAGATGCGAGAGAAGCACCAGTTGCAAGATCGCGTCGAGATGCTGGGCCGCGTGCCGCACGTACATGTTCGCAACGTCTTAGTGCGGGGCCATATTTTCCTAAATTGCTCCTTGACTGAGTCATTCTGTATCGCAATTCTCGAAGCAGCTAGCTGCGGCCTGTTTGTCGTTAGCACCTGCGTGGGCGGCGTCCCGGAGGTGCTCCCTCCGTCCATGACCAAGTTCGCGGAGCCCACAGCCGAATCTATAATTGCAGCGATCGGTGCTGCGTTGCCATTGGCCGAAAAGGTCGTTCCAGCCGAGTTCCATAAGCGGGTGAGTTAATAATTTGGTATTTAGGGAGCTGTTTGTGTGTATCTATGTATATGTCCACGCACATCGTCGTATCAATGTGTATTTTTTGCTTGTGTGCGCTCTGCCTTTGTTTGAATGATGCATCTTGATTTGAATGATTTACTTAGATTATGGTTTGTGTTTATGATTGCGCGATTCCAAATCGCGCGCTTCTTTCATGTATCCCCGCACAAACGCCTGTAAAGCTTGCGTTCGTCATTTGCTTTTCTGACACGAACAGAACTCGCTCTTAGGCCCTCAATGCTCAGCCTACTCAATCCACACTATGTTATATTAGGTTCGACATATGTATAGTTGGATGGACGTCGCGCGGCGAACTGAAACTGTCTATGACCGTGTGCGCGAGTCGACTATGCCCACGTTTGCTGAGCGTCTGTGGCGCTACAGCACGGTTGGGGGCACGGTTGCAGGTTGGCTGTGTTGCTTCACAGTCTCTGTTATATATTTAGTTTGGCGAATAATAGAATGGGTCTGGCCGCGCGATGGAATCGAATTGGCGAGCAATTTTCCCACGAGACAACATATGGAGGACCACAAAAGCGATCATGGCCGAAGATAGCACGATCGCTCAGTAACCTTTCCGCGGTGGTCTTCGTCAGCAATAATAAGATGAGCAAAAGACGAAAAAATTCATAGGTTTCGTTCGTTTTATTGCCTTCCGATGCTCCTCGCATATCGTTACGACCTATCCACATCCTAGAGGCGGCATTATTTTTACTCCGACCTGTTTCATTCCCTATCTTCCTGGACTGCTTCTCCTTCTGTTGATCTCACACTCTCCGCTGACTCCTTATATGATCTGGCGACATGGGTAACAACAATATAACTCTTCCTCTCTATACGTCCCTTAGTCTAAGTTACGAAAAAGAAATGCCAAGGCTCCTTTTCGTATGCGCGCATGTGTGAGCAATATATTCTTTCCTTTTGTGTCTTAACATGCACACAGCCCATTATTTTTTTCCCCGTGTCGGCAGAGATAACTCACATAAACGAACACATTCACACACCAATACCTTTCTAAGACACGATATAGTTAAGCCAGGACCAGAATCCGCTGTTCGCCTGCGCCTGCGTTCGCTCTTCCCGCCCACGCTGTGTATTGCCCATCTTTTTTGCGACCTTTCCGGCCCCAGTGGCCCTCACACCCGCCGTAGGGTTGCTCTGTCGCTCGGGCTTACTATCCGTCTCATCCACGTCCGTTTCCTCCTCTGTGGCTGTGTACGAGCCCAACTCCTCCTCGTCCTCGTCTTCGTCGCTCTCCAACAGCGTGTCCATATGCAAAGCCACTAGATCCTCCAAGATCCATCGCCGGCACGCCAAGCGCGCCGTGGAATCCAGAGTCGTGTACTCATCGGAGTCTATATCCCCCCAGTATGCTTCCTCCTCCGCCGGCTTCTCTGCTTCAGGGGTTCGGGGTCCAAAATCCTTGATGTGTTCATCAAAGAATGGGTGCGCCATTGCCTCCGCTGCAGTTAGGCGCTTCTCAGGATCGAACAAGAGCAATTTCGAAACCAAGTCCAGCCCCGCCGCCCACAGGGATCTCTCGGCGTCGTTTGCCGGTGTGCTAAACAGCTTAGAGAGATCATAGGGCTGAGCGGGCGCATCCATGCGCTGGAGAAAATATTTGTGCTGGCGATTGTAGTTGACAGTGGCTACGCGCTCGATGGTCTCGTCGTCGGGCTTCCCAACCAACGCGATCTGCTTGGTCAACAGCTCCTTGACCGACTTGGAGTGGAGGATTGGGCGCTTCGCGAGCATGTCGGCAAAGATTACACCGATCGCCCACATATCTGTGTGTATATTATTTGTTGAAAGTTCTGGTCAGAGGCTGCGGGACCCAAAATGGTACAAATTTTGCGTCAAGAGCGAGAGTGCGAAGACTGCAGTTCGACCGAAATACTTACCGATGGCTTTCGTGTAGCCCCCCACCGACAACTCCACCTCCGGCGCGCGCCAGTACTGCGTGACTGCCTCTCGGCTGAGTCCTATGTCGTTCGGTCCGATGGTGGCGGTAGTGCGCGCAAAACCCAAATCGCAGATCTTGAGCTCGAGCGTCTTATTTACCAGAACGTTGGTGGGCTATAAGTGTATCATAGAATTTGAGTGAGCGTCAATGGACGGCGATTTAGGTTTTTCCAGGCAACATTCACGCATTTCGGAGTATACTGTACGTACCGCTAGGTCTCGATGCATGACCCCGAGCGAGTGCAGGTAGTGAATGCCGCAGACAAGTTGGTACATGAGCCACTGAATCTGCACGGGCGCCAGATCATACTTTCCGTAAGCCACCTATGAATGCAAGAATTATTTATATTGGAGAAGTCGAGAAGTCACTTGGGCTTTGTGCCCACAGCATACAGCTAAAAATAGCAAAAAAAGCGTAGTTTTGCTGTAAAAGCGGCTACTTACCTTCCAGAGAGACTTGTCCATGTGCTCAAACATGAGATACACGTGGTCAAATTCCGCCACAGGGGGAACATAGGCGTCGATGAGTTTGATAACGTGGGGATGGTCGACCTGGCGGGAAATGCGCACCTCACGCGCGATCTTCCGGATGGGGTCCAAATGGGAGTTGGAGCCGGAGAAGAGACCAATTACGCCCTTGACAGCAATCTGGGGGGTAAAGCGAGAATGGGAGATTTAAAAACGTAAGAATGATGCACTGCGGTGCAGCACATTATTTGATACTCAAATTCAAACCTTAATGTCCTTGTCCGTCGTATCCTCCGTTGCTATCACAACCCCGTAGGAGCCTTCCCCGAGGTAGCTGTCAGATAGAAGATAGAAATTTAAAATGGGAATTTAGAAGCGACTACTGATGCGTTTATGGACACAAAGATCACATTGACAACACCAGCTACACAATTGATGCATCCCTCCCGACACTCACTCAAGCTTCTTGTAGCGCTCGTCCAAGGCAAAGTTGACCTTGCCCCAGTTCTTCGTCTCCACTTGGACGCTCTTGGTCTTCCGTGCGCAGAGGCTATAGATCTGGCCGTCTACTGCTACTGAGACCATGGGGCGTGTGGGCTTGATGACACGCTCTGGGATCTTGATATTCGTTTTCTCCATTGACGTCTCCCGCTCCTTGGGGCTCATGATGCCCGCGGCTTCTTTGGCCTTAATCCTGTCAAAATAGGTGGGATAGAGAATATGTTAGATAGGGTTTAAACAGATATCACCAATGTCATACGATCTCCACTGCTCTTTCTTGCAATATCGCCTTTGGTGTTCTTCCTATCTCAGCTTCTTCACCCTTAGCTATTCTTACCTATTGATGGACTGCTGGATCTCCTTGACCCACAAATCCGCATGCTTGTCCAGCTGCCGCACCTCAAAGGCCCATGTCTTACGGCCTGTCTTGACCTTGAAGCCTGCCGAAATATGTAAGCGCGAGGTATATACGTGCATAAGACATCTTTTGGTCAAGACATCTACTGGTCAAGAGACTCTCCGTTGGCTGCCCCTGTGGTGATATGACGGCATCCCAAACTCAGCACGCATTGGTCCCCACCGATGCTTACCTTGACGCTTTCGATGCATGTTGACAGTCGCAGTAACTGTGCTTTGAGCTGTAAGGCGCATGCGGCCCTCCTCCGCATCGTCGCACTCGTCCTTCCGGTAGGTCAACTTGGCTCCTTCGAGCCGCAAAACCTTCTTGATCTTTTGCAGAGCATAGGATTTGTACACCTGGCTCTCGAAATAGGGAGAGCGGGCCTCCATGACTGTAAGGACTACCTTGAACAGATATATTTACCTATGCACGCCTTCACGAGAACAAAACAAGATCGTGTAGCTCGGTGGGAAAACGTTCAGTGCCTCTGTCTACCCTCCGGCTACTTCGCCTGAGGTATTGGGTCAAAGGAGAGTGAGAAGAGTCACCTTTTGATGTGTATGGCATGAACATATAGGTACGAGGAGAAGTCGATTTCTTGAAAAGGCAACCGTTGGGGTTGGGAAGAGGACGACATGAGGCAGAGGCGTAGCGAGAGAACAGCGTTATTTTTTTAAAAAAAATAAGTTTCTTTTTTGAAGGCTCGCCAACGGATATTCTTGGGGGGGGGGCAGGGAGGTGTCGACTTAGATGGAAAATCCCATGAACTAGGACGAATTCGAGGAAGTCACAAAGGTACATGAAGTTGGAAAAGAGAAAGACATGTACATTTAGCGTTTTCATCCTTTTCTCTTACTCTTGGATTTGACGTGATTTTTAGAGTGCATGCCGGAGCAGGCCGACACTATGCTGTGCAGGACATCAAATTCCGATGGATAAGACGGTCAGATCTCATGAACTCCACCAATCTAGGGGTTTGATCGGCACTTATACATGCATGCCTGTCCTCGATCATCATCGCTCTGTACATGCCCCATCCCCAAATTATAATCCAGGTTATACCATGTAATCATGATTTTATTCTTTTTCTGACATCACCCAGCCCCCAGTACTGTGCTCCGCTGATCATTCAGGCATGTAAATGATAAGTTGTCGCCTTGTCATTCTCAATAACAATCTTTCAAGTGAATCCGCTACAGAAGCTGCTCATCCAAAGCCCGTTCACACCCGCACCCTTTCCACGCCATTGTGATACTTCGAGCGTGCCAATACTGCACGAAGACCAAAAACTGGTGGTTTGGCTTTGTTGTGGTGCGATTTGGCTCTCATGCTCGCGAGAGCACACAATTCCCGACCGTCCACTCTGTATCTTTTGTCGGGCCGCTCCACTTCATATCCGCGCCCGCACGTGGTACCCGGCTTCAGGACGTATCCGCAGTAACCTAACCTTGATTTGCAAGAATAGGGAAGGCATACATAGCATCTTGCCCCAGCCCAGCCACATGGCCTGCCTTGCACTTGCAGAAATAGTGCAAGCGCTCTTGAAGGACGAGCCTTCCTCTAGGGAATAGATCGGGCTGATAACCGCCGGTGCATGGATGCCATGCAGCTGAATCTTCAGCTTGCCCATGGTGCTGGTGCTCTCAAGTGTCACGAATGCGTGAGTAAACCGTGGATCAGTTCGGCCTCAATCGCAAAGTGGGGAGGAGGATCGTTAGGTGGTTAATTCAGATTTTGAAAATAAATAAACGGCTTCCACAAATATTTAGACCGAATAGTGGATCACGTCTGTGCGGTGTGGATTGAACGCTGTGCGTTTTGATGTCACCGTAATCGATGGAGCGATCGATACCGCGATCTGGGATCATGCCAAGCATGCGGTTTGGGAGACCCGATGTAAGCCCCTGAGTAAATACCAAAGCAAGCTCTTTAAGACGCATTCATTTTCTATGATTTGTTTTGCTGGCGCAAATCGTTTTTTTAATCCTCGCTTGCAGGTGTGTTTTGGTTGTCTTGTTGCTTGTCTCCTCCCATCCTGAATGCAAAATACACGACTTTCATCAAGCCAACCTTTCAAAGCTAGTAAACAAATGCTTTTTATTTGTTCTTTCCATCATCATTGCCATGCCCGAACACATCTCCCAACAGTAGGGCAAAAACGGTGGAAACGAGGCCAGCGACCACGGCAAGTATGCCCAAGGCGTTCCATTTCTTGACCTCCACGATTTCCAGCCAGTCCAACTCACCCCTGGCGTATTTGTTGATCTCCGCGGCTTGCTGCCTGTATTATATGACAAGAGGTGTAATGTGAGATTCATAAGCGAGCAACTAAGTCTGAAGAGACTACATGCACAAATCTTCTATCCACCTCACATCCCTTTCATCCGACCCGAGCATGTCACATACCGTGCGTGTTTTCGGCCGGTGTTGTGCTTTGTGAAGAGAATGCTGGTCTCCACAAATTCCTTATCTTCGTCTCCAACCCTATCATTCCGCCTTGTATAGAATTTTATCACAAAGCTGTGCCCTAGAACCCTTTGCTTACGTCGCCGCACTCCCCTGTAAAGACAAGTAATGGTGATGATAATGAAAAGGAAGGATAAGAGGAGTTTAACAGGGCGGGAGCAGTGGAGCCAAAGAAAGGAATAATGTTTTTAAAAGTCATGAATTTCCATTTTTAAAGCGTCATAGTACACTCACTCAAAATTCACCACCTCGCCGTTGCGGGTGCGGACGCTCTGGGAACCAAGAAGCCGACCGCGGGGAAACGACACATCCTCCAAAGGTACTTTGCCGGTGCCTCGGTACCGTTCAAACGTACACGCAGTTGGTGTGCAATGAAGGAGGGTCCGTGTTGAGGACGCTCTGTGGGGTGAGGGGTAAATACACGGAAATAAGAGTGAGGAGAAGAGAGAAATAGAGAGACGACCCCGTTCCCCGAATCTCGTACGTACGAGCACGACGCGTAGCCAATCAACGCCACGACAAGAGAAACGAATACCCACACATAGGTGGCCGCTTGTACAAAGGAGACCTCGGGCACCTTGGTTTTGCGGAGGCGGGAGGCATAGTAGGAGGCCGTGTCTGCCACATGACGGATTCTACGACGCCGGCGGGGACTATCAAAGGACGTGGGCAGGATTGGAGCCCGCCGCACCTTGAAGGCATGGGCAATGCCGCGAACGACATTGTCGAGGACCATGCTTTGGAATGTCGTTTCTGTGGAAGTATCTATTTGACGGGAAACGAGAGAGGAGGAGCGTGCTGACTGCTCAACAAAGCTGGTCGGCCATGTGATGGACAAGATGTACTATTTGACTGCCACTGCAAGCCTTAAGAGGCTGATTCTCGGTATCGGCGTCGTTGAGGACTGTTGCTACCTACTTCTGTACCCTGTGCGTCTATATGTGGCGAGTGGGGTGGGTTAGAACAGGGCTGTAAACGTCGCAAGGCATGAGATCATCAACCAGAATGAATCCTAATGTTCGTCGTTCGTTCTTGCTGTTGCTTGCTACGCGACCTTAAGCTCCACCACAAGACTACCACTATTACCATACCGCCACAGTAAAAATGCCCAGGAAGATCGATGGGCGGGCTGGGGAAGCCAGACACGGCAAGAAGGCCAGCACCACTTCTCGCAAGAGCACCAAGTCAAGCAAGCAAGGCAGTTGTAGCAAGGAAGGCGCCAGCACCGGCACCAGCTCCAACAGTAGCATCCCAGGCCGAGCAGCGCCGTTGCGGGCGAAGAGCTTAACGATGGGCGACAAGAGTAAATCGTTGATCCTGGATCTGCTGCACCAGTTGCGTGTACAGGAGGAAGAGGACAATGGAGCTGCCACCCCTCTTAGGAGCAGCATCAGCAGCACGAGCGGGGCCGGTAGAAAGCCTGCCAGCCAATCATCCCACAGTGGCGTCTTCGACAAGTCTCTTGAAGAGTTGGCGCGAGCATTGCTAGAGGCGAGGGAAGAAGAGGAAGACAATAGGCGTGTTTCGGTGCAGGAGGAGTTGGGAGAGGACGGGTCCTTCGCGGAAATGGCCAACGTGCTGGCGGGGACCAATTTAAATAAGAATGACGAGGAAGACGATAGTGATGCAAAAGTGGAGGGCTACTGTTCAAATGATGAGGAAAAAGAGAACGAAAGGGAGGAAGAGGAAGAGGAAGAGGAAGAGGAGGAGGTAGAGGAGGAGGAGGAGGAGGAGGCGCAGCAGAAGAAGCCTTTGTCGAAGCAAGAGGAGGATGTGCTCCTCAAGAGCCTCATCAAGGAGGAGCGAGAAAACTACGTCACCCAGCAGCTGACTACCGCTGCTAATGCCGTCAAGGAGGAAGCTGTTGCTGTTGATGCCGCAAGTAAGAGCATGGGGAAGAAGGGTAAGGGCAAGGAGAAAGAGAAAGGGGAAGGAGGAGTCACAAAAAATAAGGTCCGCGTAACTCTCTGCAACAGTAAAGGTGTGCGCAAGGGGGTGGTGATAGAGCGTCGGAAGGACATGCAGGGATTCTTCGCCGTCGCTAAGACCAAGCTGAAGATGAAGCCAAAATCTGCCGTGTTACAAGACACGGGAGAAGAGCTTGAGAACACGTTGCTGCTGGAGAACGGTGCTGTTGTGGTGGTTTTAGATAAGGGATGCGCGCCTACCGCTGCTCTGACTGCTAGTAAGGCCGCTGCGGATACGGAGGAGGAGCGACGCAATCGGCATATGGCTTGTAGGGCGGCGGAGCAGAATGAGACACAGCGAGTGAGAGAGACACAGGCGGCCTTGGACGTCGTGAAAGAAGCGTATCACAAGCGGACTAAGGAGGGCTTGGATGGTGACGGGCGACAGCGGCAGCAGCAGCCGCGGCGGGCCATGACCGAGACGGAGCGGGCGAGGGAAAACGAACGGTTGGCGACAAAGCTGAGGGAGAAGGAGGGGTCGACTGAATACAAGAAGGAGATGTTGAAGCAACGAACTTGCCTACCTGCTTTTGCCCAACAAGAGGCTATCGTGAGAGCGATTGCGAAACATCAGGTGGTGGTGGTGGAGGGAGAGACGGGGTCGGGGAAAACGACGCAAGTCCCTCAATTTATTTTGGACGATTGGACTGCGCAAGGACAGGGGAGCGAGTGTAATATTATCTGTACGCAACCTCGACGGATTAGTGCTATCAGTGTCGCACAACGTGTTGCTGCGGAGAGGATGGAGGGAGAAGTAGGAAAGTCGGTCGGATACAGCATTCGTTTGGAAACGCGACGTAGTGCGCAGACGAGACTGTTGTTTTGCACGACGGGCATCTTGCTTCGGCGCCTGGCGTCGGATAAAGACTTGGAAGGTGTCTCTCATATTTTAGTTGACGAGGTGCATGAACGGACATTAGACTCCGATTTTTTGTTGATCATTTTGAAGGATTTGTTGATTCGGCGGAAAGATTTGAAGGTTGTGTTGATGAGCGCCACGGTGGAAGCCTCCTTGTTTTCCGGTTATTTCTGGGGGTGTCCGTGTTTGCATATCCCTGGGAGGACCTTCCCGGTGGAGCATTTGTTTTTGGAGGATGTGGAGTCCTTGCTGACGATGAATTCGAATGAAAAGGAAGGGGGGAAGCGGCCTCCGCATTGTGGGAGGAGTGGAGAGGCTAGTCGGGGTCCACCGATAAGGAGAGGAGAGGCGAGGATGGGCGACAGGGGAGGGAGAGGGGGACGTTGGGGTGGGTATAGTGAGGAGTATGAGGAGAAGGATAGGAATGGCGATGATGCGGATCAGGTTTTGAGAGATTTTTTCGGGGAAGAGGGAGCACGTAACCTCAAAGTACTTTCTTCCCCCCCAGCCGATCGTGTGCCGATCGACTACGAATTGATTGCTCGTCTCACACGGTTCCTGGTGGAGCGGCATCGACCAAGCGAGAAAAAGGACGGTGGAGGGGCCATTCTGATATTCCTGCCGGGGATGGCCGAGATTGAGCGGGCGATTCAAATCATGAAAAGGGACTCCCTCCTCAAGGATGACAGACGCGCCAGCATCTTCGCCTTGCACTCCTCAATTCCTACCGGTGCCCAACGCAACGTCTTCAAAAAAATGGAGCCGGGCGTCTGCAAAATTGTCGTCGCTACCAACATAGCCGAGACGTCCATCACTGTCTCCGACGTGACGCACGTTATCGACGCCGGCCGGGAAAAGCAAATGGCCTTCGACCCTCACACCCACATGACCTCCCTCCGCGATGTCTGGATCTCCAAAGCCTCCGCCCAACAACGCGCCGGCCGAGCAGGGCGTGTCAGGCCTGGGATCTGCTACCGACTCTACAAAAAAACATTTTTAGAGCACGAAATGCTACTTCACTCTCTCCCTGAAATCCGACGCGTCAGCCTTGAAGACTTAATACTAACCGTCCTCCTCTTGGAGCTCGGCGCCCCCCAGGCCTTCCTTCAGCGGGCCATCGAACCCCCCTCCCCCAAGGCAGTCTCCGCTTCCCTCAAGGTCCTTCTTGACATAGAAGCTGTCACCTTTGGCCCAAAAGACGAAAATGGCGGGAAAACCGTCCTCCTCAAACCCCTCGGATTCCACCTAGCTTCCCTTCCTGTCGACTGCCGCATGGGCAAAATGCTTGTCATCGCCTCCCTCTTCGATTGCCTCGACCCAATCCTCACCATAGCTGCCGCTTTTTCCGGCAAATCCCCTTTTTACGCCCCCATGGGCAAGCGAGAGGAAGCCCAGCTGGCCAAGCAGCGATTTGGCGATTCGAAGAGTGATCATCTTGCCCTCGTTGCTTTGTGGAAAGCCTGGTGCCACGTCAAAGACGGATCGTGGGCTGATAAATTCAATTTCGCCAGGAGCAATTTTGTGTCGATCTCTGCGCTTGAAAACATGGAAGCGGTTCGAAACCAGTTGGTAGACAACCTTGTCAAGTGTGGCTTTGTCGTCCCCGTCTCCTCGTTGTCGTCATCTACCGCCAAACGATCGGGACTCAATGCTGCTGCAGCGGCAATAGCAGCAGCCGGGCAACCAGAAGCGATCAATTACAATGCTAACGAGTACGACGAACGGCTGTTGAAGTGCGTGTTGCTCAGTGGTTTGACCCCCCAAATTGTTAAGCTTGTCCGACCTACCCGTGGGAAAGGCGCACATTTCGTAAGTAAAAATCCGACCGTAAACGTGGCAATTCACCCCTCCTCCGTCAATGCCAAGCGGATCCAACAGGCAGGGCCCGAAGGGAGGGAGGCGCTAGCAATTTATCATCGTAAGATGCAGACGACTCGGACGTATCTTCATGATGTCTCATTCGTGTCTCCGCTTAGCCTCCTGCTGTTTGGGTCGAATGTGCGGGTGAGTAGGGAGCACGGGGGAGTGGCTAGTAAGGTCGTGAGTATCGTAGTGGATGATTGGTTATCGTTCAAGAGCAAGGAGGAAACAAGCGTGCTTCTAGCTGTATTTAAGAAGCAGTTGGACGCGTGTTTGCTTCTAAAGATCACGCGGCCGGATTCTGATCTTGTGTCCCGATTCAAACCACTTGTGAAGACATTGCGGCAGCTGTTGATGATTGAGGCCATGGGGCCATCTTAGCATTGGATGGAGAGAGAGTTTGTGTGCATAATTAGAAGTAGAAAAAAGGAAACGAAGGCAGCTAGAAGATAAGAGAAGACAGGAAGATACTGGGAAAGGAGAGAAAGAGAAAGTGTCTAAGTGAGAGAGATGAAGTGGGCAGGAGAGTGAAAAAGTTTGCAAATAAATAGAGCACAAAATTGTAGATACCTAGAGAAAGAGGCAAAGATGCATCACCAAGAAAGATCCATTAACGTGAAAGTTTTTAATTATTTTATTGGTACTTTTCTATTTTCCGTCTCATTGCTTTCTAGCTAAAATCCCACCTCATCCTCTCCCTTCTCACCAGGACTTATCTCTGCGTCCATGGACTACCACCGAATGGCTGCTGCTGCTGCTGCGGCTGCCCCCCGAAGCCAAAACCTGTAGGGGCAGGTGCAGCCTGTCTGAAAGCACCTCCACCAGGCACGCCACCCACCCCCTGACCAAATCCTCCCCCTACACCAAACCCAGAAGGTGGCCCCCCTCCTTGCCCAAACCCACCACCGCCACCACCACCCACCGGGGCGCCAAATCTTGTCGGCTGCTGGGGGGATTGACCAAACCCAGTCGGGCGAGATTGCATCCCAAAGCCTGTGCCTCCCTGAGGGCCAAAACCCGTCCCTCCAGCAGCTGCTGCAGACCCAAAGCCACCCATCCCACGATTCGCAAAACTGGCGAATCCGCTCGACTGACCCTGTGGCTGTTGTGGCTGTTGTGGCTGCTGTGGCTGCTGCCGCTGCTGCTGCTGCTGCGATTGCACCGCCCCACCCGCTGGAGGGCTGCCAAAAAGACCGGTGCCAAGGCCACTTCCTGCGCGACCAAACTGAGCCGTAGTGGTCGTACTGGTCAAGGGCGAGGCATGCTGCGGCTGCTGCTGCTGCTGCTGCTGCTGCTGCTGCTGCTGCTGCTGCTGCTGCCCCTGTACATACTCCATAAAATATAGCCGTCGATCCCCCTCTGGAACATTGTACTTCTGAAATATAGTCTGCCACATGCTCGCATGCCTATTAGTATATTTAGCCCACAACTTGGCGACCTGAGGAACCTTCGCCGGCTCATACTTCTCATAAAATTTCCTCATTCGATCCTCCGGCCCCAAGCCCTCAAATCCCTGAGAACCTGCTGCTATAACGACAGGCGGGCTACCAAAGCCTCCCGGCGCCCCGCCGCCAAAACTTGTGGCAGCCGGCGTAGATGGAGGGGCCTGCTGCTGATTTTGCTGCTGGCCAAATCCAAACCCACCACCACCACCCAAGGGAGCCGAAGACGCTGTTGCGCCGAACCCTCCACCACCGAAGGGAGGAGGACCCTGGGCAGGAGGTGCGGGGGGAGCTGAGACCAACCCTCCGCTGCTGCTGCTGACAGGAGGATTCTGAATGGCAGAAGAGGGAGGACCACCGAGGGAGATGCCTCCAAAGCCAGAGCTTGTGCCGTTGACAGTCGATTTAAGAGGGGTACTGAACAAACCAGTCGCGGAAGCAGGAGCAGCAGCGGTAGCAGAAAGGGAAGCACCAACAGCAAAGCCAAAGGAAGGGGTCGACGAGGGTAGCGAAGACGCGCTTGTCAAGGATGAGGCGGCTGCAGAAGGCTTGATCTCGGCGGGAGCTGCAGGAGGAGCCGGTGCAGGTACCGTACCATAGAGAGAGGTGGATTTTAAGTCCGTCGTGCTTCCTCCAGTCGAGGAAGTCGCATTGGCACCACCAGCAAAGCTGCCAAGACTCATGCCCATGCCACCAAAATCTAAAGAGGAAGAGGCAGAAGGCGCCGCCGTGTCAGGGGTTGGGGTCGTGACTGACTTGGAGACAGCAGCAGTGGTAGGAGTAGTGGAATGAATTGCGGCCGTGGTAACGCTGGTGAGACTCGACACCGGTTGAACAAAATGCTTAGGGGCACGCGTAGGCATAGGCGGGAATGCTGCCGTCCCCTTCCCCCCCCCTCCTCCTCCTCCTCCTCCTCCGCTCTTGGCCTGTGGTGCCGTTGTGCTGCTGCTGGTGCCCGCGGATCCCTTGACTCCCGCTGCTGCTGTCATTGCTCCACTCAAGCTCGTCATGGAGAGCTGCTTGAACAAAGATCCCTGCACTCCTGGAGCTGAAGCTGGCACTCCTGGAGCTGAAGCTGGCGCTGCTGCTGGAGCTTTGGGGTCAGCCCCTGCTGCTCCTGTTGTAGCATTCTGAACATTGAAAGGCGAGGGTGCCTTGCTGGCCATAGGCGGATACTCTCCTCCTCCCTCACCTTTCCCCCCTACTCCTCCTGAGAAAGGAGTCGGGGGCTTGGACACTGGCTTGCTCTCATTCCGCTCTTTCACTCCCTCCCCACCATCCGACGTACCTACCCCCCCCCTCCCACCAAAATTAAACGTGCCTTTCCCCATTCCACCGAAAGTGCCACCACTAATACCACCAGTTCCGCCGAACACCCCTGCTCCAACTGCCCCTACAGTAGGCGGTAGCTGTGGGCCGGGGTCACGCGAGGGAGGGCTCGTGCTAGACGTCGACCCACTCATATTATTCCAGGACGATGACCCATCTTTTCTATCCATCGCCCCATCTCCGCCACCAGACAGAGCAGGAGGAGGAGCAGCGCTAAAAACTGAAGTAGAAGCACCATAAGAGGGCTGAGTAGTCGATGGAGCAGGATTAGCTGTAGAAACAATAGCTGTGCGGACCTGCATGGCGGTTTTACGCTTGTTTTCCTTGAGGCGTTCCTCCCTCTTCTTCCGCAAGGATTCCAACGCTGCAGCACCACCTATACCAAGATCAGAGATCTTGACATCCACCTCTTCTTCCCCCACCAGCTCCTCCCTCACTCTCCCCAACAACATCGCCACACGCCTTGCCTCCCGCAACACCTCTCGACCTCTTCCATGTGCCGCCAACGGCGGTTGATGACTCGTCCTCCTTCTTGCCTTTCCCCCTATCCCACTTACACCATCACTGCCACGCAACGCCAACGCCGAGCCTCCATACTCCTCCACCTCCCTTTCCTCGCCCTCCTCCTCCCCATCGTCCACACTATACCGGCCCCCTCTCCCCGATACCTTCTTCGGCGTCTCCCTCCATCTATCCTGCTGCCGTCGTTGAACCCGTGCCTTTTCCAAATACAAACCCTTCTCCGGATCGCTCCCCAGAAGCTGCCACAGAGCATCCTTCTCCGCCCACACAGCTTGCAGCTCCCTCATCACATCATCTCTCAACTGCGCCTCGGCCTGGGAGCCCACCCATTCCTTGATTCCTGAACCCCCGACCGCTCCCCCTTCTGCGCTCCTCCGTCGCTGCAGCTGCCCATGTCTCTCTCTCAAAGCCTGACGATACTTCCCCTTCCCTCCCTGGGGCGACAACAAAATGCTGCAGTTACTACTGCCGCTATGCGGCCCCCGAGCCAGCATCCGAGCAATAGCCCTCGCCAGTTCCTCCACATCCTCAACTAACGTCTCTCTCTCTACCGATGCAAATGCATCTAAAAAATCTGCCTCCCATGGCCTCATCTCCCTCCCTTCCTGCCTCCCTTCCTCCCCCTCCCCTTCCCTCCTCCTTGCCTCCTCCTGCTCAACCATCAACCCAACCAACCTCAACTTCCGAGCCAACTCCAACTGTTTCCCATACAGGGTCCGCGTCCGATTCTCGAGATCCCCCACCTCGGCCTCGAACAATTGCACGCGATCTAACAATTCCCAAGCCCAATGTTTCAATTCTCTCACAGCCTCCCTCCTATCCATCGCCTCTCCCGACGCCTTGATTGCGGCCAATTTCCCTGCCACCTCTCCATCTCCTGCATGCTGTCTGTGCTCCACCAGCTCTAGTAGCTCCGCAAACATTTGCTCCGGGCTTCCTGCTGCTGCGTTTGAGGAGGAAGGAGGAGGTAGGACTGACGACTTGCCTCTTCCCCCCGTCATAGAAAGGAAAGGAGGGATGCTCGCGAGTCGCTGTCGAGCTAGAGCAGCGTCTTCTTGGTCTTTCTCTTTGTCTGCTTCAAGAATCTCCCTTCCCCTCTTCTCCTCGTCCTCCCCTCCAAAGCTTTCCCCCTCCTCCCCCTCCTTCTCCTCCTTCTCCTTTTCCTCCTCGAAATCTGAGCCATCAGCTGGCAAATGAACTTGAGCTGACGCGGCTGCAGCCGGGGGAAAGGCAGGTGGCTTGCTTGCTGTCGAGGGAGCCGAAGCAGGAGCAGTGGCAGCAGTGACAGGCGCCTTCTGGCTGTTCAACCCACCAAATCCGAAAGATGAGGACGTTGAGGAGGTGATAGAGGGCTTCAGCGGTGCGGAGAATGGAATGGAGGGGACAGGGGCTGATGCAGCAGGGGTGATACCGGAAAATAGGAAGGCACCCGTCGAGCTTATTCTGCTGTTGCTGCTGTTGCTAGCTGGAAAAGGAGAAGAGGCTGTGGCCGAAGAAGGAGATGCGCCAAAAAGGCCTCCTGCCCCCCCCCCCCCCCCTCCTTTTCTTTCTCCTGGAGCGGGAAACGGTACATTAATAAGGCTCCCCTTTCCTCCTTCCCCCCCCCCTACACCAAACATCCCTCCTCCTTGACCTCCTCCAGTAGCCCCAAACCCTGTTCCCCCACCAAGGGGATTGCTAAAATTAGAGACCGTACCTGATATCGGTGGCAGAGCCGTACCAGTACTGCTGGCGAATAAAATTGGTGCAGGAGCAGCAACATCAGCAGCGCCAGCAGCAGAGCGAGGGGTCAGTGTAGGTGCCCCGAATCCAGCACCAAAAGCGGAAGGCATCGTTGTGGCTCCAAACACGGAGGTCGGGGCAGAGGCAGAATCAGGGGTTAAGGTAGGAGCAGCAGCCGCACGAGGAGGTGCAGTTGGTTCATTAGGAGGGTCCTTTAGGAGTCGTTGTTCTGCTTGGAGGTCACCGCCATCCTGAAGGGCGAAAAGGAAAGCGTATCCACCAACACCCGCCGCTACGAGCAAAGGACGATATTCCTCACGGGCATATGCCTTCGCGCCCAAAGCCGTCTTGCTCGTTAGCAACCCCAAGCCGCATACACGCTGTTTAGCAGGCACGAGAGCAGAGACCTCCCCCTCGGCCAGGACTAGCGGTAAGCCTTCCTCGGCGGCGGCAGGCTCCAGGGGCCGGGCGCGACGTTGGCCCGTCTTGATGTTCGGATCCGAGTCGACTGGCTTGGTCAGATCTGCCGTGTGTACGTACCGATCCAAGGAGTGCGTAACGAACAAAAACTTCACATCGTTGTCATCGTTCTTCTTGCTGCTGCCGCTGCTCTTGTCTGTCATCAAAACCGAATAAAATCGGGACTCCATGGTAGGGACCTCCATCGGTGCAAGTCCCGAGGGAGCAAACCCCTCCAAGGGTGCCGATTCCAGAGCCAACAAGCCTACATCCCCCCTCCTATTTAGACCCACCAACACATCAGGATGAAGCCATGCAAGATGGACGACGTTATTCCTATCAGCGCTGAACTCAGGCTCTTCTACGTCGATGCCCGGTGGATCCTCCCAATGCCTAATTCCCGTCGGCAGCCTCGAGATGACCTCCCCGTCCAAAGCCGTTTCCAAGGTCAATGTACACGCAGTCTGAAAATAAGCATCGAACAAACTTTCCACACCACCCTCCACCGGCCCTTCCCCAAAGCATGACACCACAATCACCTCATCACTACTCGGACTCCAATCCGCAGCCGCCAACGGCCCAGATAAATCCCGAATGGGCATGGTAACAAAGGATCCATCACCGCTATCCCCACACAAAAACATGAGTGATTGTCCCCCGCCCAGCATGAGGCGGTGCCGCCCTGTCTGTGTCCAACGCAGCGTTCGCAGGGGAAGCTGCACAGTTGCCGACGCCCGAGGCCTCCCGTCCTGCACGCGCAAATCACCCACATGATAAACTTCCACATCACTTGTACTTCCACCCTTCTCGGCGGGAAGGTAAGCCACCGCCACGTATTGCCCATCCCATGAGGCGGCCAGCATCGCGGCTTCCCTGCCCACCGGCAGCGGCACTCCATACGGCTGATCCCACAGCCCGTTTTCTTGTGCCGTTTCCAGCAAGCGAGGTTGCAATATCTCATTAGGAACAAACACCAGCCGCCCAGACTCCACCTGACCGCCTTCTTGGGCGGCAATTAAGGCCACAAAGAGGCCCAAGGGCCCTGCTGTGCACAAGAATTCCCCATCCGGTTGCGACTGTCCGTCTACAGGCGGGTTGTCTTCTCTCGCCTCCTCATCCTTCGCGTACGAGTAGGGCGAGGGATTGACCTTGAGCGTCTTGAGGCCATGTGCCTGCCATGACACACGACTCATAGTGCTCGTGTGCTCTCGCTTCCCCTGTAGTGGTTATGGTTGTAGGAGTGCGATGAGGCCGTGAGTGAGGGTGGAAGAAGTTGGTGTGGAGGCAAGGTCGTGGTTTGGAAGTGGTGCCATGCAAGGACCGGAACAGAAAAAAAGGGAATCAAAGGGATGGATTGCAGTGGATGTCTGTGCGTTTGGTGTGGTGTACGTGGTATGGTTCTGTGATAAAGAAGACAACCTGGAGGCCGCCAACACTCTCGGTTTCTATCGGCGATGCCATCACGCATACAGCTCCCGCAGACACAGCCAAGCACAATCACAGACTAGCCATGGCAAGCATGTAAATGTGCCTGTGACTAAAGCTGATGGCCATCATAGGTCTTGTCCTCTACCTTTGACCAAGCATTGCTTGTTTTCATCCTCCGGGTCTCTTCTCGTCTCATCACACCGTGGAGCAGACGCTTGGAGCCTGAACATCGCAATGTTAAATGTAATAAGCAAGCCACCACCACAACCACACAGGTACGCGTCTTACCAATATTCTGTGAGAACACTAGCGGCTTCGACCAGCCTAGGTCCAGAGGGCGGGCCTCCTCGCTCCCAGACCTACGACCACCAACAAGCAGCAGCATGCATCGACCCTTGGACGTAGATATGCGGTCCACACACCAACACCGACAGCTAGAACGAGCCGCTGGAAGCAGCCAGGTATCGACGGGCGGCGCGTTGTTAGCCTTTGCGTATCGGCATGCCTCGAAGGGCTTCGCCGTACTGGCCGTGGGCCTGGTCATCGCCACGGTCGTGTCACGGCACCCTTCGGAAAGCGCCTCCGACAACGGAGGGATAGCCGGCTTGTCGGGCCCCCTCTTTGGGGGTGGGAGTAGTAGTACGACCAATGTGGGTGGTACGTACGAATGTATTCCTAACGTTGATTATCAAGACTTTGGTTCCTCGTTCAAGGGCGTGTCGCGGCGGGACTGTGCTTCTCTGTGCAATGCCATGCCCAACTGCCGGGTCTGGCAACACTCGACCAACGCCGGGGGGAGTTGCACAACCCGCTACAACAACTACACGAGCTTCGTCTCGGCCCATGAGGGCGTGGAATCCTGTCTGCAGATGTCGCACAATCCTCCCGACATGACGGCGTTCCTCGGGGTCGCGCACTGGCAAGGCTGTTACTACAAAACAGCGAAGCCTTTCCTCCTGGACGGGGCCGACGAAGTCCGTCGCTTGGGTGCCAAGATCATTAAAGTTGCCTTCAATTTCCACGAACCATGGAACGACTACCCCTGGCATTCCCCCGAGTGGCCCACAGACACGTGGCGGACCTGGACCCCAACCCCTGTGGACGTGGCCAGACACCCCTATTGGAAGTCACTTTTTGAGATGGATTTTGACACCTACATCCTCGTCGCCTACTCTAACGTCGCCCGAAGTTCCCCTGACCCCGAAGATTGGAAAGCCTGGCTCGACCCTTGGTATTGGGTATTTGAAGATCCGACCTCTCAGCAGCTCCGCGACGAGACCGCACAATTTTATGAGCTGACCGAGCATTTGCTCACGGCATACGTGCACAAAACCTTTGTGCTGCAAATGTGGGAGGGGGACTGGACGTTGCGACAAGATTTACCTGTGGACCAGCGATACAACACTACTGCCTCCGTGAGCAGGATTAAGGCAGATCGGATGGTCAAGTGGCTGGAGGCGCGGCAGGCGGGGGTGACGAAAGCCCGGAAGGCTGTGGGGCACAAGGCAGGCGCTACCAAGGTTTACCACGCCACAGAAGTGAATTTGGTAAGGGAATCTGCCAAAGAATACGCGCAAAGCGGACGCGTGACGCACCGGCAGGATATGGTGACGACAGTGTTGCCCCGGGTGGCGTTGGACATGGTTTCTTATTCGGCCTATGACTCAACTCTCATCCCAGAGGCTTCCACCGGGGCGTTTTTTGAGGCTTTGCGATTTATTCAACGAATGCATCGACGCACTCCCGAGTCACCGGAGAAAGCTGTGTATGTAGGGGAGTTCGGTGTGAATACCATGAGCACGGACTGGGATGATAGCATGGAGAAGATAAAGAATGCTGTGAATGTTGGTGCAGCTGCAGGGTTGGCCTACTTGATTTACTGGCAAATGTACGACAATGCTCTAAATCCAAAAGGCAAGGAACATTACGGTTTGGATTTGTGTGACTTCCGAATGGTGGCCAAGGGTCCGGTGTATGACCAGCAATATTTGGAAGGCTTCTTCCTGCAGCATCCGGACATGGAGTACCTGCGACCACCGGCTTCGTATTTGAAAAAAATCCTTCACGGGAAATTTGACGAGGTGAGGTAGAACTTATTAAGAACAGACGTAACATATGTTGTCTGTGGAAGAAGGAGCTTGGGGTTTCCGATTTTGGACTTGGCCAGTCATTGCTTCTGCGGGACTTAAGTGCCCCGCCATGACCTGCGGGAGGATTTCATGTAAGAGGAGGAAGTGCGACTGCGGCCATAGATGTACCATAGAAATGCGAAGACTGAAGGACTAAGTAACAAGAAGTTCATACATGAACTTTTGAGGGACACAAGGACTGCGAGCCTACAGCAAATAACGAGTAATGCAAAAAGGAATTGACAAAGTGTAACCTCCCCTACTCCGTTGTCGTCGCCTCTCTCGTCCCTATCTCATGCGACATTTTTTTGTGCATATCCTAGCCACAAATCGAATCTTCCCGTCCCAAACGAGTTTACCTCTAGTAGGTAGATCCCCTCGACAGAGGAAGCAAGGAGAGAAAGACATGTACTTGAGGTGACGTTCTAGGGAGGAGTAGAACAGAACGAGAAGACCTCTCGCCAACAGGTGCGTAACAGACCGCGATCCGGCTCACACATTGAGTGTATGGCTGACCTGTTCTGTTGCAGTCAGGGCCCTACGTTTTGTCCTTGCGAGGCCCCAGAAAATCTGCCATGCAGAGCAAGTCAATGCGTAAAGGCAATGCCGGTTGATAAAAAGGCAGGTGAACAGAGTTTACTTTTCAAGGAAAGATGGCTCCTGAGGATCTCAGATCCCGTCCTATCCCACTCAGTCCATATCCTTGAGTCACCTTACCCGACCGCAAGTAATACGGAGTCCCTGCACAATCGAACCACCGTAAGGCAAACCTTCATTCACATTTGAGACCTTGACATCAGGGACTCAAGACATCCAAGCACTCGCAGGCCACTCATCCATCCCGATCCCCACCCACCACGCATTTACAACAGAACAAACAACCCCCGCTATCTCGTACCATGTCTGTCAAGACGTCCACCATCGGCTACCCTCGCATCGGGCCCAACAGGGAGATGAAAAAGGCATTGGAAGAGTACTGGGCTGGTAAGTCGAGCAAGGAGGCGCTCATGGCGGTCGCCAAGCAGGTGGAGGAGTCCGCTTGGAAGGCACAGGCGGACGCCGGTGTGGATTTCGTCGCACTGGATGGCACGTGCTACGATCAGATGCTGGATCATTGCACGTACCTTGGCCTGCTGCCCCCTCGCTTCCAAGAGCTGTCTGGTTTGGACCAATACTTTGCCGCTGCGCGAGGCCACCCGCCCGCCATCACGGCTCTGGACATGTCGAAGCTGATGGACTCTAACTACCACTACCTCGTTCCCGAGCTGACTGCGGACAGTGCTCCTCAGCCTAATTGGGCGCCGTTTCTTGATGCGGTCCGCCGTGGTCAAGCCACGGTAGGGAAAGACAAGGCTTGCCCGATGCTGATTGGCCCTGTGACGTTCACGGTCTTGTCCCGCGGAGATTTTGATCGCAGCACTGTCATTCAGCGATTGCTTCCCGCGTACCAGTTCGTGCTCGTGGAGCTTGCCAAGCTGGGCGTTCCAGAGGTACAGTTTCACGAACCGGTGTTGGCCTTGAGCGCGGCCAGTCTCTACCAGGTGCGATTTATAAGAGTATGAGTATTTGTGTGCAGCTATTTTGCGATGACCCAAGCGAGTCCATCGAATCTTCAACTATGACTCACTCTCCACCCCCTTTACCATCCATTTACAGGCGGATGTTGAACTAGCATACAAGAGTTTGACGGGTAGCGTTCCCATTCATCTCGTCGTGCCCTATGACGACGTTGCCCCCGAGGTCTACCCCTGGTTGGTCGCCTTGCCCGTCCACGCGATTGGCCTTGATTTCTGCGGTGTTCCTGGGGCACCCCATGGCAATGCGACCTGCCAGTTGATTGCAAAAAATGGATTTCCCGCGGACAAGCGCCTAGGGGTAGGTGTAATTGATGGTCGCAGCCCTTGGGCGGATGATGGTACCGCTATCAAGGTGGTAGCGGCACTGCGAAAGCTCTTGGGACCTAACCAGGCGATGACTGTCCAGGTAAGAGGCGAGAAGATGTGGATTCAGGGAGTGTTACTGCGATTATATTCGACAACTCAGCATCATCTATTGGGGAACGGGACAATGCTCTTTGCAACTTCTGCTAAGCTTCTTAGTCTAAGCTTTTACTCTATTTCCTCCTCCTCCTATCCTCACAAGTCTCTCGTACACTCCATTCCTTCCCCCAACCCTACAGTCCTCCACATCTCTTCAGCACGTGCCCATTGATGTGAACTTGGAGAAGGAACTCCCCTCCGATGTCAAGGCCCGTCTCGCCTTCGCCCAGCAGAAGCTGGGTGAGATGGTCGCTGTTAAGGAGGCCGTCTCCGCACAGCTCAGCGCAGGCGCTGGTGACTTGAACCTGTCCACTTACACGGGTGCGCCTTCAGCCGGTCCTACGGCTAAGAGCATCCCTGCGGACTTCTTCAAGCGCCCCGCACCTTTCGCCGAGCGTCGCCCGCAGCAGCCGCAATTCCACGCTTTCCCTACTACTACGATCGGTAGCTTCCCCCAGACGCCCGCCATTCGTCGTGCGCGTCTGCAGTTCAAGAAAGGGACAATTTCCGAGATAGAATACCGGGAGAGGATTGGCTCGGAGATTGGGTATTCGATCGGCGCGCAGGAGGCGTTGGGGCTGGACGTCTTGGTGCACGGTGAGCCCGAGCGTACGGACATGGTGGAGTACTTTGGGATGAAGCTGAAGGGGTATTCCTTCACGCAGCACGCTTGGGTGCAGTCCTACGGCTCGCGTTACGTGCGTCCGCCCCTAATTACAGGCGATGTGTCTCGTCTGGGCCCCATGACGGTGCATGAATTTGAATTGGCGCAGTCCATGACCAACCGTGCGTATGTCAAGGGCATGTTGACGGGTGCCGTCACCTGCATTAACTGGTCCTTCCCTCGCAAAGATATTACGCGATCGGAGCAAGCGTATCAGATCGCCTTGGCCTTACGCGAGGAGATTGCCGACTTGGAGAAGGCTGGCTGCCGCATTATTCAGGTACGTCCTCGCCCTCCCTCCTCTCACCTTCATGGTTTCATTTCCTCTCCGTTTTTGTACTCATCCCCGCTCACAATCTCAGGTCGATGACCCCGCTATCCGCGAAGGGCTCCCTCTCAAAACGAACCGCCAGGCAGCATACCTCGAATGGGCTGCGGCTTCCTTCCGTCTTTCCACGGGTGTGGCCACGTCGGCGTGCCAGATCGTGACGCATCTCTGCTACTCTGACTTTGGTGAGTGTAAGCGCACGCGAGGGAAAGAGAATAAGAGGAAGAGTGAAGAGGGCGTATACATTACGCACACAATTTTACATTTAAATTTACCCCAAATGACTGTACCCATTTCTCCCCACTTCCCGCCCTAATACAGAGGAGATCCTCGGTGCCATCGATGCCTTGGACGCCGACGTGTTGACAATCGAGAATTCCCGCTCGGGCGACGAGATGGTTAAGGCGCTGGCGACCTATGGCTACAGCCGCGATATTGGGCCCGGTGTTTACGACGTGCACTCGCCTGTGGTCCCTAGCGTTGAGTCCATGGCTTCCAAGGCGCGCGCGTATGTCGCCGCGGGGATCGATGTCTCCAAGATTTGGCTCAACCCGGACTGTGGCCTCAAGACCCGCCGTTGGGAGGAGGTGTTGCCGTCTCTTCGTAACATGGTTTCTGCTGCAAAATTGGTGCGCGAGGAAATGGCCGCGGGAGGCAAGAGCCAGGTGAAGGGTGTCAAGGGCGCCCATTAATCGGATGATGATGGTTCGTCTCCGGGTCACAACCTATTTTAATTTGTTTGTTTTCGATTTTACGAGGCTAAAATGAAATATTTGAAGAGGAAAGGATTTGGACGAGCAGCGGGGGTACAGGGGAGTGGAGTTTTCTTCCTTCGGTTGTCTCTTTTTGATTGACAGTTGCTCTTATACGTCTGATAAGAAGGAGTGACAGAGATGAAGGAAAGCAGTAGACCGTTTTAGGCAAATAAGTGAAGGAATATGACGTGGCTTCCTACAGAGGCCATGTCTATTTTCTCTTGCATTTACCATTGAGCACTTATTTGATATTGGCCCCATTGGAAAAGAGGCAAACACATCTTCTTCGTTATAGAAGGCTTCATTGTGTGCGCATTAGAAGAAACTAGAGAGAGAAGACGGTGGGGTGCAGTCTGCGGGAGGAGTCGAAGATATCGATGGAACGAGGACGACGACGTGGAAATATACCAAAAAAGGCCCGGATTCGCTTGGGTTTTGATCTTTGTGTTAATTTCTGTGTCTTGTCTTCGTTTTGTCGAAGACATCCGGTATGAGAAGAGGAAAGCCACGAGAGCTGGGGGCAAAAAGTGGAGAATTCTGTTGGTTAAATTCTTTTTATTAATAGAAGATGACGGATAGGAGAGATTTACCATTTGTCCTCAAGTAGATGGTCCGAAAAAGTGCACTAGGCGAGCACATGGGGACTGAGTGCTCGCCCATGCGCACGTTAGTAAAGAATGTCAAATTGTTGGCTCATTTCCCTGTTCAGAGGTATTTCATTGTTTTCATCTATTGTGTGTCTTTCTAATTTTTAATCTTTCTTTTCTTGGCTTTTTTTGCCACGGTGGCCTTGAATATATCGTCTATTTCATCTAACAGCGACCCTCGATTAGCCTTCCACATCTCTTTCTGTTTGTCCTTATTAGTCTTCATCTTCTTTGCCGCTCCGGTTGAAGCGACAGTAGGCGCCCTGGAAACTTTTTCCTGAGGAGAAGGCCGCTGATTCTGCTGCTCTTTTGCAAGTTTCTCATTCCCCTTGCTGCTTATACCTGGTTTTCGGTCGATGACAAAATGTAAGGTGGTTTCCAAGGAGATGTCCTTCTCTTCTTGTTTCAATTCGTCCGCCGTGGGCAACAACGGCCTAGATGACTGTGATTGTGGATGTGGCTGCTTTGCTGGCGCCTTGTCATCGTTTACCTCTTCCTCTTCTTCCTCGCTGGACGAACTGTACTCGCTCACCAGCATGGCTCGCGACGCAACAGCAGTCTTCCCGGTGGTGGATGCAGCGGCTGCATTTGAGACACTGGAAGTTGTAGAAGCTGGGATGATCCTCGTTCTGAAAGAAAGCACGGGAGCGGCATGAAAGGGTAAGTTAAGGGAGGCAGCTGCGGCGGCAACGCCCAAGGAGACCCCGAGGTCGTCGTCGTCGTCGTCGTCATCGTCTTGCCCTGCTTTAACTTGGCGCTTAGCTGAAGCCACTTCCACTGTTGTCTCCTCCTCACGCGAAACAGCATGCAATCCCAAAACATTTGAAAATTTCTGCATTGAGAGGCGCGGTCTAATGCCTTGCTCCCTTCCTCCTTCCTTCCCCGCCTTCCCTATCCGTCCTTCTAAAGCCTGATACAACCCGAATGCCAGCGTGCCTACGTGTCGGAGAAGCGTACTCAGCCGCCCCAACATGGCCAGGAATACAACCAGTAAGTTTAAGAAGTAGCCTTGAGCCACTTCACGCACCAACAACTCCGCCGCTCCTGTGCACGCCTTCAAGGCCGCGCAGCACTGCTGGATGGCCATACCTACGGCGGCGCATCTCCTTGCGACAAGAGCTTGCGCATTTGTTTTCGTTTGCTGCCTCTGCGGCTGCATTCCTCGCATTCTCACTGACAGATCATGTCGTACCGTGGCCAACAGTTCCAGCAATCCCGGCACATCGAGCTCCTTTGTCCGCCGCTTGACCTCCTATGTGTGTGAGGATGGTGAGGAGAAAGTGTGTCTTGCATTTCTTTCAAGAAATTAGGGATAGAACTGTCAACCCGTCAAAGCCTTACCTGCAGTCTCTTCCAATAGCCGGCCCTCCCGTGCTGGTTTTTGTTGCGGTACATGAGGCTCTCCAGCAAGGTTGTCTCGGTGCTCCAGAGGGCTCTGACCTCCCCCCCCACTGTCGAGCTGGGTTCTTGCATGGTTTGGTGCGGAGACCTCGGCAGACAGAGACGTTGCTGCTGGACATCTACCACGTGGCCAGAGGCCTGTCGTGCGAATGTGTGTGCGTGATTTGGCGTTAACTCCCACAGGAGATGCATTATAAGCTGGGCAAAGAGAAAGAGGATCGTCGGGGAGGCTTTCTGTCGTGCGGAAATGAAGCCGCCTTTGCTGCCCTGCCTCATTTGATCACTCTACCATCCACACTCTCACCACACGCACAGGTAAAAAATCCAGAGTCGCAGCAGAAGTCTCTGCGCGCCGCAACAATTGCCAGCCATGGCGGACGACGACTTAGTAAGCAAGCAAATTCACCCTCTTTTTCTTCCACATACCCTCCTTCCTCACCACATACACTTCTACCCTTCCCACAGTCGACGTCCATGCATGACTTGTCCATGAGCGGGCCTAGAGGGGGAGGAGAAGGACGAGGAGGAGGCGGTGGTGGAGGAGCAGAGGACTGGCTTGCACCAGTTTTGGGGACCTCTCCTGCGAGCCCTGGGGGCAGCATGAAGCTGGGGCTACCGCGACAGAAGCAACAGCAGCAGCAGCCACAGCAGCAGCCACAGCAACCAGCAGGCTCCCCAAAAAGCACCAAGAGGAGTACTTCTCCGAAACATGGTGCTGGAAAAAGTGGAGGAGCGAAAGGCAGTGGCAAGGACGAGAAGGGCAAAGGAAAGGATGGCGGTGGCGGCGGGGGCCCGGGTGCCGCGAGGGGGACACAGAGTGGGTCCTTGCGTGCAGAGGAGGTAAGAGATGCATTATTATGCAAACTTTTTATTTGTTACGTCGGCAAAAGCCTTTTGATTGACCTCATATTGCACCAGTCTCCCAGCTAGCACAATCTTTTCACTCATCAAGCCTCTCAGTTTCCTTATTCTCCACCACAAACACCATATACACGTACTACAGCGGGTTCTTGGTACCTCGGGTGGTGGCATGGGTGCAAAGCGCCCCAATTCAGCAAGCCATCGGAGTACGCGTACCGAATCCGAGGATTGGGGCCGGCAAGGGCACGCTTATACCAAAATGGTGCATCTTTTCAGCCACCTCCCTCAGTACTCCAAACGCTCCACCCTCTCACGTACCGTCAGCTTGAGCAAGCCAGAGTTGCATCCAGCTGTGGTTACGCTTGGTCTGCTATATGCCGACGGGTCGGTGCGTGGTTCAAATGCACGTACGGCGGCCATGCTTCTGGCGTTCAAGGAAGTTGTCCTTGCTTACCAACTACCCCCTGGGAAGGTCTTGCGTCTTGACCTTGACAAGGCCTTAAAGCCCCATATTCAATATTTGATCGACTGCCGCCCGCATTCCATCGCTATGGGCAATGCCATTAAGTGGCTGCGAGGGCAAATTCACGGTTTGGACCGAGAGGCGGGGCCGGTTGAAGCCAAGGAGAAGATCGGGGAGGTCATTGACGCCTACGTGGAGGAGAGGATTACCTTTGCTGCGCAGGCTTTGGCGAAGGTAGCTGTAGACAAGATCTCAGATGGAGACGTTGTATTGGTTTACGGGCGGTCCTATTCGGTGGAGCTGACTTTGTTGAAGGCCAAGACGCAGGGGAAGAGTTTCAGGGTGCTGGTGGTAGACTCCCGTCCGCTTTTGGAAGGGCGACGATTGCTTACCACACTGTCGAAGGCGGGAGTGAGTAGTACGTACCTGAATTTAAACGCCGTTTCGTATGTGATGAGGGGAGTTTCTAAGGTCTTGCTGGGTGCGGCTGCCATGTTCTCGAACGGCGCCGTTATCTCTCGAGCAGGGACTGCTGTAGTGGCCATGCTAGCCCGACGCTTTAATATTCCCGCTATTTTCTGCTGTGAGACGTACAAATTTTCAGATAAAGTGCAACTTGATTCTATTTGCTGGAATGAAGTAGGGGACCCCTTAGAACTCCTGCGGCCTGCGGGGAGTAATGGGGAGACAGGAGGGCAGACTGGGCAGTTGCAGGGAAGGGATATGCAGGTGGCAGCAGCGGCGTTGCCCCCACGGTTGAAGTTGTTAAATATCCGTTATGATTTAACGCCGATGAAGTATGTATCTTTGGTGATTACGGAAGTTGGCATGATCCCACCGACAAGTGTGCCAGTGCTTTTGCGGGAGAGCAGTAAGGATGATGTTAATTTGAGCTTTGAGTTTTAGCCATGAGTGGCAAAAGGAGAGGGGGAGGATGAGACCGGTAGCAGATTGAATGAGGAGACAATAATTTCTTAAACCGAGTAGCATATTTAACGATCAGGTCAATCGTTATTTTATTTTCTGTTTCCTTCGAATTCTATTGATTGTGTTTATAGCCATATGTTGGTACCCACAGATGCCTTTTGATCCGATTCATTTCCTTTCCATCCTCCCTACCCGTCACCCTCTCTCCACCACTGCTGGTGCCTGAGCCTGCGCCTCCTCTCTCTTGGCGCCTGCTCCCTTACCTTCTGCTACTTCCCCCCCCCCCCCAGTCCTCCTTCCTCTCCTCCAGTCCCACTCTCTTGCGCAGACCCAGGCCCACAACCCGCAACGGCCGCTGCTGCAGCTGCTGCTGCTGTTGCCTGTGTCGCTATGTCCTCATGTGCCTGCTCCAAGCGGGCCATGACTCTCTGAAAACGTTGCATCTCCACTTGCTGTTTGGCCAAGAGCACCGCCCATCCCTCCACCATTGAATCAATACCAGCCTTCGCTTCGTTCAAATCTAGCCGCAAGGAGACAAGGGACCGCGACAGCCCTCCCGCCCCACCAATGCCCGCGCCGGTTGCACTACTGTTGCTGTTGCTGTTGCTGCAGCTGCTGAAGGATGGGTTAGGGGGTGAGAAAAAGGGCGGCAAGAAGCCAGCCATTCCAAGGGGCATGGGAGGTGGGGAGGGCATGGCTTCCAAGATGGTTCCGCTGTTGTTGCTGCAACTGCTGCTGCGTGCCCCCGTGTTCTGCTGCTGCTGTTGCTCCTGCTCGTGAATGAAGCCACCACCCAGCACACGATAAACCACCATACCGCCCGACTGCTCGGAGGCTGCTGCCCGCTCGAGGATGATAATCATTTCGTGCTATGTTGAGTGGAGAAGAGAAACATAGGTGAGTTAGGAGGAAGTGTGGTAGAGAATTCTAGGAGTGAAAAACACCAAAACCATGGGGAAAAGAGCTACTTTCCTCCTCTTCCCGAAAAACATCTATCCCTCTTTTAAAGCTCACCTGCCGATGTAGGCGCAAAGTTTGAGAAGCAGGGTTCCTTGAAGCCCGCACAACCGCTCCCGCCCGGCTCACAACACGATACAACACAAACGGCCTCTCCGCGAATTCCGACCCTCCCATTTCTCCTCCTCCCCAGCGCAGGCCAGGACCAAACACTCCCGCCGGTCCCATCCCACCACCAAATAGCATCGGCACCGGCTGATAGGCAGTAGTCTGGAAAACGGAGGAACCACCTCCGCCTGCAACTGTTCCTGCATCTAGCGCTCCCGGGGGCAACATGGGAGGAAAGCCAGCGTAAGGGGAGGGAAGGAAATGAGAATGCATGCCACCATTACCACCAATACCGGCAAATGCGGGAGTTGTGGGAGGGTGGGGAAAAGAAGGATGGGGAGGAAAGGCCGAGCCGTTGACTGTGGTGGGCGGGTGCGGGAAGTTGAGAGGCGGGGCGAAGCCGGTACCCACAGCACCTCTCATCAAACCAGGCCCCCCTCCTGCTCCTCCTGCTGCTGCTGCTGCTGCAGGCTCCGCATGGTGTGGCATTGCTCCCCCAGCTCGATGCCAGTCAACGAGTCGGGGAAGTTGCCGCTCTTGCTGCTGAAGTCGTTGTTGTTGCTGCCGGGGCGCTGCCGGCTGTCCTGCGTTAGGCGGCGCGGCGGCATGCACTCCTCCCAGCACCCCTTGCTGCACCTCATCACCCGCTTCAGCTCCTCCTTGTCCTGCAGCAGCAGCAGCAGCAGCAGCGACGCCTCCATCTTCGACAGGGGCTTGTGCGGCAGGCGTACCAGCGGGTGGGGTAGCCGTGGTGGGAATGTCAGCGCGGCAGGTCGGGCAGCTTTGTTGTTGCTGGAGCCATAGACGGAGGCAGTCAAGATGGAAAATATGAGCACAAGGTAGTCTTTTTGCTCCAGGTCCAGCTTCCATAAGGTCGCGGCAGATGATACAGGTGTGCTCGCAGGCGACGAGCTCTTCGGGGGTGGCGTCGGGGAAGCGTTCATTCATATTTGCGGTCAAGTGTCGGTACTTGTTGAAAATGACAAGGCGACGCTTGAGATTAACATACGACATCCACAAATCTCTTACAATGTGCAAAGGCATACCGTAATATGTGAAAATGATACTAAAAAATACCACGTACGACAAAAACCGAACGACTTCCGTGGCAAATTCCAAGAAGAAGATATAAGAGCCCTTTTGGGGCCAGTTCCCCTCAATCCGCATGTCAATCAAATGCAAACAATACCGTAACAAGGTACTGGTCACCGAAACAGCCAAGATAGTATACTCAAACCCGAAAAGGATTAGCACCGACGGCCCCTTCCAGAAGTAGACGCAGCCGGCCACGAACGCCACGTCCCAGAGTAGCAATGTGTACATGAGAGTTAGCAGCCGAATGTGCGTCCACCGCGGGACATTGTCTGACTCCACATATTCCACCCGACTCTGGCATAGCCAATGAAAGCTCTTCGAAAACAATAAGGCTGTAAAAAGCGTCAGCACGCGCACCGTCAGCTCCTCCCGGAAGATTGTGAGGGCCAGACAGGTCTCAGTCACAGCGTATCGGGCATTGTCGTACAGAAGTTCCACTTCCACGCCCCGAAGCTGCCCCAAAAATACACTCTTCATAATGCGCCCGGCCAGAAGCGTTAGCATCAGGCCTGGAGTAGTGAATAGGTGGGAGGGAGGGATGAAAGTGAGAAAGGCAAGACATGCAACTGAAAGGAATATCACCCTTTCTCACGGCATGAGATGGAGAGAATGAAGAAAACGACGTGGACACGTTCATTCCTCCATTCAAACACACTGCCCACACCTTCTCGCATCCTCACATCCTTTTCCCCTCCTACGGACTCACCCATGTTGCCAAGTACGAGGACGGAAAGTTTGGAAGTAACGAGGTAAATAACGGCCGGGTAGAACTGGGAGCGGGACTGGAAGGCATAGCTCACCGCCAACGCCGTCAAGGATGAGGACAGGGCAAAGTATGCGGGAAAGGTCAGACCGGGCATTGGAGTATCGTAGGGGACGGGAAGAGAGACCTTGCTGTGGGCCAAGCTGCGGTGATGGTGATATGAGGCGACGCACGGGGCAAGGACCGGCCCACGGTAGCGCAATGCACAACCTGTATGGCGAGGGCGCAAGGAGATGGGGTTAGGGCGATGAGGGTGTGGAATGCGCAGGGCTTTGCAATGTAGGCCCTGGATGGAACACATTTGAATGTAGGGATGATCAAGAACTGCGGCGCGAGTCAAGCGTTGGCGAGGAAAAAGAAAGCACCGCATCACACAAAAAAATGGCGAATCCTTCCGTGTCGTTCCTCATCCCTCCAGCTCTGCAATTCCCCCAGGCCTTTCCTTTGTCTTATCTTACCAGACATTTCGTCTTTATCACCCAGTCTTGGGATGGTGAATGCCTCCATGCTTCTACATAAGTTTTGATGCTCTTTGGGGCGGCCACGCGTTTTCACACCCAGAGCAAACATGGGCCACGAACGTCCCTGCAGGCCTCCCCAACCTCGGACCAAGCAAAGGACCTTCAAAGCCCGTCGCCCACTGCGTTCACGCATTAGGAAATCTGTGCCAGCCTTGTGAAGAACAAACCTCACACAAGCAACACGACTCAATCAATGCACGACTAGATACTGAAACTCACCTTCACCGTCCCTTTGTCCCATCCACCGTCCCTTTGCCCCATCCACTTTCCCTTCCATCAAATCAGACGAAACATGAGGCTGAGGTTTCTCACAACTGGTGCATTAAGCTTGGCGTGGCTCGGCATAGCCATGGGAATCGGCACCATGAGCCCGGAGGATGCCCGGCTGGACCGCAAGCGCCTGGAAAAGATTACGCAAGAACTGCAGACGCAAGTGAGCCGCAATCAGTTGCCGGGCGCGGCCTTCCAAGTCTATCGGGCTGGTAAGCTCGTATTTCAAGATGCCGTCGGGTTTCAGGACCGGGAGCTGATGCGGCCCATGGGCATGGGCACCATTGTGCGCCTAATGTCCCAGACGAAGCCCTTAACGGCGGCCGGCGTCATGATTCTGATCGAGCGAGGCTTGCTTAAGTTGGACGACCCGCTCTGGAAGTACCATCCCAGGTTTCGTAACATGAGAGTTCTCAAGTACGATGGGGCCACGGAAACCGTCCCTGCCGACCGTGACATCACCATCAACGACCTCCTCCTGCACACGGCCGGCTTCGGCTACTCCGGAGGCTTCAACGACCCTACTGGGGATGGGCCTTGGCAGACCCTGGAGCTGCCCTTTGAATCCCTCGAATTCTTTATGGACGACCTGGCTGACAAGCCCTTATTCTGGCAGCCTGGCACAACTTGGCGATACTCCTGGAGTTATGACGTGCTGGGGTACGTGATCAAGCGCATCACCAATCAGAGCCCCGATGACTGGCTTCGCCAGAATTTGTTCGTACCTCTGCAGATGTACGACACGGACTTCTATGTCCCCATGTCCAAGATTGATCGCTTTGCCGTCGCCTACACTATGACGCGCGGGAATGTCCTCATTCCATTTATCCGCCCTCGCATGGACCCTCTTCAGGCCTTCAGTCCCCCGACCTTCCTATCTTGTGGCTCGGGCATCGTCTCCACGCTCCACGACTACAGCCGCTTCGCACTCATGTTGCTCAATGGCGGGGAGATCGACGGGATCCGTATTTTGCAATCTTCAACGGTAGATATGATGTGGCGCAATAACCTGAACCTAGCCTTGCTGCCCATGGACCTCAATGGATGGAAGTCCGATATGAACACAGGCTGGGGTTATGGTTTCACTGTGTCTGCCCCTGGCCCCTTGCCGGGCGTCGACTGGAGCAAGCACACGGGTGCAAACAAAACTGGTTCTATTGGATGGGGTGGCGGGATGATGACCAATTGGATTGCTTCCGCTGATAATGACTTGCTGGTAGTTTTTGCCACGCAGCGTTTAGCTACACCTATTCCCAACACATTCCAGGAGATCGTGGTGGAGGGTGTGATGAAGTCCATCAAGGGCAACTCTCCCCGCAAGCTCCCCGGCCCCGAGGGTCCTGCTGTGGACTATGAGGTCGACGATGGGACCAACCATGCAGGGGGGAGCGGCGGTAACAACCGCGGGTTTGGACTAGGTCGGGCTGCTAGGAACCCTCTGCCCGGGTTGTGGGGTAATCAGTGGGTGCAGACAGACCAGATGGAGCTGTTGGAGTCCTTGACTCAGGAGCAGGCCGAGAGATCTGAGACTTATCAGGCAGTCGAAAAGGATGTGGTGGGGACCAAGACGACGACTCGTTTCCGCAACAATGCGTAAATGTATAACAAGTATAAAATATAGATTTGACAGGAGAACTGGAACAGGGATTAAGATTTTCGTCTGGGACTCTCCGTACCAGTTCATCTCAGTTCGCTCACTCATAAGTATAATCGGAATCGTCTTATCATCACCAGCAATCAACACACGAACCATCGATATTGTAGTTTTAGTGTAGCACGTGCACTCACAAGTGTCTGTTTAGAAAAATATGTATGTAGACTTCTCTTTGTGTCGCACATGTCATTTGTTTTCCTCCACTCCGAAGGGATAGCGTGATGAAAAGTTGTAAATGACTTTTGAACTTGGGTCAAGACGAAAAGGGAAGATCAAGCAGGATGGCATTCGAGGGAGATAGCAGAGAGGAGGAAGGCAGGGGGGAGTCACGAACAGGGCCAGATTGCATTTTTGTTGGAGGACAAACACTTGCAACTAATTTACATGCTTGTGGTAGGCAAATATATCTATGCTTTCCCTATTGGTGGATTTCTTACTTTCATCTGGTGAAACCGTGTTTTTGCAAGATTGTGTTTAGGGTGTCTTATATTTTCTGATTATGATAAATCAACACAATAATTAAATCAGTGCTCTTACACACATACACATGTAAACAAAGACGGACAGACAAGCGGACATGCGTGGTGATGGGTGGCACGTTTTTGCTTTGCGAGCTTATGCGTCTTGGGCCTTAGAATTAGAAAAGAGGTCTATTAAAAGCAACCAACTTAACCAACACTCTGCCCCGCCTACATATGACAATACTGTTGGACAAACGTGCCGACGTCGTCGTCATTGTTGGAATAATTTGAAGGGAAAAAAGAAGATATGGAAAGGATATATATATATGTACACGTACGTATAACATACGGCATAAAAAGCGAGAAAGCATTCACCTTAAATCGTCCCATGTTCTGCGACTGGGTGGACTACTCTGGCCAGTTGCAAACTTTCGCCAGTCATATTCAGATTTGTCTGTGGTAACAGGAGGCAAGTGGACTACCTGCATATCTCTTGAGGGCCCATGTTTAACATGCCTGTTTGCCTTCATTGCTCCCCTCATTTGCTTTCCGCACGCTTACTAGATTGGAGAACGAGGAGTTTGTTATAAACATAATGCCACACCGTGTTAATTGATTTACGTTCATCGCACCGCTGGATTTTTTCATAGCTTTGATCTTGCCTTGCTTGTAACCAAATTCTTTCGTCGCCTTTGAGAACTTGTGTTGTGGGCAATATTAATCGTCCGATTGCTACTTCTCTTTACCATTGCTGCCTCCACAGGCAAGGCTTTTTGCCTGATTAAACCCAGCAAATCCGTCTCAATCAGTCGCACATCTTCTTCGTCCAACCGGCTCGAGTTAAAGTGGCTTTTGCCATGCCGAAAAAATACCCGTGCGCCCACAATTTCCTCAAAGTCTTGCTTGTTGCTTTGTCCACCGTCGTCAAGGCCGCGATATGGGTCATTGTCGGACATGAGACACATGAGCTTGCCCGGCGGGCAGACGCGTCGCACGTTCTGAGCGGGAGAAAAAAGTTGAACAATAATGTCAGTGTGACGCAAGCACCGTGCAGGAATATGAGCCGCAAAACCGTACCGCAAAATCAATGTTGTGATAGTCCATCCACCCCTTCTCGAACGTGTCCCATTCGTCCCGAATCAGCTCGTCGATCGCGGAGGATCTTCTCTTCCGCGTCGTGTGATCTAGAGTCAACCAACAACCCACGCAAAGGCAGCCGCCGACCTGAGGAGAGGACCGGAAACATTCCAAGAGAGAAGGTAATACGATGAAGAGAATTAAATGTCACAGACTCCCGCATCCTGCTGGCTACATAATTTACTACATATGGGCAGTCTGAGAATAAATCATGGCAATAAGTCACGCTCACACTCGCTGCTCAAAGAGGCGGACCCGTTATATGGAATTTCAAAGGAATCCACCCTCGTTGTGCATACAATCCTATCCGCTAGGATTGAACAGACGTCTTGCTCTTACCTTGGACCCTGGCGGCAATCGTGCCAAATACCTGAGAATAACCTGACATCCAATCGATTGCCCGATGAAAAACGTGTTTTCATCAGGGCCGCCGGGGCCTACCATGGCCGCTAAGTGCTTGATATATTTTTCCGCGTCGGATGTCTGCGCAGGCATTGTGTTGCCTACGACTTCGACCTCGACTGCTTGCTTGTCGTTGCCACCGTCCTTGGAGCAGTAGCGTGTTCTCAACAAATCCTCCGCCAGAGGCTTCATCCAAAGCCTGGGATAGGACCATTGCCGCAACCATCCATTAAACAGAATAACACGCCGCCTTTCCTTTGTCATCGTCGTCGTCACCGTCTTGTGGTCGGTAGAAGAAAATGGGGCATGCGGAGCCGCTGTGGTGTGCGTGCTGGAGGATCCTGCTTGGCGGGTCATGTTATGTGCGAGGTGGAAGGAACGCCGTATCGTAGATGATCCCCAGAAAAGCTTCTATGTACAACTGTTGTGTTTGGTAAGTATAGGAGATGCGTATGTGTGAGGATGCGCACAAAGTCTTTGTCCAGGCTGTTCATCTTCAACCCCATTCGCGCCACCAAGGAGACACGGTCTCTCGGCCTCCGGGCACCGGCCTTTCATCGGAGCAATGATGTGAAAATACGCTTGCAAACATGAAAGACGCAGCGAAGAAGAGGGCATACAGTGTCTTAGCATAAAAACTATGAATATGAACTTCAGCCACTAGACATGTGGCTCGCTATGCATGATGCATCAACGATGACCATCCGTAGTTCTTTTTTTCTGCCGTTCCTACATCCCTCTGCAGGTCACGAAAATTCACGAAAGGAAGGCATGATATTTTTTCAAAAAGCCAACGGCTGATGAAACACATGTTCCAGTTTTCGCTCACCTCAGCCCTTCGCTTTTGAGGTTCGGCTTAAACTGATGCTCCTCGAGTGGTCCCGACAGTTGCATAGGCATATTTCATTGTCTAGGCGGTGACTGGTCATGCCCACGCTTGTTTCTTGAGAAGCGAGCAAATAAGACGCCCTTCAACGCTTTACCCTCCGCGCTCACCACGTGTGAACGTAGGAGCCTTTCTTATCAACAGCTACGCATGGGTTGTTGGCTGACCTCGACGGGGAAGACAGCCGGGACTGACATGTGTGTGCCCTTGCCTACGTGATCTGACTCGTCGACAAGTGACACAATTGCCTCATAAAGTCATGATTGGCTGTAACACATGGCATGTCAACTCGCCTTCTGGGGGCGATTTACTCGGAGCAATGCCCTCCAGTGACAGCTTTTTGACCCGCGGTTCGTTTCTGTCTGGATTCTGCGTTACTCCCACCAGGACTCACACTGTTCTTTTCAATTCCCACACTCAGACATTTAACCACTGCCACCACAACCCCCTCTACCGGACACGATATGGGGGCCAAGCACTCCATCGTGGCCATCGTGCCCGAACCTCTCGAGCTGCAAAGCGGTCCAGATGGCTCGTCCATCCATGCAGAATTGCTCCCCAAGGCCTACCGCCACCTGAGCCAATTTCCCGTGCTGGGCAAGAAGGCTCGGGGCCCCATTCGCCCATACCCAAACGAGAATGTAACGCAGTGAGTCATACGTGTTAGGGGGAGCAAGAGGAAGAAAGGCTCAATAACAAAGATTGTTCTTTTCCCACAGCCATGTATAGAATGAAGACACTCTTACATCTTGTCCAAAACAATTCCTCTCCCATCTACCCACAGCTTCCTGAAGGAGCAGACCGAGCCCGCTGCCCTCATCGCGGATTTCTTGTCTGTCCAAGAGCGCTTAGCCTTTTTGCAGACTCACAAGTACGTTGCATATGTATGACGTATCTCCGTTTCATTCGCTGGTGTTGGATGTAGTACTGGACTCTTTTACCGATACGCTTGTCCTCTTCTCATACCACACGACCTGTCTGCATACCCATGTCTCTCTCTGAATGGGACCGATCCCCCACCTCCTCAACACATGATTATGTCCTAACCATGCTCCAATTGAAGCACTGGATACGCGTCTTCCAGCGAATTATTTATAATGTCTCACTCTCAACACACACGCGGTGACCTACTCACTGACTCACCTTTGCACCACAACCACGACTAACGAACAGAGTGGGTCTTCCTCCAAAGCTTCTCAAGCCCCTCCTCTTCAAAGGGCCCTCCCGGGAGCTCAACTTTTTGTGCTGTCCAACTACTACCGCTGCCGTCGAAAGCCCTTCCTATTTGAACACCAATTATGACAACCCTGTGGTCGCAAATGGTGCGGGGATGGTAGATAAGAACGAGCAGGGAAAGTGCTTCCAACTCGAGGTGCGGTATCGGGGCAGCGTATTGTCCCGGGCCGTGCCCTTGCCGCTGGTAGCCACTGCCCTTCACCGGGTGATTCGAAGCTGGCTTGACAATCGCTTGCGCAAGCAAGGCTTTCCTTTGATCCTGGCCATGGTGAATAAGCTCCTTTCCGTCTTCCGACCTACGGAAGAGGTCTGGTATGCAATTGTGAATAATTGCGGAGAGGACGGGGCCTCCCTTCTTACGTATGCCTGCGCAGACCCCTCTATTCCACTCCCCATCATCGAGCAACTTCTTGAAATTCCATGCCTTGATCTGGGCCTCCCTGACCGAAAGAGTGGACTCAATGCTATTCAGCTTGCACACACCAAAAACCGTCAAGAGCTGCTCGTCTACTTTGCATCATTGGTCGGTTTCTAAATATTCCCGTGGAAAATGATTCGGTCCGCTGCGAGCTTTGGTAGCGTGGCAGAATCGCGCCATGACTTCCCCCGGACATTTGCGAAGGGGCTTTCACACGAGGTCAAAATAAATGTGCAACGCAAGGAGAAGAAATAATCGGATTTGTAAAGGTGTGTGTCGGCATTGAGCTGGTCAAGCACAACAAAAAACCCATTATGCACCATACATCGCCACATTGCCAAATTAATTACGCATTATTTGTTCTTTTCAATTTCCTCTTTGGTATCCGGCAGCGCCACTGTTCGCCTTCCTCCTTAAGGCGACAAGGCCGAAGAAGAAATTATGGCGAAGAAGAATAAGCTCACAATCGCCACCCCCCCTTCCTTCATCACAACTCCCTCAGAGACTGAGCAAGGAATGAGGCAAAGTGGAAAAATGGTGTCACAACAATTGCGTACTGCTGCTTGCATTTCTTGACGCGGACATGGTTTTGTTGCGTTCGACCACTTCTCGGCTGCTGTTCTGTGCGAGTTTCAACAACTAAAAGCCTTCTCCCGTTAGGAAGTCCGTAATGCTCTCAAACCAATCGTCTCGCACGTCTGCATTGTAAACAAAGAGATGATTCCCCTGCACCAAATCCACGTCAAAGTCCGAGGTCGTGAACCTCTGCCAGCCCTCCACCATTTTCTGTTGGGTTGTTAGAATTAAAAAAAATAAGAAGCAGCAGTGTTTGATCGGGTGACATAAAGCTGTTTTTGTAAGTGCGTACCCTTGAAATCTTGCGATCATTTGCGGCAAAGTAACAGTGAATGGGAAAATTGAAGGGGCAAAAACCTGCATTTTGCCGAGTAAGGAACGAATTTAAGCACGGCTTGCAACAAATAATGTCCGGGATGACTCCATCACTTCTGCCCACAGAGCTAGCTGGCATCGTGCAAACACACTCCATCCTCTCTCTGCTGCTTACCCTCAGAGGCAAATGTGTACTGATCAAAGAGCGAAAAATCCGCGCGAAGAAGAGGCTCAAAGGTGGGCCAGACGTCTGGGCGAAAGACCACCTCATTCACATCCCACAGGCGGCACTCGGCTTGTAGCTGGGCCACGCTCATCTCCTTGTTCGACTTCCACGGCTGTAGGGATAATGAGCAAATGGAGAAATAAGAACTTATGCATGGATATGTGTACACGTATGGTGGATCGTCAACCTACGCACGCCCTCATCCCCGAGAGGCCTCACAAAGCGGTCTGTCTCTCCAACCCAAACCCCCCACTTACTCACCTTGGCACTCGCTGCAATGTCCGGAGAGGCCATGCACGACACAAAAAACATCTTGGGCATGGGCATGTCCCGTGCCCGCAGCAGCTTCAGCAACTCGTATGCGATCCAACTCCCACAGCTGTGCGCGACAATAACGTAGGGCACGTCCTCCTTCCGCAGCTTGGGTTGGATGACAGGAAAGAGGGCTGCCGCCATTGCCTGACAGCTCTTAACAAAAGGCTCTTTTCGTCGCTGTTCCCGACCGGGGTACTGGACGGCTAGCACCTCGGCTTGAGCGTCTACGGCCCAAGCCATGAGCTTGTTGGGCGTCCGTTGCTTCTCCCGGACTGCCAACCCCGTATAGATGTTCTCGGCGCTTCCCGCGCTGGGAAAGCACAAAATACGAAGCCGAGGCTTATCTATAGGCTTGTACATGGGTAGCCAGGCCTTGACGACCTCGTCGGACACTACTGGGACCTCTAAAGTCGTCGCCTAAGTGTTGGTGAGGTACACAGGGGAAGGAGAGCGTGAAGGTAGAAATCGCGACGGGCTCCGTTGTCCACTTACCATTGCTACTGGACCTAAAGCACTCACAACCGAGAAGCTGGAATCTATTGTAAATCTGTTTTTGCTTGGGGTCTAAGTGGTACGTGAGGTGAGGTATGTTGTGGAAAATTCTCGATCCAACGCTCGGTCTGCCGTTGAGAGAAACTTTGAAAACAACATAAAAGCGCCGTATTTTACCCAATCGATTTTACCGCCCGTGAAAAATAAACCAAAGTCAGCCGCCACAGCAAGAGTAAATAAAAACATGTTTTTCCTCATTATTTTCATCTTTCATCCCCCGACACACATCACGTCGCTTCGCCTGTCGCTTTCCCGAGCAGCATGAATGATTTGACCTCCGTGATGAGTACTGGCACGAGCTTGCCCCGGAGTTCGGCAATGTCTCCTTCAAACAGCACAGGCCGGCCCTGGCGGTTGCGGCCCTTGACCAGACGAGGGTCCTTGACGTACCGCCCCTCTACCAACACCTCCATCTCCCGGCCCAGGTAGCGCTGGTTTCGCTCCAAGGCGTGGTCGGCAGCCAGCCTGTTGATCCGCTGCAGCCGGTCTGATTTGACATCATCGGGAACCTGCTCCTCATAAATGGCGGCAGGCGTATTGGGTCTGTACATTTGGATTGAGGAAGATAAAGATTTATTTCTCTCGCGGAATAAACATGATTCAAAGACACGAAAAGCCCAGCTGAGAATGACTCCATCCACAAGAATACATACCTGGGGCTGTAGGCTGCAGTGTTGACCTGGTCAAACTTGACAGTCTCCATGAGCCGGAGCGTGTTCTGGAACTGCTCTTCCGTCTCTCCGGGGAAGCCAACGATGATATCAGAGGTGACCGCGGCGTCTGGGAGCAGGGTCCGGATTCGGTCGACGATCTCCAGGTACTTGGCCACGGTGTAGCCCCGGCTCATCCGCCTCAGGATTTCATCGTCGCCGGCCTGCACCGGAAGGTGAAACATCTCGCACATATTGGGGGTGGAGGCTACAGCGTCGATGACGCCCATGGACATGTACCTGGGATGGCTCGTCACAAAACGCACGCGCTCAATGCCCTTCACCTTGCCCACCGCAAGCAGCAGGTCCGAGAATTTCTGCTTCGGGGTGAGGTCTCGGCCGTAAGCGTCAATGTTCTGACCAAGCAGAGTAATTTCACGATAGCCAGTGCGAGCCAGCTCTTCGATCTCGCGGATCACGGACTCGCGTGGCCTACTTTGCTCTGTTTGGAGGGGTGGTGGTGGGTGGAAGTGGGTAGCGTTGAGGTCAAAACAGATTGCTACAGGGGTGGTTGCCGAGCCACCTGCGAGGGCTATATATTTAGACAACACTATCAATCACACTAAAAAAATAGTAAATACTGAAAGTTGAAAAAAAAATCTCAAAAGCCTTAAGACAATTCCACCCAACCACGCCACCATCCCCTCCCTTCCCAAAAACTGGTTGGTGGCACAACTGGCCCCTCGTTTCTCATTGTCTTCCTGTATTGAGAGTCCTCATGAGACCTTGCAGGTACCTTCCTTGCCCTTAAGATTTGCACATGATCGCCATGAAAGGTCGCGGGAGTCAGAATAAAAGTGGGGCGATAGACAAACTACTGTTACTGCCCTGACAAGAAAGGGCTGTGGACCCTGAGTCAATAACTAGAGGGGATAACCTTACCTGTGCCGCGGGTAGTGGGAACGACGCAATACGTGCAGCGTTCGTTGCAACCGTAAATTATATTAACCCACGCCCGCAAATCACTGTCGCGTCTCGGCTTGGTGACGTCTTCCATGATGTGTGTGGCCTCGGTCGCAACCACCTGATTCCCGTCCATCACTTCCTCCAAGAGATCCCCCAGCCTATTCGCGTACTGCGGCCCTATCACCAAGTCCACCTCCGGGAAGCGCGTGATGATAGCCTGCCCTTCCTGCTGCGCCACACAGCCTGCCACGACAATGGCCAGGTTGTCGCCGCGCTTCTTCCGGTTGATGTACGGGCCAAGATAGCTGTAGACTTTTTGCTCGGCGTGATCACGGATGGAACAAGTATTAACAACCACCACATCGGCCTTTGTGACCTCCTGTGGCGTGGAGGCCTCCTTGAAGCCCAGCGCCATCAATTGTCCTGCCATACGCTCCGAGTCTGCCGTGTTCATCGCACAGCCCATTGATTCTACTGCGTACGTCAGCGCGGCGTCCGCATCGGCCCCCTCCTTAGCCATGAGCTGCTTGAGAGGCGTCGGCATCAAACCCCGGCCCTGCACTCGACCCTGAGGCTTGGAGGTGTAGCTAAGGTCGAACATGACATCCTCTATTTTGACCAGGTGGAAACCCCGCGTGCTTGAGACCTTTATCACATCCCCCGGCTTCTGCTTGAGGGCCGCTTCCCGCACCTGGTGCGGGACCACGTCTTCGAGGAAATCGTCCGCTACACCAATCCAACCCACGTCCCCGCCAGCCTCGCGTGTCACCTGACGGTGTGATAAGAGAGGTAGAGGAAAGAAAAAAGTTGACATAACTTTACCAAAGAGCTAAATAGAAGAGTTTTCCTCCGGGACGGAGCTCCTTCTGTCTCTCCTTAAATTGCCTCCTACATGGCCTGCGACGCATTTCCATATTCTCTATACAGTCGATTATCATTTTTCATCCCTTCCAAAGTCTTACCGAGCAAGCCGAGATGGCTTGTGCCATGATGTGAAATTCCGCCCCCTTTTTGATATCCTCGTAAAGAGAATCACACAAAGGCTCCGTCTGGTCGTGCATTGTAATGCATGCACGTGAAATGATAAGGAAGGGGACATTTAGTAAACATTAATTCAAAATGAGAGCAATTTCAGCCCCCCTTCTAATCGTCTCTCGTTTCTTTTCTATCCACCCCCCAAAGCCCCCTCTCTCACCTCCACGAGCAAGTGCCGGGCACGCACTGCTATGACGTTCTTTTGCCGCTCGGCCTCGGTCCGTTCTTTGAGCTCTTTTAAGGAGAGATTCATGCTCTCTGTTTGATTATGCGCACGCGACGCTGTGTCAGTGCACATTAGATCCCAGCTATTCCCCCCCCTCCCCACCCCTATGTGCCACCAAGAACCTCACCTCCTTTGACCTTGCTGGGCTTTTGTCCTGTCTGTGGCGCAATCGCACTGCAGATTGTCCCTCCTATCCGGGCACGCTGTGGTCCCGACACGGGCCTTTGCAAATTGGTGGTAGTATGTGTGGGTTGAGATGGTCAGAGAAAAAGGGTACGACGGGAAAATCCAGTCAAAATTAGGCAGATATTTTGCCCACCTATGTCCGTCGTACCTGAGTAGCGCGCCCGTATATTGTGGTGTCCACAGAGCCCTGCTTCCTCCGCCGACGAAACTGTGTACGGTGGGGAGGCAGTGCACGAGACAAGCCATCTGTAGCAGTGCAGCAGCTTGCGACCGTCGGGCCCGTTGGTCTTGCATCATTCGATTAAAAAGACCGCACGCGCGCGGTCAGGATCAGCTCTATGACCTCGACCACCCTATTCTTTAGTGTGGGGGCGCCAATAGATATGTTGGGTGAGAAGGTGTAACCACGCAACAAAATCAAGTGGACATTAAACGTAGGCAGGCCACCACCGTCACGATGGTGATGACTTCAATTGAAACGCAAAATCGAGGTAGAGTTATGTTTCTTTCCGTCAATACAGCCTTAGACACATTTTTACATGCATGACCGCCCTCCTCCTTGTTTGCGGGCCAGGAACCGTGCTCGCGCGGCCGCCACGGCATCATGGCTCGTCTTTACCTTGAGAGGGACTGCCAAGGCTGGTGCTGGAGCCGCCGGCCCATCTTCCGCAGCCGCCTCGTCTTCCTCTTCACGCAAACCCCCATCTGAAAGCTTAGCCAACGAGACCTTCCCAATACTGGCTCGACATTTCAGTAGCCATGCCCGTTCGACCCCGAGGACATGCCGCATGAAGGGCCGGGCGGTGTAGACGAGCTCGTGGTAAATGACGCACTGGGGTGACTTACCTGCAGCCGTGGCGGCCAGCACTGAGGACGGGTGGACATAGACCAGCTTGAGGTCCTCGTTGGGCATGACACCTTCCATATGCTTGTAAACAGTCGTGCTTTCGGCGCCACAGCGCGTCCCGGCATTGTTGAAGAAGCCTGCGGTCAGCGCTCGGCATATCGACTCCGTGTCCTTGGCAGTCGAAAGCTCCTTGAGACCCGGGGTAGCGCGCCGCACCTCCTGCTCTAACTGCTCCCGGATGCTACGCGCATTTCTCAATGCCCGCAAGCTCAAAAAAGCGTCCTTGCACCACTGCTCTTCAAAGCCCCGCGCCTCCCAGGCGGCATAGACCATCAAGTAGGTGATGTGATCGCCCCTCGGATGCCGGAACAGGGCGTGAGCTCTATCAGCCTCGACGTCCCGCTCGGCCCGGTCGGACTGGCCAGCTTGTGGCTTGGATTTGCGGCTGAACCAAATGTTTTCAACAGAAAGCATGGCGGCAATGGTGAGAACTTCCTTCAGGCAGCCCTCTTCACTTGCCTGCAGAATGGCACGACTGAGGGTGGGATCGAGGGGAAGTTTGGACATGGATTGCCCTAGTGTTGTGCATTGGCCATAGTCATCGAGCGCGCCAAGAGAATGGAGCACCAATAGAGCCTCGCCAAGCTGTTCTTTTGAGGGGGCCTCGAAGTAGTCAAAACGAATGACATCCTGAATGCCCAGCACCTTGAGGTAAAGCACAACGTTGGCAAGATTGCAACGGCGAATCTCGGGCACGGTCTCGGGCATCATTTCCTCAAAGCACTCCCGCGAGTACAGCCGGTAGCACTGACCCGGCCCTGTGCGCCCCGCCCGCCCTGCCCTTTGTTCCGCAGCCACCTGGGAAATGGGGACGACCATTAAGCTCTCCATGCGCTTCACGGGGTTGTACGTTTTTTGTTTGACGAAACCGGGGTCGATGACAAAGCGGATACCAGGCACCGTCACGGAGGTCTCGGCGATGTTGGTGGCCACGATACACTTCCGCAACCCCGCCCGCACCGGTTTGAAGGCCTGTAGCTGCTGATCGGCGGTCAGGGAGCCGTACAGCGGCAACACTAGCAGCCCCATGCTTACGGCTGCCGTCGGTTTTGCCTGTTGCTCGCCGGGAGCAGGGTGGGCTGCCTGGCTTGAAAGGAGGGCACAGGCCTTGTCGATCTCGTCTTGGCCCGTGAGGAAGGCCAGGATGTGACCCTTGCCTTGCGTGCGGTGGATTTTGAGCGCGATGTCCACCAGGGACTGTACGTAGGCCGAGCTGGCAGGCCCAGTGCGTGTCATGATGAACTGTAAGGGAGAGAAATGAATAAGGCGAAAGAGGACGGAGAGGAACGGAGCGCTTGATAACTTTTTCCCCAGAGCAAAGGAATGAGAATTGTAAGACGGAAAAGAAAGAAAAAAGACCAAACCCGGGCGCGACAACGAAAAGGACGTCAGCGGTATCCCTGCCACCCTCCTCACCTTGGTCTTGGAGTGGTAGACGCTCACGGGGTGGGTGCGGACGGGGATCTCTTTCACGGGGCAATTCCCGAAGTAGGCAGAAAATCGCCCTACGTCCAGGGTAGCAGAAGTCACGACCAACTGCGAGATCGACGATAGAGTGTGGATAGGTGAGGAAGAGGGTAGTCAGCTATCCAACCTTCACGATGTCCGCACATGGTCGGGTTTGCGGGCAAGGTGTTTACCTTCAAATCAGTTCGACTATCCAATGCGAGTTTTAAGAGGCCAAAGAGGATGTCTGTGTTGACGCTCCGTTCGTGCGCTTCGTCCAGCATGATGACGCTACGTGAGAGAGCAAGAGGGCGATGTGAGTACAATGAAGCATTTTAGCGAAAGCTAAGCAGGTAGGATATGCAAAACAACACGACAATGAACGAGCCAGACCCAATAAAAATCCTTCCAATTGTCGGTCGCTGAAAGCACACACGGCCAAACAACCCTAGATCCGGGGGACCTTCCTACCTGTACTTGCTTAGCACGGGGTCGTCCAGGCATTCCCGCACCAAGCAACCGTCCGTCATGAACTTGATGCGCGTACGAGAGCTGGTACGGTCCTCGAAACGAATTTGGTAGCCCACCTCCTCCCCTAGCCGACTTTGGCGTTCCTCAGCCACGCGAGTCGCTACCGAGACCGCAGCCACCCTCCTAGGTTGCGTCACGCCCACAAGACCGGGCAAGTTGAATTCTGCGGTGTTCGATAGTGAGAAAAATAAGGGAGTGGTAAGAAGGATACAAAAATGTATGCATTACGGTTAAAAAGCGCTGGCATTTATACTATTTCCTCACTCCCTGCGCCTTCCGCCTTCCGCTCACCGTCACAGAGATATTGCGGGAATTGCGTTGTCTTGCCGCTGCCAGTCTCTCCCTTGCACACCACCACCCGGTTCTTCCGCACAGCCTGCATCAGCTCCTCTCTGTAATGATATACAGGCAGGACCTCTTGATCTTCTTGAGCAGGCACCTCGTCTTCATGGCGACGTCGTCTGGGGCTCCTACTCCCGCTTCTGCTACTGCGACGGCGGGGACCGCCATGGTCGCGTCTGTCCCCAGACCTCGACTGGGGAAGCCATCGTCGCTCCCGGCTACGGCTTCTGCTGTGTATGTTCCAGTCCCGTTGCCGCTCTCGACTCTTACTCCTATGGCCGTCGACATTCCTGCTCCTCGTCCGCCCCCTTCGCCTCCTCCTCTTATCAGCATCATCATCGTGAGCTGCATTCGGGTGTCCTGCTGGCAGCCGCTCGTCATCGACGTCTGCTGTCTCCATGGTGGTCGCGTGCGTCTCTGAGTGCTACCCCTGTAACTTAGTGGTGGATTGCGGGCGTGATCGGGATGTGTGTGTGCTTTTTTAATCGCTCGTTGAAGGCGGGCACACCAATGAGCGACTGCTTCATCACCACTTCTCCACTTCACTTTTTCCATGCCTTACCTAGCCACACGACATCACTTTCCCCACAAGCATGACAGAGGCCACGCGTACGGCAATTTCGCGATTGGCCAAGGCATCATCCTTGGAAGGGTTGCCGGCCAAGGCTGGGGAGCCTCTGAATGTGTGTGCCTACAGCGATGCCAAGCAACGCCTCTACTTCTTTGGCCAAGACGTGCATCAACGGGTGGAGACGCTGCACTACCTGACCCTCTCGGACCTTGGGCAGGGCGTTGGGGCGGTGCGTATTGGTGGGGCGGCAGGGGAAGATCCCCAGGACCGCTTCTATGGTGGGACGCGCGTTACCAACCTGTCTTTCAATAGCATGGGTGACCGCCTTTTGCTCAGCGGGCCGCCCAGCGAGTCTTTCCCGTACTTGGGCGTGGTGGACCTGCGCAACGACGACGATTCCACACCACTATCTTCATCTTCTTCCTTTAAAAAGGTGGCCGTCCATGCCCCGCATCGCCAGCTCTTGCCATTGGAAATTCGAGGCCGATTGCTCAAGGCCGACTGGCACCCGCTCAGCAAAACGCTCGTAGTTGCCTTGATTGGGCCGGAGCACGGACCCGAGAGCGGCCAGGCAGCAGAACTCCGATTCTACGACTTGTCGCAAGAAGACGGGGCACGCATGCCTGAGCTGGTCATTCCCGTGGACGGCGACGTCGCTTCATTTTGCTTTGGGCCCGAGTCGTTGTGGCAGCGCTTCACTATTTATTTACTGAGTGCGGGCATGGAGGGGTCAGGGGCATCCCCGCGCCTGTCGGCACTCTGCCCTGTGGTACCATACCGGGCACAGGTTCCTGCAATGGCTGTAAAAGAGCTGCAGGAGGCGGTCCTGGAAGAGCTGGCGTTGGACAAGGTCTCCAGACGGAGGGAGGAATTGGAGTCGCAGTGGGCTTTCCTAGTGCGCTGCTTCGGAGACGTGGTGGAGTTGGCAAAAGAGCGCGGTGAAGAGTTTCTGGCCTTTCGGTGGGTAACGAGCCGCTTGGCCACGGCCTCGGACCGCATGCCGGTGCTTCAGGAGGTGGAATGTACGTATTTCAACTCAGGGACAGAGACAGACCACAGGGCTGGGGTATTTAGACAATGAAGCGAAATGAAGATACTCAGTTCCTCCTTTCATTCATTTACCCATTCCTCCCCTTTCTTTTCCCTCCTTCAGACCCCAACCCGCCCGTCACGACCGCAGGGGGCGCTAGCATTTCCGCTCGGGCTCTGGACTTGCTGAACCCGCGCGGGACCTTGCCGGCGCTGGCCGTGACGTACGACAAGGAGCAGGTGGATATCTTGTTGCTTGTCTCGCTCGTGGAGCCTTTGCTTGAGACCCCCGGCGGTCATGAGCTGGCCTCGCACCGGTGGCGGGCACTGGAGACGCGGCGACTGGCACGCCTCAAGGTGGGCCACCTCGCCAGCGAGGCGTTGCCGCGGCTGATCCTGGACCCGGAGCGGCATGTGCACGGCACTCTGTACGTGGTGCGGGAACAGGTGGTGCTTCGCCTTGTCCTACCGTGGATCAGGCGTATCGAGGAGCTGGGCGAGGGCGGGGACGATGTGACTTCCTTTAGGAACGGGGGCCGACTGGGACGACGGCTGCCAGGGAAGACGCGCATGGTGGAGGTGCACCGGATTGGGACAGGGCGAGCAGGAGGAGGAGGTATTAAAGCAAGCGCGGGAATCTGTATGGTGTACAACGCTTCAGTGGGAAGTTTACTTATCGTACGGCGACGCGATGCGGAGGTAGAGATGTTGAACTTAGCCATCCTGCCCTTTATGGTAGACGAGGAGGAGAAAGGAGAGGAGGAAGAACAAGGGTGGGAACAGGAAGGGGCTGCTGATCGGAGGAGCTCGACGCAGCAACAGGGCAGGAGCATGGCGAGCAAGGACGGGCGTTTTTCCAACTTTGTATCCTTTGAGACGGCCTGTCTGCCGGACATGGAGCGGCTGCGACGGGGCTACGACCGCTTCTTGCAGGCGGTAGCGTGTCCAAGCGGAAGCGACCTGGCTCAGCTGAAGCAGGATCTGATCCAGGAGGTGGTGATTCCCCTTCGGGCGCTGCAAACGCGCATGGTGGTTCGGGCGGACGAGGTGGCAGTGCTGTTTGAGCGAGCGCACGCGGCGGCGAAGGCGCTGGACAACCATCTGGTGGAGCTGCGGGCCGCATACGGGCGGCTGCAGACCCGTGTCGCGGACGCTGAAAATCAATTGGAGAAAGATGAGCTAGTGGCTCAGATGGCGGCCGAGCAGCTGCATTGGGTACGGACTGTCATCACGCCGCAGGAGAACCGCAAGTTCCAGGAAGTACGGCTTGCTGAGGCCCGGCTGCGGAACTTGGACGAGCGCCTGGGGGCTGTCGAGGAGTGGGCTCGCGTCCAGGCCAAAGAGGAGGAGGACGCTGGAGGTAGGGGGGTGGAGGGCGGGGGAAATAACAGGCGCGCCATAGAACGGGAGTTCGAGGAGGCGCGTCGACGGCTGACGCGGGAAGTGGAGGAGCTGATAAAAGACGTAGCACATATGGAAGGTGCCCTGAGCCTAGACGAGGGGTATTTTTTGGGAGAGCAAGGTGGTGGAAGGGCGCCTTTGCTGGGAGAGCTTGAGACTTTGCGCATCAATTGAACGTAAATCTAAATGTGAACGAAACAGATGGCGAGATAGACGGGCCACACAATGACAGGCTTTATGCGCATTACTTTTCCTTTTCATTCAACGAGCGCCACTAACATATACAACATGCCTTTTTAGTTGTCGGCGTACAATTTGCAGCTGTTGTGTGTTATGAATTTAATATTGGGAAACTTGAGTAAAAATTTTCTCGTTGGGTAGGCTAGCTAGTCCTCTCAAGCCCAACCCGGCGTTAGCGTACCTGCCGTGTCAATTACAATCTCCGGGCCTGCCAAGCTCTCCACATTGTTCTGTCCTATCGCAACAATTCTTACGCAGTAGGTTGCACAAGGCTGCAGATCAGACAGGGCCGTAATCATGGTGTTCTGTCCAGTGGGAACATTAATCGATGTGGCCTCTTCCCAGGTCTGGAGGTATTCCTTATACTGGATGCGATAGTTTAACGTGCTAATCGCATCCCTACGATAGAGGATTCTTTGTGTAAGTATAAGGACTGATTGAAAAGCGAAGCGAAAGTTCTTATGGTGGGCGAGAAGGGAATAGAAGGAAGACCATTGCCGCACAGGAGGACAAGCGTTACTCCTTAGACGACGCTGTCAAGCTTGTCCTTTCGAATGAGAAAGACAGGAGATCCTTGAAAAGGGAGAAATAATTTAAAAGGAAGGAAGAGGCACGACCACTTACCATTCTATCTTGATGGAAGTGTCCTCGGCCGCAAGAAATCGTGGCTCCCTAGGCGGCAGCGGGCGGTCAACGACGTCAACCATTGCAGGAGCGGATGCGAGACCTTTCTGTGGGTTGAGGGGATGTGCAAGTGTGCGAAAAAAGTATTCGACCGTGGGTGTCAAGCGAAGGAGAGAGTACTACGGTTTGGCCAATCAAGCTCTCCGTGCACCAATGGCTGATTCCGGCTCTTTCAGGGTGAGCAAGGAATGGACATCATTACCGCGTGTTGGCAAAGTAGGTTGTATAGAAGCAAAATTCAGAAATAGTAATGCGCGAGACATCACGTTCGATGTTCTATCTCATCATGTAACGTGGTCTTTGGCTCGGAGTCACTACAAGGCTTACGTGCTGAGGATACCGCTGCGCTGTGACATACTGGTTTCACCATTCATATACACTAAGACACTCAGTACATCTAGAATTCGTGTCTTCCTGTACCCCTCGTGACCCCCTCCCCTCCATTTAAACTCATGCCTCTTCACAAATCGTCTTCAGGCATGAGGGTAGCTTTCATTCTTGCAGGGGTACTGCTTTCTAATGTGGCAGAAGGCTTCCTCTCACCAAAGGTACCTGGAGTGACATCCCTGACCCACGTGACTAAGTCGCGACCGTCGTCAAGGTGAGTGTGCCTGGGTGGATGGGTGCGGATGCGAGATCGGATACTGCCGACTACATCTACATGGTATGGCACGCATACATACGTCATAGCATCGTTATCATGACCGTTCCCCTTCTCCTCCCCCCCTCTTACAAACATAGAACGACCTTCACCGCTAGTCACCTTGATCCTTCCTCCCTGGAATCCGTCAGCAAAGTGGCGAGTGGCCCTGCCTCGCGGCTGGTGGCAAGCCTGTTAGCCACCACAAGCAGCTTCAGCGCCGGCAACATTCTCAAGACGCTGCCCTTGGTAGGCGGCCTTGTGATCTTGGGCTTGCTGGCGCTACGCCTGCCGGGCGCTGTTGCCCTCGGCTGGCGATCGTACAACAAGGAAGAGAACTCGGTGGGCCGGGAGTACGATGCCTGGACACGGGAAAAGATCCTTGAGCACTACTGGGGGGAGCACATCCACCTGGGTTACTATACCGAGGAGGAGCAGAAAGGCGGGTACCTAAAGAAGGATTTTATTGGCGCCAAATACGACTTTATTGACCGGATGATGGCTTTTGCCAAGCTGGACGGACAACAGTTCAAGCCGGCGAAGGTCTTGGACGTGGGCTGCGGCATCGGCGGCACAACGCGCTATATCGCCAAGGTGAGATTGAGAATGGGAAAGGGTAGAGGAGAAATGTAGGAGATGCTAGCGTGTATTGACTGAGTGAGCAGTTGGGGCCCATGTTATTTGAGTTAATGCACTTCTCTCATTCTCCAATAAAACAGAAACTGGGCACGGGCTCGCAGGTCTCCGGCATCACACTGTCCTCGGAGCAGGTCCGTCGCGCCAACGAACTCGCTCAGGAGCAGGACATCGAGAACGCCGAGTTCCAAGTCATGGATGCTCTCAAGATGACCTACCCGGTACGTGGCTCAGCAACGGGAAGTATGGATTGGGGAGATTCGAAGAGTGACGAGAAAAGAGAGGAGAGGGTATGACGTCTGGATCGGCTGATTTTTCCTTGTCCGCCACCACTAACAGGATAATAGCTTCGACCTAGTGTGGGCGTGCGAGTCAGGGGAGCACATGCCCGACAAAAAGGCCTACGTGGAAGAGATGGTGCGCGTCCTCAAACCGGGCGGGACGCTGGTCATCGCCTGCTGGTGCCAGGTACGGCGACGAACAAGAGGGTCTATCACTCCACTTTTTCAGGCGAGAGACCAACGTTTCCCCCTCATTATCCCCCCCAGCGCGACGCCAAGGAGGTGCCATTGTCCAAGTCGGAGCAGTCGCGCGTCGATTTCATGTGCACAGAGTGGAGCCACCCTTACTTCATCTCCATCAAGGACTTCGAGGGGCTTGCGGCCGGCACGGGCGTTATGGAGAACGTGCGCTCCGAGGATTGGGCTAAGTTCACCATCCCCAGCTGGCGCCACTCTGTCTGGGTCGGCGTCTTCGATCCCTTCTTCTGGATGCTGCGGCCGCACCTATGGTACGTACAAGGGTCGAGGGGTGGAAGGGAAATATTGCGCCAGTGTCTTACTGCGCAGCGGCAGCCGCCGCCTGCATTTTCCTCTCGATCCATGACCTGACGACTCTCCTCCACCCTGCTCCATGTCTTCACAGGATCAAGATCTTGCGCGACGCCTTCACTTTAAATGTGTTCCACAACGCCTTCAAGGACGGGCTCATGGGCTACGGCATGATCTACGCACAAAAGAAGAAGTAATCAACTGTCTGGGTGTGGGAGAGACGGGCTTTGGAAGGACAACAATTAAAACAACAGAAACAAGAACATCAACTACAGCATCAACCCAACAAAAACGAGCGGGTGTTGCTACCAATTCCTCTTTAATCGCGCGCGCACCAGCCCACCACGTCCTTCCCAACTAAAAACTCCATAGCGAGACTCAAAAGAAAAGAACATCATCCCCGTGTGTCGACTTCCACCCTTGCTTCATGTGCTGCCTGCTTCTGTACATATGACCTTTTCTATCTGTGTCTACGTATTTATATGATGTAGAAGCGCGGTGCCTGCGCGGCTGGCTGTGCGGCGATTGTGAGTCTAATTCCTATCGGACAGCATTATCTCTTGACGAGTTTTGATTCTGGAGGCAAGCGGGTCCGGGCATGCTACCGGTCAAGCTTCGCCGAGGGTAGCGCGGATGGTGGTGGAGGCGGAGGGGGAGATGCTGTCAGCATCCCCCCTCCAACAACGTCCTCTCGTTTCTCAAGAGCCAGTGCGGCGGCTATCTCGAGGTCTATTCTGCGCACCAGGGGACGGTAGGCGGCGAAGTGGTTGCCCCGGTACACGTCGATGGCGCGCTTGATCAGGCCTGCAAAGGAAGAAGATGGACAAAAGAAGCATCAAAAAAGGAAAGAGAGGTAAGGGGACCATCTAAGGGATTATAAACCCGCTATCCCTTTCTCAATTCTCTCCGACTACTGCCGTATGGTGAACACTCACAAAATGTCTGGGCGTCGTTTCCAAGCCCAAAGGCTTCTCGCCAGGTTCCCGGCGACTTTTGGACCTTATCTCCGCCTCCTTCACTCCCTCCTGCTGCTGTCAAGTCGATTTTGGGCTCTGGCAATGTGAAGTGGCGCACGGCCAAGTACAAAGCGATCTGAGCAATGACGGCGGCCTCGCAGCGCAGGCAGAGGGTGGTCTTACTGTACAGGTCGTTGAGTACATTCGCTGCCCACGGCACAAGCTTTTCGTATGCCTCGGGTGCGTGGGCTGTACGGAGTATGGCAGTGGACCAAGAGTAAGCTGACGAGGCCGAGGGCGGTGCGCGCACCCCCGCCCTCCTCTACATCATCCCAGCCCACACACGTACCTTTTACTTTGCCACCCAGTTCCCCAAACTTGGCACGGGGGATCTCGATATAGAGATTAAAGCCAATGACGTGCAGCATAAGGCGCTCATGGGCAAGAACCTCTTCCTTCAGGTCCTGCACGAGTTTGCTCTTCTCCGGGGGCAGGTTGGGCGTCTTATGCCGCAGCGCATGGTAGTGTCCCACCACATCCAACAGCCGCCGGGCGTTCTCGGCCATCTTGCCCCCCAGAAAGACCGCCGTGGCGCCTACGATCAAGCGGTCCCGGCGCTTGAACGACTCATAAGTAAAGAAGCGGTGTGTGAGGGTGGAAGCATTCCACATGCTCATGGGGTTCATATCCAGCTTCCGACACAGCTGCACCACGAACTCGTTTGTCTTGCGCCGGTAGTTCTCCTCCTCCTCCTGGGAAATCCCATCCACCCGGCTGGCCGTACCCTTGGCTAGCTGCATTTCCGTAAAGAGCATTTTGGCAGGTCAGGTGATGATGATGGCGATGATGATGCTGTCCCCACCAAGTGGGCTCACAGGGCCCCGAAACAGCCAGCTCCTCCCCGCGGAGTAGCGCTTGCTCAACAGAAAAAGTACGACTTGGAGTGTGTCTGCGTATTGGTGGAGTGGTGGAGTGTGTTGCATGCTAGAGAAATGGTCGTGCAATGTTTCACGGGAGGGGCTATAGTGGAATAATCCTGTTGTTGCTGCTGTCGACAACGGCTGTTGAGGTAAAATTGATTCCAGGTGCCCTCGGCATGGTGCACTAGGTGTTATGTTTTCACATAAGACAGAATGTGAGTTACGGTTAACCAAAAGCGAGGTCAGTCCGATTTGTCATTTTTTTCTTTCCTTGGTTGCGGTGTACCATCGGCAAGCATGTCTGCAATAAGTATTTGACGCACAAATAAATGTTTAGGACTGCACAAATGCAGAAAGTCTTCCCATCTAGAATCAGCTCCTGCCCTTGTTGTGAACAATCATATCGACGTCTTCTTCTTTGGCCTTGCTAAATGCCGGGGACCACGGCCGGCTGCCTCCATCCGGCTTCCATTTCATCCCCACGATCCCGGTTGACTCGTCTAAAACACAATGTCGCTGTCTCCGGCTGTATCATACTGTGCCGTAACGTCCTTGGTAGATCCTGGCTTGCGAATGACCCTGCCACTGCTGGGGGTGCCTGCCGCAGCAGCTGCTTTGTGCTTAGCCTCCTCCTCTGCTTCCGCCAACGCCTGCGCCACCTTCTTACTGCCCTGCACCTTCTTGAGGCGCGTAAAGTCCTCACGCTCCAGTTCATCCAGCTCGCGGTTGATATATGCCAAGATAGCCTCGATACGGGGAATGGTTACGTTCTCCAAAGCGTTCACGCGGCGATTCGTCACCTGTGAGAGCATGGGGGATGCAGAGTAAGGAGAGGAGAATGTGCGTGTCGAGGCAGGAAGGCGACGGAAGGGAATCGAAAACAGATTTAGAAGTAAATGACCGATTAAAGGATTGGACGTACCTTCAGGGCCTCGTCGAGGGTTATGAAGGAAGTCTGGAGGGAGGCGAGGCGCACGAGGTTGGTGAGGAAAACGGAAAACTTCTCTCTACAGGCCTTGATCTGCCGCCCGCCCTGTGCCAGGCCGAGGTTGTCCCGATCAGATTTGCTCTTGACCTCACTTTGAATCTCGTACTGTCGGAAGACCGGCAGCTTCACGCCCGCCACGTTGTCCGTGTGAGTGTGCACGCGGACCGAGGCTGTCAGGCTGCCTTGCAACACCTGCTGTCGGAAGTCTCCTGCAGCGTACTGCGCCTGCGTCAAGGAAAAGAAGGCACTCGAACCCTGCGAAAGGAAGAGAGATGGGTGCAAGCGAAAAGGTAAATATTTATAGGCAGCAGTGTGTGACAGTCTAAGAGGTAATGGCGCAGCCAATACAAGACTCTCGCCGCCCTGCCAACCTTGCTTGCCTTACAAAAGATACGACATGCAGTGCCATATAATCAATGGACAAAGCTTCAAGCAAGCAATACCAAGAAAGATGCGCCCATAGACTCCATCCGCCTCATTTCCTTCGCCTCCTATACCGCACGCACCTGATCCGCCATGTTGCTCTTGGTGCGGGCAATGTCCTTCATTATGTCGCGAAAGCGCACCTTTAAAGCATCCGATTTCTTCTTAAGCAGCTCGTAGCCCTTCTTGGCACCGATGCGTTTCGTCTGCGAGCGTGTGGGAAATTTGCATGAGTGCGGGAATTAGATAAAGCGGGACGGGAAGGGAAGACGACAAGGCAAATCCAGAACCCGTTTTGAACCATATTTTTTCACGTAGCCTGGGACCACGCCCGGTATACCAACGTCTCTCACCTTGTACATGGTCAGCGCCATGCGTGTGGGGGCAACGATGGCGCCCGACATGATCCTGGTCTAGCTAATGCCTTCGGGGACGGGCAATTGGTGATGATGCTCAACAGGCTTTTGCCTAAGAAGAGACGCTTGAGTGTTGGACCTACTGTTGCCTGCTTAAGGGCTTGGCGCCCCTGTTTTAGCCGAGCATGGTAAGTAGAAAGAGCTTGTGAGAGGCCTGTAAAATTGTACAATTGTGATTTGTCCGTAGGACAAGGGAGAGAGGATTTGCAGACAAGAATCTCGTCGTTCGTTCTTACAGATGATTTTCCGATTTCTTTTGAAAAATCAATGACAGATTTCCTGAAAGTAAAGTAAAGTACTTGACCTACACTGCCGTAAGTCAAGGGTCTTACATTCAATCTGTTCTTCTATCGTTTGATTGGGACTTAGCAACTCCTCCTTTTTTTCTCAAGCGCCTGGCTTTGGCTGCCGATGCTTCTGTAGTAGCTGGAATCGACCGCGGACGATGGCTACGTAGAACCCAGCGGGACTGTTTGTTAGCTCAGCTGATTTTTCAGCCACGAAACTCACTAAATCCGGCCCTTCCATCAACACAGTACGAGCTGGGGCAGCCGTATGGGGTCACAACCACCTCCTTCATCCACATCGCCACATGCATCATTATCCTTTGCCTCGTCGGACGCGGCGACTTTGATGCAGGAGAAGCTAGACTGCCTGGCGTTAGCGACCTTTAATGCCGTCTTGTTTGTCTCCCGGGCTGAACGAAGGCAAACACTTGAGGGCGGACACAGCGGAAAGGTACGGTAGGACAAGTAGGGTACGGTAGGACAAGTAGACATTTTGATACTTAAGGAGGAACGAGATGCGGGTAGCCAAAAGTGTGCTGGCAGCACTGGTGCCTCTGTTGCATATGTACGTGTGGCACATAAGTGTGATGGACTTTTTGATCAATTTAGGTACTCGTATGGTTTTCCTACCCACACAGGCGTCGCAATTGGGATATGAGATTGGCACCCTTCTCCGAGAAATTGAGGAAGTGATCGAAATTTTGCCAGTCATTCCACCCCTTGCCAGAGGCGCAGAGTAAGTAAGTCCTTCTTTTATTTGAGGTTTTAATCTGAGCATATTTGTGGCGTTCTGATGTTGCTTGTTTGCATGAAATCTAACTTGCTATTGTGCCTCGCCCTTGCCGTCTCTCTTCTTACATCCACCTACCCCTTGTTCTTAGTGAGCAAACCAACAGTGTCATTGAAACTCAGAAGCGGCTCAAGGAGCTGCAGGCGGAGTACGAGCGAGTTCATCACGAACTTAGAGAGACTGTCAGTGAGGCAGGAACGATGTCGAAAAAGCTTAGGAACATCTTAGTGTACTACAAATAATCAATAAGAAAAGGGGGATGGAAGAGATAGGCATGGACGTAACTGCAACAATATGCGAGAAATCGAAAACGAAAATTTAAAGAAGCTATTCATCCTGTAATCGAGCATTGACTGGATCAACTAAAACGAGGCAACTGTGGCTTTCCTGTAGGTGATCATCCTGTACTCGCCCACATTTTCTCATGTCTCGGTAGATCAGATTTTTATCACCTTCTCTCATTGTACTACTTCAGTTTTTACGTTACGGCTGGATGTGCGGTGTGAAAATTTCCACTTTTGTCCTTCTTATCTGACCCTGAAAATCTCAGGAACACAGACACTTTTTGTTCAAATCCCCAAAATGCGGTAATAAGATCCAATAAGACGTTCGCTGCAAAATCGTGCCAAGCCAACGCAATCTTGCTTTAGACATTCGCTGTCGATATTCAAATCAGCCAAAGCTGGTGCCAAGCCGCCTTACCTCCCCTATAACATTCTAAAATGTCTCCGTCCACGTCTATCACGAACCGCTATCTTGCATTAGACTTTTGCTGTCGATACGCTCAAATCAGCCAAAGCTGGTTCTTTTGACGCAAGCCAATCGTGGTGTAGTGGGTGTCTTGCGTCCCCGTTTTCGCACTGCCACAAAGATGGCACAGCATAGGTGACGAACATCATGTTCGTCGTTGTGACTACCGAACGTTGGTGGAGCTGCGTTTTTTTACCATCCTGTCCATCCAAAGTAGAGCACGACGTGTGTGAGTGCATTTGTATGCAGACTAGCATGTCCATTTATACGCACCCTAACGTCGCCCTCACCGCCTAACCTTTATGACAGACATGCCGCTGACTTTACTTAGTTTTTGATCATAAGTATCTAAACCTTTTCCTCCCCGCACCACCACCACATGAGCGCAGAGGCCAACGTGCTTTGAGCCCTTCACATTGAGCATACGCCTGAACTGTCAGTCATCTACAAAGCCTTCAACGGACATCATGAACGCTGATGATGCGCAGTAAGTACCGACCCTCGACTGTAGCCAGTCAACCCCCCCTGGACCCATCCCAGCCCCCCCTCTTCGCCTGAATGTCACTTGGGCTGTATTTCCTTTCCATTTCCCTGGCATAGATACAAAATCCTGTCAAGCACAGTTTGCTTTCGGCGTAAATATATTTTGTCAATTTCACATGGCTCTGCGTGTCTGTCCTAATTAATGACACCCCCTGTCCTCTCCGCCTTGATCTCCTCCCCCTCCTCCCCCAATCAGGTCTATCTTCGTGCGTAACTTGCCATTTAGCGCCACGACTGGGGACTTGGAAGAACTGTGCGGTGGTATTGGACCTGTGAAACGTGCATCCATCATCCAAACAGCGGACGGTGAGTCACGGGGCTTTGGATTCGTTAAATTTGCGATCCCTGAAGATGCCGTGCGTGCGGCCGCCATTTTGGCCAGCACCGACTTTAAGGGACGCATTATCTCCGTGGAGTTGGCAGTAAAGCGTGGCCAGAAGCCTGCTCATGCGCCGCTGGTTTCAACGGCCAAACGAGGTAAGGGCAAGGACAGCAAACAAGCGGCTTCCTCCTTCTCTTCCTCCTCCTTGTCACCCTCAACGGAAAAGGATGACAGAGAGGAAGGGGAGGACGACCGCAACGAGCATAACAAGGCAGAGTCCGCTGTATCTGAAGTAACGGTTCAGCTGACAGCAAGTAAGGCGAGTTCAAACACTACCAATACCAACAAGCGGGGAAAAGCGGCGGCTGCCGCAGCCGCTTCGACCGCTGCGTTGACGACCTCAACGTCGGTGAAGAAGAAGCCGGGCCATGCATTGTTATCATCCCAGCCGTCCAAGACCCTCATTGTATTTAACTTGTCGTCCCAGACCACCGAGAAGCAGCTTTATAAGCGCGTCAAGAAGATCGAGACCCCAAAATCCATCAAAACCGAGGTGCGTTTTCTGGTTTTTAGGCCACCCAAGGCGACCTCATGTGAGCATAGACCCCAGACGCGCCCTCAAAGCACGCAAACACACCAAAGTGAATTCGTCAGTGTCCCTATAGATATACTGACTAGTATACATCACATCCTCAATTCTCCATCCATGATCCCTTGCATCGCCAGCTCATGGACGGTTTATCGCGCGTCGCCATCTTAGTTTTCGAGTCACCTGCAGCAGCGAAGAAGGTGCAGAAGAAGCTAGACCAGCATACCATCCACGGCCAAAAGATATCCTTGCGCCCATTTCATCCCGCAGGGGATAAAGGCGCCACCACCGGAGGGGTCACCGCTGTTACCCCGGGGAGCATTTTGGACCTAAGCCAGATGCGCGGGCAGGCAAAACGCAACAACCGTCTCATCATCCGCAATCTCAGTTTCAAGGCCACAGAAGCAGATCTCAAGGTGAATCTTTAAAGTTTGATGTCTGATTATACACCAATTAAATGTGACGATCAATTTTGCACCAAACTTCCACCTCACACAGGATGCCTTGTCTGCTTTCGGCCCGGTTTTGGAAGCAAGCATCCCCCGGGTCAAAGTACGTGGAGTAGAAGGTCGGCGTGGTTTCGGGTTCGTGACATTCGCTTGTGTCGAGGATGCGCAGAAGGCGGTGAAGTATGTGGGGGGGTTGAGAGTGCGAGGACGGGAAGTGGCCGTCGACATGTGCATGGGGAGGCAGGAATACCAACAAGACAAGCATAAGAAGATGGCCGAGGGGGGAGCAAGCATGAATGAGGAAGACACAGCTGACACCGAGAGCGCGTCAGTCGTGGAAGAAGAAATGTCCATCTCAGACAACGGAGCATTAGACGGAGAAATCGAGGCCTGTGAAGGACGCGCTAAGGACGAAGAGGGTAAGCATCAGGGTTGATGTGGTGGGCTCTTTGTAAGGAATGCGCAGCAGAGAATCTGTTGTCACGTATTTATCCCTTTTCATTCTCACCCATATGAAGGGGGGCTTGTGGACGAGGGCGAGGATGCTGACGAGGACGAGGACGAGGACAAGGATACATCGGGTGAAAAGGGAAAGGGGGAGGGTGACGAGGACGAGGACCAAGCCAAGATTGCGGCCCCTAAGCCTTCCGATGTGAACGAGGGAAAGACTGTGTTTCTGCGCAACATTCCCTTCGACGCGACTTCCGATTCATTGAAGATGGCCTTTCACGATTATGCTCCCGTTGCCTTTGCTATCATCGTGAAGGATCGCGCGACAGGCATGTCCAAGGGTACCGCTTTTGTGAAATTTAAGGTATGCGCTTCAAGATGGAATTAAACATGGCAAGATATCAATTGGCAGACAAACACGTATTACACAAATTCTCACCCTTCCGTCCTTTTGAATACATAGAGTACACAAGGCATGGATCTTGTCCTTGATGCGGCAGCTGCGGCAGGGGGGTCGCTCACGTTGCTGGGAAGGGAGTTGAAGGTAGACCGGGCGATGGAGAAGGAAGATGCCCCGCAGGCAAGAGAGCCAGGAAGTCGCCTTGATAGCGACAGCACTTCGAACGATTCGTTGAAGAAAATCAAGGCGGACCGACGCAACCTTTATCTTGCAAATGAAGGCTTGGTGGTAGATTCCGAAGCGCAAGACGAGGTATGATTCTCCCCCAAATCTATTTTGTGAGAAGACGTCTACTTGTATTTTTGTCCATTCTGTTGATATTCAATATTTTCTTGAATCTAAGTGTTCTCGCAAACTTGTGCTGGGTTCAATGATGAAGACATAGGTGGACATCTGAGCACCTTTCCTTCATTTATTTTTACTCTGCGCCGTAGATTCCCAACAGCGACCTGGAGAAGCGGAAACGGGAACAAACAGAGAAAAGGACCAAGCTACGCAACCCATTTTTCTTCGTCTCACCGACGCGCCTTTCAATTCGCAACCTAAATCGCACTGTTCTCGACAAGGATCTGCGTGCATTGCTAGTCCAGGCCGTGCGGAAAGGGTTGGAGGCGGAGAAAGTCACGTCCGACGATCTCAAGATGCATCTCAGAGCACAAGGCCTTTACGAGCAGGCTTCCGACTCCAACACTTTGATCGTGTCGGTGCCTCGCCCCCGGGATATCCACGTCAAAGTGAAGGTCATGCGGGACTTAGACAAGAAGCCGGAGGATGCCGTGTACCCGTCCAGGGGCTACGGCTTCGCAGACTTCTCATCGCATACCCACGCATTGGCAGCGCTCCGCCATGTCAACAATAACCCGGCGTTTAGGTCATACGCCGTCCAAAGTGGCAGTGGGAAGTGCTCGCGGTTGATCGTGTCGTTTGCCGTGGAGAATCACAAGGCCCTGCAGAAGAAAATTCTACGCGGAGAGAAGGTCCGGACCGCGGCCGCACCCGAGGCCATACGGAAGGGAGTGACTTCTGGGAGGGGGTATTGCATTCGAAAGAAAAGGAATCTGGACGAGAAGCAAGATGGGAATGAGGACGGGACTGGGACCGACGGTTTGTCGGACGGGGGGTCCGCAGACATAGGGGAGAAGAAATTGAGCCGTGGCCAACGCCAGCGGGAGCTAAAGCGACAACGAAAGAGTTCCGGGGGCGATGAGGGGTCCGCTCGCCGCACAAGAACAGAAATTATCTTCATGGAGAAGCCGAGCAGCGCTGCGGTGGACCACCGCCGAGAGAAGAGGACGTTGACCTCTGCGCCGGGAGACGAAAAGCCAGCAAGAAGCCCCCCGCAGCATATGGCATTCAGGAGTAGATCCCGAGGTCGAGGGCGTATGGAAGAGCATGGAGAAGATGAATTGACCCGCTTATCGGCTGGTGCGACGACGACGGATACGAAAATGGGGAGACGCAAGTCTGGCGTGCAAAAGGAGAGCAATGAGGACAAGCAGTTTGTGCATACAGTCAATGCGTACAAGCAGAAGCTCCTGGGAAGAGGAGCTGTAGTGGCGGCAGGGGCAGAAGTGGGCGTAAAGGCATTGAATGAAAAGAGGGAGGGAAAAGGCGATCGTTGGTTTGTGTAAGGGGATGGACCGACCAGTGAACAACAACGTAAAACAAACAAAAAAACAAACAAAAGAATTAGTCGGAACTTTTTGTAATTTTTTGTGGGAGGTTTGCTTGACTGGTTTTGTTGCTTGCACGCAAAGCGACACACAGCTAACTCTGATTGTCAACACTTACTGAGAGAAACACATGGAAGACCCATCTTAAAATCGCAGTGTGAGCCCGGCCGTGACCTGTGCCTCTGGCTGGACGCAAAGATACTCCAGAGCCGCCTCTCTAATCGTTGAAGTCACCCATGGTTACCCCTTCTCATGCATCCCTACGCACGCACTTACATACATAGCGCCTTTGATGGGTCGATTGCCAAGCATGCGTTGCCGGGCTGGCAGCAAAGCTAGGAAGGGAATGCTCTTAATTGTTGGGCTGCCAGGAATTTGCCGTAGATCGTCTGCCTTTCTTATTCCCAGACTCTGGAAGTGCCAAGTACTAGCAGCATCCACCACCACGGACCCCGCCTTTGCTATCGCGCCCACCAGCTCCGCCTTTTCGTCCAGCATCAAGCACCGGGAGGAGCTTTTGACTCTGGTCACCATGCCGGAGGATGTCAGAGATGGGAGGGAAGAATCCATCGCCCAGCGCATTGACTTTGTCGTGGGCCAGCTCAAGGAGAAGTACGTGCCCCCTCAAACCTTGCCCTTTATGAATTTGCTACTGCAAGGCAGTTGGTTGAACATATACAATTCCTGGACAGTGCGGCGTAAAGTGGCAGAGGCGCGCAGCCTGCTTGCTGAGGATGAAAGAGAGGAGGAGGACGAGGACAATTTCCTGGATCTCTTGGGTCCCGCTGAGGAGGAGGATTGGGCCGCAGGGGCGGCCGCGGCAGCCTTAGGAGGCCCTGCACCGATGGCCGCCACGCAGATGGTGCTGAGTGATTTTCAACAAATACTAATTCCAAACGTGACGAAAGGGTGCATCATCAATACAGTTAAATGGGAGTGCACGGCGAGCGAGGAAGGGGATACTGGCTTGGCGGGGGCCTTGGTCGTCCGCAGCAGCTACGAGGTCAACAGCCGAGGCTTATTAGAAATGGGGGAGGTGGAGCACGATATGAGCATGAATCGTGCCCCCCGTAACCCAGATGCACTCATCCGGGCCGTGCAGCGGGTGGTGCCCTTCGACGCGTTCGACCCCAACGGGACCTTTGTAGAGACGGCCTTCTTAGACCACGAGCTCCGGGTTACCTTGACCCACAGCACACGCTTCGGCGCAATCACGAGCCTATACGTACGCAACGGCACAGATCTCCAACGACAAATACAGCAGCATCTATTACAGGAAGTGCAGTGACCGGCAGAAACAAAAGAAAAGACGATGTATTTTTCGTAGGCAAAGCAGAGCCGTGAGGTTGGGTGTTATTTTCACTCGCTTGAGTGGACACCCCACCGCGCCCTAGCTCGTCAAATTAAATGAGATACATATTCCGCTCAAAGACATTTCTTTTTCCTTTCTTGGTCCTACAAAATCCTGACGTTGACCTTGCCTTGAGTCGCTACTGTGTGGCGACACCTCTCGTCCGCAACCCTGCTTTTTGTCGCGCTCGCTCTTCCTCTTTGTCCCGCTGTCCTTCATCTACTTGGGGGGCTCTTCGTACTCAAGCTTGGCGAGCGTATTGACAAGTAGAGCCTTTTCCTCGCGAAACTGGTCGTCGTCCTTGTCAGTGTGGAAGTGGGTCAGGTAGCTGACGAGCTTGTCCCGATTCGTGACAAGGATCTTGACTATCTCTGGAGGCTTTTTGGGGTTGGCCACAAACACCTTGAACACGTGGAAGGCTTCGAACTGGATGGATGCGCTCTTGTCGCGCAGCAGATTCATGATCGTCTTCAGATTCTCCTTCGACGAGATATATCGCATCCTGAAGTACAGGGAGAGGGAGATTGAGAGTCGTGGTGAGACAATCGGCATCGGCTCCCAGAAGTCATGCCTCTGTCTGCACGTAGTGTCTGTGTGAATTATGTAGCTTTAATTGCTGTTCCAACAGCAACCTCCCTCACGCCAAAATCAAGACTGTCAACGCCTCCGGTCTAGTTCATGTCGATGATCGAGTGATGGTAATCAAGTACCTAGTGCAGTTGAGTTGAAGTACCAAAAAACACGATAACAAACAACTTACATGACGTTGAAATTCGAGCGATCGAGGAGGATCTCGCCCAGCATCTTGAGGGACATGCGGCGAGTGACGTAGTTGTCGGAGGCGAGCAGGCTGCGATATTTGCTGAAGACGAGGTCGTACTCCTTCTCTAGGAAGTCGGCTGCCACGGCCTTGTGTTTGGTCAGTAGGTCGCGCAGCGTGGCGAACGAGTCCGAGGCCACGTCGAAGTTTGGCAGGTGCACGTACGTATCAAAAAATGCCCAGATGTGTGGCGAGAACAGAACCCGCCGTGCCACCTTTTCATGCCGGGCCGCCTCCCGCAGCATCGACCCACAGTTCAGAGCCACCTCGGGGTGGCCATAGCCCTGTGGAGAGATAGAAGAGAGATGAGATGTAAGCACGATGAACCTATACAGGTCTCCCTTTGAACCTATCCAATCAGATGCCTGCGTACATTGATGAGCTGTTCCATGATTGAAAAGTGCTGGTCGGCGATGTAGGGGTCAGCGAAGCCTCCGTGGTTGTGGCGGGCGATGTTGTTAAAAATCTGGGCCGCGTCCTTGCGGGCCTCGAACGGTAGATTCGTGAATCGGTCCAGCAGCAAAGGCATGAGCCCTTCTTTGATTATATTTTCGGCCAGGTCCACACACTTGTCTTTGTCTACCTCCTTCTCGCCGTCCCCGTACAGCACCAGCTTCATCTGCGCCAGCCGCTTTGCCAGCCGCTCCATCACCGTGCCGTCCTCCGCACCCGTCTGACCCAGGCTCGCCGATTGCGATAGCCCCGACCCATGCGGGCTCAGGGGTGCAGGCTTCCGGCTTGAGTCCGAGAAGAACTTGCTCACCAAAAGGGAACCCGGCCGCCCAGATTTGGTTGTTGTGTCGGCCGCCCCGCTTTCCCCACTGGAGCCCAGGCTGGATAGCGAGTGTGGCGCCGCCGACCCAGGGTCTGCCGAATTAGAAGAGGACTCCTTCTTGCCAAAAGCGCTCAAGAAAAAGCTGGGCCGCCGAGACACGGCCGCGTCGCTGCCACTCGAGGCAGTGGATGACGAGATGGACTGCCCCGAAACGCTAAGGTCGTCGCTGTCCACATGTTTTGGCGGCTGCTTGGCGTTTACCGCCTCGTCGAGGCTGAGCCCTCCCAAAGCCCCAGTGAGTGGCTTAACTCCCTCGGCCGTGGGACAAGTCCAACTCTCGTCCTCCGAGGCGGGTAATTCTTGCAGGCATGCTACTGCCAGTTTGACGAGCGTCTCGGGTGACTTCTTGCGCTTCGTCAAGCTCTGCAGGAAACTGGAGCCGCCGGTTGGCATGGCTGTCGTCGAGAGATTGCCTTGCTGCTGGTTGCTTAATTGCCTCTTTATATTTGTATGGTCGTGGTTATGTACGCTGTGTGGGTGATGCATTGGACGGGCTGCCTGATCGTCATAGAAGCAGGGTTGGGGGTGCAGGCTCGCTGATGATGGTGATTGATTGAATCGCTCACGATCGATCCGTTGCAGACGGAAAGGACATGTCCGTGCCCGTGCATTTCTTTCTATGTGTGGCCTGATTCAGATTTACTGATCCCGTGGTAATGCATGAGAAAGGCAAGAACAAATAATGTGCAAATAACAGTGCATCTCGGCTATTCTTCCTCTTTTCTCCACCTCCCCTCCTTCTCCTCCTCCTCCCCCTCTTGCCCCTCTCCTTCTTCTCCTCATTTTCTTCTTCCTCTTCTTTTTCTTCTTCTTCTCCTCCTCTCCTCCTCTCCTCCTCCTCCCCCTCCTCCTCCTCCTCCTCTTCCTTCCGTTCTTCTTTTTTCTCCTCCTCCTCTTCCTCTTCTCCTCCTGCTTTTCCTCTTCCCCCTTCTCCTCCTCCTCCCGCTTCTCCTGCTGCTTCTCTTTCTTCATCTCCATCCCTTTCTTCCTTCATACCTCTTTATCTCGTCGCTCTACGCATAGTGCAGACATTCATGCTTGTCATAGTTACCTTTTCTTTGAAATCCCTTTTCACCAAACTTCCTGAAGCCCCCTATCTCACTTTCTCTTCCTCCCCTCAAACCCCCAAGACCGACAGGCATGTCAATCCTGGTCCTCGACTTAAAGAATAACTGGCATGTGGCCAACGTTGAAAATCGCAGTGAGTCCTTGCAGGAACAGCAGCGAAGTGTGATCCTTCACGGCCCTGTGAGCTGGGAAGAGGTCGTGATTTTTGTTGAGGCGGCTCGACGGCCTCTGCCCATGCCTTCATTTTTGCTTTGGCACCCCTCTTTTCCGCATAACAATTGGAAACTCTTTGAGGAGGTAAGCACGCCGTCTTAGATGCAAAAGCATAATCTTGCACAGCCCATTGGCTAAACTCTATCCGTTCCTCCTCCTCTCTTACATAGATTGTAGGCCTGCAGGACGGCATGGATCCGTACGGAGGAACGGCAAAGAAAAGCGACAGCCACCTTCACGTAGATAAGGCTTGCGAGCTGAGGGAGGAAATGTTTATGAGAGGCGATGAAGAGGAGGAAAGAGGCTTGGGTAAGGAGGAGGGCATGGATAGCATGGTGGCGGGGGGGGAGGAGGAGGAGGAGGAGGAGGAGGAGGAGGAAGAGATCAGAAACGATGCGATACCAGCAGCGGTGGTGTACGCAGAGCCACTGGCGGACGAAAAAGAAACGGCCAGTAAGGAACAAGACGAGAAAGCACTGGGATACGTCCCCCTGGTGGCAACCTCAGTGGCTATCATCCTGGAGCAATCTCGGAATATCGCGCTCAAGCGGGGGGCTCTTCAAAATTTGGGGGTCGGGTATCTCAATCGGGTCCAGATTTTTGTTTGTGAGAGACTCTTGGTCTTGACAGAAGACTAACTACAACGGTCAAAATCCCAAAGAGAATGAGTGGAGGCATTAACCAATACCGTTTGCTCTTCTTGATGCAATAGTTCTGCTCTTGCATTTTGAAGGAAAATTTTGCCGCTCGGGCACTCTCCATATGTCTCGTCATATCGTCGGTTGGCAGAACGATTGCCGCGAATCCAAAGCATTGTCTTGTCCCTTCCACCCTTCACTGCGCCTTCACATGCTAAAACCAAGGACGCAGGTAGGACACAGATGCTCTCATTAAGCCGGGGAGAATATAAACTGTGCTACAGCACCGCCTGACTCGCTTGCTCATCATCCGTTATCACGCCTGATGCTCAGATTGTGCCAGACGAAGTCATACGCACCATGCGCACATACACAAACACACACACACAAACGCACACACACGCTCATACAGGTCCCTGGCGTAGCGTCTTTCTTTCCACAATACGCCATACCAGGCGGAGAAGGGAGCTGTTTTCCAAAGCTTCTCAAAAGCACCGTCGTGGCTTCAAGAGGCAAGGAGCAAGGGAGAGACCCCTCCTAATCTGCAGCGCAGGCGCCACCCTCAATCGAGGGCATCCCTCAGCTTTCCACTTCGCAGGAAAAGAGGCTAGCAAGCTATACATCTAGGTACTTAGGAACACTCAATTTATCTTCGCGTACCGCTTTCGATTCATAATTAACACAAAGGACCAACCCACGGAAGCTAGAAGCTGAAAGCATAGCTTCGTAGGTATATGTACATGTCAGCATAGATCGAGTGCCTAGATGAACATGAGCACCGACACAACCGTCAGGAGCGTTTCCGTACTCGCTCCCTCTCCCTCCTACGCATCCAACCTCACCGCCACGTCCTCAACGCGGAATGGTCCCCCGAACTACCACCGACTGGAGAAGCTGGGCAAGGGGTCCTTCGCCACGGTGTACCGTGCCGTGCATGTGGAGACAAGTGAAGAGGCTGCCATCAAGGACATTTCGCAGGAGCGGCTGACGCTGAAGCTGCAGGAGAACCTGGAGTCGGAGATATCCATCCTCAAGAACCATGCGCACCGCAACATTGTGAGCCTGTACGACATCGAGCGCAGCGACAGACACATCTACATCATCCTCGAGTACTGCCGCGGCGGCGACCTGCAGCGATTTATCAAGCATCAGCCGGGCGCACGCCTGGGGGAGGCCACGGCCCAGCATTTCCTGCGCCACCTGGCAGCCGGCCTCAAGTTCCTGAACGACCGCAACCTTGTTCATCGTGACATTAAGCCGCAGAACCTGCTGCTGACCGAGAACTCCCCGTGGGCCGTCCTCAAAATCGCCGACTTTGGCTTCGCACGCCACTTGGAGGGCAGCTCCATGGCCGAGACGCTGTGCGGGTCCCCGCTGTACATGGCGCCCGAGATTCTGGGCCAGAACCAATACAACGCCAAGGCCGACTTGTGGTCCGTGGGCGCCGTGCTCTTCGAGATGGTTGCTGGCCGTCCGCCCTTTGCCGCACAAAATCAGGTGGAGCTGCTCAAAGTCATTAAACGGCCGCTGCAGATCCCTGGCGACGTGGACCTTTCTCGACCCTGCCTCGCCCTCCTCCAGCGCCTGCTCAAGCGCGAGCCCCTGGAGCGCATCTCCTTCGAGGATTTCTTCCAGAACGACTTTATTGATATGAAAAGTAGCGGCATCCTCCTCGACGACCACGAGAACCATCACGTGGCCACCCTGATCCGGCAGGACGAGACGACATCCACCACCAGGAGCAACAATAGCAGTAGCGGTAGCAGCAGGAACACTAGGGCTGGGGGCCTGCCGCTGGGGCATGGGCATGGAAGGGAAAAGGAGAGAATCGACCACTCTCGTCCACCCTCTGTGCTTGCTGCGCAACCCTCTTCTTTTTCGCCCCCTTCTTCCACTGTCGCCCCGTCCGACGTGGCCACGCCCACGAGGCGGATGTCAATGGCGGAGTCGCCTTTTCTGGGCGTCGCCACGGGGACCTCCAGTCCCTCTTTGGAGCAACCCGTGGCCCAGCGCCAGCGAGGGCATAATGTGAGCAGGAAGATGATTGATGGCGATTTTGAAGGGCTCATCTTGGCGGGCACTGTCGCCACCGCTGCCACGACCGCGGTCAGTAGCCGCGCGCCTTTGGCGAGACCCATCATGCTGCCCTTCCAGACCAACGGCAACAGCAACAGCATCAACCCTATGGCGGCCCCACCCACCCCGCGCGTGAACCCCTTTAAGCCACTGACCGCAAGTCCACCTGGAGCCGTGGCGCTTTCGGGCCACGGGCGCTCCACGTCGGTGACCGCCTCCTCCATGACCCGGTGTTCTCCTTCGTCCTCCTCCTCGTCCTCCTCTTCGTCCGCCTCGTCCTCGGGTGGCGTGGGAGGTGGGGGCCTCCAGGGGGGCATAGATGGGGCTGAAAGTGTGGAGTCGGACGGTTTCGTGATTGTCAACGCCGGGGTGCCACACGACGTGCCCTCTTCAACAGACCAGGGCCAACACCGCCGGAACTGCCATCGCCCCGCCGTCTCGCCCTCCTTCCACCATCACTATCAGCAGCAGCGGCAGCAGCAGCAACAGCAGCAAGAGGGATCGGATAATGGCGGGCCACTTGCGGGACTGCACGGGACTTTGTACATGCAACAGCCTTTGGGCTGCGTGGTGCAGGGGCAGACCCAGCAGCAGCAGCCGGTGGTGACGATCAAGTCGATGGACTCGCTGGAGGGGGCACTGCGAGTGCTGGCCTACGTAGAGAATTCCACACGTCATGCCATTCTCATTGCATCCCTCGGAGATGCCGCTGCCATTGCCGGCCTCTCGCTACGGCGCGGGGGCTCAACGCCGGGCTTGGGGCTCCTGCACTCGGCCATGCACACCATCCTGTTGCAGGAGAACGGGCTCTGTCAGGAAGGGGCCGACGACGAGGAGGAGGGTCGATCTTCAATCACCGGAACCAACACCTCCTCCATAAGCTCCTCCTCCTCTGAGTCCCAAGTGACGGCAGAGACCAGGGCTGTCGCGCTTTTGGTGGATGCGCTAGTGCTGTACCTGAAGGCGCTGTCGGTGGTGGGAACAGCTATCAAGGCTCTGCGCCAGGTTATCGACGTCATTCAGGCATACTGGAGCAGCCCGCATACCAGCAATTTGCGTTTGGCAGCCTGGCAGCACCCGGGCTCACTTGACGGGCAGCTGGATGGGGATGCCAGCAACTGTGTCACCGGCAGCGGGAGTGGTAGTGGGGCTGGAGTGGCGTCGAGCGGTTCGTTGCAGGAGCGTATCTCGTTGTTGCAAGGGTGGCTGGAGCTGCATTTCAGCATCATCTTGGATCGAGCACAGGAGTGTCGCGTGCATTTGAATAAGCGGCAGCAGCAACATCAGAAGGAGGCAGGGAGCATGGAAGGAAGCGAGTGGACGGCGAGTCTGGGCCTTGTCACGCGGTCGGCCGAGGAGTTACTATACAAGCACGCGCTCAGTCTGGCCAAGGAGGGGGCCGTCAAGGAGCTGCTCGGGCAGTGGGGGCGGGGCCGTGAGCTCTACGCCCAGGCCCGCCTGATGATAGAAGCCTTGCTGGCGGAGCCTCTCTTGCCCCTCGAGGATCAGCAAACCCTCGAGATGTACCAGGCCGAATTCAGAGCCCGCGAGAACGAGTTGGCTGAGCGGTGTCGGTGTATGGAAGAAGAGAACGAAAAGGTGACGGCTACAAAGATCGCCGTCGTCGCGGCTATCAATTGTCCTGAAAGTGGGCCGATGTGACATGAGCAGGTGAAGGACCTCAAAATTGTACATAATGCTACACAAATACATATTCCAATCATAGAAAAAGACGAGGTGCTCATAGGTCCTGAAGACAAGAACATTATGCGACGAGGTAAGTCTAAGGAATGATCGATTGATGGCAACTGCTATTCATCGACCGAGATCCATCGAAAAGCAGAATTGTCCGCTTGCTTGGCGCGATTGTAGAATAGAGCGTTGACGAGTACATGATGGGATCAAGAAAGAGGACAAAAAGTGCTTCCTGTACCTCCTCGTCCACATTTTGGTCCTTCGTCGGACTTAATCGGGGAAAAAGGAAGTAGAAAGTGCTAGAGTAAGGTGTAGAAGATCAATACGCATACGTATGTGGATACATGTAATTGTGATTTTTGGGGGGCCATGTATAACAAAACAGGATGACCATACTATGATGAAAAAAAGCAAAGCGAAACACTCCAACCCAGCATGCCACATGTGCGCGTCTCTTTCCTTATTGCGTATTTTTTTGACATCGATCACATAATGCCATCTCCAACTTATTCAAATCCCTGGTAACCCAACAGCATGTTGTGCCATCCATCCTACATTTCCGTCACGCCCCACACTTCCTGCAACGGAATATCTTTTCGTTCTTTTAACCACCGCTATCCATACTGAAAAAATAAAATCGCCAAAAAAAAAAACACACACACACACACACAACTCCTAATGAGATGCAGTCTTCCGTCTCTGTCTCTCATTTAAATGTGTTTTTCTTCCCACTTCGTCCTCTGACTTCCTCCCTCTCAAATACAGAGAAGCACATCTCCTGGGCTGGTTGGCCAGTAAGTACAATTGCCAGATTTAATCTGGCTGTGGTTATTGTTGCCGTAGCTGCTGCTTCTGTTTGTTCTTATGGTCCAGTTTTGCAGTTGTTCGTCCTGTTCATCTTCATGCAGCGTCTTTTAGGTGACATGTTGTCGAATCTACATGCACGCATCCGCCTAGGACAGGGCCAGCTCTTTCGACTTGGCCGCCGCCTCCCTCTTGGCGGTCTCGGCGGACACCTGGGCATAGATGTCTAGCACGGTCTGTACGTCGGAGGGCGTACCGAGGATGATGGGGCAGCGATCATGCACGCCGGTGGGGTGCAGATTGAGTACGCGCTGTATTTTCCCCTGAAAGAGGCCCGTAGTGGCGATTCCGCCCGCGTCCTCCACGATCTTGGCCATGGGGAAGCCCTCGTACAGCACGCGCAGCTTGCCGATCTTGCTCTTGCGGTCGGCCGGGTAAAGAAAGATACCTCCGTAGAGCAGAGTGCGGTGTACGTCTGAGACCATGGAGCCGACGTACCGCGCTGCATAAGGTGGGTCCTGCTGCTTGAAGCCGTCCACGGCGGCGCGCATGGCCTCGTCCCACAGCGCGTAGTTGCCCTCGTTGCAGGAGTAGATACGCTTGGCCACGGCTGGAAATTGAACAGGACCCTGCGTGTGGATGAATTCGCCCAGCGTGGGGTCCAGCGTGAAACGGTGCACGCCGAGCCCGAACGTCAGCACCATGTCTGTCGCCGACCCGTACATGCAGTATCCCGCCGCTACGATCGCCGTGCCCGCCCGCAGGATGTCGTCCACGCTGATAGGAAAAGCACAGGGGGGCAATATAAGAAAGAGGGCAGCGTTGCACCGACGAGAAATATTAAGATGGGCATGCAAAAGGGGAAGAGTGACGAGAATGGTACGCGTGATAATGAGAAGGACGTGACAATGGGAAGAAGGAGAAGGTGGCTTACGTGGCTGTCTGATCGGAGGGGGAGACGCGCTCGTAGACGGCGAAAATAGTGCCCGTGGAGACATTGCAATCGATATTGGACGACCCGTCTAGGGGATCGAATGCCACACAATACTTGCCTGCAGCCGTTCACAAGGGTGGGGGGAAGGACAGTCAACGAAATGGCCTATCAGCCGTGCTTTCTCAATGCTAGGTGACGTGTACTGCCTCCGCTATGTACGTACCAGCCTTTGTGGCCTCCACGATGATAGGTTCATCTCTCTCCTCCGACACGAGTACCGCGCAACAGTGTGATTCCTGGCAAAAGAACGAATAAGGGAAGAAGTAGATGAACGTACGCTTCGAGAGAAGTAAAGGCAAATTCTACAGACGCACGCTTTCCTTGTCCTTCTGGCCTGACCGGCATACCTTGAGACAGTTGACAAAGATCTCATCTGAGAGCACGTCTAGCTTCTTGACCTGGTCTCCGGAGATGTTCTCCGATCCGTGCAACCCGTACAAGCCCGCAATGCCGGCCTTGCGCACGGCACGGGCAATAGCCTTGCAGCCCATCTGGATGGAGGTCATGAGCAAAGTCAACTGGATGTCCTTGGTGGCGGAGATGATGAAACGCTGCAAAGTCTTCGTGTCTGTATCCCCGCCCACATTGTCAATATCATTGGTCGCCATGGTGACTATCGCGTCCTCCTGTGTGAGTGGAATGGGTGGGAGCATTAGATGATTGGTAAAGGGAGGCTACACAAAGCATCATCCGCCCCAGACTTGGTCTTTCCTCGACGCCTCGACGCGATATTTCTACGTGCAAGCCCAGATGGTGCCGCTGCTGCATCGCATGGCAAGGGGGATGGTTGCACTCAATGTTGCAGCAAGAAATACAAGCAGGTTTTTGGATCGATTGCTCTTGCTCTTGGCGTGTATCTGTGGGCAGGTGGGCAGGAGGTAACGCTCTCCCCTTCTCATATTATTGCTTTAACAGTGATATTCCTTTAACATCTGGAGCCTGCCCATGTCGTCATAGTTATGTGAGTGAGATTCGTTCAGGCAAAGAGAAGTATTAAAGGAGGGGGTAGTTTGTTGGAGGCAAGAGCAACATTGTGGATGGCGCATTTCTTGACCAAAAAAGCAGATATTTGGCCCCACAGATGCGGCCATTGCCAGCATGTCGACCTGGGTTAATAGAAGTGCGTGGTATGAAGTCCTAGCATGTGTAGTAGAGTGTAGAACGCCGGAACATGATTTGCAAAATAGCATTTGCTTGACCTGGTAAGATCGGCCCTTCGCAATTTTATCACCCGGGTGTTCAACCTGGCCGTCACTGACGGCCTTCTTGTGATATGCTCCGGCTCATTCTTGCGCGTCTCCACTTTAAAAAACACTCCACATACTGTCTGCTACAGGGGCTCATGCATAAGGACGATGACAGGGCGGGTATTCATCTCATGAGGGAGAGCTAGGGCGTGAGCTTGCTTGAAGTGCTCTTTCTCTTCATTGTCTTCCGCCACTTGTTGTATTGCTATTTCATGTCTGTCCGAACTGCCTTTGTCCTCCTCCTCCTCCTCCTCCTCCTCCTGCTGCTGCTCCTCCTCCCTATCCTCCTCGTAGTCAGCACTGCCAGGACTCCTCAGCAGCGGCTTCTATATGCCAGGGAAGAGGAGGGCTTCCTCATAGCCGCCAAGCCGGCCAAGGCGCGGTATAAAATTGGGTGAGCAGAGTAGGGAGGGGTGAAAGTGCCAGAGGGATACTCATTCAATATCGCGTGTCACTTTTCCTCCTTCCTTTTTAGAGCTGGTCGGCATGTGCTTTTGTTTCCGCCCGTCTTAAGCGGCCACGTCTTTGAGTGCGTGAGTAAACCCTACCCTGCATTGCTCCAGAATTTCACTTCGCTTTCCCCGAATCCTCCCTTCTTTTCCGTCAGGTACCAGGTCCACTCTTGCAATAGCCTGTCGGAATGGCCAAATTTGGTGAGAAAGGGCGCCCGATCTTTCAAAATCGACCCGAGGTGGCTAGACTTCGATGGCGGCGTGCGGTGTAACGATTCCACTGGTTGCCTGATCCTCTCGCATGACCCCCCTTTGCCCCGCCTGGACTACGCCATGCCGGGCTATTATAGCCATTTGGACGACGTCTTAGGCGTGCTGACCCACGTGGAGCCTGTGAAAAGTGTGGCACGGCATGAGGGTTTGCGTATCGCGCTGTGCTTCAAAGGCGCGCCCCGCGACGTTTGCGGCGGCAGCGACAACTTTTCGGTGGCGCGATCGCACACAGGGCATTCGGCAAGATGGTTACGGAAGGTAGACGCATTTGTTGAGGCCGCGAAGAACATGCTGGTGGCCCAAGAGCTGGAAGACATGATCGAGTTTGTGCTTGATGGAGGGGGCGTTCCTGTCGACTGCTTGGCCCAGCGCTGGCGGCCATGGCGCAGTGTATATATGAATGGAACGGCGCCGGCAAAAGCCTTTGTTTCGGATCTCGTGCGGGACGGCTTGGATCGTTTTCAAGTGTTGAACGAGCCGGCAGACCTGGAGTTGTGGAAAGGCTTAGCTGATCCAAAAGTGAATTATGGCAAGTTCTCAGATGGTGCCTACCCTTATCAACTCTGGGAGCCTGGCTCTCAAGCCGGCATTCAAGCGTTGATGGAAGTGTTTCGGGGAGGTCAGCCTCATGCACCTGGCCTGGACTTCGCCAGCAACTCGGACGCGGCCATGTTTCAGGTATATGCAGGACTGGGACTTAACCAACCGCTGCGACAGGATGGCGAAATTAAGGAAGAAGTGGAAAAGCCAGAGGAAGAGGATATGGGTGGCTTGGTCACGATTATCAGGCCAGGTCTGGCTTTGATTTTGCTTGATCGCCGCGGAGCCGAGTACCGGATTTACGCGTTTGACCCCATGCAGCCCTTATCGTCATCCTCGGGGCAGGACTTAAGGGAGCTTGAGATCTCTTCGGCGACTCGGTTGGTCTTGCCCGGCATGGAGGGAAGGAAGGAACGAGGTAAAGGACGGCGCATCCAGTCTTTAACGGTATTGGAAGACAAACTGTTGGTGAGCACATCCATGGGAAATTATTTTCTTTATGATATTGAGAGTGATAACGGGGTGTCTGATGGCAACATCTGTCCATTACTGACGCTTTGCCTGACGGGATCGTTCAAAAGCATTAAATCTCCTTTCATTCCAATGGCGGCCGTCTCGATGCCGAAAGGGAGAGTGAGGCGGCGGACGCCTGAGACTCCAAAGATCGAGACAGTACGATTTTCCTTTTCGTCGACAATTCTTCTATTGGACCAGAAGCTGAGCAAGAGCAACGCGACACTGACTTTGCTGGAGCTGTACATCGACAATTTCTGGCAGCAAAAGTATTGCATTCTTGCTTATCAGGTTCGGAGGAGACAGACCGATCACGACTTCCAGGACGATGTGGTGACGAGTGACGGGTGCTTGTGGTGGAGAGCGGATAATGTTTTAGGGAAAAAAGAGGAAGCAACACCGGGGTGGGAAGTGCAATCTGCGGTTGCCGTCCTTGATGTAGGAGAGGGTGTAGTGCTTATCTTTGCCTCGGCGGCGGGCAAGTTGTACATGACAGAACATTCCTTAGTCAAATTCTCGGCTGGATCAGCAGAAGAGGAGAATTGCGTGGTAGAAATGGGAGTGGGCAATTCTGTTGCTGCCAGCGCTGCCACAATGGCGAGGATCAGAGGGAACAGAGGGAAAGAGACCTCCACGGTTGTTATGTTGGTGAGCAGTGACGGGTTCTGCTACAATTCACACCTGCACAACACCGGCCCTTTTAATGTCTGCGAACTCATTCCCCATGCTACCCCAGGCGTCCTCGATTTTACTTATGCCAGCGTCGCCAAATGGGTCCACTTTCTGCGGGGCACCTGTGCCAGGAACGCAAGCATCACTTCTTCTTCCACTTCATGGTCCAGACGCCGCCTTGTAAATGTATGCGATGCAGACTTGCTTCATGGGTCCTATGATCTAGGTTACCATCCCTCCATTGTGCTTTTCCCCACAAGCATCAGCGGTAGCGATGGTGGTGTGGGTATGCTGGAAGTGCACCGCGGCTTTACCGAAGATTGTCCCGAAGAATCCCTTACTCGCTTGGGAAAAAATGAGGATGATGAGAACGAAAAGGATGTGGTAAGTGGGTCGCACATCCGAAGCCTCAAAGCGTGCGAGTGTGGTGCCGCTCTTGTCCGGCCAAAGGGCAGTTTGGTAGCTGACAGTTTTCCACTTCAACTCCGGTTTGTGTGAACTTTTGACATTTCGAGTGGAAGTGACGGTTAAAAAGGACAGGACAAAGCAAAAAATAATCAATGACGAGCTAGACCGGCAAGTCAAATAAAGCAAGCAGCAAACAGGAATTGCGTCTTCCTGCAATATACGATCGTTGCCCGTCTTCCCCTCCTCTCCTTTTTTTGACTTTTACATCCTCATCAGAACAAATCGGAAAGTTCGCTCATAAACTGGTCGTAAGAATCTTGCGCGGCCTTGGGTTTCACTGCTTCACCCACCACTGAGAATCCAGCCGCACTACTTCCTTCCGCGGGCCTGACCACAGCAGCAGCTGTGGGAGCCAAACTCACATTGCGTGGACGCATGATACTGGCGGCTGCAGCCGAAGAAGGGGGAGGTACAGGGCGCTTAACGCGCAAGGAGGCAGGCATGAAAGCGACCAAGTCCTTGGCCACCTGCGTGGGCCTGGACGGTCCCACCACGGGTCCCAATGCCGGCCCCGCTGCTGCAGCTCGTGAAAAGTTGGCCGTCGACAAGGTTGGCGTCGAGGATGGGCCTTTGAATTGAGGAAGAGCTGTGCCTGATGGTGGCATGTTAGGGCCCATTATGGCGGGTGGCAGAGGGCCTTGTCCTTGGGGGCCGGCTCCGCCTCTCTGGTGTTCCACGTAGGACATCTTTCGGTACTCCCCGTAGTTGGAAGCGGAGGGATCAAGCGGGTCTGCCACAGTTTGCACGCGGGCTGACGGGCGGGCAGACGAAGAAGGGAACGAGCCTGAGGGCTGGATACCTGGAGGAGCGCCAGGGGGTGGCCCTTGGGGGTAGGGGGGCGGCAAGGGTGATTGCGTAGGCGTGGGCAAAAGGGGCGAACCATGTCGTCCCACATAGCTCGGAGGAGGACCGGGAGGGGGGGGTGGGAGTTCAGGACCTCTGGCGGCAGCCAAATGCCGTGGCAAACCGGGGGGGGGTCCTCGGGGAGGGCGAGGGGGAGGGAGCCGTCCAACGAGGTGGGGCGGTAGCATGGATGGGGGTGGAAGAGGCTGGCCGTATATGGGCACTGTCGCCTGCAGGCTATTGCTGCCGGCTTTGTACTGGTGTTGCAAATGGGGAGAAGTACCGGGAGGTGGGCCGGGAGGTGGCAGGGGGATGCCTCGTGGGGGAGGTCCCGGAGGCGCCGCTGCTGCAGGATGTTGGCCGTCACTGGACGCTACTGCTGCGGATTGCTTTGGGGCGGAAGCTTGGGTTGATGCATGCTCGGCCTCGTCGAGCATGGCCTCCAACTCTTCGTCATCCACGGTGCCGCCCCGAGCAAACATGCCCTTCTTCTTGGCGTGCAGCTTGACGATGGCCGGGTACAGGTGCCGCATCTGGTCGAGCTTGCCCAGAAGCTTGTGGTCCAGCAAGCCCGCCGTCAGCATTTTCTCCATTTTCTCCATCTCCACCTTCAGTAGGTCGGGGTCTTTCACATAAGCACCCAATTCCCGCACGCGCTTTCGGTCCTTTTTATTTTTCTTGATCTCCTTCTTGCGTTGCTCCTTGCGATAGGCGTCCGCCGGATTCATCTCCCGCTTCCCGCTCTTGGTGCTGCGCCCCATGGTTGACTGTGTAGTGAGTTTGAGGAGTCAGACAGTGGGAGTGGTCAGCGGTGTTGAGACCAGACATGATAAATGACGATGACAATTATTATGGTGATGGTGCCACACAGCTGATGCGTCCCTCCCCTCGAAAGGCAGCATGTTATCTGAAGCAAGGAAGGAAGGCTAGGGATATCTAAGCCTCATGTGACCCGCCAGAGTGTTTGGGACAATGGTCGCTGGCGGGGACTCCCGGATGCCTCCAGCGGGTTCAGAGTTCCTCTCTAGAGGCTGAACGGGGAGGTTGGCGGCATCACGCTCCCCCTATGGCGGAGTCAGATCTCCATCACTTCTACATTACCCTGAGGGTAATTGTTGGACCTGTGAGTGGGTGTAAAGGCTTTCCTGATGTCTTTTTGAAGCATGTCTCGACAAAATTTATCAAAGCTCTGGGAGTCCTGAGTGAACCCTCTGTCTCCGTGTTGTGTGAACCCCCTAACCACAACTCGTGCCACCACACACCCACACACTCATCCTACGACGTAAATATGCCGCTGGTTTTTACCTGTTCTCGTCTTCCCCTCCTTCGACAGGCAAAGGTACTGGCGTCCTACACCGCCCTCCTACATCCTATACATCCTATAATCCTACCCTTTTCCCTCTACCACCTCAACATCATCCATGGGGAACGATGGGGGCGTATTGGCCATGCAGCGCAAGTACATGCGCGGCCTTGGCAACAAGATGGGAGAGAAACCGAGCGAGGAAATGAACAAGCGTTTCCGGGCCCTCATTCGCAGCCGGGTCTGTGCGGTGTCGAGTGAGGCGCTGCGGGATCCCATCGTGGCGTGCGAGCTGGGACACCTGTACAATAAGGAGGCGGTGCTACTGGCACTTTTGGAACGAACACTTAATCCCGCATTTGCCCACATCCGGGGGATGAAGGACCTGATTCCATGCCGCCTTACTATCAACCCCAACTGGACAGACGAGACGGCAGCGGTGGCCGCGGCCAACGAAGCAAGTGCCTCCAGGGAAGCCAAGGGGGAGAGCAATAATGCCGGCGCTGGAGCCTTTGTGGACGAAGAATTGACGTCCAAGTATATCTGCCCCGTGGCGCGCGTGGAGATGAACGCCAAGCAGCCCTTTGTGGTGATCCGGTCCACTGGGTGGGTGCTGAGTGAGCGGGCCTTAAAAGAGATCGGGGAAGCGAGCTTGCAGGACGAGTACGGCCCGTTTGATGTTGCTGACGACTTGATACAACTGGTGCCTGACGAGGAGGAAGAAAATAGATTGCGTCGGCGCATGAACGACCGAAGGAGTAAGGCGAAGAAGGAGAGGAAGCGGAAGCAACGGGAAGAGCAAAATGACGAGGGTGGGAAGGGAGAGGGGGAGCAAAAACTGGACGAGGCTGGGCAGCTGAAAAAGAAAAAGAAGGCACACAAGGTGGCCAAGCTGCTGCTCACCAACGGAGGCGGAAAGGAAGAAGCTGGGTCCTCGTCTCACGTGTCGAGTGCCCCTATGGGACTTTCGACCTCGTCCTTGGCCACTGAGGCGCAACGAGCAGCAGAGAAAGAGATGGCCTCGTCGTCGGCATTTGCCTCGCTCTTCGACAACGGGAACAGCAATATGGACAAGAACAGTATGTTTAGCGTTCGACGCTGAGGTTGTGGATGATATGTAAAGAAAAAAAAAAGGGTAAAACTTGCAAATTGAAAGAAACACTCGTGGATATACTTGTATCGATGCCGATTACCGTCTACTTTCGATTTGAACTTCTAGTGCTATTATTGTTGTTGTTGTCGTTGTTGTTGTTGTTGTTATGTGTGCTAGGCACACTCCGCTTTGTCGTCATGTCTTCGCTGTCCTTCTCACTGCCTTGGTATCTACCTGCTTTCCACTCCCACCACGTCCGCCCCCTCTCCTTCCTCAACGCCTCAACTTCCCCCCACAACTGTTGCTCGCCCTTAAAAGCCCCACGAATTTAGCTGGCCCTTACTGGTCGCGACTTACCGCCCTTGACCCGCAGCTGCGTCTCCACGTAGTCCTGTGCCTGGGTGCTGGCGTGAAACCCAACCAGCTTGGTCTGTTCGGGCTCATTCAACATCCACTCCACCACCCGCAGCAAGTCCAGCGTCTTGACGTCTCCGGGCGCCGCCCCATGTTTACCGGCCGTGCTGCGGTCCCAGGCGTAGTACAGGTCCTCCATTGAGAAGAAGATGGGCTTGACCATCTCCCGGCCCTTGGCAATACGCAGATCCGGGCAGTAAAACACAGGCAAGCCCGCATTGCGCACCCCCTGCCGGTTGAACCCAAAACGCCACTTGTCCGGCCGCTGGTCTAGGATCGCTTTCCAGCCGGCCTTACGGAAGCCGTTGGCGTTCTTCAGCTGCTGCACGCTCGGGCAGAACTGGAAGACGAGCATATGGTTCCCGTTCCGTCGGGGCTCGCTCTGCACCAGCTCCAGCCCCTTGTCCAGGCCCATCACCAGTATCCGCGCGTCGGCTGTCTGCGGATTTTGTATCATGCTCTGTAGCATTTCCTCTGCGTCTGCGGGATCCAGGAAGACGACGCCCACGTCGAAGCCCGTCTCAAGCGGCACCAGGTACGGCGAGCCCTGTTGGTTGCAGACCAAGAAGCACGGCACCGAGGCCAGCTTCTCCTTCAGCGAGCGCCGCGAGAAGGGCTTCAGGCTGAATGCTTCGGCCGATGGGGGATGTACCATGCTTTGCAGGACCGTGCCCATGTCTTGCCGCCCGTCTTTCACAGCTCTCATCAGGTCCACGCTCGGCGGGGCTCCGAAGCCTGCCACCACGGCTGCCCCCGTCCCAAACACTAGCTTGCCCAAGCTCTCCGTGCCCACACTTAACTTGGTACGCATGGCCTTCCATACTGATAGCATGTGTCCTTCTTGTGGCTCCTGCTCTGCGTGTATACTCTCTCCCTCGAAGCTCATGATCGTCGCTCGGCTCCTCATTACTTGGGGACTGCACCTCACCACACGAGGTTGGAAGGCCAAGACGACGTTCAAGAGCATCGCCACTACCGGCACTAGTAGCATGAGGCTGGTATGAGACCGTCGGCGTCCCGCCATCCTGTTTTTCATAGAGGAGTGGGTGAGGTAGGGTGTGTTGAAGGGAGGTGAGACTTGAGGCATGAGGGGCTGGCTAGACAGGGACTGCCAAATCAGCGGTACCATGAGCTCTGAACCCGATGATTCTCGATATGATATGCGCAGGGTCAAGGCACATCAAATCAGACATGCACATGCCAAGAGCCAACGGCTTCCTACGCAAAAAGACACAAAGGTGAAGGTGCAAAGGAAAGGCCAGAGGAGACATGATCGCCGTGAAGGATTTTATGGCCAGGCACGGCTGCTATTTTTATACCACGCATTTCCATGGCAAAGGACTCAAGAGTCTCGCACGCTTGGTATCCAGAACACTCAATTTATCCAGTACTGCGTATATTACACAGGTGGACTCGGGACTGGGAGCTTGGAGGGCAGGGCATCTCGACGCACTGGAGTGCGCATCATCAGCAGGAGTTGAAGGACTGTTCGTCATTGCGTGGCCCACAGACCTAGGCATACCCATGGCACGACGCCCTGCTGCATGGGCACTTGCTTGTTGCGTGCTTGCAATAGATTGCGCGGCATTGTCGTCACATGCTGCCTTCGTATCCCCTCTGCCCTCCTTCGCATGCGGGCGAGGACGAGGCAGGGCACACACGGCAGTGGTGGCGGAGAAGCCTTTGTCCACGCCGTCCATCTACTCAGCCGCTGCAGGCCAAGAAGAATACGACACCCAATCACCAACAACTGAAGCAGCAGTCGTAGTAGTAGAAGTCAGGGGGGGGAAAACTCGGGAGGAAGAGCGCAAGAGCAAGCACTTTGATTTCCTCAAGGTATGTATGTAGTGCACATGAGAAGGGAGGGAGGGCAAGGGCACATACTCCTCTAGAAACAACCACTTTCCATGTTCTGGGCGACTTTCGCAGTTGGTAAGAGTTGCCATCATGTAATGCTTTGGAAGGAGAGAGACCTGTCGGGCTACCATAGACACAAGATCTCACCAACTTCTCTTCCCTCGCCTCCCTGTACTATATTCTCCCCACACTTTGCAGGAAGTCGCTCAGAACAAGAAGCAAGCTCGGGCCAACAAGGCCAAGTTTCGTGACCAACGAGATGAGTACTTGGAGGAAATGCGTAAGGCCTTCAAACTCATGCAGATAAAAGAGCGGGAGGAGAGCGGCTTTAAGTGGGTCAAGCGGCCTAGGCGCGACCGACAGATGCCACTCTCGGAGCTCAAGCTGGGCGCCAAGCACGAGGCGGTCGTCATCACTGTAAAGGAGCACGGAGCATACGTGGATTTCGGGGCCAAGAAGGACGGTTTCGTACGTTTGCGTGACTTGAGCGACCGAGACTTTGTGCTGGACGCGCGGGACTATTTGAGGCCGGGTGACACAGTCAATTTTTACGTCAAGTACGTGAGCCCCGCCGAGGGTATTGTGACGGGCAGTTTGGTCCCAGCCGAGATTGAGACGGAGAAGGAACTGGCAGCCCGAACGCCTTTGGCCGAGGTGCGGGAGGCGGATGAGCTTTGGGGTGAGGTGACCAAGGTGTCGAATTACGGGGCCTTCGTGGATGTGGGCGTTGAGGTGCAAGGCTTCCTTCACATTATCTACTACCCCAAGCGGGCCCAGGGGGCTTTGACGCAGGATGTGTTTCGCCCCGGTATGCGCCTAAGGGTGTGGGCTATGGAAGTGGACACGGAGAAGCGTCGCTTGAAGCTGACGGCGGAACGGCCTCGTTCCCTCCCTCGGGTGGATTACTCTTGGTACATGGGTGGCTTTGAGGTGGCGGGATCAGAGGATGCACCTGGACGAGGATTCGTGGAGGAGATGGACTTTCAGCCGTCGTATGAGGATGGACAGGGGCTGCAGGCACGGGGCAGGGGAAAGCATGCGATGGAGAGGATGCAAGAGTGGAACTTTGATGATGAGAGTGGGCGCAATGGGGGAATGAGAAGGGGGGAGGGGGAGAAGGAGGTGGTGCATAATTTGGATGCAGACCGGCAAGGAATGGATAAAGAAGAGGCAGCATTGGCGCTGGGAGAGAAGGCGGGCCAAAATGGCAGCTCTGCAAGTAAGTGAGCGGGGAGACCTCAGATTTATTCACATGTGAGTAGCGCAAGGCAGAGGGAAAAGAAGAAGAAAAAGAAGGGGCCATTTGATTTCAAAAAAGGTCAGCAGTATCTCCGTCTGCGAGAAGACAGAGCAAGGTGAAAGTTGTGCTCGTCACTTCTTTCCGAGACAGTCGTTACTACACAAAACGCGCTCTACAGACGGGCTGGCAGATCTATGTGTTTGCTTTGCCAGCCGACGGACCAACTATAGTATCTTTCTTCGTCCTCTACTCATTTTTGTCAAAGATTTTTTACACTCGTCGCATTTTCTTTCTTTGGTGGTCCTACTAATGCGCGTCGTTCGCTCCCTGATGAGTGCTTTCGATAAAATCAGGAAAACGATTGGGCCAAAACAGCATGCCCTGGGCGCTCTCGTCCCTACAGAGCTGCCCCCTCGCCTCCGCCGCTCGCAGAAACTCCTGCGCCAAGGTGAGGGACACCTGCAAGTGGGTGGCCACGTCCAATGCCGTCAATGAACCGTCCGCCTCCGCCTCAGCTAGAGCCCGCAATTGTCCACTCACTTGTTGCTCGCTAAACTCCTGGGCTTGCACGACACTCACGCCACTGGGAAAGCGGTGCAAGCGCATGCCAAGCTGGAGTGACTCCAATTCCTCGCATGCATCCAGGAGATCCTCGGGCGATATAAGAGCCGTGCCACGGGCCCGGTTGAAGAGGCAGTATGTGTCATGCAATGTCATCATCCCGCCCCGTGCCGCAAGCATGCCCCCGGTCGCCCTACTGCTCTTCCCGCCGCCCGTGAGAAACTGTGCCAGCTGTCGGGCTAGTTCTTTGTGGTAGAGTGAGCCCGCCGAAACACGCGTCACAGGATTGAAAATGCCCATGTCGATAAGCAAGCCCTGCAGCTCAGCGTCCTCCTGCCCCCCACCATTACCGCTGCCTGCTCCCTCGCCCTCGGCCTTCGAGGCCAGAACCGTGGCGTAGCGCTCGATTACGCTCACCACTTCACGAGCCCTGCCCATTAGTGCCTGCAGATCTCCAAAAGCCTCGGTTGCTAGTTTGTCTTGCGCGGCCCTGGTGTTTTCTTGCCGTCGTATGATTCCTCCCACCCCGGCCTTGCGCGCAGTAAAAACAGGCACGGCGGAAGCGGTGGCGGCGGCGGCAGCGGGGGATCTTCCGGAACCTGAAGTGGGTGATGACGCCGGCACTTTTTCCCAGTCCCGCATTTGCAATAGGGTCTTGACTTGCGCCAAAAACTCGTCGCGCCCGCCGTGGACGAAATCGATCTTGGTGGCAGGTTTGTCCCTGTGCTGATCAGGACCTTGTAGATAGAGATGGACCCGCGAAGAGGGCTTGAAGATGTTGTGCGACTTTCGAGCGTCTACGACCTTGGACAAATGGCCGTGGTATGCACGGGACTGGGTTTGGCAGTGCCAGATGATGCGGTGGGAGGTCAGGATCACCAACCCGCCCGTGTGCACCACTTGGTTGCTCCGGCCGTCAATTAGGGCCACCTTGTCTCGCAGTAAGCATTCCACTTCGTACTCGGAGAGCGGCGGCCGCGTGGTTCCTGGGAGCAAAGGCAGCTCCTGCCAGAAGCGCTGGAAGGGGTCGAGCATGGCCTCGTTGTGGGGCTGTGATGGAAGTGTCTCGACTGCAGGGAAGGGACAAACAGCAAGCAGGCCGTCACGAATGGTCAGCGAAGGGAAGTCAACCAAATGGGCTGCCTTAGTAATGTGGGCAAGAGTTTAGACCAGGCTGTGAAACCAGGCGACGCTGCAGGTAAAAGCAAGTATCGCCGGAGACCTCGACGCGGCAAGGTCATGGCAGCGTTCTCATCATCCCTTGGGCCAAGCCATTTCCCCGCTCCCTCCGATCCCCTTCCTCTATCACCTCGCCACCCAGGAGGTACGACGTTGGCAAGTTTGGTCGTAAACATCTTGTGACCAAGACTGTCAGCTCTCTGTACATTCAGTACAACGTTTTTGGCCTTATTTTCTTGGTTATCAGGTCTGTCCCCCGTTCATACGACACAGATCAATCATGATGCTAGCCAGATCTTCCCTGACGGCCTCCAAGGCCCTTCTCCGCCCGTCCACGATGCTGATGCGCTCTGCCAGCGGCAGTTCCAAAGTGGCGTACCGCCTCGTCTTGGTTAGGTGCGTATGGTTTGTATGAAGGCACCTTTGTGTGGGGTGTTGGTTGCTTTGTTATGTTGGCGAGCGATGTCGTGGGAGTCCCAATGCGCTCCTTTGATCTCTCATTCCCAACCCACACTGTGTATGACACAGGCATGGAGAGAGTGAGTGGAACAAGGAGAACCGCTTCACGGGCTGGTACGATGTGCAACTGTCGGAGAAAGGCATTGCTGAGGCGAAGGAGGGCGGGCGGCTGCTGAAGGATGCGGGCTTTACGTTTGACAAAGCCTACACATCTTTGCTGCGTCGGGCCATCAAGACCTGCTGGCTGGTGCTGGAGGAAATGGACCTGATGTGGATCCCTACGCAGAAGGCATGGGAATTGAACGAGCGGCATTATGGGGCATTGCAAGGCTTGGACAAGAATGAGACGGTGGCAAAGCACGGCAAGGACCAGGTGCACATCTGGCGCCGCTCCTATGACATCCCCCCTCCTCCTCTGGAGAAAAACAGCCCCCATTATCCCGGTAACGATGTTCGATACGGCACGCTGCTGCAAAACGAGACGCCCGTAACGGAGAGTTTGAAGACGACCTTGGACAGGGTGGTGCCTTTCTGGGAGAAAGTGATAAAGCCAGACGTGGCGGCCGGCAAGAGCCTTATCATCGCAGCGCACGGCAACTCTTTGCGGGCCCTGGTCAAGGAGCTGGATAACATTCCCGACGCGGATATCACGGAGTTAAATATACCCACGGGCACGCCGTTGGTGTACGAGTTGGACGCCCGCTTCAAGCCTATCAAGCACAAGGACAGCATCGGGCCTCTGTCAGGTCATTATTTGGGGGACCAGGCTGCCATCAAGGCTCGTATTTTGGGAGTAAAGAATCAGACCAAGTAAGGAGTGAAGGATGGTCAGGTGTCGTCTTTATATTGTACGTGTCCTGTGATGTGGGGGAGTGTGGTCTGTGTGCTGTTTGTTGCTGCTATCGAGTTGAAAGGACTGCTGCGGAAACGCCGCCTTAGCGTAGGACAGAGAGGCTCTCAAAAGCATGGTTGCTGATAAGTGTTGGTCATAGTCTATAGAGATGGAAATGAGGGAGCCGGACAAGAGTCACGAGGTGGTGAGAAAAGTGAAGTGTTGAAACAAGCAAGTGCGAGCGAGTGCTTTCTCTCACTTTATTGCTTTTTGTTTGTGTGCGACTGCACGCACGCACCGTAGCTAATGCATTCTGATTAAACTTCTGGTCTTGTCATACTTTCCTCGTTCCACCCACTTCAGGGCATGTTTGCATGGCTCCAACCCATCTTTCCTTATTTCGGATACATCTTTTCTCTGCGCCCTAGTTGATGGCGCAAGGCACAAGCGAAGACACTCAATCCAATCAAAATTATCATCGCTTATGTATGGCATCAAGAAAGCGAATAATAGCTAAAACACTCACATCTATCTACCCCTTCTTCCCCACTCGCATCCTCCATCCCGCCCTCTAGATACATACAGTAACACACCCTCCCGACATCATACAAATTTAAGAGCCCTTAGTAGCCAACGCCAAACCAACCCGCTTATTCTTATAATCATAGGCCGAGTAATACTTTCGCAAAAATACATCCCCCAGTATCCACTGAGCGCTCATGTGCTCGTCGCCCTGCAGCCCCAATAGGCACAAAGGCCCATCCTCTATCACGTAATCGTCCGCATTTAAAGCATAGGGCTGCCCATCGACCACAAACTCTATTGTCGGCATCGTTTTCCTCTTTCCACAATCCACCGTATAAATTCGATTCGTGGCCGTTGCCCCGAGTCCCTCGGCTATGGCATCCACGTCCCGCTTCGGCCCAATAATAAGGGATGCGCCCGAGTCCATCACTGCCAGGTGTGCCTTGCTCTGAGAATCCTGTGCTCCCAGATGCACCCTATCCAACCCAACAGCCCAGTACCCCGGCGGTTCCTCTAAGGGCACCCAATGCAATTGTCCTAAGTAATGACTTGGGTCGGTGCCGCCAACCGTCAGCTCGCCCAGCCCCGCTCCCTCCCCTCCCAAATAAAAAGCAAACACCGGCTCGGGCAGCGCCTTGCCCTGCTGCTGGATCAAATTATGAAAAGGTGTTACAGTATTGGCCACTGAAATCTCGTCAAATCCCAATCCCAAAACGCCGTCGTATCCCCCTCCCAAGTAGCTAGTCCCCAGGCCCAAGGGGTTGGTGATCTGGGCAAACGTCTGATTCCTTACGGCATAACCACCTAAGGTGACCGTGTCCTCAGCCAGGTAGCCGGAGACAGGGCCTCCCATGTATGTGATCTCAAAGCGACCCCCATCCCTCTTGAAGGTCGATGAGGAGTCTGAATTATACTTATTGCGGTGGCCACATACTTTGCACAGGGCCGAGGGCACCCACAGGTCGCTACTGCCCGTATCGAAGATGACGGTGAACTCACGGGGGGGGGTCCCAATACCAATCACACCTGTGTAGGCTACATCCTGGTAGACATCTCTCAAGATGATCTCCCCCTTTTCTGCCAGGCCACGTTGCCGGTGATGGACACCGCGGGGAGGCAGAGCCACCTTGGCCAGGGGGATGCGCATTAGGGTTGGCTCAAGGGTGGAAGGAGAATCTCTCTCGGCCATCGCAATGGCAGTGGCCCCTATAGATGATGTGATTGTCGCCAGGAGCAGCAAAAGCTGCTTGTTACGACCCTCCTGCATCGGTTGTGCCTGTGTGGCAAGTGATGCAACAGAGGGGAGGTTGATGAGTGTGAATTACCATGAGTAACCGAATCTCCAATGCGGACAGAAATTTTCGTATGAGAAAAAGAAATGAACAAAGTCGTACAACAATGACCCACAGCCATGACAACTGGGCGACAAAATGCGAGACAATGCGAAGAAGGAAGTCCATCACGTTCCGGCTCGCACGCAGGTATGATACAATATTTCGATGATCTCCAAAAACGGCCGGGATTGGACGAAGAGCCGTTTCGTTCCATGATCTCTATCCATTTCCTTCATTGGCTTGACTCGACAGTGCACCCGCCGGGAGGGCTTTACATGGCGCACGGCGAAGAAGGCTTGCACTATACCTTAAATATAACATTACAACCCCTTTGGCAGGGCGCCCAGGTCTAATGTATTTGAACCATCTTGGGGCTTGTGCGGCTTTGACACATGTATGCCCGCCCTCGTGGTGTGCCTTGTTTGCTTGGCTTTTTTGCAAGCATGCGTGCTCTATCACTCACAATGCAACAATACGATGTTCCACTTCTCAAATTAGGTTTCAAGGTTCTTTTTGTCCTTGTCGGTGCTCCCTCTCCTCCTCTTCCGCCGCTTTGCTTTATCGCCGCCGTGCCAAACCTTCGCCTCTTGCGAGAGCTAAGACCGAACGCAGCAGCTAATACGCCGCATCCAGGCTGCCATGCACCAACCAATAAGTAGTTATAAGGCTTATGAAAGATGTAAGTCCTCATATGACGATCACTTAAAGTGAACTCCTCTTGAAGGCCCATTAAGATCGCGCTCAGCTTTTTTGAGCTTGGGGGTCCCGCTTCTAGTTGCCCTTCCATCACGAGCACACAAAATGCGCAGGCTACATGATGTCAAACAATTATGTCTGTATTAGAGACCAGCTTACACACCCTAACAATCACAGTCACCTATCCCACTGAAATCATCTAACGACCATTCTTGTCCCCCTCAAACGTAGCGGTTCCCGGCAACCGCACTATGAAGAAACGATTGGGCCTCGTAATGTACCTTGCTTTAGCCTTACTTTTTGCGGCATTGCCTTGGTTGCTCTGGCATAAGTTGCCTGTACATGACCATCCTGCCGATGCAATCGAAGGGCGCAAAAACATGCTCTTGTTTGCTCTGCCCGACAACGCCGTTGACGATCTGGCGGCTCCGACAAATCTCCGCGGCACCGTGACAGCAACGGCAGCATCAGTAGCAGATCATGAGTCCATGGGACCTGCACATCAGGCAGCCGGCGAGAAACTACAGAATCTGGCTCCCGCCAATCAAGTCCCGTTGCCCTCTACCAAGGAGAAACGTACCGCAATGGAAGAGAGGAAAATTGCGGTAGAAGAAGACGAGGAGGAAGAAGCTTTGGAGAGAGAATTAGATCAAGAAGAGGATGCATTGCTCGAAATGGAAGAAAAGCAGCAGAAAGAAGAAGAAGAAGAAGAAGAAGAAGAAGAAGAAGAAGAAGAAGAAGAAGAAGAAGAAGAAGAAGAAGAAGAGCCGCTTGAATACCTGGAGCAAGACGATCCAGACTTGGCAGCGGCTATGGAGAGTGAGTTTGAGGAAGAGAGGCAAGCTGCTTTTGGGGACATTGATGATGACATGGTCGACGACCCCGAGGAGGACAAAGGTGCGGCTTATGCTAAACCTGCTGTTGCTTTTGGGGCCAGTGGTGGTAAAGCAGCAAGTGTCAAGGTTTCGAAGAAGATGAAGGCAGCAAAAGTATTAGTTTCACCTGCCCGCACGACGAGGAAGAAGGGTCTCGACGATACATTTGTGCGCTTTGCACCACAAGACCCGCGTACGGACAAGGCACTGGCTACTATACGACGAGAACGTGTCAAGATGGGGATGAAGCGGGCTTGGGACGCCTACCGCGCAAACGCCTGGGGAAAAGACACGATCTTGCCACTGTCCAAGGCCGCTGCCGACAGGTGGGGCGGAATGGCGATGACGATGCTCGACTCTCTGTCGACGCTGTGGGTGATGGGGCTGAAGGACGACTTTATGGAGGCCCGGGACTGGATTGCAGAGAACTTGAGCTTCAAGGATGTCGGTCACATTTCTGTTTTTGAAACCAACATTCGTGCGCTGGCCGGCCTCCTGTCCGCTTACGACCTTTCTAGAGACAAGGTATTTCTCGACAGGGCCGTGGAGCTGGGCGATCTCCTGCTGCCGGCTTTTGACTCCAAAACCGGCTTCCCTATCAATGGCCTAACTCTCTATTCGGGCCAGCACAGCGGTTCCCGCTCAGCTTGCCTCGCTGAGTTTGGAACTATGCAAATTGAGTTCCGTTACCTGAGCCACGCGACCGGCAATCCTATTTACGCGGAAAAGGCCATGTATGTGTTTGAGAAGATGCACGATGAAAGCGCCAAAGTGGCCAAGCACGGAGTATTCAAATTGGATTATAATGCTGATTCGGGTGTGTGGGGCGGAGACCACTATTCAGTCGCAGCACGAGGCGATTCCTTTTATGAGTACTTGCTCAAGACTTGGTTACAGGGCAATAAGAAGGAAACCTGGCTCCGCGAAATGTTCGACGAGTCCGTCGACGGGATCGAGGAGCTGCTACTCGTTCGTGGGCCAGGCGGTCGTTTGTATATCGCCAACAACGACAACGGGCACCAATCGGACAATATGGAGCATTTGGCTTGCTTCTATCCCGGCACGCTGGCCTTGGCTGCCGCCACACTCGAGACCAAGGGCGATGTCACGTTGGAGAAGCGCGCAGCGCATTACATGGACCTGGCACGGGAGTTGGGGGAGACCTGCTATCAGTTCACTAGCTCTCACGCAACGGGTTTGGCTCCCGATTCCGTGACCTTTGATCAAAAGGGCATGCCTCAGGCGTCTGACCCCCGCTACATTCTGCGACCGGAGATTGCTGAGTCCATGTACTACCTGCACTTGCTTGATGGGAATCCTAAGTGGCGGGAATACGGGGCGAACATATTCGAGGCCATCGATACGTACTGTCGGACCGACGAGGCTTACGCGCAGGTCCGTCTTATGGCCACTCCTCCTGGCTACAAGAAGCACAAGACTGCGCTGCGTAATGGTGATACTTCCTCGACAATGGAGGCGGCAGTTAAGGGCGAGGAGGAGACGACTAAAACAGGCCCAGACGTTAAGCTGGTGAGTCATGAGGATGATATGGAATCTTTCTTCTTGGCTGAAACTCTCAAATACCTCTATCTCATCCAAGAGACGGAGCCTGGGGAGGTGGATCTTTCGCGTCAGGTATTTAATACTGAGGCACATCCTCTCCGTATTTTTAGTGATCGAAGCTTTTCAGATGTGTAAGAGCACGGTGGCCTTGTCTTTGGCCCCAGAAAGAGAAATAAAATCAGATGGAGTAGGAGTGATTACCATTTTTGCCAGACACCAAGCACTCGCTGGAAAAGCAGGGTGAAGCGAAAATACGAGCGAGGGGAGGGCGCTTTAAGTGCATTACAATATTTTTGTTGGTTCATCTTAGTCCTGCTTACTGCGACTGCGGTTCGAAATCGAGCGTCAAATATAAACAAGTTTAAATTAGAAAAGTGGTGGTTAAGGTGAAACGATACAGGGTGCGATGACAAATGATAGACTTCTTCTTCTTTTTTGTTTACTAAATCTGGTCGCTTATCGTCCGAGTGGCACTTTAGCGCGGACCACGTCTTTTTTCTCCTTTTGAAATTACAACTCTTTCCTTTTCTGTTGCCCTTGGTCACCCTCTTCTACTTCAGCCTCCCTCAATCCCTCCCCCCAATCTGATACGATTTCTCTTGCTCTTCATTAACAACATCCTTCCTTCCATCTCTCCTCATCTCCTCCCTCCTTACTTCCAAAGCTTGCGCATGGACATATTGGAGTCACTGTCCTTCTTCATCACCTTTGCTACCGCCATCTCGAAGTCTTCCTGCGTAACATGTATCCTCCGCTCACGCAAGGCGAACATACCCGCCTCCGTACAGACCGCCTTGCACTCCGCCCCGGAGGCATTCGGCATCTTCTCTGCGATTCCCTTTAAGTTTATCCCACGCATCAAATTCATCTTCCGACTATGGATGCTTAAAATATCTAACCTTGACGCCATGGTCGGGTGCGGAAACTCGATCTTTCGATCAATACGGCCAGGGCGGAGCAAGGCCGCGTCCAAGATGTCAATGCGATTCGTGGCCATCACTACCTTTATGTTCTGAGCTGGCTCGAATCCATCCAACTGATTCAGCAACTCCAACATCGTCCGCTGCACCTCCGAGTCCCCACCCTCGCTCCCGTCCACGCGCGACGACCCGATCGAGTCGATCTCATCCATGAAAATAATGGATGGAGCAGCCTCACGGGCCATCACAAACAACTCACGCACCATCCGAGACCCCTCCCCAATATATTTCTGCACCAGCTCCGCCCCAGACACACGAATGAAGGTGCAGTCCGTGTGGTGGGCCACCGCGCGGGCCAGAAGTGTTTTGCCGGTACCCGGGGGCCTGTTTTGTGTAGGGTCCAGGGATGGAGGAGAGATTCATACTCCCGCTCTTGTAGATATTTCTACAAAACGACACGGAAAACCAACCTATTCTTCCCTCCTCTTCCTTCCGCGAATGAAGATCAACTTACCCGTACAATAACACGCCCTTGGGCTGCGCCACCCCCAAAGCCTCGAAAAGCTCCGGATGCTTGATAGGTAGCTCAATCACCTCCTTGATCTCCCGCACCTGCTTATCTAGACCCCCAATCATGTCATACGTTGAGTCAGGCACGGCTTCCACCTTCATCAGCGACACCAACGGGTCCACCTTGGTCGGCAAAATCTTGTGCAGGGTGTACGAGTCATTACGCAGCGCCACCCGGGTATTGGGCGTGCACATGTTAATATCTACGTCCTTGTCCAGATCTACCACATACTTGCCCTCGGGATTGACCTTGACAAGGACCTTGGTCTTGCCCATGGCCTTGACTACCTCCCCCACATACGAACCAGGCTCCTGCAAGTGATGCAGCTCCTCCCGCAGAAGCCGTACCTTGGCGTTCCACTCGTTTCTCTGGGCCTTGAGCCGCTGCAGATTCTGTGTTCGCTCGCGCACAATCAGCTCGAGCTCGTCAATCTTACTCAGGTAGTACGATCGAATGCCCTTGTCCTCGCCCGTCGACGTGGGACCTGTGGGCCGGCTGCTCACGACGGCGGTGGCCATGGTGTCTTTGACTGATGAAACAGGGGGCTGGCAGGCGAGGGGGTGTAACTAGGCTGTAGGTTGATGGAAGGAAGAGTGGGTGCCGGTGCGAGGAGGGTGAGTCGTGGTGAGTTGATAACAGGGCATGAAGAAGCGTCGAGGCTTCCTCGGCTTCCGGGGGCGAAGCAATTAAATTAAACAGAGCGAGTACAACCAGATGCAGCACCACCCGGACCGCGACGTGCATGGCAACTGGCAGCGCATAACAACGCGAGGGGAAGCCTTGTCACAGTGGATTGTGGGGAAAAGTTTGTTTTCTTTAGGCAGTCCTCTTTCCCCCTGGGTTTCATCATCATTTTGCCAGACCGTGAGAGTCTCATCGGGATGCGATGGTGATCGTCATCCTCTTTATCGCCTCTCCCCACTCATTCACGCCCTCCCTCACATGCTCACACCACAACGGACGCAAGCAGCGACAAGCCAGAGAGGGAAGACGAGGATCATCAGCGTCTCTACTTTGCTCTCCGCGCAAGGGTATGCGCCGCGGCAAACGGCCTCCCTACTCCCTTCTCCTTCAGCTTGGCCTCCTTCCGACCATCATTCTACTACAACTTGACGTAGCACTTGCGACGACCACCATGATGCCCGCAATAGCACCGTGTAGCCGGCATCTGGTTGCTGTCGCTGCTTTTTACTCGCCCTTGGTCCTCCCAGCCACAAAGTTGCGAATAAGAAGAACTGTGTCGAGCGCCAGGACCGTGATCTCCTCCTCCTCCTCCTCCTCCTCCTCCTCCTTCTCCCCTTTCTCTCCCTTCTCACTGAGCAGCCGACTTTCCAGGCCTTCAATTCCCGCGCCACTCTCGTCGTCTCTTTCCTCCGCCTCTAGCATCAATTCAAGAAAGCGAACGAGGAATCAAGTCAGCTGGACTGACGCGGTCGCCCCACACGTGGACGACACCATATTTGCCCTCTCCTCGGGTCAAGGTCGCGCGGGCGTGGCAGTAATTCGCATTTCCGGTCCCCGCGCCGAGCAATGCTTGGCAGCCCTCACTTATTCTCCTGCCGTCAAGAATCCCGCATCTTTCCCCATGCCTCGTGTGGCTGGTTTGCGGAAGCTTTATTGTCCTAGCACTCACGAGGTGTTGGACCAAGCCCTCGTCCTGTGGTTTCCGGGCCCTCGTTCCTTCACGGGAGAAGACACTGTCGAACTTCACTGTCACGGCAGCCGGGCTGTAATCCAAGGTGTGACCCAAGCTTTGCTCGCTCTGGATGTAGGGAAGGGAGCAGAGGTACGGCCGGCCGAGAGAGGAGAGTTTACGGAACGGGCTTTCGGGAATGGAAGGATGGACCTGACAGAGGTAGAGGGACTAGCGGATTTGATTTCTGCCGATACGGCGGCGCAACGTAAGCAGGCCTTGAGGCAGATGGGGGGTGGTTTGAGAGTGACGTACGAGGGGTGGAGGGAGGAACTGAAGGTGTGTTTGGCGCACACGGAGGCGGTGATTGATTTTGGGGATGACGAGTTGGATGTGGACGAGGCTGCCTATGACGCCATTCGTCCTCGGGCAGCGACGCTCCGAGAGGAAATGCGGCGGCACCTGGCAGACGGCAACCGAGGGGAGGTCATCAGGTCGGGGATTCGGGTGGCAATAGTGGGCCCGCCGAATGCGGGGAAGAGCACGCTTTTAAATCTGTTGGCGAAACGGCCGGCTGCCATTGTGTCTCCTATAGCGGGCACTACCCGAGATGTGGTTGAGGTGCAGTTAGAGCTCGCAGGCCTGCCGGTACTGGTGAGCGATACGGCAGGAATTAGAGAAGCGGCTGCGGATGAGGTTGAGCAGGAGGGGATTCGTCGGGCACGAGAAGCAGCGGAGCAAGCCCAGCTGACGTTGGTGGTACTGGATGCCTCAGGCTCGCTGGAGAGCGAAGGTCTGGCGTCATTGGCAGGGGTAGGCCCGTTTGCGGCCGGAGCCCCCCCGAAGGCGTTGAGTGAGGTGCTGGCAGCGGTGGAGGAGAAGGATGGCCTGCTGCTGGTGGTGAATAAGATGGACGCGGTCGCGGAGGGAAGTGACTTGGCCGTGCGCTCCCTCGCTGGAGCAGGCGGGGTGGGGAATGGAGCGAGGTCAAGAGGAAGGGCGTCGGCATTCTTTTTGTCGTGCTCGACGGGGGAGGGGGTGGAAGAGATGTTGGGCGGGTTGCAGGCCAGGCTGGAGGCTCTGCTTGACCGGGGGGGGGGAGAGGAGGAACAAAATGAGGTCCCTGTCATCACACGGGCGAGACACCGCGTGCATGTTGAGAAGTGTGTGGAGGCCTTGACTTCTTTCTTGGACGACCGGAATCTAGGGCTTGATGTGGCGGCGGAGGAGTTGCGAATCGCGTCCACGGAGCTGGGGCGGATTACGGGGGCGGTGGACGTGGAAGAGGTCTTGGATGTCATTTTCAGGGACTTTTGCATTGGGAAGTAAGGAGACAGAAATAGGCGGTAGAAATAAACATGAAAGAAACTAGATGAACACTGAGATTTTCGCGCCGTTTCACAGATTGGGCTGCTTTCAATGCCTTGACTGGCTGCTACTCACACGTCTGGTGTCAAGGTCCCTGCCGGCACCTTGCCGCCACTACCCTCCTGTTCCCCCTCCTTACCCCACTCACCCTCTTCCCGCTGTACCTCGTCATATCGCCTACGCACCTCCTTGATATCTTGCCAAGTCAACCACTTGGGGCCGTCCACCCTCCTACTCGGATTCCTCAGTAAGTAAGAAGGGTGAAACATCGGCATGCACAGCCTCAGACCCTCCCCATCCATCCCTCCCTCCCCTCCAAACTGCCGCTCAAACCACTCGCCCCGAATTTTGGTAATGCCTCGCTTTTCATCCGTCAGCACGGCTTTGCAGGCACACGCTCCCGCCAACAAGATGATGTGCGGATCGACTAGACGGATATTCTCCATTAGCAGAGGTCGGTACCACGCCACTTCTGGTGCGAGAGGTGTTCGGTTCTTCGGTGGACGACGTAGGACAACATTGGTTATATATACAGAGTCCTCATCCAAGCCAACAGCTGCCAGAATATCGTCGAGCAGCTTCCCCGCACGGCCCACAAAGGGTTTACCTTCGATGTCCTCCGTTTCACCAGGTGCTTCTCCCACAACCATGATTTTGGCTTTTATGTTGCCGCGATAGATTACCACGTTGGTGCCCGTAGACTGTAAGGGGTCTCCCGTCAGGCCTTGCATAGCTTGGACGAAGTCGTTATGACTTGCGTAGCGTGTGTTGGGCGTGGGGGTGACCCCTGATTGGGGAACTGAAGCTGGAGAAGTGGATGAGGATATGACTGCTTCGGTCGCGCTTGTGGAGGCTTCTGGCGCATTTGTAGAGGATAACGAGGAGATAGACGACTCCTCAAAAGATTTAGCGTGGGATAAGAAGGAAGTAGCCAGCCTTTTCTTCATGAACGAGCGGCAGGAGGTTTGGAGCCTGAGGGGGGAGACAGACACCAAAAAGCAAGACGGCGACGACAACGACGACGGAGCGGCAAGTCGCAACATGCGCGCCAGCAGTAGCATTGACATGGATATGCGACTTGCACTGCTCGGAAAGCGCTGCATGTTGTGAAATATCAGCAGAAGTATGAGAGGGAGAGGGACGGAGGGAGGGGCGGTGATCGGCACGTACCATCTCAGTGCTCACGCAGCCAAGCCTCTGTAGATCAGTGGCCCCACGCAGCCTACGATGTAGCCCCTGGCTTCCTCGAAGATCGCTCCGTTCTGCGCTAGGTGTGTACACACGAAGGATCTGAGTCTGGTCTCGAGAGTGCATTGCGTGAACGCAAAAATGATGATGAGAAGAACACTTTAACTCTTGTAACCCTTCTCACACCCATACTCGACCACTCTCACCAAAACACCTCATGCGATAATGGTCGTTTCACAGATGCCCATGGGGCAAAGCCGCTTGGACGCTTTGGGTGGCACCCTGGCCCTAGCGTTGCTCCTTACCCTTGTCGTCCTGCTGCCAACTGCGCAGGCATTCGTGCCGGGGCATCCGCAGCCCTCCTTCCGCTCCTCTCCCACAATTCGTGCAAGAGCTTCTGCTCGCGAAGTAACAACGCTGGGCGGAGAGGATATGAGCTGGCAAGAAGGTCTGAACCTGCTCGAAACGCTCGAGACTCCCACGGTCGAGATCTACAACAAGGTACTGAAGGCATGCGCGAGGGAGGGACAGTGGGAACCGGGTTGCTGGCTCTTAGAAGAGATGGTCGAGCTGGGCTTAGAGCCAGATCGGCAGAGTTTTGTGTTAGCTATTGAGGCGTGTGGGGAGCAAGGCCGGTACGAGGAGGCCAACCACGTGTTGAGCTACATGAAAGACGCGGAGCACAAGCTAGACAACGAGGTATACGGGTTCGTTGCCCGCGCCTGTGAGGCGGCCAAGAATTGGCGGCAGCTCCAATGGACGCTTGACGAAATGACATACAGGGAATTGGTTCCTGATCTGGTGACCTACAATCGCGCGATAGGCGGCTGCGGCGAGGAAGGGGAGTGGGAGATGGCCTTGACACTGGTGCTGGAGGCTGACCGGCGGGGGGTGACTTGCGACTATGCTAGTTACGATCTCGCCATGCAGGCGCTGCACAAGGCCAAACAAGCGACTCGGGCCCACGAATTGTTGAAAACCATGAAGGAGGCAGGCGTGGCGCCAGGCAAGGACATGCTGGCATTGGTAATGAAGCTTTGTCAGGAGGCGGGGGAGATGGTACGGGTCGAAGAAATCGGGCGGGAACTGGATCGGGGGGGATTGGGGGGCGGCAGGAGGGTTGAGTGAAGAGCTTGATGGGTTAAAATGACGAAAGCAAATGTGTTAATATATAAATTACTACAGCGGGAAGAAGGAACAAAATGTGAGAGCGAGCGAGCATGGAGTTTGGAATAGTCGTTCAGCCTTTGTGGTCCCCTGCGCTCCAAAATGTTGGAATGAGACTCTGTGTTTGCTTATGAGCGCACCATTTTTATTTTTCAAAAAATATGCGGAGAGAGCGCTTCATTGGGGTGATCGGAGGCCGGCAATGACGATTCATGTTGGCCTCGTGATGTCACGACTTGGTGTCTGCGGCGGCGAGCCGCCGCAGAAGACTTTCGCCCACTGTTGCCCGCACTACCCAAACTCACGGCTTAAATTTTGTGTTCACCCCTCTTCCCTTACTACCACTAGCTTCGAGTGCAGCGGGGACGTCTGTCGCCGATGGAGCTCAGGCGGACAGGGCGTCTTGTGATCAAAACCTCTTCCCTCAGCTCCTCCACCGAATCGCTCGCCTCACGCCAAAATGTTCTTCACGCCTCTCCACACCCAACACACAGCGCACCACCGATGGTCAGCACCGCTTCACGCCGGGGCGAGACCCTGAAGGAGTCATCTAAGGAGAAGGATGTTCGCATCTCCAACATTGTGGCTGCCAAAGGTACGTCGCGCATGAAAACATGTCTTAGTCTCCAAGCGCCAGCTTCCCCTTTCTTTGCTTGACTAAAAAGTGCCCAGGCATTTATGCATGTGCTTGTGTCAAACGCGCCTGCCAGCGTTTTGTATGCATGCATGCATGCACTTATGGTTTCTGCTTCATTACCGTTGGCTTTCTCTGGCTGGGCGTCTCTTCATATTTCCATGGCGCCGTCATCATTACCTCTGCCCTGCGCTGCGCCGGCAACCCTGCAAGCCTAACATCCTTTGCCATTTGCTGCTATTGCTAGCTCCGTTTCTCATCCCTGTAGAGCACTCATCATTTTTACTTCCCCTCTCCCCAACAACCTACCGCATCTCATCAACAGGTGTGGCAGACGCTATCCGCACGAGCCTGGGCCCACGGGGTATGGACAAGATGATCCAACGCGGAGACGGCGAAGTCATCATCACCAATGACGGAGCTACCATCTTAGGGCAGATGTCTGTCTTTCATCCCTGTGCCAAGATGCTTGTGGAGCTGTCCAAATCGCAGGACATCGAGGCGGGGGACGGGACGACGAGCGTGGTGGTCTTGGCAGGCTCGATGCTGAACGCGTGCTCCGACCTTTTGGCCAAGGGCATTCACCCCACCATGATAGCCGACTCCTTTAAAGCTGCTGCGGAGAAGGCGGAAGAAGTGTTGCAAGGCATGTCCAAGCCTGTAGATTTACGGGCTCGCGAAACACTTATTAATGCCGTGGTGACTTGCTTGAGCAGCAAGGTCGTGTCGCAGAACTCGGACATTCTGGCCCCGGTGGCCGTGGACGCGGTGCTGAATATCATTAACCCCGAATCTGCAGTCAACGTTGATTTGAACGACATTCGTATCGTAAAGCAGTTGGGCGGCACTGTGGACGACACGGAGCTGGTCCCGGGCATTGTGTTTGAGAAGGGCGCGAACAAGGGGGCGGCCGGCGGCCCGACTCGCATCGAGAAGGCAAAGATTGGGTTGATCCAGTTCCATTTATCGGCCCCCAAGACGGATATGGAGAATAATGTCGTGGTGTCGGACTACGCGGCCATGGACCGGATCCTGCGAGAAGAGAGGAAATACATTCTCAACCTGGTGAAGAAGATCAAGAAGTCAGGGTGCAATGTTTTGTTGGTTCAAAAATCGATCCTACGCGACGCATATAATGACCTCTCCCTCCACTTTCTGGCCAAGATGGACATCATGGTCATCACCGAGGTGGAGCGGACGGATGTGGAGTTCATTCAGCGGACCCTGGGCTGTATGCCCGTGGCGCACGTTGATTCTTTCACTCCCGATAAGCTGGGATCGGCGGAGCTCGTGACGGAGGTGACGGTCCCGGGGGGCTCTCATAAGGTAGTGAAGGTGACGGGCGTCCAAAACCCGGGCACGACTATGTCGATTTTAATTCGGGGGTCGAACAAATTGGTGTTGGAGGAGGCGGATCGCTCGCTGCATGACGCTTTGTGTGTGGTGAGGAGCTTGGTCAAGAAGCGGTTTTTGATCGCGGGCGGGGGGGCAGCGGAGACGGAGGTGAATCTGAGACTGACGGAGTGGTCGAAATTGCAGGTTGGGATGAAGGCGTACTGTGTGGCGGCGTTTGCGCAGTCATTGGAGGTGGTTCCGTATACCCTGGCCGAGAACGGGGGCCTGAACCCCATTGCTATCGTGACGGAGTTGCGGCGTCGGCATGCGGCGGGAGAGAATGGCACGGGAATTAATGTCAGGCAGTCTAGTATATCTGATATGTATGCGGAGAAGGTCGTGCAGCCGTTGCTGGTGAGTCTGAGTGCGATCTCGCTGGCCTCGGAGACGGTGTGCATGCTCATGAAGATTGACGACCTGGTCCCCGTGGCCCGGGTGTAAGGGAGGAAGGAAGGGAGAGACCGACAGAGGGAGCAGGGACAAAAAGGAGGGCCATTTCATGGGATATATGCATGGTCGAGGCTTTATTGTCAGGCGGAGGAAGAACAGCCGGCACCAATGAGTTTGCCTATCTGCATTTTTCCAAAGAGGGACAAAAACACTCGATAAAGAATAGGTGCGACAATAGAGTCAAGATAGACGAGTCTTAAGTTCTTGGTCTCCTTTTTTTTCCTTGCCCGTGCACGTCTCGTAACGACACAAGTGAAGAAGGGCTCCTTCCGACCGTGACAACACAAAGCGCAGTAACAGCTTTTGACCTCACTATACACACATCGTCTCTTCTTCCTCCTTCCTTTTCCCTTGCTTCGAAAATAATTTATCAGCCATCTCTCTCTCCCTCCTTTTTCCTGCCTCCAAATTCTACTTTCCCACCTCCGTGATATGGACCGGCCTTCCTGTCTCCACCGACGCCTTCGCCGCCATGCCCGCCAGAACCGTGGCCTTCCCGTCCATCGCACCCGCCAAATGCTCGACTCCCTCCCCTTCTCCGCCTGTTACTTTATTCACAAACGCCTTGATAATCCCCACATAGGCCTCGCTGTACCGGTCCATAAAAAACGAGTACGGCAGACCAGCAGTCACGCCCTTGGCATCCGAACGCAGCACTGTGCTCGGGCTCCGATTCTCCCCCTGCAGCGACCCCAGCTCCCCAAAGACCTCCACACGCTGGTCATACCCGAAAGAACACAAACGAGAGTTTTCAATTGTTCCAAACACCCCATTTTGGAACCGTAAAAGTGTGATTTGAGTGTCCAGGTCCCCTGCCGCCTTAGCCTCGGGCCCCCACGAGGCTCCTTGCACGTAGACCTCCTCAATCTCGCTCCCCACCAAGAAACGAGCCATATCAAAATCGTGGCTGCTCATGTCCAAAAAGATGCCGCCGCTTGTCTTGAGGTACTCAGCAG
>Ga0160420_100023_pt1 | contig 105454 bp, 82 predicted proteins | sample CelAP2metagpilot_FD_108197 | JGI IMG/M metagenome (GOLD analysis project Ga0160420, IMG submission 108197) | Phycosphere-associated microbial communities from algal ponds in Kailua-Kona, Hawaii, USA - Cellana AP2-5-5 metagenome pilot | ecosystem: Engineered > Artificial ecosystem > Aquaculture >...
CCGTCCTGCCCTCCCCCCCCCCCCAACGCCGCCAGCCGCTTCAGGTATATCTCCATCAGCCACGTGCACAACATTACCCTCTGTGTCTTGTACGGCCCTCCTCTCTCCCCTTCTTCCCCCCCTCCTTCTCCCCCACTAAAATGGGCCAGCTTCTCGAGCAAGTACACCTTCAACGCTCCCTCCTCCTTGATATCCACAAACTTCAAGGCGATTTCCTCGAAGCTTTCCGTCGTCATTGTCACCGCCCCTGTCTCCCTCTCCCCAACGATACCCGGACTAAGTTTAGCGTATGCCTTTGCGGCCAGATCGTATTGCTGGAGACGGAAAAAGAAGTTGGCTTGGGCGGCATCCACCACTGCGCGTGCAGAGGCGGTCTTGCAGTATTTATAGGCGAGGTCGAAACGACGGGTAGGGTCGAGGGAGGGAGAGAGAGACAGGGAGGGGGGGAGAAGGAGAGCTTTGTCGAGGTAGAGCCGCCAAACGTGTCGGTCTTCCTGGTCGGCGGCAAGGATGACTTGGGAGAGGGAGGAGGTGAAAAGCAACCAAAACGAACCCTGTTCTGCATCGTTGAGGAGGCAGAGGGGCCGCCCGCCGCTGCTTTCCTCAAGAGGAAAATGCTGCACCTAGTTAAAGAGAATAAAATGGAAGAAGGGAGGAAGGGGTAAACTGAAAAAAAGGACATTTCTCCGAAAAGGAGGGAGGGAGGGAGGAAGGTAGGGCAGGAGGACAATAACGTACCTGCTTCCCATTCAATCTTGACACAACCTGCAGCCTCTTCGGGAACAGTAGTACAAAATGAAATTCGGTCACCACCATCGACATCACCCTCCCCTCCACCCCCTCTTCTCCCTCCCCGCGACCCTCCCCACTCCCTCTCCTCCCCCTCCCCCCTGCCCCCAACAACGGACTCCCTCCTTCACTACACCTCCTTTCGTCCCTCCTTCCTCCTACCAACACAGGCCTTCCATCCCCCCCTACATACTCACTCAACGCCGCCTCCACAATAAGGCCATCAAGGGAACTGGACAGAAGCGGAGACACCGCCAGCCGCCCATGAAAGATACCCCCTTCTGTCAACATCGCCAACGTCTCCGCCCTCCCTCCCCTGGCCCCTCCCCCCCCCCGAAACAACCCTAATTCCACAGAGGTAAACGAAGGAGAACCTCCAAAATCTTGAAAGGACAAGTTACCCTCCTCTCTATGTGTGGCGAACAAGGCCGTAAATGTAGGCCCTCCCATGAATTTGTACAATCGCACCGGGCCTGAGGTAGCGGCTAGGACTAGACGATGCCTCTGGAGCTGCTGCTGCGGCTGCTGCTGCTGCTGTGGGAGGGAGGGAGGGAGGGAGGGGCATTCCAATGTTTCGAATTCCAGGCTTCGGATAGGCAAGGGCTCCTCCAGCTCGTGGACTTTTACCAACGGCCATTCCTTCCCTCCCTCCCCCCTTCCTCCTCCTCCTCCGCCTCCACCGCTACTGCTACAACTACTGCCAACCCCCCCACCCCCTCCTCCTCCCCACTCGAGCACCGTTTCGAACAATTGTCCTTGGCGCGAACCCACCAAGATCGACCTAGTGCTCGCCTCGCTTCCATACGCGCGGTCGAACGCAATGCTTTCCACCACCACGCCGTGCCACGTTGTCAGTTTTTTCGGTTTTGACCCCCTGGCATGGAGGTAAAAATGCTCTGCGGTGGTCAGGCTTACGATGAGATGACTTCCAGTTGGGTCCAAAAACAGCTTGTATATACTACTACTGCTGCTGCTGCTGCTTGTGGTCGATAGAAAGACGATTTCCGGGTCCTGTGCTCCCGCGAGACCCCAACGAATGAGGGTGGCGTCGGATAAGGCGAGAATTAAGACACCGTTTTGCATGGCGGCATGGTCAATAGTAGGTGGGCTGCTGCTGCTGCCGCCGCCTCGCCTACTAATGTTATTATTACGAGCGCTGTTTGGAGTGGAGTTGGAGGAACGAAACGAGGCAGGAGGGAGAAATGCGGAGGAGGAAAGTCGCTCCGTGGTAGGACCACTGCCGACACCGGCAGCAGAAGCAGCAGCCGCAGCGAGCGCGGCAGAAATATCTATGCGACGCAAGGAGAAGATGTCCGTTGGGTATTCCACCGCTCGTCCGCCAAAATCCGCAGCTGCTTGTGACCCACGTCCGCGTCGTCGGGCTGCGGCGTGGATGCGGTTGGGGGAGTTTTCTGGGGAGAAAACGCCACCGCTAGCAAGACCCGTGTTGCTGCCTTGTCGGGCACTGCTGCTGCTACCGCTTCTCGTGGCGGCCGTTGTGGTCGTTTCCCATTGCTCAAAGACGTCCATGGCTGCAATACAAAGGTGATTGGGGAGTTGGAGGGGCGGTCAGATCATGAGGGCTGCGGAAAATCCCCGTGGTGGGCGTACAGAAAGAAGACGCTTTTCGCAGCGATATCACCGTGGAAGATCCACGTCTGGCTTTGCTGGAAGGAGTCGTTGGCCTCAAAGACTCGCATAATTTGTCATGGACAGTTTTGCAAAGAATTTTAGTGCTGAATTTGTTTAAATCTTTTCCCCCCTCTCCCCCCGTAGGGTAGGCAGGGGTGAGGAGGTTGATGCTGCGAAGAGGCAACTTTGAGGCGGCTTCGAGGCAAGAGAAATTAAAGTCTCAGGGATAGTTGGAAGGATTCGATACATTTTTTTTGACGAGATAGCATGTGAACAGGGAGCGGTATGGGACGAAATGTGCTCGGAGCCCCAAGTGAGGGATTTTGGTAGAATGGGTCTGGCAAGTGGCATAGGACAGACCGGAGTAAATGGATTTCCCCTGCAATTTACTATCGTCGAGGACAGACATACATTTTTCACAAGCCCCGATGGTTGAATTGCAGGAGGCCTGAACCACCTCAAACGACAACGACGATAACTACAGCAACAGCATCAAAAGACGAATCGTGTAAAGAAAATATGGAAAGGGAGAGGCATGAGGCAAAACGAAATGAAAGTCGCTGCAGCCAGCCTGTCGATAATTACCCATCGGTTTAGTTCATGATATTGATTGTCCGGCCCCCCTTCGTTCAGTCGCCATCAAAATACCTCATTTGCATACCTCTTTCACTGCCTCTCTAAAACAGCTCACAGAATAAATAAAATGTTGTGTGCGTCGTTCCTGCTCTGGGAAAAAGTTGGCACAATCAATCCCACCGTAGACTCACAGACGCCATAAAAGGCACACCATGCCTGCATGTTTTTCTCGCCACTATTTTCCCCTCTGTCTCTCTTCACCTCATTTCAATAGACACCGCGCCCCACTGAAGCAACTTGCTGTTTTTGCAGCACGTGAAGGTCATGATGTCAATTTGGTAGGGAAATAAGAGCCTTGCCGCCGACTGCTACTTCAAACATCAGCGAACAAGAAGCCATCCCTCCTACCCCACAACATGCGATAGGGGTATGATCAATCTGTTTCCCTTCTTCCATCATCCTATTTATATTAACCGTCACGTTCTCATGTAAAAAAAACTTTCATCAGTCAAACCCTCCTCCTCCTGTTCACCTGACCTTCGCCTCATCCTCAACCGTCGGCGGCGCCGTCAAACCCGTCGCCTCCTCTGCGGCATGACTTGACCCCTTCTTCACAACCAACTCCAAAGCCTCTACCTCCCCCTCCACCTCCTCCTCCACGGAATATATATTCTCCACCTCCTCTAAACTAGCATGCGGTTTGTCTTGGACCAACGCCCAGGTCCACAGGAACCCAATCACCGAGAGCACCGCGCAAGCAATGAACACCACGCGGATCCCTTTTTCTTGAGGCCCCGGGTCCGTCGTATTGCGGCAATTCCCCCCGGGGCAGAACATGTTCGCCACTTTCAAAAACACACTGGCCCCAATGGCCGCCCCCGCTTTCCCGAAGGCCGCACTGATGCCGTGGCACGTCGAACGCACGTCTGTCGGGAAGATTTCAGCCGGGATGACAAAGGTCGTGGTATTGGCGCCAAAGTCATCAAAAAAGAAGGTCAGAGCGTACATAAACACGAAGAGGGCGGGCAGCCCCTGGAACTGCCTGAATAGGACGGCCATCAAACAGAAAATAATCGCCTCTCCCGCGAAGCCGATTAATTGCAGTCTCTTCCTCCCGATCCTATCGAGGAATATCACAGCGAGGATATACCCGGGCATGGCCATGAGTTGAATGCACAGGTTCTGGACCGTCTTGGCCTCCAAGTTGTTTTCTGTGCCCATCGCGCGGGTCACGTCGGCGGAAAACAGTGAATTCCCGTAAAACAACACGTCGAGAATGAACCATGATCCCGCCGTTCCGGCCAGCTTAACCCGATTGGCCCACACGTGCCGGGCGATGTTCCTGGCTCGATCCAAGTTGCTTGCCTTCTTCTCCTTAACCTGGTGCTTGTACGCTTCGGTTTCTTCCGCCGTCCATCGGAAGTAGACGGCTAAGATCATGGGCACGGCCCCCATGATGATCGCGAACCGCCACTGCCAGTGCGTGTTCTGAAAGCGGGATAAAAAATAGGGAGGAAGTAATGATGGGGAGGGCCGGAAGGAGGAGAGGGGGAGGGAGTGTGAGAGAAAATTTTGACAGGAGGAAGAGACAGGAAAGGAACCGATATGAGAGGCCGTCTTACCGTAATTGTGAAGGCCGCGATCAACAGCATCAACGCACACAACACTCGGCCCACACCTTGCATGCTGAACACAGCAGCCAGATTGCGTCCACGATCCTGAGGGGCGGAAGACTCGGCAGTAATGGTGGAAGCCATCGGGTACTCCCCCCCCACCCCCATGCCCATCAGGAAACGGCAGAGCATCATTTGCTGCCAGATGTTCATGCCGAGGACTTGCGTGGGCTATACAAGAATGGAAGGAGGGAGGGGAGGAGGATTAGTGGGCTGGATGTGGACTAGAGAGGGAGGACATGGCAACCGGCATTCTCTACAAAAGACCAAGCAGGCAGTACCAGCAGGAATAAACACCCTCAATTGATGGACCTCCCAATTGTTGACTCTCGTACATTGATAGAGCAACCCTCCTCTTCCCCCTCTCTGTTTATCTTTACCTGCACGCAAGCCGTCAGAATAGTGCCTATGATGGTCATGAAGGCGGTTATGACGAACGTAGTCTTGCGACCAAACTAATAAAAGAATTATGTGTGTATATGTGAGGAAAGAGAGATGAAGTTAAAAGTGAGTGTGACTGGTTCTCATTGCATCTGAAGTGTGTCCGGCAAAAAAGTGGCACAGCTGAATCGTTCCCTCTGTATCGTACCTCATCGCCCAGCACACCGAAGAAGAGCTGGCCCGCGAGTGCGCCCACGATAGCCATCATGGATATTTGGGTCTGCACATCAGGGGTGAGGACGCCGTAGCTCTTATTTTGTGTCATCATCAACAGGGCTAATAGCGGGTTATAGGAGTAGGAGAAGAAGGAAGAAAGCAGTCAGTTGGTGATGCAGCAAAGAATAAAGCGGACAAGAGTGGCTGTATAACTAGGCCCAAAGAGTCATCACCACCAAGCGATCAGTGGCACGCGTCCACATCCGTCCATCCTCCCTATATCAGCTTGAATGCCTTCTTCATCATATGAGAAGGGACTTACCAATATTGATGACAAAAAGGTCGTAGGAGTCCGCCATGAAGCCCGTTCCCGCAATGACGATGCGAAGCAAGCGCTTCCCGCGGTGCGATTTTGCAGGCTCATAAAAATGGTGGTGCTCAGGGTGGTAGTGTGCCAGGCGCTCCTCCGCTTTGTGGACGTCCATAGGCTCATTTACCATAATGACTGGGGGGGTGTCACGAGATGCTGCCATTGTTGGAGGCTTTCGCCTGAGGCGGGGCTGTCGAGAGAGGTGATACGCTCACAGGTCCGACCTGGTTGGGATGAGGAGATAAGAGGAGTGGTGAGGACAAGGGATCAGACAACCGGCCATGTAAAGCAGAGGTGTAGCGAATTGAACTACGTCGTGACAAAAAAGACCCCATATCCTCCCCGCCAGCAACACCACGCGCGTAGACAGGGAGGCACTGCCGTTGGCGGATTGCCCAGCGCAGCATCCCAAGCGCATTACCGAGAGGATCCGATAAAAGTTGGAACCAAAAGGTCATGCAACACGTCATCAAGTCTCAAGAAAGGAAAGGCTATCGGATACTTAGCCCCAACCAGGGGCCGCTCGTTGACAAAGAAATTGACAAACTGAACAGGCGAATGAATCTCTTTCTGGCAACAAGGAAGAGCGCGTGGCGTACGTCAATTGAATCAGAGGGCATTTGCGCGGTCAAAAAGGGCGGAAGCGATCACAACATAATGCATTTACCATTGCATGCACCAGCAGGTATTGGGACTCGAAAGGGGCCAGAGGGTGTGCTTGACAACAAGGATCAATGGCCAACAAGCCTTGTAGTACAGGTGAATCTGCCGACCGACGAATGCGCCAACTCGCCCGCGGGCGAATCGTAGAATTTTTTAGGTCAAACCATCGCCTAGGGTCCACATATATCAGAAAGGAATGGCAAGCGCTTGCCTCGTAATGTCTTCTGATCCACATTACGCCTCGCTATGCAATAGCCTTTGTTTGCAGGCGCGCCCTATTCTTCCTCCCACTCACAGGACCATCGTGGTTCTATATTTTCTCTCTTTTTATTTTTAAATAGATAGGTTTATGGCCACCGCGACCATTCATACGCTGTGGAGACGAGCGGCGACAGCAGTCTCCCTGGCCTTGCCTTCGACAAGCAGCCAGAGGGCCCTGACCTCGTCCGCAGCACTCTTTCCGTCTTCTGCCTCGTGTCTGACGTCGGGAAGAAGACCAATAATCTCCACGTGGACTGCCTTGGCACCCACGACGGGCAGCAGCAGCAGCAGTAGCAGTAGTAATAGCCTCATTCCTTCATCATCATCACCATCATGGTTTCGGGGCGTGTTGGGTGGGGTCTTGGCCCGGTTCTCAAGTACATTGAAAAAGCGGCGGTCGAAGATGAATAAACATAAGCTTAAGAAGAGGAGGAAGCTGTTGCGTAACAAGAACGCGAAGAATTTGTAAGAGACTTGGAGGTGGCGGTGGGAGGAAGGTCAGAGAGATGCCTGAAACGGGAAGGGGCGGCTGCCTGCGCGAGGTACATGGTGAGGGACGACAAAATATGTGGCAGTGCTTTAAATGTCGGTTGTCTTGCATTTGTGTTCATGGTTAGAGCCGTTGAGGTAGAGCAAGACAGTCGGAGAGAGAGAGGGGCGTAGAAGGGATAGGGTTTATGGTAACAAATAACAGCAAATGTTCAGTATCCACGCAGATAGCTTAAGGGCAGGGAAAACGATGCATCAAAAAGCAATCCTTTGCTTTAATTTGTTTTCGGCTCAAGCCACATGGCAGCTATGAGCATGCTTTTTGGTGTAAGGCCGGGTTTGTTGATCTTTGATATTTTTGTGGAGGAGAGAAAGGGCACGGATCTTTCTAACTTCTGCTCTCTCCCTTGACTGTTCAATTCATTGTCGCCTACTTCATCTTATGTCCCTGTCTTTCACTCTAGAGGAAGTACCTTTGACCAATCATCTGGCACTGATAATGAAAGTACGCTCGATAAAGGCCGCATGAATGCGTGCCTGTACATTTTCGAATTCTCTGCAAGCAGGGTTGGCATAATAGATCCATGGGAAAGGTTATTGCTTGCTTCAGCGTGCCCTCATTTGCGAAAGAGCAAGTGCATAACACAACTATTCATTAATTGCACACCGAGCTTGAAAGCTGCCCTCATCATTCAATCCTGCGCCCTCTCCGCGAGGTGCCTTGAAAGTGTGCCATTACTCGAAATTTTTCAAGAACCAGAGACCAGAAACTTGTCTCTCATCTTGTGGCCATGAAAAGAGGTCTGGCAATGGAAAGAGGACATGTCCATAATGCTCGGATCGAGAAAACCGTCGCTCCTCTGTCGATTACTTAAAGCAGGAAGGCGCACTTGTTTGCCCGAAAAGCCTCTACTAGATTTCGAGATACTAGCAAGGGTATTCTTTTTCGTTATTGCATGGTATTTTTTAGTTGATTGATTGATTGATTGATTGGTTGAAAAATCAACCTCCCAAATCTCACCAGCAAGGAGCCCGGCCCCGAGCTCTCTTCGCTCTCCAGTCCGACGAGTCGTTGCACTCGAACACCTAACAACGGGTGCTTTGGACCCGACGTAGCATTTATTTGCACTTAGCACAGTCGTTCATCAATTTGACCACATGCAACTTTGACAGCACTCGCCTCACTCGTGCACGTTGTGCCTCAGCCAAACACTACGACATCACTGCTGCCTGTTGCCAAGGCCCATGACATCGTTCTACGCGGATGGGCCTGCTCGCCCCTCCTCACCCCTGCCTCCACCACCCACGATCTGGGAAGACATGCTAGTCACAAGCTCACTTCAAGGGCACCTGATCGAACTCTTGTACACCAACGAAGTGGCCGGCCTGGGTGCTCTGAGCAGGCGCTGCAAGGCGTCGTTCTTGGCGCCAAGCCTCCTTCGATCTTCGATTCAAGCCACGGGCCCTTCGGATGCCACCCGCTTCCAGTTTTGGAAAAAGGCCTTGCATGTACCCGAGGTGCAACACCAGCTTTTGTTCAGCCGTGACGCAGAATGTGACTTAGAAGAAGACAAAGGAGACAGGGAACTGCTCGACAAGGCGGGATTCGAGGTCTTCCAGAGCGTGCTCTTTTCCTCCGCCAGGGGGTGCGCAAATGGCGCAGGCGAGGACGCGTTGAAAGAGGTGGGGGGCAAGGGAAAAGATGCAGCGGACGAAGAGTCCCTTAATTCTTTCTCCGCCGGCTGGGCCAAGCCAGAACCACAGCCACAAGAGCAGCAGCAGCAGCAGCGGTACAGTGGCAAGCGCATGCTCGCTCAAGATGGGCAGGAAGGGGAGATCTTACGGGATGTTACGCGGACATTTCCAAAAGAGCCTCTCTTCCATGACTCCGCAGGGGTCGGGCAGAATCTTTTGGCTAACGTGCTTAAGGCCTGCTTATCTTTCCATGACGACACAGGGTAAGTACGTGAGAGGGGTCTCTGACTGTCTGCGGGGGGAGCGACACAGATGTGATGCGGCCCACTGATCTGTATAAATATCTATTTATAAAAATGTAACCACACAGCTACATGCAAGGGATGAATTTTATTTGTGCGTCTTTTCTCTTTGCCTTGCGTCGGCGCTTGCTTCCTCCCTCGCCCTTCAACCATTACCACCCGCACAGCCATCGAGCACCCGTGCTCCGGTGCTGTGTCACCAGTAGTGACATTTATCGCAGTATGTACCCCCTAACAGAATCACCAATAGCTGTTTCAGGAGGAGAAAAGGGAGGAGGAGGGGAAGGAACTGCAGTCTGTAAGAGCAGCTGTGGCGGCCTGCACTCGTCCTCCTTCCCTTCTTACCCCCCGCCGGACGGCAGCGGCAGCCTCAGAAGCGAAAACGACGGATACCTTTCCCACCACCATCATCACCACTACAACAACCACCAGCAACAGCAGCAGCCGCTTGACTCGCAAGGTCCTTATTCTCCTTCTAACACCACGGATGAGGAAGACGGCTACCATTCCGACCATTCCACACAAACCCAAGGCTCAGAGTGCTTCTCTCCCCCTCCTGCCTCCTTCTATCAACGACAGCGCTCGATACCTGTTGATGCTGCTGTCGTACCCTCTACCCAACAACAGGAGCAGCAACATGGAGCTGCCACCAACTCAAATCCCACCAACAGCAGCAGCAGCAGCAGCAGCAGTACCACCACGATCCCAAATCCCGAAAAAAGAGCGCTTGCCAAAAGGTACGGCTTCTTGTGGGAATGCTCCGAGGAGCACATGCACGTTGCCAGTGAGGTATTTTGGATGATGACTGCCGTCATGTCCTCCTCATCCGGTCTGTCTATGCGCCTGTTGTGGCACCCTGACGTGCCTCACATGAAACTTCGTGTCTACCAGTTCGATCGATTGTTGTCCGAGCATCTGCCAAGGCTACATGTGCATTTTAAGTATATTTGTTTGGCGCCTGATATTTTGGTGACGCAGTGGCATATGACCCTGCTGGCGTATTGCCTACCTTTGCGCGTGTTAACCCGTGTATGGGACGTCGTGTTTCAAGATGGGTGGAAAGCGCTTTTCCGAATCTCACTTGCGCTGCTTCAGGCGGTGGAGGAGGATTTGTTGGTGTTGAATCTAGAAGAGTCCGGGCGTTTTTTGAGGCAATGGACTTCGAAGCGACATCCGCTATGGAGAAATGCTAAGCTGCTGTTGAGGGCAGCAAGAAGATGGAAGGTGACTAGGACGACGCTGACGCAATTGCAGGAAGAGTTTGCCTTGACTCTGCTGAAAGAGCAGTTAAAAGCTGTTGCTGCAGGTGGTGGTGATGGAAATAGTGGGAAGATTACGGGTCTGACGGGAGAGTGGTTGAGTCGGTACGGGCCTCCGGGAGAAGAAGGGGGGGAAGGCTGCTGCTTGCTGAAGGGGCCGGAGCTGGAAGGGCTGCAAAGGGACATTGAATTGATTGAAGGGCCTGTAGCTAGGGATTTTGCGCATTATCGTGTGAAGATTGAGGAGGCGAGCGTGGGGTGTGAGCTGGCGGGGAGGAGGGTGGGGGAGTTGGAGGGGAGGATGACCGCGCTTAGGATGCAGGTAGAGGAGATGGAGGAGGTGTGTTCGGCTTTACATAACCAACTTGCAGGGATAACCTTGTTGCAGCAGCAGCTGCAGCAACAGCGGGAGCGACAAAGGGAAGAAAAGAAGAAGGAAGGGGGAAAGGAAGAAAAGGAGGCGGAGGAGGAGGAAGGCGCACCAACGATGATGACAGGAGGGGGGAAGAGCTTGAGGTTGTTTAATAATCTGTTGTCTGCTCATCGAAAGGGCTTTGCTGGAACAATGTCTCCGGTATCCCTTTCTTCTTCTACCAGCGACAGCAGACCTTCGCTCGCTTCCTCCCTCCTTTCCTCTATTCGCGACATCCGGCCCTTGCAGCGACGTGCGGGTGGGGGCACCGTGACGGTGGAGGAGGATAGAAGCAGCTGCAGCTGCAGCGGCAGCGGCGGCGGCAGTCTACATGGAGGGAACCCGACGATTTTCGTGATTTCTCCCAAGACCCGCACAAAAAGTCTCGACTCCTGGTGCTCCGTCGCATCATCCTCTTCCTCCACCTCCTCCTCCTCTTCGCGGCAAAGCTCCTTAGACTTGTCAGATATGGGAAAAGTGCTAGAATCCGTGGCTCCAGGGAGAACCGCGTCATTAAGTCCCGGTACAGACTTCGTCTTGAGTAAAAACATTAGCAGTAGTAGTAAAAGTAGCAGTGCCAGCGGTGATAGATGCAGAACGAGCAGCGCCTGTAGCAGTAAGAGCAACAGCAGCAAGAGCCGTACCAGCAGCGTGGGTACTGTGTTGGGGCGAAAGAAATCCAATACGTCTGTCACCACTCCACCTTCTAGCTTCTCCGTGATTGTGGACGCAGCAGGAAGAGGAGGAGGAGGAGCAGCAGCAGTAGCAGCAGCAGCAGCAGTGACGCAACCACCTGACGACCCCCACAACAAGGATTTGTTAGTGCAAGAGAGGAAGATCTCGCGGGCGGACGCCCAGCTTACAGTGCTTAAAAAACGTTACGCTGCGTTGGAGCGAGAGAAGACAGAGGCGGGGGTGGCGTTCGAGGAAGCTGAAATCTTTCGTGCCTCGCTCTCTGAGCAATTAATGCATTTACTGCAGCAGGCAGAGGGAGAGGTGAAAAAAAGGATGAAGGAGGTGGTGCAGAGTCAACCGAAGCATCCACACGCGGCGGAGCCTTTGGCCTTGTTGCCAAATCGGATAGTGTTGGCATCGGCGAGGAAGGCGACGCTACAGGCACAGGTCCGGCGGAGGGGGAGTAGCTCAAAGAGAGTTAAGGGAGATGAAGAGATAGTTTTGTTGTGATTATTCAAGTGGGAGAAGAAGGGAGGGGGACGGGAGATCTATTTGATAGTAATTTTTCTTCAAGGATAGGCTCAATGGCAAGGCGTATTGGAGGAAGAGAAAATGAACAAGGTTCGGCTTCTAAGCTGTGGTAACTTGATAGCCATGGGCCGCCCGTTTTCCTCACGCTGCTAATCAACCAAAGTAAAGCCAAGCAGACATCTAATTCTTCCGTCCGTCTTATCTTTGCTTCGTTCTTTGGTGTTGTTGTTGTTGTTGTTGTTGTTGACAGTTCTGAAACTTGCCATCGCCGCCGTCCTCATCCTTCTTACTATGCCTCCGTCCAAGCCTAGCATCTCCCACAGCCTGACCGACTCCTCTTTCCGCCAACGCCACGTCTTCCTTACTACCACATCTCCTTCCCCACTCCACTTTCATCGTCTCCTACTGCAGTAATTGCATTGGTTTGACTCCAAGAAAAACACAACAATTCCTCCATCCTTGTCCTCCGTTTATCTATGTATACACTTCCGCCCCTCCCTCCATCCCTTCCATTCTTCCCTTCCTCCGTTCCACTTATCTAAATGTTGTATTCCACGTCATACGATCGTCCCCAATCAATTTTGGACCAGATACGCTCGTGCACCACGTAAAGAGACGTCTTGATGATGGTGTCGGTAGAGGCAATTTGACCGGCTAAGGGAAGGAGGAAGGGAAGGAGGGATGAATGGATGAGTAAGTGCTACAATCGAGGAAATTGAGGTGAAAGAGAGAAAGCGCCTCAAGACCCACAAACCATTCTTATATAACACTATTTACAGAGAAGATGAAAATAATTATATTGTTCGTTTCAGCAAACACCAGCCAGAATCCTGATAGACACCATCCCTCCCTCCTTCCCTCCCTCCCTCCCTCCCTCCCTCCCTCGAGACATACCAATTTTAACACTCTTGGCAAAGAAGATGGAAATGACCAAAGTGTTCACCATCGCGAACGCCCGCCAGGCGAAAGCTTTAATGATCGATCGGGAAGCTGCATCTCCCGCTTTAGCTTCTTTGCCCCATGACACCTTGTTCCATAGTCGCTCGCCCGCGTACATAGTCCCCGCTTTGGACAGGAAATCTGAGGAAACGATGGATGCGGCCATTTTCGCACTTCACGATTAAAGTGGGAGGGAGGGAGAGAGGGAGGGAGCAACGGAAATCAACGGAAGGCAGCGCAAAGAGAAAGGAGACGGCAGTGCGAGAAAGACCGGCAGAATCAATTAGAGAGAAAGCGCCCATTGAACGAGGGCGTGATGGGACACGTACATTCTCGTACACAATAAGGGGAGACAAGACGTGCTTAGGAGAAAGAGGGAGGCACCACCACCACCCAAAGAGCAGGTCGTGACTGGTGGGCCGCGGGAAGACTTAGCATTGACAGACTCCCTCCCCTCCTACACGAAAACAGACGCACTCAAACACACAGGGATGGAGTGAGAAACAAACGTTACGTACTCGCGTGAGAAGAAGAGGGAAGTACTGAGGGTAATCAGAGCAGCGACAAGCCGCCAAGAGCAAGCTTTGACTAGAGAGCGGAGGGGGGACTCGCTGGCAATCTCTAAGGAGGGGGCCATGGTGTTTACTTCCATTTGTAGCCTGCACAACGAGAAGGAAGGGAGGAGTCAATAGGACAAGAGATGAGCAGCATGATGATAGAAGAAGATCACCAATTTTGAAACACCCTCTTTCAACATCACAAGCCGCACAATTCTTTCCCTCCCTCCCTCCCTCCCTCCCTCCCTCCCTCCTTTCCTCCTCCGTCAAACCCCTACCCTCGTTTCTGCGATAGCAACGCCTCAATCTCCTTCTCCATCGCCCGCTTCGCGTCAGTCTTGCTGCGAATTATTTCGTCCAATTCTTCTACTTGCCGGTGAAGCTGATAGCGCTTGGCTTCTTGCTCAGGGGAAAGGGAGGCGAGCTGTGCGGTGATGGAGTAGGATTGGGAGGGCTGATGGATTAAAATGAGGCATGCGAGTGATCTGGAAAAGAGGCTACGGTGTCCGTGCCGCCGCTTTCCTTGATGGAAAGAAGGAGGCGAGCTGGATTGAATATCGTGAGAGTGAGATCGATAGAGAGCGGAGACACGGAAAACCAAGATTTCGTTCTTGTCATGGTTTCACCTCCGAAAACACACGCACACGCACGCACACGCATCTTTTGATGAAAGAAAGCATTCTCTCCTCATTTCTTCCCCCCATTGTCCTGGTGCTTTCTAAATTCTCTACTAGACTGCCCACACGTACCATAGGTCGCAGGGTCCCGCTGCGAGAGGCCGACAAGGTTGTCCGCCCCCCACTTCTGAACAACCCACTCCACACAACCTCGCGTGGCCGCCTGATGCTTGCCGGCTCACTATCGGTGCCTTCTGTTGCCCCAAGGGGCAACAACGAGGAGGAGGAGGAGGGGGGGGAGGGGGGGGCTCGGACCGTCGCTGCTGGTGGTGGCACCTGCTTGAGGCCTCCAAAGGGCATGTGAAATGCTGCAGATCCCGACATGGCTGCCCTAACTACTGTCATCGCCATCATGTACAAAACGACGCAAGGAAAGAGTCTGACCATGGCTTTCGTGTGTCTGTGTGTTTAGATGCGCACGTCTTGCTTCTGCTGCTGTTCACGGCACGGCGCCCCTCTCTTTCTTCTTCCTTGACGGTCTGGCTTGGCTGCCTTCCAGAACGCGCCCAGGCAGGTGACTCCTGTGTAACAGATGTCGAAGGTTAAGCCGAAGCGCAAAGTAAGCATCATGGTTAGTGTAAGGTGAGTGGTTTGACAAGGCTGCAGAGATACGCCATCCGATTTATATCATCGGTCATTGGAGAGCAACGACCTTCAACCCTCGCTCTACACGCGGTGGTGTTATTTGGGGCCCGCAATGTAACCAGACTTTCCCATGACAGCTATGATGCAAGCACACATATCTACTTAAGGGCATAGGCAAGGCCACCTAGCAAATGCATGCTGTGGACATAAGTGTCATCCCCCAGCTGAAGTCCCCAAGTCGCTGGTCACGAAAGGCGATCAAGAGGGAAAGCACGGATCGATTTTGGGGTGTGTGGTTCTGAGTTTATATGTGCCAAACGTTGGTGGTTTGGCCTCGTTAAGAAGACCTGCTTTGTGTATAGCTTTTGATATGTGTAAAGATTGTAGTGGCCGCGTTTTTGATCTAGAGGTGGGCATGCGGGGTCAATGAGGGGTCGATGGGGAGGTTAATTTTCTCAGCTTGAGAATGTATTTTTTCCCACATGACGAATTTGTAGAAACAAATGAAGGCTGCAAATCCTGCTTAATGATCATGCAGTTGTTTATTCAGTGCCGTACATGCGCTTTTGTACTTTTGCCAAGCCAAGACGACTTTTAATATATCTTCCATTTACGTATTTACAACATTGCAAGGGACATGGCAGTACATGCACGTCATCCCCCGCCCATGCCAAGGCCGCAACCACGCCGGTCTTTTCAACCATCCATCCTTATCCTGTCCCTCTTTTGTTTTTATGAAACCATCCGAAAAAGAAGGACATGCCATCGAGCTACACAAGGGACATTCCCAATATTCCGGGGTCCTGATCAAAGTAAACGTCTCCATACACCTACCCAAGACATGTCCCTGCTCGCATATCGCCATCAAGCCCATCATCGGATCCAGTGGCACGCCCCCCCCGCAAACTACACACGTTTCAACCTCCTCCTCCTCTCCCTCTGTCAAAGCGGAAAGTCTCATCAGTTCCCCCACCATCTCCTCCCAATTACCTCCCCCTCGTCGCCTCTGTCGATCCACCTCCACAAAGAACGTCAAACGCGCCTGCACCCAATGAGCCATTTGCCTGGCAATTCGCTTTTCCGTTGCCGTCAACCCCCCTTGCCCATCCCCACCGCCACCACCTTTTCCTCCAACCTCTCCTCCCCTCCCTCTAACGATTAACGCCTCAAAGCTCCGATCCACGTACGTCGCTGTGACGTGCGCCCTGGCAACCAACAACACCCTCGCGTACTCTTCCATCAAATGCGGCACTCCTTGGAAGAACTTCCGGGACATGTGCGTACAAATCGCATGCAACGCCTGCCAAATGCACGTCGGCTTGTCGCCGCCCTGCCCTCCCTCCCTTCCCCCTTCCTCCAACAACCTCACCAACCGTTGAAACGCTGTATGGGCCAATATGTCCTCACTCCCCTTCGGCAGCCTCGACACATCTACTTCCACCCTCCACTGCACTCCCCTCCCACCCTCACTCCCACCTTCCCTCCCGCTTTCCCTCCTCCCTCCCCCCACCGTTCCGGCCGTCCCTTGGGGCGCGAGGAAGTGGGGGTGGACTTGCCCTTCCATCAACGCCTCGAAGTCCATGCAAGCGACCAACGCAACATCCATCGACGTGCGCGACCAGCCCCCATCGTCCTCATCCCCTTCCTCCTTCTGCCACCCGAGGCCTCTCCACAGCTCTGGTCCTGTCTCAGGCAGGACTACTGTGCGCCAGCCTGTCTGCCACAGGGGCTGAAGCACCATCACGGCATGGTTTCGGCGCAGCTTCCGGTTGAACTGCAGCAGCCTTCGGTTCCCCTCGTCGCCTTCAACGATTCTGGCCAAAGCGAGGAGGAGGGAGGGGTGGGGTGAGACGGCCAGGCCCATCAGCCCTTCTGGGCGGGTGGGGATTAGAGAATTTAGGTCGGAAGCAGGTTCCATGTACCACTGCCGTTGCTGCCGTTGCTGCCGTTGCTGCCGTTGGAGGTGCGAGTTCAAATTGCCATCAACCCCCATGATCGATAGCTGCCCTCCATCTTCCGCTCCCTTTTCCCCTCCCTTTTTGGAGAACCTCCACGCCTTGACCCGTCCGTCGAGGCCGACACTCAAGAGCAACGGCCCGCTCCCATCAGGTGCCCTACACCAGTCCACCCCCGTGACGATCTCACTGTGGCCTCCCTCCCTCCCTCCCTCCCCTCCCTCGACTTTGGCCCCTATCGGTGCTGTCCACACGTGCAGAGATCGGTCCTTGGCTGCGACCAGCACGCCCTGCCCTTCCTCCCTCCCTCCCTCGTCCTCCTCGTCATAAACCCTCCCGAACCGAAGTGTCTGAATCGATCCTAGATCTCGCCCACACAACGTCCTAAGGCGCTCACCCTTCCAGCCCTCCCTCCCTCCCTCCCTCCCTCCCTCCCTCCCCAGTCTCAACAAATGCACTGACCCAAACGACGTCCCCAACGCCAGCATCATCCCTCCCTCCCTCCTTCCTTTCTTCCCTTCCCTCCCTTGAGGCATCCAGGCAACATTCGAAATATCTTTCACCGCATCCGTCACCAGCATCGGAGCTGGCCGTCCGTACCTTCGGCTCTTCCTCTCTCCCCGCGTTTCTTCTATTTTCTCGGAGTGCAAGCCCAAGGGAGACCCTTCCTCTCCCTCCCTTCCTCCCTCTTCCTGGCACGACAAACCAAAGGAAAGGCCTTCCCCCTGATCGACAAACGCCCAGACGACTAGCAAATGAGGTCCGCCCGTCGCTACCAATGTATACTCCTTTTCTGTGTGACCATATGGAGCTGGCGTTTTCTCCTCATTCACGTGCTCACCCGTTCTTACCTCCCTCCCTCCCCCCATCCGGTCCCTCGCCCAAGCCACGGCCTCAATCGCAGCCACATGCTGCCTTGCCGCCCACTTCTTCGGGTCCCTTATCAGCTTTCTTCCCTCCCTCTCTCCGTTCCCCTGCTCCTCTGCCGCTGCTCCGCGCAACAGCGCTTGTAGCTCTGTATCGTGTGTCATACCGGGTACAATATACGCGTATTGTTTCAAGTAATTTATCCATGCCTCCGTCACGTTTGCGACACACGTCCAAGAGCACGCTTTACTCGCTTTAGGAGGCGCCCATACATGGAGAGCGGAGTCTGTAGTGAGAGTAGCGAGGAGACAGCCTCCTTCCCAAGCACACCCTCGGGGAGACCAATCCAATGCACAGAACATAGACGGAACGTTATCACCACCCACCGCCTCAGCAGTGCTTCGTTGAAGCATATAAACAAGAGCATCACGATTTTTGTAGACCCCTTTGGCGTCGACCACGCCGACGTCTGCTAGTTGCCCGTTACTGTTGCTGCTGCTGTCCCGCGGCTGAGAAGAACCGGGCAGGGCGATATGATAGCGGAGGTAAGGCTCCATTTCCTCCCCAGGGTATTGGCAAACTTCCACATGGTTGGACAGTAGCATGGCCAAGCGGCCATCGGCTGCCCAGCGGACTGCGTCGGGATGTTGTAGTGTGTCAAAAATTACGAGCTTTTGATCGATCGCGGAGCAGGGTGGGCCGGCGCCTGGGGCGGCTTGCGGTGCTTCCATGACTTGCTTGCTTGATTATTAGTTATGCCACGCGCGCTGCTGTAAGAAAATGAACCCCGGCCGGGGCCTACACGTGCCCCGTAGCTATCAAGGGCAACTTTATACCTGTGTTGACTATGGATGGGGAGTATCAAGTGTGAGATGGAGCGGGAAATCATGAGGATGAGGCTTCTCGCTGGTGTCGCGCGGCATTCTTGCTCTGTTCCTGGACTTGTCTTCTCATCAGCCACTATTTTAATTCACACTTTCGCCACTACAGGGAGAGCCTATACTCTGCTGCATTGCCCTGTAGGGAGAGCTCAAGAAGTGGTCGTCGGTAGGAACCCGTCTCCACACCCTCACCATTTATTGAGCTTCCCACTATCTCCTCCCCCTGCTGGCGGCCAGGCCACTCATTGGGCATTGGCAATGGCAGCGGCCATGCCATGAACGACATACTGCTCCTCCCGTGTGTGCCAAAGTACATCAACCTTTGGCAGAAATCGTACCTTTCCCAACCCCCCCAATCTACACCCCCCACACATTCAGGTGGCCAGGCCACCCTCGTCCCCGACGTCATTCCATTCCACTACTACAACCATGCGCGTCTGCGTCTTTGCCTCCTCCAGCTCCCTCACGCCCGAGCCCTACCTCAAGGTACGTACGATCGAAAAAAGTAAAAAAAAGCGTACACAGACTCTGTGCTTACATTCGTCCTTTTGCCCTTTCCTTTTTCCTTCCCCAAGGTTGCGCGGGAGCTCGGAGAGGAAATTGCCAAGGCCGGCTACCTGTGCATCAACGGCGGGGGCAAGAACGGATGTATGGGGGCGTTGAATGAAGGGGCTCGTGCATCAGGAGGCAAGGTACGCCATTTGTAGAATCTAGCTCCAATAACTGACGCTCCGCTCCTGGGCAGGCTAGCCCACCATGCTCCTGCCTGAACATCCTATCCTCTCGTCTACATCAAGCACACACAAGCACACACGTCCTCTCTTATCCCCCTTTACCCCTTCCTGTAAACTTTAGATTAAAACCGTCATCCACGGGAAGTGGATCGTCGACAAAATGGAGTTTGAGGACGTTGACGAGCTCGTGGTGGCTACAGGCAATAATTTGCAAGAACGCAAAAGATTGCTGTGGGAGACGTGTGACTGTGTGGTGGTCTTGCCAGGGGGCACCGGCACTTGGGATGAATTGATGGAGGTTAGAAAGGAGGGAGGAAGAGGAAAAATGGGGAGGGGGGACAGGGGAAAGGAGTACCTTTTCTATTTTACCTATTTCATTGCAAATTTCTTTAACCATCTTTTCCTTGTCCCTATTCCTCCTCATCAATCATAGGTGGCCTGCCACAACTCGGTGGGTTTCGGCAAAATTCCTATCACTGTCATCAATGTCGATGGCTTCTATGACGGCATCATCGAGCAAATAGCCCGGGCTGCGAGCGATAAAATCCTCTATGCCACCCCTGACGACACCATGCATGTCGAGACAACCGTCAAAGGGGCTCTCTCTTGGTCTGCACTGAAAGTGAAAGCCTTGAAAGAAGCAGGGGAAGCGACAGGTAGCGATGCGGTGGTTTTACAAGCGCGGACGACGACGTTCATCTTTCAGAGGCGGCATTCGTTTTTAGTCGGTGTGTTTGTCGGGTTTGTGGGAGCGGTGTTGACGGTAGGGGAGGCGGCCTTGTTAAGCCAAATGGTTAAAAAAAGGCTGGCAGGCCGGCTGTCGTAAGATGAAATAAGGTCGAGAGACAGAAAAAGGAGGGATTAAGTCTTTTTGAAATACAATGAAAAGAAAGAAGGATAAGAAGAACCCTAGGCTTGGCTAGCCAATGTTGTCCTATAGAAGTTCGACTTGGAAACCACGATTACAAGAGTAAAGAATTTTTCAGCTACATTTTCATTAAATGTTTTGGCAAAGAACGTGGTGGCTTCCTGGGAAAGGATTGTGACCGCGGCTGTGAGAAGTAGGAGCACACTTGACGTCACGGTGAGTGATTGAAAGGAGACTCACTCACGATCGACGATCGACACTGCTGCCGATCCTCCGCGATTGACGTTAATTGTGACCACAGCGAGCCCACATGCACATTATAAATCCAAGAAGACGGCTTAAAAGGCTTCCTTGGCACGGTTCGTAGCCTCTTGGAGGACCACCTCTTATCATTTCCCTCTGCCTTACTCTCAGCTGACCTCCCCGCCTTTCATCGTACACACCTCACAGTACATCACGCATAGCATAGCATACCATCACCATGGCGGCCGCAACCTTGAGCAGTCCCACCCTTACTACCAATGCTTCCTCTTTGGACCTTCCCATGCTGCGCAAAATCGTGCCAGAACTGCCGGAAGACTTGGAGCAGCTCCTTGGGGCCATTGCCCAGGCCTCCCACCGTATTGCAGACACGCTGAGAACTGGCGACTCCCACACCAAGAGCGGCATTGAAAACACTTTTGGGGATGAACAATTGCATTTGGACGTGGTTACCAACGAGATTTGTTTCGAAGAGCTTCGGGCGTGTGGCCTCGTGCACATTGCCAGTAGCGAGGAGACACCGACGGAGGAGGACTTGGGCGGGGCCAACTCAGGGGCAGGGGACGGGTTTTCCGTTTCCTTTGATCCGCTGGATGGGAGTAGCATCATCGATACCAATTTCTCGGTTGGTTCTATTTTTGGGATCTGGCCTGGAAGAGGACTGTTGGGACGGACGGGGCGAGAGCAATGCTCTTCCGTGTTGACGATCTACGGCCCGCGTGTCACGTTGGTCATTGCCCTGCCTCACGCTGCTGGGGGGCCTCGCTCGGTGCAACTCATGCTTCAACATGATCGTACTTGGGAGGTAGTCCACGAAACCCTGACAGTGGCACCAGCAGGGAAAGTCTTCGCGCCAGGCAATTTAAGGGCGACGGCGGATAATGCAGCTTACAAGCGGTTGGTTGATTATTGGATTTCAGAACGATACACCTTGCGCTACACTGGTGGCCTAGTCCCGGACGTCTATCACATTTTAATCAAAGGAAAAGGGGTTGTGACTAACGTGGTGTCAGCCGCCGCCAAGGCCAAGCTTCGTTTGCTCTACGAGGCAGCACCCATTGCCCTGGTGATGGAGTGTGCCGGGGCTGCCTCTTGCACGGCTCCCGGGCCGAATGGGGAGCACCCTGAACCGATTTCAATATTGGACTTGGTCGTCACGGGGTTGGAGTTTAAGTGTGGTGTGGCGTATGGAGGGGTGGAGGAGGTGGAAACCTTCAAGAAGTTTCTCTACCCGGCGAAGGAATAGAAGGCCGAGCGGGGGTGGAGAGGAGGCATGGAAGAAGGGGCGAGATATGCATGCGTACGACTGTTAAGTTGAAAGGAAGTAAAACTGGGTGCGGCCACTGTGGGCAGGCAACGATGTACTGCTTGATGGTAGTTAAATTAATCGTCGTGGTCTAACACACATTTGTGTGACATGGCATCTCTCCTGTTCTCACGTCATTTTACGTCCTCTATCCACTCCTTCTCCTCTTCCTTTCTTATCTTTACAGCCACCTGAGGTACAACAAAGACACACATTTACCTAACAATTGATTACTCTACAAAGCAGCGACCCAATTACTTCGTTCTCTGCCCTCCTTCACTCTTTCGCTCTCCCATCCCCTCATTCACCCAAGGCTTGTCGCTGTAAAGCCGCCAGGTAAACTCACTTATCGATATGTGCGGTGGAATGGTGCCTGGTGATGGTCGCCATACCTCCCTGCCTCTCTCCTCCCCGCCTTCACGGTATATCCACGTACTACTACTGTCCCCTTTTGGTGATGGTACTGAAGGAGAGGAAACGAGAAAGACCTCGTCGTCCACAGAGAGACACTGGGGACATCGAATATTCTCCAACGTGCGCGTCCGTGGAGAGACGCGGCCAAGCAGCCCAAGGTGCTGGTTCGTGCTGCTGCTACTGCTTCTGCTGCTTCCGTCCAGATCATCGTTTTGCTGCGGGTAGGTTTGCAATGTCCTCTCTCGGAGAGGCGGTGACTGCTGGCTGATCGAAAGGACGTTAAACGCGTGCGTGGAAGATTGGAAGGACAGGAGCATGACGGGGAGGAGGAGGAGGACGGTCAGGGCCGCGGTACTAGGACTGCTGCTGCTGCTAGGGGGCCACATGAGCGACGATGAAGGAGGGGGAGGAAAAAGATGGCGCAATTTTGAGGAAGCAAATTTCCCAGCCTGTCCTGTTAAGATGTGATAGGGAGGGTGACGAGTGAGCAACCAAGACAAACGGGCGTGGAGGCTTCACGCGTGCGCTGTTGACATCGAGTGCTGTTGTAGTGGGATAAGAAACCCGGGTAATGCGCATTTCGCCTCATCCTTCCAGCCATCTGAAGCACGCTCGCCGCTCACCACACACCATCACCCTTCGTCTTGTGTACCTCTCCTGGTCTTTTCCCCTTCCCCTACACGCCCAAAATGCGCCTCTCGCCATTCACACTCTTCATCTCCTTCCCAGCATGCGCGTTATACCCTACACGTAAAGGGCCATGCAGGCGTGGGGTTGGGTAGGGTGGATGGACGGGACGCTGGCGGAGGAAAGAAGGCAAGGAGGGTTCTCTGCCATGCCACTGTACTCACGCCCTCCTGCACCGCGTACCAACGCATGCTCACCACAACACAGGCTTCGTCTACATACACGGGTTGTTGTATTCGCTCGAGGAAAAATGGTCGCAGGTAAGCCTTTAATTTACAAGGGCGGGGTAGGTTTCCCTCACCCTGCCCCCCCCCCCCCCAAACCCATGCTTGCTTGCCATACGATTAGAGAGACCAGGCGTACCTGGAGGCAGCCATTAAGCACCTCATTGCGTTTCTGTGTAGGTGTGCTTCTTTCTTCATCCCCCCGTTGTCATCTCCGTCGTGTTTTTCGAGGCGTGCGAGCTCTCATAGACGATGACTGATGACTCTCATGCTGGCTGAACATGAATAGTGCATCTCCACGTGTTCCACCGCCTGTAGTACCACGACTCGTAGCTCTTATCTTGCCTCTCCTTCCATCTCATTGTCTGCCTGACCCGTTACTCCTTACCTGACCACCGCCCTTTCATCCCTCCCGCCCTCCCCTTCTCCCTCCTACCTGTGCCCTTCCTCCCAGGCAAAATTAAGGCCAAGGAACTCCGTACAAAGCAAAAGGCCGACCTGGTAAAGCAACTGGATGAGCTCAAGAAGGAACTCTCTGAGCTGCGCGTCGCCAAGGTCACTGGTGGGGCTGCCAGCAAGCTAGCTAAGATCAAGGTACGCTCTGAACCAAGCAGCTGCTAGAAGAGCGATGGGGACGGACAAGAGAGAATAAGGCCGGAATGGTAGATGCCAGCGATAGTAGCAGCAGCGTTAGAGCTTCAATATTGTCACAAGCCATCAGTATTTAGCTTCTCCCCCTCTCTTTATCCCTGCCCATCACACAGATCGTCCGCAAGTCCATCGCCCGCGTCCTGACCGTCTACAACCAAACCCAGAAGTCCAAGCTGCGTGAGAAATTTGCCGGCTCGAAGTACATGCCTTTGGATCTGCGCAGGAAGAAGACGCGTGCCATCCGACGACGATTGACCAAGCATGAGCAAGGCCTCAAGACCGTGCGGGCCGTGAAGAGGGAGCAGGCGGCGCCCAAGCGTCGATATGCTCTGAAGGCCTAAGCGGGATGAGGGAAGGAAGAGAGGAGGGAAGGAGGGAGGGAAGGAGGGGAGGGAGGAGTTTCTTGGTTCTTTGTAGGGGATGTGGATGACAGAAATTAAGAGTGAAATTGCATTCATACGAGGACCAAGGTTTTCGGGGTAACGAAAGAAAGAAACGAGGGGAAGGAAACGTCCGAGAGCTTCTCGCTGGTGCATGGCGTGGACTTGCATTTGTGGCATGGATGTGCGTGTGTAGGGGTACTGGTTGCTTTGATTCTTCTTGTTTTTCATTTTTCACGTCCTTTTATTTTGTGAATAACAACTTTTCGGAAGAGTTTGGGATCTTAATTCAATTATACTAATGTTGGTTGTCACAACTATTACTACTGCGCGTTGCCGCTGCTGCTGATCATGAAACTGAGCGCGACCGTCGGATTTCCCCCTCCTTTTCCCGTGTTATCGCTTACACACACCTTTCGTCGCCCTCCCTCCTCCCCTCCCTCCCTCTCTCCCTACAACTCCTGTTTCCTCTCCTTCCCGGCTCCAAACAAATCCGGCCTCTCCTCGCCCCCTCCCTCCCCCCCTACTTCCCCCCTCCCTCCCTCCTCCTCCTCCTCTTCCGGGTAGATAAAGTCGTCCACTTCGGCGCCCAACTCCTCCTCCCAAGCCTCCGACCCCTCCAGCGGACAGTCCCCCTCCCTCTCCTCTCCCAAGAACAACACCACCACCGTTATATCGTCATGTTTCCTTCTCCTCTCCCTCCCCTCCTTCACCTCTTTCAGCTCCTCCACGCTCATTTTTAAACCCTCCGCGATCCTCACCAAGGCCGCGTCGACTATCAGGGACGCGATCCGCCCTTCCTCCCTCCCTTCCTCCCTCCACCCAGCGACCATGCTCACTACCTCCTCGTTCTCGAACACTTCCCACAGCCCGTCAGATCCCAGAACGAGGAATTGATCTAGCCTGTTTAATGCAACAGAAGCAACTTCAGGGATCGCCGAGACGTAAGGCGGCGTCCATGGCAGGTCTTCGTCTTCAGGACCAAAGTCTGAGGAAGAGAGGGAGGAAGGGAAGGGGAAAGGAAGACGGGTGAGAGGCCGAATTCACGTTTGAGGAAAAATACCGTACGACTGACCCTCTGTCTTGCCGTCTCCTTCCCTCCTCTCTCCCTTCTACCCTTGTTACCTCCAGACTTCAAATGAATGTCGTCAAAAGCCCGGATGACCCTCCCTCCCTCCCTCCCTCCCTCCCTTCCTCCATCTCTCCCTCCCTCCCTTTCACCCCCCCTTTCACCCTCCCTTCCAGCCTCCTCACCTTCCAGCTTCAAATGTATGTCGCCAAACGCCCGAGACGGTTGTAACCTCCCCTTCACATAGCACGCCTGCCCCCCGTGGTAGCATAACACAATATCCTCATCCTCCCCGGGGTGGGCCTTTCTCAATCGCGCATGCTCCCTCTCCTCCCTCGCGTTGTGATCCAAGCTCATGGGAATCGCTTCATACACCTTTTCCGAGCCAGCCACGGGGGAGGGCACGAGGGAAGGAGGGGCGGAGGGGTCCTTTAAGGGGTGGCGAAGTTTGCCCATGACTGCACGGCAGTCACCCGCGTTCGCAACGTATAGGATGTTGTCCTTCACCAACGCGTAGAGGGCACAGGCGCCAATGGTGGCTTTCTTTCGTTGTTGGAGCTCATTTTCCAGGGCCAAGACGCCGGTGATCCAATCGGTTTCGACCAGGATGAAGGCGTGGATGAGGGCGTTTGTAATCTGAGAAGGGAGGGAGGAGGGGAAGGAGGGAGGGAGTGAAATGGTGAGTCACCGCGAAATGTTGTGTCGCGTCGCTGTCACTCCTTTCCTGAAGTTGTGTGCGAAATCCAAGGATCCTTAAGACACATATCTCGCATTCGCTTTCAATCTTTTCCCAATTTATTTACTTCTACGTACCACAGTTTCATCCTTCTGTGCGTGCGCCGGAAGCTTCGCAATCGTCTCCTTTACTTTCCTCACCAAATTATTCTTCACCATCTCCGCCACCTCAAACCCTCCATGACCATCAAACACTGCGGCATGAAAGAAGGGGAGGGGATTGGAAGCCAATGAAAATAGAGAGGACGATTGTTCATCAACCACAACGTGCCGGTCTTCAATAGGACTGTTGGCAGCGTACGTGCTTATGGAGTACGCGACTGCTTTGAAGGAACGGACGCATTCCTTTTTGCTGCCAAGCCTGGGCCAGGAGAAGGCATTGATGCTGGCGGTGCTGACCAAAAGGGCAAGGAGGAGGAAGGGCGAGAGGAGGGAGAGGGGACAAAAGGGGAGGTGGCATCGTGAAGCCCGCATTAGTGCTACCCTGCCCCTTCCTCTGGCTCGTCTTTCAGGGTCGTTAGTGCTGTGAACAGGTTAGGGCATAGGTATATGGCGTGATAGTCTTGTACGTGCACATGATGTGCTCTGGTGATTACATGAAGGCACTCATAGCTCTGCCGGCTCGCCAGATGCTGCTGGCGAACATTGCCATGACGGGAGGTTGTTGTGGTGTGTTGATGTTAATGGTGGTCAAGCCTTTTAATTTATGTAGGTCTCACAAAAGAATAAACAAATAGATAAATATGAATAGAATAAATTAATCAATCAATCAATGTTGTTTGTGGCATTGTGTTGTAGTTATTGTTTCCGCAAAACCAAATCCAGTGCACCGTGGGCTTTTAAAATGGCCAACCAATAACCAAAATAATTATGTATATATACATATAATGATGGTTTTTAGGTGAAGTACAGCGTGGGTTACCCTTCTTTCAGCCTTCTGCTACTTCTGCTCCACCATACACATGCCACAACAGGTGGGGAGCCCCACCACTCGCCAGCAGCAGCACCCGCCGCAGCCACTGGACGGAGGCATGGACCCCACTTTCTTACAAAGATGGCTGTTGATTAAGTGCGTGGCATCGTCACCATGAATTCGTTTGGCTATGGGGAGGTTACGAGCGGCGATGAGACGGGTTCAGGGCTATGGGGGCTTGCCTCTTTCATGAATCACTCGGGCGCGCCCAATACCTTTCGATACCATTGCGGTGCCCACATGTTTATAAAGGCGGCCAAGGCACTGAAGCGAGGGAATGAGGTAACTACCACATATATTGCAGATGAAAACATGGACAAGACGAAGAGGGGGGAAACGCTACTGTGGACGTGGGGAATCATGGATGAGCAGCGGGGCAAGAATAAGAGTGCAGGGGGTGGGAAGAAGGCACATCAGAAGAAAGAAGAGTGAGGGGGAAAAGCGAAGTGAGGTGGTGCCGTGGAAGGAAAGGGATTAACGAAAACGAGACGAGAGACACCAGATAAGTAAAAAATCAGAGCGGTCTTGCTTTTTCACCCATTGTTTCCTGTCCATGCTGTGTATATCCGATCCAGCGATCGATCACGGGCGCCGGTGGATAGAAGCAAGGCTACGCTGCGGGTTTGAAGCAAGTGCGTGTGAGTCGGTTGGTGTCTCTCGATACCACAGCATGCATAAAGAGGCCAGCAGCAGCCGTTTCCATCGCCGATGATGCGTTTTAATATTCTTCTCTATTTGTTTTTGCTCTTAGACAATATTGATTTTAATTCATTCATGTTCTCGTCAGAGAAGTGTTCATCGTTACTGCCAATGCACTGTCTCCTCCTCTATCATGTGCAGGATCTCATTCTATCCTCCTCCTCTATCCTTTCCTTCCTCTCTCTCCACCTTTCTTTTTCCGCTTCAGGTCATTTTCGTCCATCGCGTGGCAGAGTAAGTCACCTCCTTTTGTCTGCCTGTCCTTGAGTCTCTCTATTTCTCCTCTCACCCTCTCTTTTTTCTATTCATTAATTACACATTCCACAATCCTAACCACCACCTCCCCTCACAATAATGGCATGCCATACCTCCTCCTCCCACCTCTTCATCCCCTTGCCGTTTGCCCAAACACCAACACCCCTACCTTTCCCCCCCTCCTCCCCCTCCCTCCCCCTCGCGCTCGAACACCACCAACACAACCGTCACATTATCCGAGCTCCCCATTCGTAACGCCAAATTCCCCAACTGCGCTGCTGCCTCCGTGGCCGTCAAGCCCTTCTCCAGCAGCTCCTCCCCACGTGCCACTGCTTCCTCGGCGTCCATCACATCCCAGAAGCCATCGCAGGCAAGCAACATGAAGGTGTCGTCCTGAACAGAAAAGGGACGGAAGGAAGGAGAATTGAATGGAGGAAGATATATATGCGTAAGCATTCATACCGAAATAGGCCCAAGAGTGTTCCAAACTCAGACCTTCCCTCCCTCCCTACTTCCCTCCCTCCCTCCCTCCACCACTTACATCTTGTACCTCCGCTTGAACGACCTCCGGGTCTGCGATGACAAGGTCCGCGGAAAAGATCCGGGAATGCCCGGGTGGGTACAGAAAGGGAAAATCACTCTCCCCTCCCTCCACCCCTCTGTCTCCTCCTCCCTCCCCCTCACCGCCAGCCACCTCCTCCCCTTCCATGTCAGCAACTGCAGCAGCAGCAGCAGCAATACCAGAAGTATGTCTTCTCTCCTCCTGCCCCTCCTTCCCTTCCTCTCCTGCACCACTCCCAGCACCAGCTGCCACCCTTCTTGGTACTCCACGCTCTGTTCCTCCTCCTCCCCCTCCACCTCCTCCTCCTCCTCCTCCTCCTCCTCCTCCAAACCCCTTGAAATCTGGATCACCAATACTCCTACTCACACTCAGCTCCCCACACACCCTATAAATCGTCACCCACGTTACCCTCTTCTCCACCCCACTGGCAATACTCGGGTCGGCCAAATCCATCCGGTGCAACTGCGCCACAAACAGCTCCCGTTCCGTCGTCACCCATCCATTCGCCCCCTCGATCCTCCGGGTTTCGTCGGGCCTCCCCGGCGTTTGGGCCTGCGAAAGAGCCAAGGCCACCCCTCCCCTACACATGACTGCCGCACAATCCCCCACATTCCCGACATACACCGTCCGTCCTCGTATCAACACCATAATTGCCGTTGTCCCGCAATACAAGCCCTCCCGCTCACAGATCTCCAGGACCTCCCGATCCAACCGTCGACACACATTTGTCATGGCTTTCCCCGGAAAGGAGGGAAACAGGGGATCAGCAACCAGATAATGGTGCGTTAATTCCCGGGCATACCGCGCCGCCCGCACGCCGCAATGCCCGTCGAAGATGGCGTAGAAACTTTGTGCTTCCTCCTCCTTTTTCTCCTTCCCCTCCTCCTTCTTCGCTTCATCTGCACTCTCTTCCCCTCTTTGGACTCTCCCCGCTTCTATCACGAGACTCAAATCCGGAATGGTAGTGTACTGGTCTTCTTGGTGGTTACGGATACCCTGCAGGGATATCACACCACACGACCACCCCAACCCCTTTCTTTCTTTCGTCCTTCCTCCTTCCCTCCTTCCCTCCTCATCTCTTTGCACTGGATTAGCCTCCCTCCCCCCCGGGTGGGCAACTGCCGTTGTAGGCAGCAATATTCCTCTGGGTGTTTCCCCTCCCAAGCTGCTCCCGCTCCCTCCTTCCCTCCTTCCCTCCCTGCCACCCTCATCGTCCATGCTCATCTCAAACATCAACCCTCCCAACCCATCATCACCTCCTCCCCCTCCCTCCCTCCCTCCCTCCCTCCTCCTCCCTCCACCACCACCTTCTACCGGACTCAACCCCAAGGAATCTGTCCACTGCTCTACCGATCCCCGTCTCTCTCCCCCCCTCCCTCCCTCTCCCCCTCCTCCACTACCCATCGGTGAGGGCGTCGGCTCCCTCCCTCTTACCCATCCATCCATCCCTCCCTCCCTCCCTCCCTCCCTCTCTCCCCCCTCCTCTCCATATAGTAGCGGGACAAGTGGCCCTTGTCTTGCCCAGGACAGATCCAGACTCAAGCTCCTCCCTCCTCCCCCCCCTCCCTCCATCCATCCCTCGTTTCCGTACGGCAGAGCAGTAGAAAGAGTCCCCGGTTGCCTTTCCACCTGCTGCTGCTGCTGCTGCTGCTGCTGCTGCTGCTGTGGCTGATGGTGATGGTGGTCTTGCGGTATTTGGGGTAGATCCCCGCTGCAAATCAAGATGGAGGAGGACGAGGACGTGGTGGTGGAAAAGGACGACGTGCCCCGGGCGAGGGAGAGGGAGGAAGAGGACGGGAAGGCCGAGGAGGTTGTGGCGGCTGCCACTTGCAACCCACTCCCATTACTCCCCGCACTGGCCCTTGGCGAGAGTCTCAATGCAAACGCAGGCGCCTCGCAACCCATCGATACCGATGCTTCCCCCCCCTGCTGCGACCCCAACGCCGTTCTCCCTCCCTGCTGCTGCTGCTGCTCCTGCTGCTGCTGTTGCTGCTGCTGCTGCTGCTGCTGCTGCTGCTGCTGCTGCTGCTGCCTTCCCCCACCTTCACCACTTCTTCGAACCCCCCCCCTCTCCCTCCGCCCTCCGCCCTCCCCCCAGTCCATGCTCTGGCTCGCCCCCCTCCTCCTTACAGGGGAAGTCGTCCCAACCCCTCCCTCCATCCCTCCCGCTATCTCTATCCTACTCCCCGTACCACCCACCCCGGAAAGTCCTCCTCCTCCTCCCCCTCCTCCTCCTCCTCCTCCTCCAGAGGCCTGTCGAAACCTCCTCGTGACGCTTAAACTTCGCCCATGCCCGTGCCCCAACTCCTCCATCAATCGCAGCTTCCTACTCGCATTCATTGCCGCAGCAGCCGCCACTGCTCCCTCCCTCCTTCCCCTCGCCTGACTTCGACTCTCCGCCGCCGTGGTGGTTCTTGCCCCCGACAGCCCCCCCATCCCTCCCTCCCTCCCTCCATCCCCCTGGTGGAAAGGACGATGGAACAAGTGCTGCTGCTGTTGCTGTTGCTGTCCCCTCTTCTCCCCCTCCATCAGCCTCTGCACAATCACCGCCAGCGAGCGATGGAATGCAAACAACCACTCTTGCATGTCATGCCTCGACAAAGCGCAGAAAACCCACACCCTCTCTGGCGTGACGATTTTGAACGCACACTCCCCATGCCCATCCGCACTCCTTACTGACATCACCATATCCAAGGGGATGGTCTCCAGCAAATCTTCATCCACCACCTCCTCCTCCTTGTCGTCATCGCTCCGGCTCGTGTCGAGGTACAGCGCCCCCCTTCCTCCCCCAGCACCTCTTCCTACACTCCCCACAACCCCTCCTACTCCTCCTACTCCTCCTCCACCACCGCCACTTCCCGAGTGTCTCCTCCTTCTCCTACTCTTCATCTCCGCCCTCCATTCCCCCTCCTTCCCCCCTCCCTCCCTCCCTCTCAACGGCACCTGCATGTAAACACTTAGAGCCCCTTCCTTCAGGATACAATACCTGGTCTTCCACTCCATCCCATTTCCCCCACTCCCTGCCTCCTTGGCTCCTCCACTACCGCCTCTTCGATCTTCCCACCCTTCCGCTAGCACGTCTAGGAAGCCTTCTTTGTTGACAGCACGCATGACGTATGCCTGAGGGTGATATCCAGCCAGGCTCGGACAATAACTGGTGCTAAACACCTTGCTCGCGAGCTCATCCTCCCCCTCCCCCCCAACAGATGGATCACTGCCAGTGCTGGAAGTGCTAGTCGTGAGGGGTTGAGTAGGCGTGGCAATGCTACGGCTGCTCGTACGGGAGGAACGGCTACTTTGGGACCCGCCGCCGTCGTAGACCCCACCAGTGGAGTTAGAGGAGCGATGATTGTTCATCCTTTTCCCTCCTTTCGTTTGATTTTTCACTGTATTCAATTGTGGTCGGAAGGGGATGGATATCACGGAATGGGTTACTAATGTGTTTTTAAATTATTGCTTTCCGTTCCCATCGGATGGGCTATACAGCACAAGCCCGCATGTCATTTGGCTTGGTCTCGGAAGGGTCAAGGGAGAAAGGCAGAAGGTAATGCTATGATTAAAAGCGTCTAAGGCTGTGATATTCTTGTAAGGAGAGGACTGGTTGGGACATCAAAGTCACCTGCTCGGACATGTAATGGGGAGTCCGGGAGTAACAGAAGCAGTGAGCATAGTAGGACAAATGAGGGGAGAGAGAGATGCGTGAAACTCCAATGCTTTACAACACTCTCCGCCACAGATCCAACTGTACAGACTGCGACTGATCCTTGGCCTTATGTGCTAAGGCGTGGTGTACATGTGCCGATTGTAGAGCGCCGCTGAGGCTGCTGCTTGCAGTGGCGCATGCACCACCACGTCGTACAAGTATCATCGGTCGCCTAAACCAGCCCAAAAAACAATAACCATGACACTGACATGCTGTCAAAAATATAGGCGCATCCCTATGTGTGTAGGATGAGGTTGGGGTCGTGCTGTGAGCACGGGTGTCTTCAGAGGTGTGGCAACCACATGGGCAACATCACGAGATAATCTTTCGATCGCCGAGGTGAAACGAGGGGGAGGTTGAGGCGAGCTTTTGGCATTTTGTTTTGATTTTAGTACTACAGTTGGCAAGAATTCAAGGCTCATTTGAGGAAATTCATGTTTAATGCATGATGTGCGTTGTATCTACCACGTTTGTCGTGGTTTCGATCCGTCCGCAACTCGAGGTTCATCCACCGGCCCATTCTGCATTCCTTAGACATTTTTACTGTAACAAATTAAAAATAGTTTCTGATGCCTTTTGTTTGTTTATTGTCTTCGCTCCTGCGTGTAATCAAATCACCGACCACCACTCCTTCCCTAAGGCCGCCGCGCCGTTAACTCACCTCATTGTTTACGGCTAGCTCGGCTTCCCCTGTCAGGTTTGAAAAAAAATGCAATTCTTAACAATCACACATAATAATATAAATAAACAGCAAATTCAACAAACGCGATTCCCAGAAGTCAGTCTTCCTTCTTTATCCCCCTCATCGCCCATTAAAACGCTCTGAATTTAGCAGACCGCATCTCTGTCCGTATCTATGTATCAATCAACCAACCACAAGCCTGCACCTTTATGCCTGCTTGTTTTTCCTCCCGGGATACGTCCGCCAAAAGGCCTTCAGACGTTTCATGGCCTCGATGATCTCCTCCGTCGCCCCACAATAGCTGAACCGCAAACGCTTGTGCCCAAGCCCCGTGGTCGGGTCCTCGAAGTCAACCCCAGGGGTCACCGCCACTCGCGCCTGGTCCAAAAAATCCTTGGCGAACGTCACGGCATCCTCCAAGTCATCCGACACGTCCACATACACGTAGAAAGCACCATCTGCAGGCGAGACCTTGTGCAAACCCACCTCCTTCAACCCCTCCAAGAGCACCGCACGGTTGACTGCATATTTGGCCACGTGCTTATCCAGTTCCTCCCGACAATCGAACGCGTCGACAGCCGCGTATTGCGAGAGGGTGGGCGAGTTTAAAAAAAAATTCTGTGAGAGGCGATTAAGGGCGGGAACGAAGGAGGCAGGGGCAACCATCCACCCGAGGCGCCAGCCTGTCATGGAGTAGTACTTCGAGAAGGAATTGATCACAATGGCCTTGTCGGAAAAGCTGAGCGCCGAGGCCTCCGGCTGCCCGTAGGAGATGTGATGGTAAATCTCATCCGAAATAAAGGTTATGTCGGCAGCATCGCAATACTCGCATAGCCCCTTCAGCTCCGCGGGTGTCAACATGGCTCCCGTCGGATTGCCGGGCGAAGACAAGATAAGGCCCCTGACCTTCTTTCTCTTCCCTGCCAACCGCTTGACCGTCGCGTCAAGCTCAGCGGCCGTGACCTTAAAATTTTCATTCACGGGAATAGACACAACTTCGCAGCCGAGGGCATTGAGAATATTTCTGTAGCAGGGGTACCCCGCCGAAGCAATGCACACGACGTCGCCTACGTCAAAAGCCGCGAGGAACGTGATGAGAAATGCACCGGAGCTCCCCGTGGTGACCACGACATTGTTCGGATCCACCTGAAGGGGGACATTCGACTCGCCTTCTTTCTTCGTATAGCGCTCGGCATAATGTTGGGCGATGCGTTTCCGCAAAGGCTCGATTCCTTGGGAGTTAGTGTAACCCAGCCTGTTAGAGCGGAGCTGGGTTTCGGCCTGTTTCAGCACCTTTTTGGGGGCCCCGCTCTGGGGTTGCCCGACCTCTAAGTGGCAGACTTTGTGACCGGCTTTCTCAAGATCGATTGCTTGTCCTAGAATTTCCATGACCTTGAAGGAGGGGAGGGAGGAACTGCGGATAGACTCGGAGGGACCTGGGGAGATGACAAGAAGGGAGAAGGGCGGATAAATGTGATGAGTGTTTTTCTTTATTAAAAAAAAAAAAGAGTGAAGCCACTTCAAAAGGAATCGACGCCTCGTGCGGTGGATTGCTGAAGTAAAGCATGACGAGATACCGTAAGCGGCACTTCCGGTCGACTCCTGGCGAGCTGCGTCTCACGCCCTCGAGACCGCGCCTCGAAAAGCCGACGAGATTTAAGTGCCTCTACTGCACGCAAGACAGGCTTCTGAGCTCATCCGACAGGAAAATAGCTTTGGCGCAATGGAACGTTATCCACCCCAGGTTCTTACCCCCCCTTGTCTCCGTCCCCACAAGTCCTCCCTCCTCTACCTCCCGTCCCACCCATCTCTAACCTGCAGTAGCGCCCGGAAAAGCCAGCAAGGCCAACACCATTCCCATCAGAGTTGCTAGAAGCGGTGGGCCTCCAATGCACGCCATAAATCCGCCTGTGTCGTGTGCACGTGTACGTGTGACAGTGAGTGGACGCGGAGATGCGAAGGGCAGAGAGAGGCTGCTGTGACTACTGCTGATCATGAAGCATAATAGATTGCCTGGTGTCAGCTTTTCCCAAGTTGAGTAGCTCAAGCTGCTCCTTCACGAGCCATTGATGCCTGTCGCATCTTTTGTTAGTTAAGATGCCTTAGGGATGTGATGAGGATTTGCGTTCGTACGTGCTTTGCCCGCCCGTCAAAGCGCATCCCCTCGCCAATGAAGTTGCCGTTGGTCCGCAGTGTGCATGTCCCTCCCTGCCTTTTGTTTTTAACACAGACCGACGATACAAACATATTTCTCACAGACACATTAAGAGGATAGAAATATGCGCGTCACTCCAGCTGGCTCTACGTCCACCAGCCCAAAAAATCCTGCCCAAGAAGAGTCGCTAACATTTTCGTCATCGCCGCGGAAACGTGTGACCTCTCGAAGCGGCGTGGACACCCCCGCTGTACAGTCGCTGCCATCTTCTGATTCTGCTTGTCCTGCTGCTGTTGGGCTACGACGGAGAGGCAACAGCAGCAGTCACGAGCACGACGCGGGTGGGAGCAGTCGCGGCAGGTGGGCATGGCACAGTCCCTTTCTACGCAAGCCTATGAGCGTTGTCGAGGGAGTAAGTGAATATGAATGGCACGAGGAGGTGGTTTTAGGCTATGGCAATACTGACTCATCAGTACCCTTAACGTTCTCCTCACATCCCCCAACTCATCCATTTGCCCTCTCGTGCAGGAGGAGGAGGAAGAAAAGCTGGAGAGGCGGATGGGGCTGTACGATTTGCTCGCAGTCGGCATCGGTGGCACAGTTGGAAGCGGGGTATTTGTCCTAGCAGGGGAGATTGCCAATGCGCCTGACTTGCCTGCAGGACCTTCGGTTGTTCTTTCTTTTGCGGCTGCGGGCTTGGGGTGTGTCCTGAGTGGCCTCTCATTTGCCGAGTTGGCGAGTCGCATTCATGCGGACGGGAGCTCCTACATTTATGCATACGTGAACTTGGGGGAGGTCTTTGCGTTTGTGGCTGGCTGGTAAGGCGGGAGAATGGAGAAGGCAGCATCATTACGTGTAAATGGGGCACCGTATGTGTCGTCAATCTTGCTTCTCTACCCACTTCTTGCCCGCCCATCACACATATGTACTCATATACACATACACACACATGAATACACACACATACACATACATGCATGTATACTCTCTCTCACACACACACAGAGACATGTGTATATATATACATATATATACACATATATACACATATACCTGTTCCCATAAACATACATATGACCACAGTTGTCTGACCCTAGAATATGGCATCAGCAGTGCTGCCGTGGCGAGAAACTGGGGCGACAAGCTCGGAGCTTGGGTAGATCACATGCATCCACACGACGCCAGCGAGGGTTCTGTCTGGCACCCGGGCAGTGGGGAGGCAACGGGTTTCTTCCGCGATTTCAATATCTACGCGGGGGCGATTGAGCTGGTGTGTATGTGCATTATGCTTCGAGGGATGAATGTGAGTAAAATCACTGTGGATGTCATAACAATAGCGAAGTTGTTGCTAGTTGTGTTCATGACCATCACCGGCTTTTCGTTTTTAAGGCCGAGTAATCTTGAGCCGTTTGCACCCAGTGGGTTTCGAGGCATTTTCAGAGGAGGGACAAGGTGTTTTTTCGGATATCTGGGCTTTGACGAGGTGTGCTGCATGGGCGGAGAAGCGAAGAATCCGTCAAAAAGCATACCGTTGGCGGTGATGGGAACCATCTCAGTGGTGACAGTGCTGTACATCTTGGCGTCGTTGGCCTTGGTGGGGATGCAGCCTTTTGCGGATATTACTCCTTCTTCCGGGTTTGCCGAGGCGTTTCGGTTCAATAACCTGGGTTGGGCCGCGAATACCGTGACGGCTGGAGAGCTACTGACGCTACCACTAGTGGTATTGGTCTCGCTGCTTGCCCAACCCCGCCTTCAATATGCCATGGCCCAAGATGGATTACTCCCCGCTGTCTTCGGTCACGTGGACCGGAACGGAAATCTCTTCAAAGGCACGTTGATCGCGGGAACGGTGGGTGTGGTCGTAGCATTATTTTTGCCATTTCGTGCATTGGAGGACGTGATCAGCGCCGGGGTGCTCATTGCCTTTAACCTCACCAACACTGCCCTGGTTGTCTCCCGTCGAGTCCATCCGATCCGGCCTTCCGCCAATCGTATCTTAGCTCTAGCATTCAACGTCCTCGCATTAAGTGCATGTTTCATGTGGAAAAACCTCGGGACCATTCTCCCCTGGCTACCGCTTAATGTACTGGTGACCGCCGCGGCAGTGGTACCTCTTGTGTTGCTGCATGTGACTTGCCCAGATCATCCTTCGCAGGACGGACATTTTACTACCCCGCTTGTACCGTGGGTGCCGGCTTTAGGGAGTGCTTTCAACTGGTTTTTGTTGACACAGTTGTCGTGGGAGGGGTTGGGTTTAGTCTTGGCCTTCCTGGGAGGGTCTCTTTTTTTGTATGCAACTTATGGATGGAGGAACTCGAAGGGGGGAAAGACGGGGTGGATGGAGGTGTTGGCGGCCTCGGTACGCAGGCATTCGCGGCATCCAAGTGAGGTGGATCCTGGGTTAATAGAGGGGTTATTGGGGGAGGGGGAGTGGGAGGGAGGCGAGGAGCGTTTACGTGGGGGTCGAAGGGGTGGTAAGGAGAAAGAGGGAGATGGGGGGCAGGAGGGACAGAGGCAAGCCGTACAAGAGGTGCAACCTGATCTGCGGAAAGCGGGCGATATGATTTCAACTTGAGGTATGAGTGCACAACCCCCTCTCCTAGCTGAGCGTGTTTGGTGTGTGTATATATGTATGTATAGATAATATGTAATCAGGGTGTCGTGTCTTAAGGTACGGGGCAGGTAACGAGAGACCGAAAAGAAAGCACACTTTGTTAGATCTGGATCTATACGCAACGTGTGTGCATTTTCATTATTTCCTAATTCGTATTTTCGTTCCCATTTTATTTCTCGTTTCTTCCAAGACTGCGCTCGAATGGCGCGAAAATCTCTCGCACGCCACCGACACCTGGATCCACACAGTCTCCCTTTTCAAATCTTATTTTATTTATTCGGCAATTTACAGAAATATTTCTCTTATTCTCCCTTTTCTTATGCCAATGCTTCAGCTGGCGCGGTCTCTCTTTCGCTGACACCTACCCTACTACCACTGACAGCCTGCCCCCCAGCTGCTCCTGCGTCTGCTGTCGCTGCTACTGCCGCTGCTGCTGCGGCTGCTGCTGCCACTCCTGCCGCGGCCAATTCACGCGCGGCACGTTTCTGAAGCAAGCGTTCCTTGAGCCCCAACATCGTCTCTTCTGGCGAGGCGAGAGCGCGATTCTCTCTCTGTAGAGCCAAGGCATGTCCTTCCCTATGCCGGCGATACCAACTCACAGGCGCAACCACAGCCCCCCCCGTCAAGATCAGTGCGGTGTCCACATTTGGGTACCTTGTCTCCTGCAATTCCTGCACTACGCGTTTGTAGTCCTTCAACGTGTTCCCCTTGGCTCCCATCTGGTCTCTCAGATCATGGTTCACTGGCAGCTCTAGCAACTGATAGAGCATTTTGAACAAATGTCCCTTGATTGATGCTACTCCTTCCCGTGGCCAATATTGTCCTGCGAGCTCCAGGTACTCCATCGCGAAACCCAACTGTCGCTGCGTCAAAGCATAAGCCTCCTCTTCCCTCGATCCAAACGAGGAGCTCAGGGATTGCCCGCCACTTCCTTCCACTAGCAAGGATGAGCCCGGCCGAAACAAGGAGGGATTTTCAAGCAACCCTTCGGAAGACATGACAGCGTCAGCTCCCGTCTCTTCTTGGCATCGCACCGCATCTTCAAAGGTCTCTACCCCTCCATTCGCCACCACGGGAATGCTTAAGCCTTCCTTCACTTTTCGGATGGCGGCCCAGTCAGCACTACCCACCGAGATCTTATTTTGTTCGCGCGTCCTCCCATGAATAGTCACGAGCGCCACACCCGTCCCCTCTATGGCTTTGGCTAATTCCAAGGTGTCACGCTCGTTGGGTAATAAACGAATTTTGGCTGTGACGGGCACCGTAAGTTTCCGAACCATGTGAGCGAGGAGGCCCACAACCAGCTCTCGCTCTTCCAGCAAAAATGCACCGTAGTGCCCGCGGCGCGCTATTTTCTGTGGACAACCCAAATTCAAATCGACGGCGTCGACTTCGTGTTGAATGTATTCCGCCGCACGCACAAGGTCATCAGCATTGTCCCCAGCGAATTGAGCAATCAGTGGGCGGTCAAAGGCACCCTCGGGTCCGTTCCCAACGCCATCCCAATTTTCCTGACGGAAGACTTTTACATGCGCAAAGTTCCACGCGTGTAACATCTGTGTGTACGCCAGACCAACGCCATAGCGCCGTACCAATGTCCGGAAGGCCAAGTCGGACTGCTGGACCATGGGCGCTGCAATCCATCGCGGGTTACCTAGCCTTTTCAGCAGCTCATAGCCAACCTCATTACGGACCATAGACAGGCGACGCAAACGTGATGCTGGCGGCCGTAGTGGCATCTGGTGACGGCAGTTGTGGACAAAGCAAAAAGAGGAGACCCTCCGGGCCATCGTCATCGTGAGGAAGAGGAGGCTTGCAAGGAGGAGTGACGAAGGCTTCTGCTTGTCCAAGCGCGGCACCCACCAGCGTGATCTTGGAATCATCTAGGTTGGCCACCAGCCGTCCTGACCTGTGAGCATGTGCGGGAGATGTCGTGTTAGGCTAAACAGTCAGAGGCGGAGGAGGATGAGAAGCACAATCAAAAAGCCCCCTCATGTCTCCTCACAGCTTTCACCCTCTGTTTTACGCAACCCTCAGCCACAGACATGGCCGTCACGCTACACACAAGTCTCGGCAACATAAAGCTAGAGCTCTACTGCGACTTGGTGCCCCGAACATGCGAGGTAAGCCTTTGCTAAGTGTCTCATGCCAAATAAACGGAGCCCACAGTGTTCACCCTCCCTTCCTCATCCCCACTAGAACTTCTTGGCGCTGGCCGCGTCGGGCACCTACGAGAATACTCTTTTCCACCGCAATATTCGTGAATTCATGGTGCAGGGGGGGGACCCCACGGGCACGGGCAAGGGCGGCGAAAGTATTTGGGGCGGCTACTTGGCAGACGAATTCCACCCGTCTCTCAGGCACGACCGGCGCGGCATTGTGTCCATGGCCAACCGCGGCCCTGGCACGAATGGCTGCCAGTTTTTTATAACGTACGGCGAGCATAAGCATCTGAACAACCAGTACACCATCTTTGCGCGGGTCATCGATGGGATGGACGTGCTAGACGCTATGGAGAAGGTGCCGGTGGGTAAGAAGAATCGGCCTGTCAACGACATCACTATTAAGACGGTCGAGATCCACGCCAACCCATTTGCTGATTCTAGTTCTTAGTGCTTGTGTTGTCTTATGCGGCAATGGATGGTGTAGGGCTGAAAGCAAGGGCGTATCGCCATCGTGCCGCACCCGAAAACGGCAGTCGGTCAAGAGTAAGACTCAGGATGTGAAATAGGGCGATATTTAAAATGAGCGGAAATTACAAATACAGCGAGTTTGAGCCTAGGATATCAACGGGGCTTACCAAAAATCTCGAAGTGTATATAGCGAGACGACAGTGCACCAGCAGCTAAATTAAACAAAAATCTAATGCCGCTTTCTTAGATATCACTCGTTTTCTTCGCTTTCTTTACCAAGTGATATCTCACTGCCAGCAATTTATTCGCCAACGCAGAATTTTAGCCGGCTGGCAAGGCATGATTGTATCCCCTCCTTTCTCTCTCATCTTATCTTTACATAAAGGTTACCTTCTTTCCTTTTCGTCACACTCTCTTAGACACCCACCGTATTTCAGGCTCTCCACACACAGCCGCACTCCTTTTCATTTTCTTTCTCAGACAAGGACATTTTCTTCTTTTTCCCCATCGTCTTTTCCTTCACCGCGAACGGAATCCACAACCAGGAGCATAGGCGACGACTGCCCTCTCGACGTCTGTCCCGTCCTTCCTTCCCTCCTTCTCCCAACTAGGCATTTAGAAACCCCGTCAGTTCCCTCTGCGCTTTCTCCACCGCCATATGCACAGGTGACGATCTCTTGAACACCCTCCCTCCCTCCTTCCCCCCCAACTTCTGGACCCGTTCTTGCGCCTCCTGCATCGCCAGATGAAACACCCGACATTTCTCCACCCTTTCCTCCCGACTCAAATCTACTCCCGCCCCTACCGGCGCCCGAAGAATCTCCCTCACGTCGCCCCCACACAAGACTAGCAACGATGTCATCGTCTTTAACCCCGCCAGCACGTGCCCCTCAAAATCCAGTGCAAGCAAACTTGCCAACACGGGAAGGAGGGGTGTAGACACCTCAAGTGTTACGGGCCCACATTCCTTCGCGCATTCTATGAGGTCGATTGCTCGGAGGAAGTCCGCGAGAACGGTCAGCCGACCTTGATCTTCAGGGGTGGCTTCGTGCAGACGGTAGAGTAACAAAAAAGTTTCCTTTACTCGGCCCTTCTTCCAGAGGTCCCTCAACCGCTGTAAGTGAGTCAGGCGGGCTGACAAAGCTCCCATGAGGACCTTGCGATGCAGCATTGTTCCCGCGATGATTTCGTCGTCGGCACGACTCAGACGGGCTTGCGGGTCCAAGGGTACTTTCTCCTCCTTTTTTTGGCTTGTTAATGTCGTCGTGCTGCTGGTCTTTGCACCTCCGGGTGCTCCGGCGGCCTGTCGGCTGCTGCTCGTGGTGGTGCTGGAGATGGTATTGCTGGTGCTGGTGCTGCTTTGGTTCTCCTTGTCATGCTGATGTTGCTTGCTCTTGTTGTTGCTGGTGCTACTGACGGTGGAGGCGGCGCACTTCTTTGACGGGTGCTGTGATGGTGCCAGCCTCCCTCCTCCGATTTCTTCGGCAGGCGCCACGGCAGAAATAGCAACAGAAGCAGATACAGCACCAGTGTCAGACGAGAGGGCTGGAGGTGGTGATAACAGGGAAGCCCGGCGCGTTACGGAACGTGTGATGCGGGAAGGCGTAAAAGCCATGTCTTGAGGAAGTGGGGTTTCCTCCTCCATTGCTGCTAAAGCTGCTCTTGCCGTCGAGCCCGCAGCTGCTGGCACTGCTGTTTCTGCAGCTGCTGGTGAGTCCATTTGAGTAGTATAAAGGGACACAACATTATGTCGCACGCCCATTGCCAAAAGCTGACCATCGTGGCAGGAGAGCATCGCCACCTTGTTGCCCCACGGAGCGTCAATAGCCCCAGCCCCGGCATCCCCCATGACCTCCAGCGTGTCACCCTTCAAAACACGCAGACGATTGGTCGTGGCCGTGCATAAATGTCCGTGCCCATCGAAAGCCATGGCGCTCGCTGGGCTGGTCTCACCCGGGAAGGAAGAGGAGGCCAAAAGCTTGAAGTTGTCCGTGTGAAACAACCTCAAGGAACGGTCCCCCGTAGAAGTAGCCAGCATCGGCAGCGCCGGGTGGAAGTTGAAGTGCAGGATCGGGGAGGGTTTACCTTGCTTGGTTTCCAACTCGAAGGAGTAAATTGTCTCACGATCCCGCAGGTCCCAGAGATTCATGACACCATCCTTGCCGGAGCTGCAGCACCATCGCCCGTCAGGCGAGAATTGAGCGTCCGTCACATCCGTGCTATGGCCCTTGTGGTGCATGACACACTTCTTCGTTCGTACATCCCAAACCTTGAAGCTAGCATCGAGAGAGCCAGAAATCAACATGCCCGCTGCAGCATCGTAATTCAGGCACGTGACGCCCGCCGCGTGCCCTGTCAGAGACCGTACAAGTTTCCCGCTTGCCATGTCAAAGACCTTGATGCCCCCACCCTCCGATCCCGCCGCGACGAACCGCTCTGAAGCCGGGTCAATGGTGAGGCACATGACCGGCGAGGTGTGCCCCGCCAAGCTTGCGATGTTGCTGGCATTGTCCACACGCCACACGTTGACAACATTATCGTCCCCGCCCGTGGCAACCAAGCGATGAGATGGGGCAATTGTAACTGCATTCACCTGGACAGTGTGCGCCACAAACTCGTGGAGTCGCTTGGGCGAGGTTAAGGGATGTACCATTGGTTCGTGTGCGCTTGGGTGTGCTTGGGCGTCGGAGGGCGTAAGTGGAGGAACGAGCGAAATGTAAGGAGGCTAGGATGCGCGCGGAAGGGTGGCGGAGGGCGAGGACAACTGGGCCAGAACGGCGGCAGCGAATGAAGTCAGGCCTGTATGATGATGTGGCCAGGATCGAGAGGCATCGATTTGTGGGTATTGTAATGTGTTCTGCAAGCGACCACAATGAGGGCTGGGTGGGATGGTCTCTGGATGACGACGACGTTGAAATGTTTGGCGATCTGTTCGTCGATGTTGGCGAGGCTCGAACGGACATGTCGTTTCCAGTCCCAGCAAGCCACGCTTTAGCACACGACGCATTCTAACGTAAACCACACAATCCTACATTCTGCCACAGGCTTTGCGAAGGGCGGGAGTCGGAAGACGTTTACCCGACGCCTCCCTGTGCTCGTCGCAGTCGATCGATCATCCAGTCCCAGACATCAGAGTACGGCCCACACGCTCCACACAACCGCTGCCTCAGCCTCCATGGCGCCCCAACAAAAAGCCAATTTTTCCTGCACTAGCGCTTCCACTTCCATTGAGGACATGGGTACCAGCACTAATAAACTAACGCCCTTCTCCAAGGCTCCAACGGCCGCCTCGACCACGCATGCATACACAGCGAGCAGAGCAGCGGTTGCCGCTGCGGCACTCTCCCCACCCTTGCCAGCGGATGAAGAAGATGGGCAGAAAGGCGAAATACTGGCTGGCACTCACTTCATCCTGGAAGGCCCCGCCTCCGGGAAGCTGGTTGTGTGTGTCCCGGGTTTGGGTGGGCCTCACTGGTACTTTGACGAGGTTGCCCCCTTCTTGCTTCAAGCAGGTTTCAGGGTTTTGCGGTACGACTTGGTGGGCCGTGGGCATTCGAAGCCACCATCACGCACTCGTCGGCCGTCGTGCTTTTGTAATGGCGTGGCCCGGGAGAAAGATCCATATGGTAGGTTCAGTTGTCGCCTCCGTTGAGGAGAAGAGATTGTTTGCTGCGGGTATTTATTTTAACGATTTCCTTCCTTTTTCTGCATCGTTTCCTCTTCTCCACCCTACTCCCACCAATTTTAATCCAGGCATGGTTGGTCATGTCGCCCAACTTCGTCGCCTACTGGTAAACCTCGATCTCGTTGCCAAAAACAACGGCGACGATCGAATTTCTTCCTCAGCCTGCCCCCAGCCTGACTGTGATGATACCGACCTGAGCGAGATCGACGATGAAATTCTCTCCCCCTTGCCCATGTCTGCGATTCACTTGATCGGCCATAGCATGGGAGGGGCCATTGCCGTTGGGTACGCCGATTGCTATCCTGAAGATGTGGCCTCCCTCACCTTGCTCACTCCCGCCGGCTTGATGGACAAAGATGTATTTTATCTTTTACGGGCCTTGCCTTGGTTCGTGCAATCGATAGTCCAGCACTGTCTCCGTCGGGGCGTGCTCAATGGCATTCGGAACGACTTCGTGCGACATGGGACGGAGGTAGAGAATAGAGCGGTGGCTCATGCGCGGGCCATGCATGAGCGGAATCCGCATGCTTTTCCTGCCATTTTCCGGAGTATTTTGGCTTTTCCCTTTGCGGGGCTGGAGAATACGATTCGGAGATTGTCCGGTGCGAGGTTACCTACGTTGTTGGTATGGGCGGAGTATGATAGGGTGTTGCCGTTTGAACCGCAGTTTGGCCGATGGAAGGCCTTGTTGAAAACGGGGCAGAACGTGAGGTATGAGGTGGTGAAGGAGGCCGGACACGGCTTTTTACTGGAGAAGCCTGAAGTAGTAGGGGAGATGGTAGTGGGATTTTTGAAATCTCTCCCTACTTGGGTGCCGGAGGCGTTGATAAATCATTTGAAAAGTCATCCTTCCACGATCACCATTTGAGCGAGGAAGAAATGAGAGGGAGGCGACGTATGTGTATAAGTGTGTGGGAGCGGTAATAAGGTGTTTTATTTTTGATTGAATATTTAAGAGGGTGAGACGGAAATGCAATTTCCAAAGTCGTCTTCTTGCTGGGTGCCGGTGGCGGTGAGTAATCGTCCGCCCTCCATCACATATCAACCGAAGGAGGGGTAAAAGGAGGATAGATCCGTAGGGCTAATTGGTGGCAGAAGGAGATGAGATGGTTGCTGTTTTCAACAATGGCAGTAGGAAATAAATAGCAGCTAGGGAAGGAGGATGTATGATGCTCGTGATAAGCTACTTATTTCTGTTTTATGTGCATTTTATATTTTGCCATAAGAGACCCTTGTCATATAGAATTTTACAGGCCCGACAAATTTCTCTGGAGAATGTGTGGCCTAGGGATGCACCCACCCACTCGTAAACACAGTGCGAACTCAAAAGATCAAAAGCAATAAATGAGCAGCGAAACATTTTTTTTCTAGACGCTCGCGGCGTGATGATTATGCTTTATTGATCTACTTTACAAGTTTGTTTTTGTTACCTCTTTTTGGGCCCAGCCTCATATAGGGCCTCTTCACATGATTATTGGGTAATTTGTGCTTTGATGGGTACAAAAATAAAAGAATCATTTCCTGATGTCCTTTATGTTTTGTAAAATTCAAAAGCCTACTTGTTTTTCTTTTTCTTTTTCTTCTTTTTCTTCGTGGAACCCGCATCATCGCTACCACCATCTCCAGCTGTGTTGCCTGCACCGGGCAAGGCAGCCGACGTGCCACGACCGTAGCGTTCCGACTCTACCCGGCGCCACTCATCGTATGTCATACTGGCTCGCGGTGGAGGAGAAGCCGTGGCAGTAGGAGCAGCGGCATTTGAGTTTTTGTTTCCTTCGCTTGCCGAGGCCAGCGTTGCTCCTGCCATGGCTGTTGCTGCTTCCGCCACCGCAGCAGCATCAGGCCACACAATTTCGGCCTTGTATCCTTTTTGTTGGTAGAAATCTTCAAGTACCAAACATGCTGCTTGAGAGTCAATATCATTAGAGCTGTGCAAGAAAGACTTAGTCTTGATATTAACCTTGGCAGCCTGCGAAGTCAAACGTTCGTCCCACAGATACACAAAGGGCACATCCGCGGAAGCCACAATTTCCAACTGCAGCGCACGATCTGCGATCAAACGGGCGAAGATCTTCGTGGCGTTGGCTTGCGGGCTGAGCGTTCCGTCGCGGAATAGAGGGTGGCCTACCACTACCCTTACTGCGCCCTCCGCTTTCAGGATGCCCAAAAGATAATCAATCGTCGGGCGATGTCGAGAAGCATTCAAACTACATCCTGCTGGGTTGTTGATAGTGCCGAGAGGGCGTTGGCTGAAGCCTGCGGTAAGAGCGACGCCAATCTTTTTACTACCCCAGTCCAACCCCAGTGTGCGGCTGCCTAGCAAGTCAGGCAAGGCCGCACTTAGATTTTGAGTGGGCCTTGGCGAGGACAGCGGGGATGAGGGTGGACTCCATATCGTATCAATCGCTAACAGTGGCTTGTGGAGGTGCGGACGACACACAGAGAAGCTGAAAAAGGCATTGCTAGGGAGAATGGCCAGAAGGAGAGTCAGGACGAGGAAGAGGAGAAGGGGAAGGGGTCGGCGGTAACGACACTGGAAGGAGGAAGCCATCAAGCGGAGAAGACGCCAATGTGCTACAGGTCTTGATGGTAGAGGTCGTTCGTCTTTATCCTTGTGTCTGTATTGTGGCGTGTTTATTTTAAGTTGGATTTTTGTTTGGGTCTGTTCCAGTGGTGGGGTGGGGAGGTTGCGGCTCAAATAAATATTCAAGAGTGGCTGCTGTACAATATACACATGTTATTAATATTTCCAAGAGAAGACGGAGTTCTCTTGGGCCAATCCAGAAAATAGCGGTGGGGGGTGGTCTGCCACACGAAAAAAAAATGTTCTCCTGCAATCAGGTACAGAGGTACAGGTAAAAAAAACAATTCATAGACAAAGTCCTTTCGGCCATGTTGTAACTAAACAAACCACTCACACGCTGCGTATACCTCCACTATAAAGGAAATCATACTGCGTTCCATAGCCTTGCCTGAGGCTTGCCTCGTCCGGCTCTTCTTTGCCTGTTTCCTCGTCCTTTGCCTCATCACCATGTCCTCCGGGAGCACATCTCCCTCTGCGCTCGGTAAAGTCGTCGTCCTTGGGGCTAAGGGCCGCACTGGGCGCCTCATCCTTTCTCACTTGAAGACGCTGGGCGCCAAGGAGGTCCTCGCTGTAGCACGCAACATCACGGGAGAGACGAACGACGACGTGGTCAAGTGGGAAGCGGGCGACGTCAAGGACGCGAGCCATCTCAGCACAGTCCTCAAAGGGGCGTCGGCCGTGCTATTCACCGCTTCGGCATCTCAAGGTTGGTCTCTCTTCGGTACCAATACACCGAAGCAAGTGGACTACGAAGGGTGTGTGCTGACAGCCAAGGCGGCTGTGCAGGCGAAGGTGCCCCAGCTCGTCATTGTCAGTAGCGCTTTCGTGGCGAGGCCTTACCACCCGATTGCCCTCATGCTATCCACCTTGTTTGGCCGGGTCATGCAATGGAAGCGCAAAGGTGAGCTCGAAGCCATTTCCATCACGCAGCAAGCAGGCTCTGTTACTTCCTATACCATAGTTCGACCGGGGGGTCTCTCGGATAAAAAGACGCCTAAGGGATTACAAGGCATTCAGATCAGCCAGGGCGACACCGTAGGTGGGATGATTACGCGAGATGATACCGCTCTGGTGACGGCACAAGCCTTGCTTTACCCCACCACCAAAAATACTGTGTTTGAAGTGGTCTGGCACCAGGAGGAGAAGGGGAAGGGGGGGGAAGAGCAGCAGCCCCCGCCGGTGCGGTACCAAGGTTGGACAGATTTCTTTTCTCGGTTACGCCCCAATATTGGCGCGCATGATTCTACATTCTACCCCTCAGATCACGGGCAGCCCATGAAAGAGATGGGTCAAGGGGAACTGTGAGGGTAGATCAAGATGGGGATGTTTTGACTCGGGAAAGGGAAAGAGGCCGGAAAACACAGTGTGCAAAAAAGATCAAATGTAGATGGTGCTTGTGTGTAAGGCGGGGGCCAAACACACGAGAAAGATTTTGACAACACTGTGCAGTACAAGTAGAGAGATAGTGTGAGCGAAGGCATGCACATGCAAGTGTGTGCACTACGTATAACATTCAAGAGAGAAAGAAAGAAAGAGAGAGAGAGAGAGAGAGAGAGAGAGAAGGAAAAAGCAGTGTTACAGCACACTATCTCGTCATACTAGTGTCGTTCTTGCTATCATAAAACCGCTTTTGACAGCATACTGAGAGCTTTGCTACCTTACATGGCTGTACACACACACACCCCTCCCTCACAGTCCCTTGTTAGTCTGAAACGTGGCAATAAACCGACCCTGGCCATCTTTCAATCCCTGAAAATGAGGCTCGAGCTCCGTCGCCTTGAAGGAGGCAGTTTGAGGAAACAAGGCCATACACACAGGCAGGGCCCCTGCCAATGACCCCGTGATTGCAGCCACTTCAACAGCTAGACGCATTCGGGGGTTCTTGGGTAGAAGGCTTAGCTTGCCCAAGCCCTGCATTATGGCATGCGGCAACAGCAGGACAGGCAAAGGGAAGATAAGCCCCCGAGAGACAGCCGTCTGTAACACGACACTCTTTCCTGCAATGAGGGATTGGCCGTGATATTTGCCCGTGGCGTCGCTCATGGGTGCCCCTTCCCTCAGTTCATTTTGACGTGAAAACATAATGTTGCTCATACCAGCAGCCGAAACCGCAATGTATGAAAAGAGCGCAGGGGAAGCTGCTGGGATTCGCTTGGCCACCTTGCCGAGCCCCAAAGCTAGGGAGCAGGAAGTTACAACCGCCAACAGGTAGGACTGAAGTACTTGCGTGGTTTCTGCTTCCCCGCCCCCTGAGCGATTACTGAAATTAACGGCAGAATTATAAGTTTGATTGAGCCAATGCACAAAAAGAACGCTTCCTGGAGATGTGGCATTCATCATCATTAACACAATGGGGACGTTGCCGGGCGTAAAGGCCGACATCCGGAAGGGCACGGGAATGGCTTCCTTGCTCACGGGGTGGGTGCAGGCTTCGAGGGTAGCTTTGCAGTCCCATAGCTCTTGGTCATCGTGATGGATGCCCTTGCGCCAGTCCTGAATGATACTATCGCATCGTTGTAATTCTTGCGAAGGGGTGAAAAGTGTGCGGGGGTTCAAGACTCGGAGGAAGTGACTGAGGCGCCCGGCAAAGGTGTTGAGGTCGAACAGGGAGTTCGCGGGGTCAAAGCGGGGTGGTTTGCTGGTGGGTGGTGCCGAAGTCATGGTTCTAGAGGGTTGGAATGGGAGATGTCAGATCATTAGGATGAGAAAGACGAGCCGCTGGTATGGAGGCAGTGGATGAGGCGCTGCGTGCAGCAGTTGCTGGGGCAAAATATGAAAGTTCTTTGAGTTTTCTCCCTTCGCCACAGTGAAAGGGACTGTTAATCCCTTGTGGACACCGATAACGACATTTCGTAGCGTCCTCCGTGAGCGTGGAAGGGTCTTAATAAGAGATTTTTGCTTGTAGGTTGAAAAGAGGGTTGTGGGAGAGGAGGTATTTGATTTAACATGCCCCTTCATTTGTCACCAGTTTGTCACCGTCATTGCATGCACGCAATACCCCGCACAAAACACGCAGACTGACGCCTCTTCACCATGCCCTGTTGATACTGCTGAATGGAGATATCTAGTGCGCCGGAACGTGTGCTCATTATCCTTTCGTTGATTTCTACCTGAGATCTCATCTCCACGTCCACACAAACAGCTGCTCAAAACAGTCATGCGAGCGCTCCGGCCAAGCGGCTGCACCTTGGTCGAGTGCGGCAGCAGCACCACCCTCATCGTACAGCGGGTCGGCAGAGGAGTCCTGCCTGCGTCGGCGGCAGCGTCATCATCCTCATCATCATTACCATCCTCATCATCATCGAAGGTAAGTTTATCAAAATGCCAACCCCATCTTCGTGTTCTCTATTTGCCTGTGCGTCCAGGTGTCATGAAGGACCCTATTGTTTGTACGATGTATTGCTACCGTTCGTGTATTCAAGAGGTATTGCCTAGATAATGGATTTTCACAGCCCTCTCCTACCTACAATTGAGTTTTGGGGGAACCTAGGAATGAATTCCAGAGCCCTTTTGCACACGAGTTCCCGGTCATTCACTCCATCCTGCCATGTGGTCTTACGTGTTTGTTTGTCTGTTTCTTTGCTTGTTGGTGTTACACCGGGAAGCAAACCCTCGTACCAAGTCCCTGTCCTTGCGCCTGTCTTGTCCTCCTGTCTCACCACCCACCACCCCACCTGGTATCAAACACACACACAGCCACGACCCTACCCTACTTTCAACCTTCGCTCCCTCGCAACTATGCCCCCCTATGTCAAGAAGTTCCAAACCGCCAAAACAGCCTACGCCTCCGAAGTAGCCGCGGTCCGGAAAGAGTACATTGCGCAAGTTCAAGAACGCAAGGAAGCCGAACAAGCCAAGCAACTCGCCGAAACCGCCCGCATCAAAGAAGCCAAGCGTCAACGCCTCCTCGTTAAGGCTGCCCAGCGTAAGAAGAATATGGCCATCTTTCTCCAGGCCCAAAAGGAGCAACGAGAGCGATTTGAACGCTATCTCGCCGCAATGCAGGAGGTCCGCGAAGCCTACACTTCTGAAGTCCGAGCCAAGCAAGCCAATCTCCTCAAAGCCCTAACCGCAGAGTCCTCCCTTTGGATCACGCCCGAAAACGTTGACGAGAAAATCACCGATGATCTTTTTGCTGTCGCGGGACGCACCACATTCACCCCAACCCAACGCAGTCGTGACTGGCAATTTATGGCCTTGCCCCGCGTGCCCGATTTCTCGGCTTACTCGGAAGAGGACCTGTTTGATGAGAAGGAAGATAAACATTTTCTGACAGATAAGAGCCCCTGGCGCGCGGAGGAAGGCTCATCGATTGTCATTCCGGAAGGGCATCATTTCTATACTCCTGGACCTGCGGAAAACTTGCCGCGGAAGTTGTCGTCGTCTTCGGATAGTGTTGATGAGGAGGGAGTACAGGGGGAAGAGGACAATATTTTATACTTTGAAGATGCGGCATACCGACCTAGTTTCTTGGCGGCATTGTACCAAGGCGCTTATGAGGACTTTCAACCGTCGCAGGTACCGGACGGGGAGGTTGAGCACATTCGGGAGTTGGCGGAGAGGTACGAGGAGCAGTTGCAGACTATTTTGAAGCAGTCTCGGGGACGGGAGGGAAAGATGACGGGGGCGGGAGGGGCGAGTAAGAAGGCGGCGTTTGACCCCAAGGCATTTTCGATAGAGCAGAAGGACGGGACTAACTAGTGGGCATATGGGCCAAAAGAAGAGTTCAAAGGCAGTAGATAGAGTAGTGTGAGTGTGTTTCGGTGCGTAGTAGGGAATTGAGAAAAAAGAATTAAGAATTAAGAATTAAGAAGAAGAAGAAAGCGGTTAAAGAAGAAAAAGCAGAAATTGCGCCGGTGATTTTGCGACATGGGAGTCTAGAGGAGGTTGTGCTTTTGTTGTTGCCATCATCACTTACACTAAGCATCCCACCATCACGTACATTCAGGAAAAACCAATGACGATAAGGATGAGGCTCTATACCGTCACATCGGGTTGATTTGGGCCTACAAACGAGCCGAGCAGTTTCCCATTTCCTTCTACACCGTTTTCATGGTTTCCACGAACGCCGCCTCCAAGCGCGCGGCCGCCGACGAGTTGCGTTTGGTGGAAAGCAAGCTGAGCGAGGTGGAGCGGCAACTTCGTGCGTTGAAGGACGAGCGATCCACGCTGCTTTCGCGGAAGGTAGTATTGAAAGAGACTGTGGAAGCACAGGACGTGGCGGCGGACGTGGACTGGTCCAGCGACTCCTTTCCCTGGTCGGGCGAAGCCGAGCGGATCAAGAAGGAAGTGTTTGGGATAGCTGCCCCATGGCGACCGGATCAGAAGGAGATTATCAATGCGACTCTATCGGAGATGGACACCTTTGTCGTGATGCGGACAGGAGGAGGGAAGAGCCTTTGCTTTCAGTTGCCTGCTCTATTGCCAGACAAAGGCCTGAGCCTCGTCATATCTCCTCTGATCTCCCTCATTTCCGACCAATGCTACCAATTGGAATCCATCGCTCCTGGCAAAGGTGTGATGCTGGCAGGTGCCATGTCACGGGAGGAATCAAATGACGTGTTGCGCCGGATGAAGGACCCTCGAAGCCCGCTGCGGCTCGTCTACGTGACGCCTGAAAAAGTGTTGACCAGCAAGCTCCTCATGTCCACTTTGGAGAAATTGAATGAAGCGCAGCGCCTTGACCGTTTCGTAGTCGATGAAGCCCATTGCTGCTCTTCCATGGGCAATGACTTCCGCCCCGAATACCAAAAACTTTCCATCCTACGCAAGCTTTTCCCCCACGTCCCCATTCTTGCCGTTACGGCCACCGCCACTCCTCAAGTCCTCCGAGACGTTACCGATATCCTTCAAATGTCCAAGGTGGAATTTTTTAAATCCCCATTTAACCGCCCCAACCTCTTCTATCGGGTGCAACCCAAACCTGCCGGCATGGACGAGGCTGTTGCCGCCGTGTGGTCTTTCCTGCGGGCGCAACACCCCCGGCAGAGTGGAATCGTTTACTGCTTGTCCCAGAAGGAGTGTGAGACAGTGGCAGCCAAACTCGCCTTGCTGGGAATCGCCACAGGCGTCTACCATGCCGGGTTGGACGCTGAGTTAAAGGATCGGGTGCTAAGAAGATGGACTGCGGATAAGCTGCAGGTGGTGGTGGCTACGATTGCGTTTGGCATGGGGTGAGTGCTGGGAAGGAGGAGAGTGAGGGAGGAAGGGTGGGAGGAAGTGAGAGAGGGCCGAGTGAGGACAGTCGTCGCATGGGTATGTGTTGATGAGGCTCCTACTCACTCACCTTTCCCCCCCCCATTCCTTCCTCCTTCCCCTCCTCACCCTCGCCCAGCATCAACAAACCCGATGTCCGCTTCGTCATCCACTTCTCCATCCCCAAATCCATTGAGAACTACCTCCAAGAATCAGGCCGAGCAGGCCGTGACGGTCAGATCAGTACTTGCCTCCTCCTCTATCGTGCTTCGGATGTAGTCCGTCAAGCGTCGCTGGTGATCCACGAGAGGGTGGGCCTGCAGAAACTCCGTACGGTGGTGGAATACGCCCAGCTCTCCGGACGCGTATGCCGTCGAATTCCGATCTCTAGGGCCCTGGGAGAAGGCGGGCTGGTCCCGCAAGAGGCGTGTCAAGGCCACTGTGACGTGTGCAGTGGAGAGGTGAGGAAGAAGACGGCGAATGTGACCAGGGCGACGGTAGGGTTGATTAAGTTGCTGAGGGGACTGGCGGCGAAGGAGAAGAGGTGCACGCACCGACAACTAGCGGACTTGTGGTTGAAAGAGGCGAGAAAGGAAAGAAGGGCTGCCGTGACCTACAAAAAGGAAAGAAAGAAGGCGACGGGTGGGGAGGAAGAACAGGATGAAGATGAGGAGGGAGGGGAGGACGAGGAGGAGGACGACGAGAAAGGGAGAGAGATGGTCTTGCAGGACAAGGAGACCGTGGAGTTGTTGTTGAACCAGCTGGTGGTCGAATCTATCTTGGGGGAGGACTACCATGCGACGGCCTACTCGATTAATGCTTATGTGGTGGTGGGATATCGGGCGGCAGTGGTCGAGAGGGGGGAGATACAGGTTTGGATGGAGGTGGAGATATCGTCCTCGTCCTCCTCCTCGACCTCGTCATCGATGGCGTCTGCGGCGGGGGCGTGGAAGGATGGAAGGGATGGAGGGAGAGGAGGAGGGAAAAGAGGAGGAGGGAAAGGAGGAGAGGGAAGGGAGGCCAAGAAGCGGAAGACAGAGCTCGGGGCTGCTGCTTCGACTGCTGCTGTTTCTGTTGCTGCGGCTGCCGTCTGGGCCAATAAGGTGGAGGAGGTAGTAGAGATCTCATCCGACTCCGAAGAAGAGAAGGTGGACCGAAAGCAAGAAAAAGAGAGTAGGGAAGGTCAGGAGGACATGGAGGTGGAAGACGGGGAGGAACCGGGGAGGGTGGGTGTCCATCAGGATGGAGAGGAGGAAGAGGGTAAGGACGTGGAGATTTTTGACAAGGGCAAGGGAAAGAAAAGTAGAACGATAACCGAGGGTGCCGAAGGCGAAGTGCTTCAAAATGGGAAGGAGAAAGAAATGATGATGAAGAAAAAGAAAAAGCTGTGGAAGAGATTGCAGAAGGAGACAAGTAAAGAGGAGGAGGAGGAGGAGAAAGAGGAGAGTGCTGGTGAGGAGTTCGACTTCTTTTCGTGATATACAGAGAAGGAGGGGATTTGGAACCCCCAACCAGAGTGATAGTAGAAACAGCAAAAGAATCGAATGCGCGACAAAAAGTGCATGCGAGAGAGATCCACTGTACCAAAGAGAAAGTTGTAAAGAAAAATCTATAGAGCGGCCCTGTCGGACGGACAAGTCTGTGGGCAGTATCGTAAGTTTATCACCACCACATATACCCATGCCTGTGTCGCATTAACGTTCAACGGGGAAACGTCTTGTCTCATTCCTATTCATTCATTCGCGGTTTTCTTAATGCGGCCTCTTTCTCTCGAACCCTGAAGTCGCTCTCTTTCGGGTTTCCATTCTAATCCACCTAACTACACATATGCCCCCTTGGTAGCTCCTTCCCTTTATTCAGTATATTACATGGTGTCACACTGCTGTGCATAGCAAGGAGGCAGACGACTCAGTGCGCTACTGAATGCAGCAACCGACCTCACATTCTTTAAATAATGCTATTCCCCAATGCTGACGAAATCAAACCCACCGCCATATCCACAGTCCTTTCATCCCCCCCCGCCATCGTCAAAGACGGATTCACCTCCACCAGATCCATCGATGCTAGACATCCCGAATGCGCCACCTCCTCACAAATATAATAAGCCTCCCGATAACTTAGCCCGCCCGCCACGCGCGTCCCTGTCGAAGGAGCATAAAGAGGGTCCACCGCATCAATATCAAAACTCAAGTGCAACGGCCGCTCGCTTCGATCCAGGAGATGATCGAGCACCATCTCCATGACCTTGCCGATTCCATGCTTGTCCACCTCATGCATGCTATAAGCTTTTATTCCCAGGCTACGAATGAATGCTTTCTCGCCTGCGTCCACATCACGCAGCCCCACGTAGGCCAAACGCGTCGGTAGCAACCTAGGCACATTTTCCTCGTTCAACCAATGAAACCCTTGCATCGCGCGAGCCTTGTCCAAATCCATCAAAAAGCTGAGCACCATTCCATGCAAGTGACCAGTCTCTGAAATCTGTGGACTATTTATGTCCGCGTGCGCATCTACCCAAATAACAGCCGTCTCGGGCCGAGCCTTGAGCGCCCCCGCTACTGAGCCGACACCAATGCTGTGGTCTCCACCGAGAGCAAGGACCAGTTTGCCTTGATCTGCGTTAGCATGAGCAGCCTCGTACAAAATATGATTGGCATGTCCAACTAATTCTGCCCGCTTCTGAGAGCCATGCGCCGCGTCTGCCAATTCACCTTGCAATCCGCTCCGTCGTTCTAAGTCCAAATCGCCCAGATCCTCCACGACCCACGCATCTTGCTGCAGCCGTCGCACCAAGCCACGGTTACGAATGAAGGTGGGGCCGCGGTCGACGCCCAGCAAGGGCTGCCCGTCCGCGAGGGGTGCTCCTATCACAGCCACTTCTCGGGGTTCCGTCACATAGTGCGAAAATGTTGTGGGGGGCAAGGGGCGGGGGCCGCTTACCATGGCAAGGCCTCGCGTGCAACGGCTGACGGCAGCAGTGGCGGTGGCCAAGCTCCTCGCGGACCGCATTTGTTTTCCTTTGTTTGTCTTGGCTAGGCCGTGCTTGACCTCCTCCCCTGTCACACGGTGCTATCTGTATATATACTTTGCTTCTTAGCTCGCGTCGCTTGCTTGCTCCTGTTTCTGTTGCCTGAACCTTTCTTGTTGTGCCTTGGATACATGAATGCGGTGAGCTTGTTGCGCGAAGAAGAATGTGGACCAATCATCCATTTTTGGAGGAGGGTTGGGGGGGTTGATGCCCTCAGTTGGTTCAGGAGGACAGTTGCCGCGCTCGCCCCTCGCCCGCAATCGCCTATTCTCATGTTCCGTGGACCCTGCCTCAGCCCAACCATCCTCCAAACTCACCTAACTAGCCCTTCGGAAAGACAGGCCGCATCCTAGGGAATGTCTGTGACACTGGAGTCCTAGCGTTGCAAACTGTGCAGCCCTCCGACCTCCACCTTGCCCTCTCTTGCCCTCCTCAGCCATGAAGACTCGGGCTGAAGAGTTGACCCAGCGAGACGTGGAGCGCATTCGAGAGGAGCTGCTCAAGTTTGAAAAGGAATTCGTGGTGCGAAATGCTCGGAAGCCCCACAAAAAAGACCTCATGGCTCTGGACGAGGACGGTGATGCCCAGCGCTCGAGTCGCATCTACGAGTACTATATTCTGTACGCTCAGTGGAAGAAACTTCAGCAACAGCCACCGCAAGCAGCAAAGGAAACTAAGACAACAACAACGAGAAAAGATGCCAACATCTCCCAAATTGAATCTACTGCATCTGGGGCGGCGGCAGGGGCGCTTCGTGCGGTGGCACTGGCACCCAAGTATCACCATGCAGGCCCACAACGAAAGTTGACGGTCCGGCAACGGTGGGAGCAATCGAGGTTGCAAGAAGCAGCGGAGCACGAGCGTAAAACCAACAGGCAAATGGCCACTTTTCCGTCTGTTTCTTCGGCGCTGTCCTCCTCGTTGCGGGCATCATCATCAAGCGGCATCGCTGCTGCTTCCGTTATCTTGTGCTCGCCCGACCGAGTTACCGCCCCACCCGGAATCCGGCACATACCAGCAGAAGAACCATCAACAGATGCAGTCACAGCAATGCATGCGCGAGGGTTGAGCCACGCGCTCGGAAGAGGGGGAGGGGTCAGCCTCGCGGCGGCTATGCGGGAACTCAAGAAGAGCTCCGCTTACACTACTTCCTCCTCCCTCGACACCAAGAAGCGGGCACCCGGCGTTAGTAGGTTGGCAGCACCTTCCACGACCAAGCCTGGCGTGGGGGTGAATGGTGGTGAAGGACGCGTTAAAGGAGGCAGTAGCGGCAGCAGCAGCAGCAACAGCAGCAGCAGCAGCAACAGCAGCAGCAGCAGCAGCAGCTATGTCTTGACGATGGGAAACACCACTCTACTTTCAGCCAAGGCGGGTATCCCGGCTCCTCCTCCTGCTGCCTCGTCCTCCCTTGTGTCCTTTAAGTTCCGACGGCCCCCATTAGCTGTCACTACCACTCGGGTCACCAACGTGGCGGCATCGACAGCGGTGGGTGCTATTCCACCTGCTCCCACCAGCAACGTCGTCCTAGGAAGTAAACGATGGACCGAAGAAGCAGAGGCGGCTGACGGCATCCGCACCTCCACCACCGTAAGGAGCAGCAGCAACAACAATAGCAATAGCAACAGCATTAGCAACAACCACAGCAGCAATAACCGTAGCAGTAGCAGCAACACCAGCATTACCAGTAAGAATGGAAGAATGCTTCCGACTGCTGATGTGAAAGCTCTTACCTCCTTGGGCGCCAAGACCAATCGAGGTTTCCTGTCACGCGGCGCGGCGTGGAGGGATCGTGTAGCAAGTCTGACGGAGGCGGAGATGGAGGAAGGGAAGGAAAAGCATTTGGGAAGTATGCGTCTTTCTTTGCTTGAGGTGAAGAGCGAGGGAGAGGAGGAAGAGGAAAAAGAAGATGAGGAGGAGAAGATTAGGTTCGCCAAGGCAGCAGAGGCGATGGAGATCCATGAGGATGAGGAAGATGAGGGCGTGAACGAGGATGATGCTTTTAGAATCATGTCTGATTTAGATGAGGCTGGATCTAAGGCTTCAGTAGGAAATGAAGTCGACCACAACAACAAAATGATTGTCAAGGCTACTTGCAGCAGCAAAACGACAGCAGTAACAGCAGCAGCAGCAGCAAGTATTCTTCCACCATCCACCACGATGACAAAGAAGCCAGCTGTGGCAGCAGCCTCAGTAGCTGCAGCGCTTAAGAAAGATTCAATCACAGTAGTGCCAGTCGAAGTGACAGTAGCCCTTCCCCTCCCCAAACCAAAGCCTAGGCAAAAAAAACTCAAACCAGGCGAGGTGAGCGACAATTTTATCGCCCTTAACCTCAAGCGAAAAGGGACGGCCAAAAACCGCAAGGTCAAATCTGTGAAGTCCCTCGCTCGTCGACAGGCATGGATCGAACAACGCCAGGAGTGTGATTCTAACAAGGGCAGCGGAACAAATGGTGGGAAGCGCGGGGGGAACCGAATGTCTCGCCCCGGGCGAGCGGTGGATCCACTTGATGTGTGTTTGGACGTCCTAGAAGGTTTTTTGAAGGTCGGGGAAAAGGACGAAGTGAAGGAAAGTATGATGGCACGGGCGTTGGAAGAAGTGTCGCAGCTTCGTAGCAAAGACATAAGGGAGGTGCGTGATCCGGTTTTGAAGGCCTTGGCACCTAAGTGTGCGCATCATCATCAACCGTCTCGCTTGTTGAGAGTGAAGAAGTCAGGACCGAACAAGGGGAGGAGGTTTTACACGTGCAGTTTTCCGAGGGGGGAGGAGTGTGGGTTCTTCATGTGGGTGGAGGATAACCCTGTCTTAGTCGCTGCGGAGATTGGGCCTCCTTCTGTTATGTCTTTGCCTTCTCTTGGGAAAGAGGAAGACGCAGAGTGGACGGAGCGGCAGATGGAAGGGTGGAAGGCCAGGTTTAACAAGATGACAATACCGGAGTTGAAGGACCAGGCGAAGCGACGGGGACTGGCGCTGAGTGGGACGAAGAAGGTACTCGTAGCTCGATTGATGGACGGGTTGGAAGAGGCGGTGGTCGCACCGGGAGCTACTGAGATAAAGAAGGAACAGGAAGAAGAGGAGGAGAAGGAGAAGGAGGATGTGGAGGAGGGAAGCGAAGAGGGCGACGACGAGGCCTCGGAATGTAATTCGGATGATGAGGATTATGAGCTTGACATCATTGAGGCGGCCCTGGAGGGGCGTCCGGAGGAGGTGGAAGAAGACAGTGGTGACGACGAGGGTCAGAAGGACGAAGGTGAGGAGGACGAGGAGGACGAAGACGAGGCCGAGGACGAGGATGGAATTGCCGGTGAAGCTGTCGCTGCCGTTCAGCCTGAAAGGAAGCGTCGTATCCAGTCGGACAACTCCTCGAACGAAGTTGAAGAAAAGGAAGCCATGGACGAAGGGGAGACGGGTACCAGCGACAGCGACAGCGATGATGAGGAGGAGAAAGCGCCTGCTAAGAAGAAGAGCCGCAAGGCGCCATCAAAAGCAAAATCACCACCGACCAAATCAAAACCCGGCAGCAAGCTAGAGAAGGCTGATTCTTATCCACCTGTCATGCGTGGACTTGCACCCCTTCCCGCGCCTGTTTTAGGGTCAGGAGAGATGTTCACAGAGGAGATGGCACGCGAGACACTGCAAGGCATATTTGGTTATCAGGATTTCAGACCTGGACAGTTCTGGGCAATCCAACGGGCGTTGGCAGGGGAAAATTCCTTGCTCATGCTCCCGACGGGCGCAGGGAAGAGTCTGTGTTATCAAATGGCAGCTGCGTGTGCACCTGTGGGATCGCTGGTTATGGTGGTCTCGCCACTCATCTCTTTGATGATCGACCAGTTGGCACGTCTCCCTCCCCAGGTGCCTGGGGCTTGTTTAGCGGGAAATTTGAGCATGCGGGAGCTAGCGAGAATAATTCGGGATTTACGAAGTGGCCGGTTGAGAGTTTTATTTGTCTCGCCCGAAAAACTCTGTAGCCCCTCGTTTGGACGACTGGTAGGGGAGGATGTGGCGGGGAGAGGGGGCGCTGCTTTTCCGCCCGTATCCCTGGTGTGCATTGACGAAGCACACTGTATCTCCCAATGGTCCCACAATTTCCGCCCAGCCTTCCTACGCCTAGGCCGCAACATCGAGAACTTAATCAAGCCCCGCGCACTCCTTGCAATGACTGCCACTGCCGACGCAGACGTTATTGGTGATATTTGCGCACGGCTCCGCATCTCCCCGACAGAAGGAGTGCTCTTGCAGCCTTGGCGTCGTCACAACCTTCGTTTGCGTGTAGAGCTCCTGGACGGAGACGCTCAGCTTAAGCGCCAACGTATCCTGGATCTGCTCTCCCGCCCACCCTACGATCGTGGCTCAGTCATTGTTTACGTTCGGCAGCAGCGGGACGCCGATGTGTTAAAAGAATTTCTCGTTTCGCAAGGGCAGCCAGCCATTGCTTACCATGCTGGTATGGATCTGAAGCATCGGGCTTCGGCTCAAAGTGCGTGGATGCGACGGCGGGGCACAAGAGTGGGCGGGCATGCGCGCGTGTGTGTCGCGACGATTGCTTTTGGATTAGGGGTGGATAAGGGGGATGTGCGAGCAGTGTTACACTACGAAATGCCCAAGAGTATTGAGAATCTGGTGCAGGAGACGGGCCGCGCTGGTCGGGACGGGAAAGAAGCATGGTGTCCAACGTTGCTTTCTCAGGATGATTTTTGGCGGCAGCATAGCCTGGCTCACTCGGATGGGGTTACGGCGTTGCAGCTGCGGGGGCTTTTGGGGATGCTGTCCTCGCTGGCTGCAGCAGCGAAGGCCACGCCAAAGGCTCAGAATCGTGGTGGTGGAAAAGAGGGAGGGAAGGAAGAATGGGACAAAGAGGGGGTGCAGGTGGCTGTGGATATCAAGAATACCTCAATTGCGCTGGATATTCGGGAGGAAGTGCTCGAGACAGCTTTGGTTCTGATGGAGCTCCCGCCTTTCTCCATGCTCACCCTCCACGGGACGGTGCAAGATGAATTCCAGGTCGTTTTCCGCAAGCGGCAGGCGAGTATGCTCCGCAAGAGCGAGGCCGTGATCGACACATTGCTGGACGTGGGAACGCCCTCCGCGGATCTATTCGAGCGGACAAGTGATACATTTGGGGCCAGCTACGGGTATGGCTCAGCAGCCTGCTCCCTGGTCCGCCTTGCCAGTGCCATGGGGCCCGATTGGAAACCACACGATGTCGTGAAGGAGCTAGCGAGGCTACAGACTATGGGTGAGCTACAATTTACGGCCGCTGCCAAGCCTCATTTCCATTTGACCCTCCTGCCTCCCCCTTCGTCAACCACATCTTCATCCACTGAGGATGAAGCAGCTGCAGAAGCTGCAGCAGTAAGCAGCACACCCCTGTCCCTACATCGAATTGGAGAGGTAGTTGCAGCCTTGGCTGAACGCATGACAGCAATTGAAGTGGCAAGCGTTCAAAAAGTCGAGCAAGTCTACAGCGTGCTCCGGGCGGCCGCGGGGGCCCCTGACGAGGAAGGCCAGGAGGCACAAACCCTCGAGCTGATTGATGCCTACTTCGCCAAGAAAGACTTACCTTTACCCTTAAACCTTCCCATGTCGTTTGCGCCCGCCATCCCATCTCAGGTACAAGTGGTGATGCGGAGAGACGCCAATATCCTGCTGTTGGATCCCCGCCTCGTCCTGCTGTTGCAGCAGGTGGTGGGCCGCAGTCGTCGTCGAGGCGCACCAACAAATGTGAATTTGGAGATGGAGCTAAGGTTGTACAAGGCTAGATTGGTGACGAGGGTTTTTCATGGGATTGGCAGCCCGAGGGTGCCGTTGATGGAGTGGAGGGAAAGTCCTTTTTGGGGGAAGCATCGTCAGTACAAATTCGAGGATGTGGAAAGTACCCTGAGCGTTGGGGAGGGGTAGTAATGGGGATGTCCCCAACGATGATATGGGGTCACGCGGCCGTTTATGAATGAAACGGTAAAGGAGGTGAAATATGGGGGCAATAGATTTGCGATGTGGATGTTGTGTGGAGGTAGTGTGCACGTGCAAGGCACAATGCTTAATTGCAAAAGTAAAGCATAGATGAATGTGATAATGTTTATTATCAGATGTCGCAAGAAGAAATCAGCAACGAAAGCTAATGAGATGACGAAAATAGTCTTATAATATTAAAGTTGCAAAGTTGCAATTCATTCATAAGATGCGTTACTTTTTTACTCGATCATTTCATTGTTGTATATACACGCCATTTACATCACCGCGGTGGCGTGGAACCGTCCGCCTGGTCTATACTCCTCCATTCTTCATCTTCAAGAACAGCAGCAAGGGCGGCTGGGATGCGCACTTCCATTCGCCGTCGGTGCGGGTCCCAAGCAACAATGAGTGGCGTGTAAGAAATCTCCTTTCCAATCACCACCATCGAAATGTCTTCCTCCACGCTCTGATGCTCCTCCTCTCGATCGCGGCCCTCACCCCCCCTCCCCTCTTCCTCGACAATAGTCATTAAGAGTGCACGCAGTACCATGGTAGCAAGTCGTCGCAAGCCCGGATGGCTGGCGCCTGGCTCACTGGCTTGCGGCTCCCCCAAACGCCCCAACAGGTAAGCACGTCCCTGTTCCGCACGGCGGCCAACTGCACAGGCGCGAAAAGATTCAATTACACCTGCAGGACCCACTTTGAACAAAGAAGGCCCTCCTTGAGGGTCATACCCTGCCACAAGCAAATCCAACGCGTACGGCACGATGCGATGTCGCTCTGTGTCGTATACATCTTGCGCAAGCCGCGTCACCAGCCGGCCCACGCGCAAAGGAGACTCATGCACGTATCTATGCGCCAAACACTCATGCCGCGCAACTTCCACCAGAGCCAGTATATCAGTAGCCAAGCCTGTTCCAGCCACAGCTACGTGGGCGTCCCCGCGCCAGAGCCCTAAAGCGGCTTGCTGCGCTGCGGGTGCCTGTCGTCGCGACGTCCGTGGAGTCCAGCTGGCCAGCACGGCCAAATCTCCTCCCACAGCCCCGACTGCCGCACCACCTTTCTTCGAAGCCTCGAGGGCGTACTCCAGCTGGAGGACTCGACCTTTGGGGTCATAAATGCGCGTAGAAAAGGCGTCATAAAAGACACTGGGTGCCGGGCCAGCAGGGCCGCTCGGTGCCGTGAGGGAAGCCATCGTTGTGCTTGGAAGGAGCAAGAGTGGGAAAATAAGAAGGAGGGCCCAGAGCAGGAACCCCTGCTGCCTTGAAAGAGGCGCTGCCATGTTAGGGGAGCGGACCCTGAGTTTGAAAAAGGGCCCTGTATGTATTGGTTAGGGTTGGATTATTGAGACGAAACCTCCTCACCCCATCACCCTCCGCGCCCCTTCCTTTCTATGTTTGTGTTGTGTGCCAATAAGGCCGGGTTTTGATCTCTACAATGACCAGCCTCGACGACTGACGCTTACCAAAATACTGTTCTTCGAACTACTGCACGGGTGCTGTGTACACTCATCTTACTTACTGGAGCCGGGATGACAAACCGTTGCCTCGAAATTCGGCGACTACCACCGCGGCAGCAAGACATCCTTTTCCTTCACACAACCTTACATACATTCCATACACCTTCTCTTCTCCTCCAAAATAGGCTACAAAACAGCATTTTCCAGTAGTGGAGGTCCATGAGCTTCTTCTTTGGCGGAGGCGGGGCCGGCGGTGGCAAGGTGCAGCAACAACCACCCACGGGAAGCAGTCTCTTTGGTGGTGCTGTTGCTGCCCCGCAACCACCACAGACAGGAGGGACTTCATCTCAGCCGCAAGCACCTCAAACGACCAGCTTCAGCTTTGGAAGCAGTGCAGCACCGGCATCGGCATCAGTGCCAAGCACCGGCCAGTTTGGGTCAGCGCCGGCAGCAGCGGCACCACCAGCACCATCGCCTTGCCCAGCCCCTGCTCCCGGCGGCTTCTTCGGTGCCGCGTCATCGTCTCAGGAGCAACAGCCGCAGACACCGCAGCCTCATCAACCGCAACAATCCACGTTATCAACTCTCGCCCCAGCAGCCCCAGCACCCGCGTCCTCTTCGTCCTTTTCCTTTGGCGGACTGGCCCCCGCGGCTGGAGCTGGAGCGACGACGTCTGCAACCGCCCCAGCGGCATGCAGCACTGCTGTGGCCACATCCAGCACTTCCGGTTCTGGAAATGACTCAAATCAGGCTGCTGTACCTCGACCGTCGGTCAAGGTAGACCTCAGGTCCCTTTTTAGTGATGCGCTGACTGATCCACGCCTGTTTTCGGACGAGGAGGTGAGCGAGCAGCTCGACCTGCTTCTGGAGCCTGGAGGCCCTTCAGCAAGTGCCAGTGAGGCCTTGAAATGCGCGTTAAAAAGTTTATCATTTAGGGAACGGGTTGTCGCCTCATTGGAAGAAAATTCGGCTCTACATTTTTATGGCGTGGCGACCGAGCAGACGGGCAAGGACTTCGATAGCTTTGCCAAGGGGCAGAAGGGAATGTGTCTGCTGCATGGATGGGACCCGAAGAGAGAAGCGAGTGATTTGCAAGAGAAAGTGGATTTGGTGGAGGGCGTGAAGGGTCTATCGAGATACTTGCGTTTGACGGAAGAGAGGGCGATGCAGGTGTTGTTTTTGTATTTAAAAGACCAGGTACGACTGGGGCTTCTTGGAGAAATGGATTCACGGGAATACGCCAGCTTGGCACTGCACGACCGCGTCCGACGCTTCTACCATAATCAACGGGTATTTTTCTTGAAGAACATGCAAGAATTTCTGCGGATTGACCTGGATCCTGATTACTTCCAACCTGAGCTCCGACACGAGGTGCAGCGGTTGCTTGACGGCCTCAGCCAGGCAGGCGCTGGCGCATCCTCCTTCGTGGACCGCCTCCTGGGTGCTTTTAGATCATTATGCCACGACATGCCACCACATGCGCAAGAGCTTAGCAGGGCCTATCCGGGAACTACGGCCACACGACAAGGGCGCTCCCCACCGACTTGGGAAAAAGTGCGGCAGGAATGGGTTGAGCAAAATGTGGTGGAACAAGGGGAGATCTTGACACTGCTGCTCCTGGTCTTAGCACAACGGGTCTCATTGGGCTTTGGATCGTGGTGCCAGCTGCTTGATTTGTGGAGGGATCTGCGGATGGGGGAGCTAACCCCCGAGAAAGCTTACCTCATTGCAAAGGACGCTACCACCTTGCGGAGGGCAAGGCGAGTATCAGGGTTGATGACGCTGGTGGCCATCCAAGGACTACAGCTTGGTTCGCTCGCCTTGCCCTCCGCAGTAGGAGGGATCGGAGGGGAGGAGCATCCGTTTGCGGCCGAGTTGATGCAGCTGCCCAAGGGAGGAGCTGTGCAAATTGAAGAGCTATTTTATGCGATGCGGGACCCTGCTCGGGCCGAGGATTACCTCGCAGCACCCGAGCTCATTTCGGTCATTCTTCTCTTCTTCACCTGCTTTTTGCATCTATCTGGCCCCGGGTTGCGGTCACAATTGTCGCCTGACCTTAAACGTCGCTTCTGGGATCGAGCAGCCGAGCTGCAGGCTTACGTGACTCAACGAGCAGCACAAGCACATCTAGCAGAGCTGGTTGCTACCCTCCTTTCGGACGACGAAGGAGCTGCAGCAGCAGCAGTGGCAATGACGGCGACACCAGATACCGGTGGATCAGTTTTAGATCAATGGGCCCGATTGGGTTTTCATGCGGTGTTGCGACGGGAGGCCGATTGTTTACGGCCGGGATTGTCTCGACCAGAAGTTGAAGCTTTGCAGGTCCCTCTCTCCGATGCAGTCAACGCGCTGGTTGCTGCATGCTACGCAGGCCTCCCCCAGGGCCCCCCACCCCTGCATAACCAATCTATGACAACCAAGAAGGTGGAGTATTTCGTCTTTTTGGTTGCGACAATATATCACGGTCACTCTCCCTTGGCGTACTGCTTTTGGGAGGCATCGGGGCTAGCAGCAGGGCTACAGCTCGAGGCCGTCGAGGATGCCTCAGGCATGCAGCTGTCCAGCATGGATGGACGAAATGAAAACGCAGGCCATCCTCTTGAATTTCTAGCGACAGAAGCACGAGAACGACACCCATTGTTATATTTTCATTTGGTCGCTTCCATGGCTTGTGATGCCGCCACCGCGACTTGGGTAGCGGTCGAGCTCAGTCGAGCCCCACTCAGTACCCAAGCGTATGATGAGCGAGTCTTGGAGCACTTGGGCGAACGCAGTTATCGCGTGCAGCAGGAGTCGTCATTTTTCGATCCAGAAACGGGGGTTTTGGTGCCACCGGGCACGCAGGGAGAGCTGGTACAGGAGGCACCGGGAAGGGTCCCAAGGCTTATGAGGTGGGATATGTCTCTGTGGGCAGCGGTTGTGCATCAGTTGGAGGACTTTGCCGGATTTGTGGCGAGGTGTCACTTGTTGCCAATGGTGGATACTTTGGAGGGGCTGCGGAGGAAGGCGATGGCGGGGGAGGGGCTGCAGGAGCTGGGGTTTAATACAGTGGTGGATCGGTGCCCTTCATTGTTTGTGTACGGCCCTTGTCCTGCTCGGACTGAGGATGTTGTCAGAGAGCTGTTAAGGCGGGGAGCTTGGGGTATGGTACGTTATATTTTGCGGCGTGTGGAGATGGTCTTGGATCAGTTTTCCCTCTTGCTGGGCCTTGAGCAGCGACAGCAGCAGCAGCAAGCTCGTCGCATAGCTGCGGGAGGCAGTGACGATCCAGCACCGCTTTCCCTGCTGGACGTACTGACAGAGGCAGATGGTGTTTCTACCGTCGGCATGGCCCCGTTAGCGCACCGCCTGCCCGCTCGTTTGTTCGATGTTGTACGGGTGGCTTCGGAGGCCTTGACCGGGCGCAATGAAGAAACAGATGTAGAAGCATTGGTCGATTTGCAGGTTTCAGCACTCTCCCTTCTAGGGCGACTGGTGCGAACCAATTCTCCCTTGCCCTGGCGCGCGGAAGCCGTGCGGACGTTAGTTATGGAGGTGGGGGACGTGACAGGAGGTCAGGAAAGGGTGCCGGTGATTGTGTGGGTGGGGTTGCGGTCGATGGAGGCAGAGCGAACGTTGAATCAGTACAGAATTACACGAGTCGTATTGCTGCTCATGCATAGCTTGGTAGAGAGTGCCTGCGATGTTAATTGGGAGGGGAAGGAAATGGTGCTCCCCTCTGGATTAAGTGATGACTTTGTCACCCGTCTCGTGGATTTTTCTACCAAAGTCTTGCTCTTTCTTGAGGCGTGGACATTCACTCGTAGCCTTGACCGATGGTTACTAGCCTTGACGTGCCTGGATCTTTTGGCGATCTATTCCTCGACGCCCTTTGCTGCTCCTGCTGGGGTTCTTGCCCACGAGAGTACATGGGGTTTGGAAAATCATCGGCAGTCGCTTTTGCGACGTTTCCGACAGGACGGAGCGCTGATGCGCATGTTGCTGCGGTGTGCCGAGTACTTGCCAGGTTCAGCTTTGCGCGACATGTTAAAAACACGGACAAAGCGGAAGATGCCCCACAGGTTTTTGGATGAACTCCATTCGGACGGGGCGGAGTCGCCAGAGGGTGCACAAGGCTTGTTTGTTGCACGTGATGGGATCTTGCCTTTGGCTTTTGATCGTAAGGGTCTGGGAAGCACGGCGTCCAGAGAGGAAATGGCAGTCCTGCAACGGCTTGGCACTGCTTCTTTGAAGATGCTCTCCTGCGTCATAAAGCACTACTTAGCCTCACCAACACCTACTGCCTCTGCAGAGACTCCTCACCTTTTCGACGCAGCCGGTCCCGGGGCTTTAGAGATGATAATGCAAGGTGCTGACATAGCTTGTTGGGGCTCACAAAGTCAAGACCAGTCGCCTCAATCCTTCTTCAACCACGCTGGAGGCAGAAGACGACCTTTCGTCACGCACATAACCCTCATTGCTAGCCTGGTGACCTACGGTGAGGGAGAAGCAGCTGGGGGCGCGGCCGGTATCCATTTAAGTATCTCAGCGATGGAATTGCTCGGTCTTGTAGTCCGATATCTACAGCGCAACTGTCGCTTACGACAGAAGGAGCTAATGGCAGACTTGCCTGACTGGCCTCGTAATTTACCTTACCCTTTTCCTCCCGGGGTAATGGAAGACATTTTGTCTGTCACGGACGCGCGTGGATTCCGTCAGGGGCTGTTTGCGGCATTGGCTCGAGCGAGTACCTCTGGGGGAGTATTGGTAGCAATGCTTGATTTGCTCGTAGACGTAACGAGGCTACAGCCTTCTCTGGCTAAGCACTTGGTTTTCTTTCGACCCCGACCTGCGGGTAGTAGCAGCAGTAACAGCAGGAGCAATAGTAATGAAAAAGGGAAGAGAGGGGCGGATCAACGCTTGGAGGAGGTCTTGCTTGCTATCTTGCACAAGGCACAGGGGCTTGTTCAGACTGATTTGGACCGGGAGTGCCAACGACGGGGCGGAAAAGGAAGGAGGACACGCATGCGAGAGATGAGGGAGGGGGAATCCGGAATGTTGGTGCTGGCCTCGGCGTTGCGCTTTTTGTGTGTGTGCTTGCGCCGCGCCACACCTGCGAGGCGACTGGAGCTGGTCTCGCTGTTGGACCCGGCGGTGTGGGGAGTATTAGAGTGGGCTGTCCAGAATGTGATTTTAGAAGAAGCCTCAGAGGTGAAGGTAGCAGAGGTGCTGACTCACTGCCACCGACTGTCGGTCCACCGTTTTGTGCTTGAGATTCTCTCGCTTCTGACCACCGTCATGATTGATACCTCAGAACAACAACAGCAGCAGGGAGGGGGAGGTCGGGCGCTATCCCTTCGAAACTTGGAAATGGCTGTCCCCAAGCTGATCAAGGCGCTGCTTGGTGGACCCCACATGTCGGCGCTACTGAATCAGTATCTGACGGCCAGCTTTCGACCTGAATTTGTTGAGGATCTAAGCGGACGCGCGGCTGGTCCACAGGGTGAGATTCCGTTGACTCGGTTCCGTCTGCCGGATTGGGAGGTGATGCTTACTGATAGTAATCCATCGCGTTATGGTTCGGAAGGTTTTTTCTTTGATTTGCCTGCGGTGGTCCGGCTCCTACACGCGACACGGGTAGGCGCGGAGATGGGCGAGGAAAAGCGGGTGGACGTCGAACGAGCGGTGCGTCTTTTGAATCAGTATTATTCCATCTCGGCGGCGCAGCACATGGTCAATAAGGCCTGTAAGGGGCTGCTGATGGTCCTTCTTGGGCATATGCGGCCGGATATGGGTCACTCAGAGGCATGGAATGGCAGCGTTAACGTCGACAGTGTCGCGCACACCACCCTGCGTATACTTATAGGGGACGAAGAAAGGTTACGTTGTGGAATGAGCGCTTTTGAGGGTCCTGGTAGGGAGAGCAGCAGCAGCAGCAGCGGTGGCACTAGTAATAGTTGTAGGAACGATGATCCAACTAAGGAGGCAGCGCGACGATGGAGAGCGGATAGTGTAGACGTGGCGCGGAAGATGCGTCAGCCCATGTTAGAGTTGATGTTGACCATTGTTGATAGGTATGCGCCTGACTTGTCGGAAGAGATAGTGAATGATATCCTTCGAACCGTGCAACAGAGTTTTCAGCAGTGCAAGACGGAGAATGCTTTCTTGGAAGTTGGCGTTGTTGTTGGATCAAGCAGCAGTAGGTGCAGCAGCGAGCTGTCATTGTTGGATCTGCGCCAATGCCTTCTGACAACTAGCTTGATTTTATTGCAAATTCACCCGCTTGATGGCACTGGTTATATAGTGAGTGGCCAGTCTCAGCTGGAAGGAATTTTGGCTTACACCATTGGGAGCCTTTCATCGCTTGACACGCTTCTTGTCGAGGGATCGCAAGAGCCTATGGCACCTACTTGTCGATCGGAGCGCTTGGATGCTGTATTGCGCACAGCGGTTGCTTTGCTGAGCACGCTTTTGATGCCTCGGACGCACGAGCCGGATGTGCCTATGCCCGCTCTATCGGGAGGGGATGAAGAAAAGCAAAATCAAATGCAGGACTTGCATCAACAGCAGGAGGAAGCCGAAACCGTCATTTTACGGAAATTCCGAGAGCATCGTATTTTGTCTTCTCTCTTGAGGCACTGGACCGCGGCATCTAGAGTAGCAGCAACTGCTTTTGCCGCCCTCCATGACTACACCACCGTCTCTGGCCACGCCGCGCGATCGACTGCTGCTCAAGAGGCTCTTTTAGATAAATCTGTACACGTCGCAGTGAAACGCCTAAGAACTTTGTTGCGGTTCTTGGAGGCGGCTGCATTTACGTCGAAGGAGTTTTGCAGGGAGCTCCTGCAGGCAGGATGGGTGACTTTATTGATGGAGGATCCGGTGGTGGCGTGTTTGGTCCGGGCTGTGGAAGGTGGTGCCCACGGGATGGGGATGGAGCAGTTGCTGTATCGACGAGGCTATCGAGCAGATGGGGAGGAATCTCCTTATTACGCCCTGTGGCGGGGTTTGGTTCGTCTCATGGCGCGATTGTTGCACTCCCTGACACCACCGAATCTGGGGTACGAGGCTGTGTTGGCGTTACATCTGGACGAACGAGATCCGTCCCTTGCGTATGCTAATCCCTTAACACCGGACGAGGCAACGGTCGTGCGTGAGGTTGCGGGATTCTGGCGACGCCTCAGTCCCCTCCTCCTCTGGCCGTTGGGGGAGGACAAGGTGTTGACGCTCGGTCTTCTGCGGGAGGCACAGAGTGTGTTGGCATTAGCACGAGAAATGGCTGTTCATGGATACACATGGCGCGTGGCTGAACCCGCGCGAGCCGAGGAGTTGCGGACGCTGATTAAGGGGATGGTGGTGAGAACATCGTTGGTGTTGGGTCAGGTTCAAAGTATGGCGGGGAGTGACGGAGGTACACCGGTGTTGTCGGTGTTGAGGGAGGCGTTTGCACCTGTCTCGCCGGAGGAGGCTCGACAGTATCGATCGTGGGAGGAGGGACAGTGGGAGACAGAGGACAACGGTAACGGGAAGAGCACGTCATTGACCGGCGTGGGTGGGTTGGAGGAGAAGGTGAGCGACATGTTGATAGCTATTTTGGGTTCGGCCTTGGGGTTCTTGCGTTACACCGGCCCATTACGGCTACCGAAGCACATTCCCTTGACACCCGAAGAAGCAGCGCAAGTGATTTTGGCGGAAGGAACTCGGGTTTGGTATCGCAGAGATGGTTCCCAAGGGCTGGAAGAAGGGATTGTTCAACGGCGTGTCCGCGAGTTTCACCCGCAGGAGGCTTGTCGGATGGGGACCTATGATCTAGTACGACGTCGAGATAATCGTGTGGAGACTGGAGTGCGACCAGAACGGGTTGCCATTATGGAGGACCGACAGCAGGATCAGGACCAGGCACAAGACTTTGATTTTGACTTGCTCGACTCTGGTACGGTCGTGCCTTCCTTCAATAATGGGAGACTTTCAGGGGCGCATTTGCTGGTGCTGGCCCGGTATGCCCTCGACTCTCTTCGTCGGCTTCCGACAGAAGAAGAGGCAGATAGCAGTGGGGAGGAAATGGGGCAAAAGACGCGCGCGGTTCGGGAGGAGCAGGAGGGTCATTGTACCAATTTGTTGATCCATGCCCTTTACTTGTTGCTGGTGGCCTCCCGCTCTTTTCTTCGGGCACGAGGTGGACTCATTCAGAATAAGGAGAGGGTGTTGCCTCGCTTTATGACGGCCCTTATGGACGTGCTCTGGGATGCTACTGAGTGGCGTCATGGCCGATACCGAGCTGAATATGGGACCTACGACACCACAGGAGATGATGGAGGAGGAAGTAATACTTACACGCAGGGCTCTTCCTCATTCCCCCACCATCATCATGCACCGCTTCATGACATATTTGCGAGCGTCAGCGAGTCGGATAGTGCGGAGGAACGATTAGTGAATCTGCGAGAGCGGATTGATCAGTTGGTGGGGAAGATCAGGGCAGGACAAGAGCTGGAGGCCGGGGAATTGCAAGCTGTGCTGTTGTCATGCTACCGGTGCATGAAGAGCTTGCCGTCAGGTCTGCCAGCTTGGCTTGTGGCGGAGGCTGGGCAGCATGGTTATGAGGTGGGTTTGGGAGACTACGCTGCGGCATTACGGGCGTCGAGTCAGGATCCGAAATTGACACGAATGGTGGATTTGCTTGATGATATGATTGAGACGGTGGGGTTACCAAAGCTGTTGCAGGAGCTGAATCGCAAAGCATGTGCTGCAGGAAGAGCAAAAGGAGAGGGAGGAATAGGGCTGGGAACATCCTGTCTCATGCTGCCGGAGTAAAGGGATAAGGGGGGCAGGTAAACGCAGAAAGACAAATTGATATGAAATTGGAGAAGAAAAATAAAAGTACAAAAGAGGACCAGAGAACTATTCATGACAGTCACGCTGGTGTGGTGCTATTAGTGCTTTGCTTTCGGAAATTGTGAGGGCATTTTCACTCCAACTTTTCTCTTTCTCTTTCTCTCTCACCATCCCTGTCATGTTTCCTTCTTCCTTCTTGGCCTTTAGGACAGTCTGTCATTCAATCCACACATACTCGTGGGCATATTTTTGTACTTTATCAATTAAGTGTACCCATCTCTTCTTCATTTCCTTGCTGAATTTCACTGTGCGCCGTTTTATTTGGCTCGAGGACAATTATCTCCCTCCTCTCCCTCTTCAAACAGCGCTCCTTACACATAAGCGTCCGCCTCCTTGCTCTCTTCGTCCATCTCGCACACAGCCAATCCCTTCGGGCCGCGCTGGATTAAGCGGTGGAAAAAGAATGTTGGCGTCAACATCTGGCTCAAGACAAAGAAGGAGGAAGTCATTTGCGTCAAGAACCCTTGGAACGAGAATTGGTGTTTGCTGGTGGTAGTCCCCCACCGACTGGTGCTGTCGCGAAAGGGGGAGGGAAGACGGAATCGGCGCTTTTTCTGTGCCGCTCGGATCCGTGCGCCCATCGTGTTGTTCGCCACGTCTTCCTCCCGAATAGTGCCGTCAAAGAAGCATTGCACATGAAATGAATTGGGCTTGGACTGGGGAAAATGGGGATCGGCCGCCACCTGGTAGTCGTCACAATAAACGCTGAACCAACGGCTGCTGCGAATATGAAAAAGCGACTTATACCGCAGAAGGCGCTTGCACACGTCGACGGATTCTCCCTTGAGCTCGCTCTCATCGTGCCGGTCCAACGTCGGGTGCTTCTCGTAGTATCGGGCCTTTTCTCCCTCGCACAAAATTATCTGTCGGATCAAATAGAGCAATTCCAACTCCTCGGGTTTCACGTAGCCCCCTCCAGTCGTCCAATGCCCCACGTCCAGCTCCGCTTGAGTCTTGAGACAGTCCGCAAGGGTTTGAATGTCTTTCACACTTTGCAAGGCATCGTCCAAATTACCGTCGATGAGGCGGCGGAACAAGAAGCCTTTGACGGCGCCGAGAAGGAGACTCGCCCGCGTAGGAGCCGCCTGGGCCGTGGCCTGTTCTTGCTCTCTTTCTTGTCCCTCCTCCAATGCTTCATCCGTTTTCCGTCCCTGCTCCTCCGACGAGGGGATCGTGTCCACTGTGGGTACCTTGCTGTTCATGCTACTGTTACTGTTGCTACCACTGCTGATGCCGTTGTTAATACTCGAGGGTCCCAAGAGACTGATTGCGACGCGAAGCTCTTTTGCCTGCGCTTCATATTGGGCGGCTGCGATCAAACACAGCTCCTTCTCGTTCCCGCCTCCACGAAACCATCGTCGGGACTTCGCACTTTGGAGGATGGCATTGGTCGTGCTCAGCAACTCTTCGTGGGTGTCAAGGCTCGTGTGCACAGAGGTTTGGGCAACCACCTCCGTCGCCATAGTCGCTGCTGGACGAGGGTGTGGTGGATGCCGTGATCGTGCTCAGGCCTTCTGACGTGAATATTCTGATGGGTGGGCGCTCGCTTAAATGAGTTGCGTGTGCGAGTTATGTCGGAAGGGGGAACGGGAAAATGTGAAAATTTTTTGTGACAAGCATCTGCGGCTGGCGGTGAGCATGTGCCATGTGTAGTATATGGCAGCGCGGGCCTGGTCGTTCCCAAATGGGCGTTGAATCGAGTCGATAACCGACACCGAGCCGTTGGTGACTCGGATGGATTTGATGACTGCATTATTCACCTCCTCCTCCCTCTGAGCTGGTCACGTACCACTGCCGTCCTCGATCCCTCGCACAGACATACAGGAGGATGGCAAGAATACCTTGCCGACGACTGGACTGCTTTCTCCTTCTCCTCCTTGCTGTTACCCCTTACACTACACCTGCAGCTGTAGCGGTTGCATCTATTCCCACGCCCTCCTCCCTTCCAGTGCTGCAGTCCCCTCTCAAGAAAGGACGACAAGAGCCCCCGGCAACCCCTTCCCGCAGCACCTGGGACATCAAGACATTCCATGCCTTTGTGAAAGCGCGGACGGGAGGGATGTGTGCCGCTTTGGCGGGGCCCGCGTCCTCCACATCGTCTCCAACCGTGTATTGGGTGCTGCGAGGCCAGCTCTCTAATCCTTTCACAGGGGACGTCATTGCAAATGTGCGGGGATTGGAGGTGCTCTATCTTTTGGGGTATACCCAGGCGCCAGATATTCCCAAGATAAGCAAGTATCAAACACTGGCTATCGCGCCATTGCCACCATCAGTCAGTCACGCATTGCCGGGCACACGCAAATGCTTGCATTTACCTGAGCCTCAAGCCGACAACAGAAATAAGGCCAAGGCTGAAACCAAGGCAAACGCTTCGTCATCCGTTTCTAAGAAACAACCGTGGTGTGCGGTCGCCACCACAATCTCAGCAAAGACGTTTAGGTATTTCGAACCACTCACAAACCAACCCTTACTGACATTTCGGCCTGGCCCGCGCGCGAAGCCCCGGCAGGTACCCCTCGCTGTAACTACAACGCAAGCCGTCAGTTATGTGTTGTCACGCTCTGGTCATCTTCACTTGGTCGCTGAGAGTGTCACTGGTGGATTGATGGCAGTGCAGGACCAAGGCGCTGGGCCCGTGTGCAAGGCGAAGCGGAGCAAGTTGTTGTCCTTGTTCTTTCCAATGCCAGCCCCTAAAACTTTTGAACTTTCCTTGCTCATGTGGCCTGGTTCGAAGCGAAGCAATCACGGAATGAGCAGTGGCAGCAGCGGCAGCAATGGGGTGGAGGATGGTGGTGGTGGTGGAGGGGGTTTCCCGTGGGGCTCAATCATTCAATTTGGTGCTTCTTCAGCACAACCAGCTTGTCGAGAGCTGTATGCGCTCAGTACAGAACCGGCATCCAAGCAGCAGGGGCGACGACCACGCATGAAGTATCTTCGATATGGGGAGGCGCCGCATTGGTGTGGTGCTGGGCGAGTGTGTCACTTGGCTTTGAAGGGCACCAGATACGATCGCCTGCAGGACATTCCGCGAGAGGAGCGGCAGCTATTTTTCCCCAACACTAAAAAGGGGTCGGAAGGGGAGGAGGGAGGATCCCTGCTGGCTGTTTTTCCGCCTGGGTCGGCGCAGGAATTTTTGGACGAAGCAGAAAGAGTCCGACGGACACAGCGGAAGCGATTTATCTTTTTTTAAGAAAGGCAATTTAGTTAGCTTGTGTGAGACAGGTGGGAGGTCAATCAATCAAAATCAAAGTGGGGCGAATATTTGGAAGGCAAAAAAGTCAAAGCAAGCCATAATGTATAGGAATCTATAGATATGTACTTGGTACTTCATATTTTGTGTTGGATTCTAATGGTATCGACGATGTTCGTGCATCCGTACTTTACTGCCTCTCATTGTCTTGCAATTTGTCCTCTCTTCTCCACGCACGCAAGCCAACGGACGAAGGTGGGCGAGAAAATCTGGGGCAAAATGGCGACAAGGTGAAGGGATGGAGGGAGCTGCGGAAACGCAGAAGGAGGCTTGATGACGCTGTCACATCCAGCCTCTTTGCCGTCAAGACCATGTTTTCCCCACTCTGGAAAAAAAAAGACAAGATGACCACCGGCGACAAGCCCATGATCCGCCACCTTAATTAGCTTCTTTATCGCTGGCATAGCAGCTTGCTGCCTCTCCTTCGCCAGATCCGTCTCTCTTTCTTTTGCTGCTCCTGCTGCTCCTGCTGCTCCTGTTGTCGTTCCTTGTACTTTAGCCTTTAGGTCATATGGAGGGTCAGTTACAATACAGTCGTAGTACTCCCGCCGAAACCAGAGCGGGTAGCTTTCCCACGCCAACATATCAGCCTGTCCCAGTTTTGGCACAGGCCTCACGCTGGCCGATAGTGGCACCCACGGTAGGAATTCGTCGATTGAATATATAAACGACTTCATTATATCCTGTTTCGCCGTCCCCGTTCCCTCCCCAACAAGCTCGACGGCTGCATCAGTCCCTACTAACTCCTGGGCCCCTAGCAGGCTCGCAGCAAATAAGATACTACCAGAGCCCACAAAGGGGTCGAGTACCTTGCTTCCTACCTGCACCCTAGCCAAGTTATTCATCGCCCACGCTATTTCAGGTTCCATCGCTGTTGGGGTGATGACCACTGCTTTTTGTCTCCGTTCGGCCAAAAGCCTGAGGATACCACTCCGTGGCCTGCGTGGGGTACAGGCGTAGGTGTAGCCATTTCCAATAGCAGGACATTTGGTCAGTCGTCGACACAAGAGCACTCCATCTTGCCGTGGAAGGAGAAAAATGACAAAATCCAGGTCTGGGGGAGGGCCACGCTCGTCGCGTTGCTGTAGGGCTGGGTCGAGGTTTGCCACGGTGTGGAAATAGGGGTGAAAGGCTTGAAGGACAACAGAGTCGCGGTCTGTTGATTTGGACGCTTTATTGTTGCCGATTCGCAAATCTACCAGACTGACTCGCCATTTGAGTTTGATTATATTGCCCATCCCAGAAGACATGGCGGTGGGGTGGATTTCATCCCTGCTTATTGGCATATCCAAACCAGCAGCATTTGCAGCTGCGGCTGCCAAGCTCTCACCATTCGCCAAGATCTGAAAGAGACCGTAGGCGAGAATACAGCGCTGTACCGTCCGTACAAGTTGATATTCGAAGTCTGTTGTATCGTCGCCATCGCTGCGCTCAATACTGTAGAAGGGAATAGTGGGTTGGCTTGTCAAGGGTCGAAGTGCGATGCTGCTACTACTGCTAGTGTGCTGGTTGCTGGCATTGAACGCAGAGAGAAATTCAACCTGAGGCAATAAATAATTTGTTTGCGGTCCTACGCGGAAGCCCATTGTGTTGCGGCTAGGGTTGCGAAAGGCGACGAAGAGCTGGTGTTGCTGGAATCCATAGTTATGGGACGTTAATAGGAGGACGAAAAGGGAAGGGAGGAGTAGGGGGCGGTACTGCCATCGCATGCTGAAGTCATGCGTACCATTAATTTTCATCGCTTCGTATGCAGTTCTTGGGCTCTCCTTAGTCTATCTCTTTGAACCGCAGTGGTGAGGACATCGACCTCCTGTGGTCTGGGGCCGAGTACACAGTGGTATGCATGAGTGAAAAGAGTCGTGTCATGTACACACAGGGTGGGCCGATACACTCTCGGCAGCGCAGACAACACCTCCATGACATCGACAGTCATCTTGCTTGTGCACTCAGTGCCTGTTTTACTCGCCGGAAACGGTCTCCTGGCCGTTGTAGTCGCCGACGACACTCCTTAGCACCTTAGGCATCATCTCATTTTTCCGCACAATGAACCCACTACTCTGACTGAACACACAGACATGCCTGCGGCAGGCGACGACGACGGCGGAGCGCTGATACTGCGGCATGCATCTCGGGTGGGCGCGTACGTCGCCCGGGAGCTGGCCAACGACGCGGGTCTGTTGGTGTTAGAGCTTGGCGCGGGCCTGGCAGGGGTGGTCGGCCTAGGCCTTTGCGAAGGCGCGCTTGTCTTTAAGCAAGGCGTTGGCGGGGGTCCCGTGGTACCACCTCAACCTTTGCGCTATGCATTGTGGACGACGTTACCAAGTATGGCTGGTCGACCACTGCCATCAGACGCCGTGCTTCGAAGTCTACTGAATCTGCCTCCTTTGTCGGCTGCCAACGCGTCAACCAGGAGCGCAAGCCACGAGGCCGCTTCAACATGCACAAGTGCCTTAAAAGTGCGCAACATTCAGGCAGGCCGGCACGTGGTGGCGCTCGCAACGGTAGTGGGCGTGACGTTGCAAATCGGAGCAAGCATTCAACGCGGCCGTCAGCAATACCAGGCCCAAGTCCATGAAGGACGCGAGCCTCCTCTAGCACCACCACAAGCCGTGCGTATCTCACACCGCCCCCCAGCATGTACTGGTACGGCGCCTGCTTTTCACGTGGGTATCGTGAGCGGGGCCCACGATAGAGTACCGTCCTGGGCGGGGGAGGGACGGGTGTTTGGAACAATTCCTCAGCGATGGTGGACTCGAGCAGAGTGGATCCAGGACCCTCGGGAATGGGCTCAATTACTGCCTTCGCCCACGGTTACCTCCTTTCATTATAGCAAGACAGCTCCTTTGTTCTTGGAGGCAGAGGTGGCAGCTTCGGAGCGACCGAGGGGGCTGTCGTTGGAGTTAGCTTTGGAGAGCTTGAGGGCGGGAGGGAGGGCAAGCAGCAGCAGCAGAAGGGGTGGGATGGAGGGTGTGGTGAGAATACTTCTGGCGGGGGGAGAGGTGTTGCGAGGGCCGATACGGAGAGGGGTGGAGGAGAGTGGGGCCGTGGACTTGCTTGTGGATGGGGAGGCTGCAGTAGCGGTTGCTGTGCTTGCATGGATGGAAAAAACGCCCTACGCCTCGGCGTGGTCGGCCTTGGCGGCTCAGAGGACGAGGGAGGAGGAGGCAAAGATAAGCGCGAGAAGGGAAGGAAATGCATTGCTGTGGAAGGGATACGAGAGTGTGAACGCGTGGGTGGAGCGGGTGCCAGTGTCGAGAAGTGTGGAGAGGCCGTGGCGGTGGTTGGCCCACACGTGGGAGAGTGTCGGAAGGCGACTACGATGGTTAATCAAGGGGGGTGTGACAGCCAGGGATGCCCTGGAGGAGTATAAGGTTGTGGTACTCGTGCACGACGCAGATTCGGCAAGACTGGGACAAAGAATGAAAATGAAGGAGCTACTGCAGGGGGCGGGATGGGATGTGTGGGGTCCAGGAACGTCTGCTTCGAGGTTGGTAAGGGATAAGGATGCCCTTGTGCCTGTATTAGTATTTTGCCAGGATGATGCAACGACCTTGGAGAGGGCGAGGTTCCTGGTCCGGGCTGGAAGGCCCTCACAGTTGACGTGTGCGTTGCTGGAGGATCCTGAGAGTGCTTGTCCGTGGTTGGGGAAGGGAGGGAGGAATGAAGGGGGAGGCGATGACCGACCGACTGTGTTGAGTATTGCGGACGTGCATGATAGTTTGTTTGCCTTTGTGAGAGCGAGGGTGAGGGAAGGCAGAGGAATCGGGGAGATTCAGAGAGAGTTGGATGCGTCGACGCGCCTGTGTCCGGCTTCGTCTTCGTCAGCTTCTCCGACTTACAGGTAGCACTGGGGAAAGAGGGTGGAGGGAAGGAAGGAGGGGAGGAGAAAGAGAAGAGCCCAATGTATGATAAATGATTAGTACTCGGATGGAATGACGCCATCATCAACGACAACGACAGCAGCAACGACAACGACAGCAGCAACGACAACAACAATCATTCCCACCACCACTACAACCTATAAAGGAGAAATATGCGCACGCACGTCCGCAGCAGAGACAGAGGCAGCAGAAGAAGCAGCACAACAACAAACAACAAAGCAATCCGCCTAGATCTCAAAGATGCAAGAAATACATTTTTCTGGCTGAACCAAAAAAGAAAATGATAACTTCTCACGGAAGAGGAACATCAATTACACTCTCCCTCCCTCCCCTTTCCCCTCCAAAATAAAGGCAACAGCAAGCCCCTCTCCTTCCCATTTCTATCTTCCTGTCCGTTGCCAACCGTTTTACCCCCGCTGATCGTGTTGTTTCTTTGTCAGACCAATCCTCTCCTATTGTTGTTTAATGTCATACCCCGGCAAAGTCAAGATCGGAAAGCAAAGAAAGCAGCCTCTCCCTCCTCCATGCCACCAACGCGCCCAGTTTTCACCTTTCCCCCGCTCTCTCCTTCAAATTTCCTCTTCGTTCGTTCTGCTGATTCTGAAGATCTACTTCAGGTGCTTCTTGATGATCGCCGCCTTCTCCTTACGCGCCACCATGAGCTTGAAACGGTCGAAGTCTGTGAGGGCCGCACGCTTCGCCTTGGCCTCCAACTTCTTGCACCAGGTGGTCTGCTCCCATCGAGCCACAATCTTATCCGTGGCCCAGGCCTTCTTCAGAGTCTTGGCACGCGCATTACGGGGGATCTTCACCTTCAAGTCCGTAAGGTAGACACGCTTCAAAGGAATGACTTGCCGGGTCACGTTCGAGTCGGGGCCTTCCACAAGGACCTGAGGGGGCGGGAAGGAGAGGAGGGGGAAGAGATGGAGGTTGGAGGGGTGATATGCCACATAAGTGGACTACTGAGAGGGCAAAATATGCACCATCACGTACGCGCCTGACACAAAGGGGTAATATGACAGCACTTTTGCCCTTGTGGGCGTGGCCCCCTTCGCCTTTAAGGCAGAGAAAGGAGATATTGCACTCCATATCCTCGCTCCCATAAGCCGCCAATATAAAATTGCCCGCACCATACACCCTCCTCATTCATCACTTAACCTCTGCACCCGCTCCACTATCTCTCACGCACCTTATTGCCATCCACCACGTCGATGACGGTGGCCAGCTTGCCATAGTCGGGGCCATAGTTCACTAGCACTACCCGGCCGACCTCCACAAATCGTGTGAACAACTGTGTTGTAATGTGGGGAGGGAGATGATGGGTTGTCGTACGGATAGCATTCGTCATACATGACTGTCCCCCCTCCTTTCTTCTCGCCTCCCCCCTCCTCCGGCCTATCCAGCTTTTCTTCCTCCACCATTCCCTTTGTCGCCCGCTTACCTGAACCATTGTAAATGTCCTGAAGGAAGCAACGGCGTATTGAACTGTGTGAAGTGTGAGGGGAATGAACGTGGTGGCATGAGTACAGTGCATCGAAGAGGTGACGGCAGGGGCGAAGAAGCAGAGGGTGATGATGGAGAGTCGTTGATGGACATGAAGGCGTATTGTCTGTCGTTTTAGCACGCTTCCTTCATCCCACACAACTCGCCAGGTCTCCCAGCCACTTTAAGCGCTTCTCGAGATGTGGGTACGGATCCTGGTAGGTGTGAAAGAAGTCTCCTCATGCGTTGGGGCAAAGGAATGGAAGGAGGACGGCCTTACGGCCGCTCACTCGCCTTCTTCTGCCGCCGCTGGCACACTTTGCGTGCCCCCAAAACACAGGGGTACATCCACAAGTGCCGCTGCCTTCTTGGCCTTTGGTCCCGGCCGCTAATCTATTTGCTACCACTATAAAATACAGTGATTTATCCAGTCCTCGTCTATTATCCTGTGATGCCGCAGGGCTGTCGGCTACTACCACCACCATAATGCCCCACCGCTGATGGAGGAAGCCGACACGGCCCACCTGCGCTCTTTGGCAGCCCTTGCCCCTGCCGTCTTTTTCCCTCCTGAACGATGTGACCGACAGAAAAACCACGAAGCGAATTTGTGTCGGCTGGTTCGTTCAGAAGATCCACTGATAAGTCATGTGGCCACTGGAATTCTGCTCAAGGGATTGCGGGATGCCAAGCCGGGTTCGTCGAAAGGATGCTTGACCGAGGTCTTGAGTCCCTACACTCCGAGTCACGGCCGGGTCAATATCGAGCGACATCGCCTCACCAATACACTAGAAGCCTGTCGTCGTTTGGTGGAGGAGGTGTGCTGTCCAGAGATAGACCCGGAGCTAAGGCATGACGAGAAAGAGAACGGAGTCGACGGCGATTACTTGTGCCATACAAAAGACATGAAGGCAACAAAAGTGTACATCCGACAGGTGGTCGCGCGGGCCTTGCCCGGTTGGCAAGAAGCAGCTTTGCAATCGTATGTTGTTTCTGCGGCGGCTGCGCGAGGAATCGATGCAGAGGAGGGCGAGGACGTGGAGTTGCCCCTCATTTGGGTCACCTCGTTGGGCTTAGTCCTTCGACGGAGCTACCACGAACCCGAAGAAGAAGACGAGGACGACGTGGAAAAGGAGAAAGAAAAGCAATGTTTAGCAAAAATGCTGCTGGCTTGGTGTCAGACTTGTTGGCGTGTTATTGAGCGAGTGGGTATAGGAGGGGTAGAGGCTCGACGACAGGTTCTCGAATTGGCCTTGGCGCTTCTGCGGGAGGCGGAAGGTGACGCGCAAGATGATGGCGAAGAAGAGAGATGTCGACGAAAGGCAGAGAAAAATGTTATCGAGGGATTGATTGCATTGGTGCGCTGTGCTATCACCAAGTCAAATTCGATCAAAAAGCGCCACCGCAGCAACCTCAACACCGAAGAAGAATGGGATGAAGAGGTGGCTGTAACACCGACGCCTCCAGTGGCGACTCCGCCGTGCCCCCTTCTCCTGCCCCTTCAGGCACACAATTTATTCAATACTCATATGGCATTGTGGAGCAAGCTAGCCAAGCTGATAATCCAGCGACGGAATGCCACTGATGTTGATGCTGGTGTTGGTGTTGGTGCTGTTGCCGTTGCTGCGGCGGAATCGTCTTGCTTCTCCTCTTCCCCCTCCTGTTCCTCCTCTCCATCGGTAGAGAGGTGGGAGACTCTCTTTCTGTGCTTGTTGCAGAGCCCTATTTGTGAGGCACATTTCGGGATCCAACGAGGAGGAGGAGGAGGAGAAGGAGGAGGAGGAGGAGGAGGAGGAGCAGGAGGAGAAAAAGAAGAAAAAGAAGAAGAAGAGCAAGATAGCCGATTAAGACTCCTGCTTGTTGAGAAACTGGTAGAGGATGATAATAGGCTTATAGGTGTCTTAAAGGACCTGCTCCTCGTCAACTGGGGGCTTCGGATGCACACACTTTCTTCTGAAGAAGGACAGCGGCTTCTCCCGCCTTTCCTGGCGGGTTCGGACCCTGCCGCGCTACTGTGTACTCTACTAGAGAAATTGCCCGATGGAAGTGCGGAGCAATTATTTTTGGATTTCCTTTTATCGAATGAGACGTGTGCTTTGGAGTACCTTGTCAGGATAACGAAGTATACTGTGTGGCAACAACAACAGCAGCAGCAGCAGCAGCAGCAGCAGCAGCAGCAGCAGCAGCAGCAGCAGCAGCGAATGGTTCATTCCTTCTTACAGCGACTGAGCCAGCGTCTTGAGTCGTTGGCCTCCAGGCGGCTTCTTCCTTTTGACCCTTCTGCTCTTCTGGTACGCTTGCGGTCGCTCCAGGCACCGTGGCACGTGGATGCGTGAGCCGACAGAAAGGCATGGAAGTTTGTAGATTAATTAAAAGCTTGTATACAGCCAAGGTCGGTAGAATGTAATGGAGAAGAGGGAAAGGAAAGCGATGGATGGAGTGTGTGGGTGCCAACACTTTATTACCACAAGAAGCAGAAGCAATTTTATTCGAGAAGGCGGTAGGCTCGTAGGATTGGGTTTGCGTCTTGTATTATTTTAATTTTCATTTGCCTGACCTCAAATTTGATTTCGATTTCGCTATCCTTACCTTCTAAACAGCACAATACATAAAGAAATATTCCCTGCCTTTCCCCACCTACCCCCCCGTGTTTCCTCCTCCTCCTCCTGTCCCTCCCCTACTTCCTCTCCCCTATCTTTTCAAGCAACTTCCTCTGCAACGCCACCGACAACACCACCATACCAGGGCCTAGAATTAACGCCATAAAAATGTCCGCCAGGTCCACACTACGCAGCCGCTGCAGCAATGAAGGGGTCGGCAATGCCTTGAGTGGAGGGGGAGGTAGGCCGTAGGGCTGGTCACTCCGGGAAATAAAGGTAAAGTGGGCTTGTGCGACGAGAGGGACAAAGCGGGCTTCCAGGTCCTTCTGCGCAGGATCCATGACTACATGCTGCACGTGAAATCCAGGAGTAGAAAGGACATCGGTCTGCTCAGTGCCTTTCTCCCCCCCCTCCATTGGTGCTTCGGCCCCGGCCACGAGTTGGACTTCCTTATAGCGAGTGTGTAGTAAGTTGGCAATTACAAGGTGAACACCGTAGCGAGCCACGGCCTCTTGTGCTTTTTCGAGAAGAATGTCGGGATCGGTCTCGAGTTTGAAGGAGACGACGAACGCATGCGGGGCCCACTCATGACGAAGTAAGGGTAGGCATTTAGGAACAGCTTGCAGCCGCAAGATTAGCCCTTCTTGTTTCTCATCCTCCTTCCCTCCTTGCTGCTGCTGCTTGCGTCGATGCTCAATGGAGGACTGAATCTTATGCTCGGCCATCTCGGCGGCAGGAATATAGAAATCACTCACGGCACACGCCAGGAAAAACATTGCGTTTTGCCGAAAGGGAGCCAAAGCTCGGGCGGCGGCTTGGAGGATGAGGAGGTAGTCTGTCACGGTCTCGTAAGTCACCAGCAACAACGTCCCTTCTTCCCTTGCTTCTTGATATCCCTCCAGTGCCCCCTGCAAAATATTTGCCGCCCCACGCTTTACGTCTAGGACCAAGGCACCTGTTTTTTCCCGCACCCACAAGGCATCTAGCAAGGTCCCGTCCACGTGCTCCGCTACCTCTGCCTGGAAGCAGCGGGCGAAAGGACAGGCCGTTCCGGGACGATGCAAGAAAATCACAACGTAACCCAGCTTCAAAAAGTACTCGGCCGAGGTTGCCCCGCGCTTGCCCGTACTGAAATTCTCGACGGAGCGCACTGTGTTGCGTTCCAAGGGAACCGAGGTCCCGCCGGAGGTGACTAAGACCACCGCCCGGTTCTGCTCCAAAAAACCGGCCGTGAATTCACGGATACGCTGCGTAGCCAACAGCACGACGGGATTCATGCTGAGTGCAATATTATCGGGTTGAAAGAAGGTACATGTATCTTGTGAGCTGCTAGTCGTCGTGGTCATGGTCTGGCGGAGGGTAAAGGAGGTCGCGGGAATCTCTTCTCGCTCGACGCCTGTCTGAAGGGTTGGCAGGGAATCTTGATGGTCAGGCACGGGTGCAAAAGGGCATCGAAGAGGGGACTGGGCATGTGCTATGGAAATTTACTTCGCATGATATGCTATACTGAGCTTTGGCCCGCGTGAAAGACTAGGGCATGTGGACTTGGGGTGAGGGAGGCACTGGGAGAGGAGGTCGTCCGATGACGATATGATACTTTGTGCCGCAAAACGCGAGGTCGCCAGAGAGCATCTTATATGCGCTCTTGTGTTAGGTGCATCGCGTCCACCACCCACCTAATAGACACATGCTGGACGGCATCGACGAGCCCTGCGTGGGCAACACATGTTCCTTGTTGCAAGACGTGCGTGCGCATGGCCGCTGGATCAGAGCCAATTGGGTGCATTGGCAGGCAACGCGGGTGTTTTGGGGCCTGCAAGAAGCGATGGCCTCACTAATGCAACTGCTCCGTCTATACTTTCATACAAACCACACTTAGACCCCTCCTAACTTAGCTATGTCGACGCTTGAGGTCAGCGACCTGCCTGTGCCCGCCAAGGATGAGCGCTTCCCGACCATTAACCAGGCCCTGAACTGCTGGTAAGTGTAAATGTGGAGAGCCAAGGGGAAGAGCAGGGGATTTGCCTTGCGTTGGGCACGTCATATCTGCCCAGTGTACTTCGTGGCAGGGAAAGACTCGCCCGCTTTCCGCATGTACAAATGCTCTCCAGTTGTCTATCTCTTCTTGGTGCTCTCATTTATTTTCTCTTTGCGGTAACAGTGCCAGTGTATGACCCATCTGGACTCACACCTCTCCTTTTCTCTCTCACGTCCAGGAACAAATACAACGAGTGGGTGCTGTGCCTAAAGAACAACGAGAAGGATGAGGCCAAATGCTTTTTACCTCGTTTTAATATGCGTGAGCTTTGTCCAGGGGAGTGGGTGGAGAAATGGGATGCGGATCGCGACGGAGACAAGTTCGCCGGTCTCCAGGTGGACGATGCTGAGCATTAAGCGTCTCGGGTGTGGTAGCGCTAGATAGAGAATATTCGTGCGTTATTTCTCAGCTTGGTCCTTGTATTTCCTATTTAGCGATGGACTGGTGGGGTCGTGATGCATGAGTATTAGCGACGTGGATTTTTTCTGTAGGAAGGAAGAAGCGAGGGGAAAGACATGGGGCGAGGCTACAAGGACGAGTACAGGGAATATGGGACACTTGCCTCCTACTTTCGTCGTACGGCTATGTGTATGGGTTGGTTCTGTTGATATGCCGCGCTGCATTAGGGTGGGTATCCCTGGGAACGGCTCTTCGTCCGTGCGTTCTTTGTGTCGCGTTGTCAAGCAGGAAAAAGAAAAGGTACCAAAAAAGGCATTGATGAAATGCAAAAACCACCATTCAGCTCGTCATTTGTCGGTCGACGAGTAACTGACTAAGTTCATTGTTGTCATTATCATTTTTGCGGCCATGTATCTAGAAGTGGTTAGAGCTCTAGTTCTTTCTTCATCTTCCACCTTTTCCCTCCACTACTCAGCTTCGTAGTTTTTGAGCACTTTGAGATTCTTAGTTGGTTTGCTCGTTGCTGGTAGTTTCACTATTTCCTCACCTCACATCACGCCACATCGCATTTCTGTTGTCCCTCTATCTACTTTCCCATTGCATTTCTGCCCTTCGGTGGGCTCGTAAGACGACTTTCACTCATTTTATAATTTTCCTCTTCCCACATCAGCCCAGGAAAAATTTATGGGAATGCCAACTTCTCCCTCAAAAAAGAGAAAGGCACAAAAATCTCTAATTTCTAGAATGAGGTGTAAGGCAGAAAATTCTAGATAGAGGTTTTAGCCTAGAAAGAGTTGTTAGCGTCCTCTCCCTCCATCTCGACGCCACCGCTTCCCCCGCTGCTGCTGCTGTTGATCGTGGTGGTTGCCGCCGAGACGGTAGCTGGCGGAGATGCACTACCCAGCATCTCGACCTCCTCCTCGTCCCCGTCCTTGTTCACATCTTTATGAAGTTGTTGCTCTTCTGGGAGAGTGGACAACGTTGTCGGGGTGGTGGATGGAGATGTAGCGACAGTTTGCTGCTGCTGCTGTTGCTCCTCCTCCTCCTCCTCATCATCATCATCATCATCATAATCCTCCCCCTCCTTCTGATGCAGCTGCGGTTGCTGCTGCTGCTGTTGTTGGTGCTGCGGCTGCAGGAGATTCTGGCGCTTAGCGGAGACACTGTCCCGCTCCCTTTCCTTCCCAACCTCTCTCTGGTTGCCTTCGGCCGTCCCCTCCACAGAACGACCCATCACCCACTCCATGGGCACCTCGCTCTCCTTCCTCTTTTTAATCTTTTCCTCTAACCCCCCCACCCTCGCTCGTGCCTCAGCCAACTCCTCCCGCAACCGCACATTTTGCTCCTGTACATCTTCAAACGCCCTCCTGGCCGCCCACAGCTGACCCTCGCGTTGCTGCAATAATCCATGTTTACTTTCCAACCGAGCCCTCAGATTCCCATTCGAAATCTGAAGCTCCTTCACTATATGCATATCGCCCATGGTCACAAAGTGATCGTCCTCCTCCAGCCCCTCCTCCTCCTCTTCCTCTCTCCCACAGTCCCTCCCTCCCTCCCTCCTTCTTCGTTTTTTAACCGAAAATTCCATCACCACACTCTTCTCTTCTGCGATACTCTTCCTAAGCAAAGCATGCCCCTCCATGCATCGTCTCAACAATCCAGCCTGCTCCTCTAAGGCAGCTTGTAAGTGATCCCTCTGTAGTAACGTCGACCTATGAGGCCATGTATCCTCAAACCGCATCTGGGAAATAACTCTAGCGATTTCTCCTTTCTCCATGTCTTCCCTCTCCGCCTCCTCCGACAACACAGGGAACGGCTTCTGACTCGCCACATGAATCATTGGGGCTTTTCTCACGTACTCCACCCATTCCTCCAAAGTCCGTGCCGGGCTGTACTCCCCCGCTTCCCCACATTTCGTCAAGGATTCCAGCTCACCTCGCCAGGCGACACCACCCCCAATGCCAGGGCCCGTCGCTACTGCTGCTGTTGCTGCTGCTACAGCTCCAGCTCCAGGTGTCGAGCCCTCCTCCTCTTCCTCAACCAAGGCCTCAGCCTTGACAATCTCCTTTCGATTTGACTCCAAATATCTCTTCGCATTCCCTCGCAACGTGTCGAGTGCTTCTAACACAGGAGCATATATTCCTTCCACCAATCCACCAGTTTTCCGCTGCTGCTGCTGCAGCTGCTCCGCCTTCTCCGCCTTCTCCGCCGGCTTCGCTGCTTGTAAAAAAGCCACAGTCTGTTCTCGCAACGTGAAGAGGTCCTCCAAGTATTCATCCGCCGTGCCATAGTGCCCCGCGCGGATCTTCGAACCAATCTCAACAATATCCAACGGCCGCTCCCACCCCGCTGCCTCCCTACCTCCCTCCTTCTGCGATGGTCGCTTTGCGCCATTCAAAAAAGGACGCATGAAGGGCAAAGATAAATAATTGGTGGCTAGGCGAGCCCAAGACCGTTCTAACAAGACAGCAAGCTGGATCCGTGGGGCAGGATGTTCGCAGTGAGAACATTGATTAGAGTCATCGCCCGCCACATACTTTTGACGGCCCGTCGGGGCCAAGCCGGGGGGAAGGTGGGAGGGGCAGTAAGCAACTGGACACGACCCGCATTTCCAGATAACGGGATGCATGGCCTCCGATCCACTACCGTTTGCAAGCTTCCTCTTGCTGCTATTGCTGGTGCTAGTCTTCTTGCTGCTGCTGTTGGGCTTGCCGTCTGATACTGCTGCGGTTGCTGCTGCTCCAGCTGCTGTTGTGCTGGCGTCATCGTCCACATCTGAGGCCCCACCCCTGTCATTCTTCTCACCGCCATCACCACCACTCGCCTCCACCCCCCTCCCCTTACTGCCACTGATAGCACCCTTACTTTTCCCGCTCTTGGCCGCAAGTTCCGCCTCCGACACACGGCAAATCGCACACCGGTGCCGCGGGCAGAAGAACTGATCCCCTCCCGCCAACATCCCTAAACAAGGCTTATGGTACACTTTCCGGCAGTTGGGCGCATCGCACTGCATCAGCATCCCAGGCTCCATGCAAATAAAGCACTCAAATTCCGAGTCGTCCGATCCCCTTCCTCCACCTCCTCCCCCCCCCCTTCCCTCCCAATCAGCCTCTCCGGTGCTTCCCCCTCTCATGCCCCAACCTCCCCACGTCGCCCGCTTCTCTGCTGCTGCTGCTGCTGTTGCTGCTGCTATTGCTGCGGCTGATGCTGCTGTCAGCGAGGCCCGTCGCCTCTTCGCCTCCAATTCTGCTGCAGCGTTTTCTGACACGCGCGGAGGTCGTCCCCTGCCTCGACGAGCTCCCTCCACCCCTTCCTCCCCCCCCCCTCCCCCAGCAGCAGCACCACCACCGAGTATACCCAAGCCCGGAGCATAATCACTGTGATATTGCTCTTGTAACAAGCAAGTCTCGAGTGGCTGGCCCTCCCACGGCCCCCCTCCCAAGGAAGATTGAAACGCAATATGTCCATTCTGAGGCACCCCTCCCCCAGCTGGAGCACCAGCAGTAGCAGCAGTGACATCAGCAGAAGCGTGTGTATGCATGGGTGACACGACCCCGTCAGTGGACGAGAGTGACAAGTGTTGATGCCAAGCAGAGGGGAAAACGTCACCATGCCTGTAGTGGTCATGGAGCGATCCTCCTCCTCCTCCCCTTTGACAGGCATCCCAATTTCGCAGCGCCTCTTCAACCCCAGCGACAAATTTCGCATTTTTAGTGACTTTGGCGTTGGTATTGAAAGATTTCCTCATCCCTTCCTCGAACGCCACCAAGCTCGCCGGATGGATCCAGCCAATGTCATTCGAGCCGAAGAATTTCACACACACTTGAGTCGCCTTCCGCTGGTACGAAGCGTATCGTCGTTGCTCCTCCTTCGACGCCGCACGCGCAGGCCAGTAGGGATGGTGTCCCAATTTCGCCCAGAAGCCAGGGGATCCAAGTAGAAAATCCAGCTCGGGCTCGAACTTTTCCATCATGACCGAGCCGCCGCCGCTGCCGCCACCACTGCTGGACGCCATATGTCTCTTTTCTCTCTCTCACTCTCTTGTGGGATTCGTCTTGACTCGTCGATGTGGCGTCGCGCTACTTATTTTCGCCCAAATTATCTAAGAATAATTTCGCGCCGCGTTGATCATTCACCTATAAGTGGTGAAAAGAGTAGAGGGGAACGGGTGAATAAACGAAGAAGGGAGGAGGGAAGGTGCAGGGGTTATGCTACCCTTCACTTCAGTCAGCGACGGACACAAACAACAGTCTTGCGACGTGTGGCCTGCCGCTCGGCAAGGTAGGAAACAGCAAGACACGCTTCGAGGTGTTGTACGGAGGATGCGTGGTCGTGATCGAGGCACAGAACGTCAGCACTACTCATAGCACCAAATATGCACCACAAACAATCCAACAAAAAACTCCAGAATCCATTGGCGGACACCCCATGCCTCCAAAGTTAAGAAACAATAACTGTATCAACTACTGGGGCAAGATCGCAAACGTATGGAGGGAAAAAGTCGAATGAGATGAATACGCCACCGCGGTAGGTCGTGAGAAGAGAAGAGGATTTTCTGCGCTCCTTCCCGACCACCCACATGTGTCCCAATGCATGAACACCAAAACCACCATCTATACACGCGTAGACCACCTGTCTTCAATCACGTGTGCAGGGTGATGGAGTGACGTTAAGGCGGTTACCAGGAAGTAATTGGAGGGATTCATAACTGCCCCTCTATGGAAGTAGTTTGAGCACTCTCAATTTTTAGGCATTCCTCCTCCACGTTGTCACTATTCAACCATAAGCACGCATATGCCGTATAATACTAGGAACGTCCCGGTCTGTGGAGCAGTCAGTGGCCTCGGAAAAGGCTTCCAAGGACCGCCTTAGTGTCGTGCTCCTCCCTCTGCCATCTCCTCATCTTCCGCAGGAGCAGCATGCCTGTGACCAATATAAAGGTAGGATAAGGGACTAGGAGCCAAATGAGGACTTGCGTTCTATGGAGCGTGTTATACAGACCCTCCCAAGGCCTTGACATGGACACAGCGGCTATAAGGTGGGTGTAGGGAGGGAATGGCCCTGGGGCATGGCCTTTTCCAATTCTCAGATCACGAGGGAGGTGGTGCTTCGCGCAACCCTCTCTGGTGTGAGAAGACTTACATGGATTGTGTGTAGAGCCACGACCCAGGTAAGGCGTTTGTCAACGTGCTGGTCGACGACAAAAGAAGCGGTGGAGACGGGCCCTGGGTTGGTTAGTGCAGAGAAAATGAAACGTGAGGTCAAAGTATTCGATTACTGCCAGGAATTTGCTTGTCTCGTTGCATCACTACTCCTGCCTCCTCCTGCCTCCCTCCTTCTTCTTCGTCGGGTTCTAGCCCCTTCACCACCTCTCAAACTACACTCATGCGAAGATATGCTGCACAACCAGGTTTAAATAAGTCAGCCAAGGAGCTCAAGTAGGGCTTTAATACCCCCATCCTTTCAGGCGTCCGCTCACATGGGTCTTTGCTGAGTTTATCCGAGGTCGCCCGCCAATGAAGGCTACTCTTGAGCTAACCTTTGGCTTTCACAATCATTTCCTGTACAGTGACCGCACAGGTGCCCTAAAACGGGGCGAAAGACGCGCAGGGCCTGCTGCGCGGCCTAAGAAAGGGGATCGTGCGGTCTTTTTGTGCGGTAAGAATTCAGGAAAGGCTCCTCCTCTCCGCTCTCTCTCTTGTCCGAAATGGCCTACAAACAGACAGCACTGACCACCAACACCCAACACAAAATGCATACTGAACCCCGGCACAAAAACTCAGAACGCATGGGACAGAGACAGAGGAGAATTGGTAACGGTGGTCACTGTAGTTTTAGTTGTACAAGTAGATTTTGGAAATACCTTCTCTTGCTTTTGGTGGCAACCTTTCACATGGCTTCTACTCGCGGCCTCGTCCGAGGTACCCGCACCGGGGCCGCATCCATCGCCTCTTCCTTTATTCCTTCCCCGAACAAGCCGACCTCCTCGATTGTACCATGGAGAAGAAAAAGAAGAGGAGGGCAACCGCATGTCCACGCGACGGCATTGGAGGCAACCTCGCAAGGCGGCGAAAAAGCAGCTGGTGGGGGCGGAGCTGATGGAGTGAAGGCATGGAATGGTATTGCCCGCCTGTCTTTGGTTGTTCCTCCGCCAATTCCTTCAGCGCTATCCTCCACGTCTTCTTCGCCAGCACCACAAGACGACGTATTGTTGCATCCACCGACTTTAGGTCGGGTGGGAGGAGCTGGAAGAGGAGGAGAAAAAGGAGGGAAAGGCGGGCGAGTGCAGCAACGCCAGATAACAAACACAAACGGGTGTGGTTATTCAGGAGATGCAGTGGAGATGCTACAGCCGGTTCCGCAGCAGCCACAGCCGGAGCAACCACAGCGACAACAATCACCATCACAGCAGCAGCAGCAGCAGCAGCGACGAAGGTGGCTCTCAACACAGTCAGCCACAGAGATTGAAATGCCTCGCGCGTGGCCGTCATCACTGCCTTTGACACCCCAACAACCCATGCGAAATGTCAACTCCCCCCCTCCTTCTCCTCGTCCTCCTCCAACACAGCGCCACCTCGAGAACTATAAGACAGGTTTAAACCAGACCAGCAGCACCAACTTCCAACCAGCAGCACCAGCAGGCCCACTTAAATACGCACGACAACAACCACGTGTTCAAGCACCACCCTTCTCCCCCTCAACTAACACCACCGCCAACCACTCCTCGGTCTCCATCGAGGGGGTCGTCAAACGAATCACCTTCGCCAGCGGGTCCACCGGCTTCAGCGTCCTGAAAATTGACTGCGAGAATCTTTCAGAAGTGATTACGGTCGTAGGAAATTTCGGCCCTGTTTCCGTTGGGATGGGTCTCTCGGTTCGGGGGGACTGGAAGCATGACGCCCGGTGGGGTAAGCAACTGTGTGCAGTGCAGTATAAGGAGACGGCGCCGGCCACGCAGGAGGGTATTGAGAATTACCTGGCTTCGGGGTTGGTGAAGGGCATCGGGCCCGTGGCTGCTCGACAGATCGTGAGTCATTTTGGTGTGAGGACGCTGGAGGTGTTGAACGAAACGCCGGAGCGTTTGGTGGAGGTGGAGGGCATTGGGCCGAAGAGGGTGCAGCTGTTTATCAAGGCGTGGCAGGGGCAGAAGGAGGTGACTGAGGTGATGCTTTTCCTTCAGAGCCACAATGTGAGTACTACGCTGGCAACGAAGATATATAAGAAGTATGGGAACCGCTCTGTGGAAGTTTTGAGGAGGAATCCATATCAACTAGCGGATGAGATGGAGGGGGTGGGCTTCCGGACGGTGGATAAAATTGCGGCGCAGTTGCCGAATTTTGATCCTGGGAGCGCAAGAAGGCACCGGAGTGGGTTGTTGTTCATCTTGAATGAGCATGCCAATGAAGGTCATTGCTATGGGACACGGCAGGGGCTCTTGAGGGAGGGCTCGCGGTTGCTGGGTGCTGCTCCGGACATACTCGATTCGGTGGTGGATGAAATGATTGAGAACAGGGATCTGATTGTGCATTATCATGATGGTGCCAGCAGTAGCAGCAGTGCTGATCGGGCGAGGCAAAAACTGCAGCAGATGCAGGAGGGAGCGCAACAGTACGAAGCGTTGTATTTGCCTTTCTACGACATGTGCGAGGCTGAGACAGCACGGCGGATCCAAGAGCTGATGTGCTCCACAGCTACTGCTTCAGCTGTTGCCTCCCTTGCTGGCAACAAAGACAAGGCTGCCAGAGCAATTGAGCGGGTGCAGCAGTGGAGTGGTGTAACCTTTGATAAAGCACAGCTGCAAGGGTTGATGACCGCGGCGAGAGGGAGGTTTACTGTCTTGACGGGCGGGCCAGGGACGGGCAAGACCACTATGGCACTGGCAATTATTCGTCTGTTTGGGGAGGAAGGGGCTGGGGTGGCGCTTGCGGCACCCACAGGGAGGGCAGCGCAGCGTTTGGCGGATGGAACGGGGTTAGAAGCGAAGACTATCCACAGGTTATTAGAGTACAGTAGTGAGACCAAGGCCTTTGGGAGGGGTCCGGGGAACCTGTTGGATTGTGATGTGTTGGTGGTTGATGAGGCATCAATGGTTGATGTTGTTCTGATGCATCACCTCCTGGCGGCCTTGCCTCCCTCGGCCTCTGTTGTGTTGGTGGGCGACGTGGATCAGCTCCCCCCCGTGGGGCCTGGAAACGTTTTGAGGGACATAATCGACTCGAAGCAGGTGGAGGTGGTGAGGTTGAGCAATATTTTTAGACAAGCAGCCCAGAGTGCCATCATTGTGAATGCGCATCGGATTAACCGTGGGGAGATGCCGGAGTTCGGCAGTGGCGGGACGGGGGAGAAACGGGGGAGGAAGAAAAAGCAGGAAGCGGGCGTTGCCGCTCCTGCCGCCATCCCTGTTGTTAAAACCCCTGCTGCAGCTGCTACTGGTGCTGACAAAGTCAACAACGATTTTTTCTTGATTGAGGAAGAAGATCCTACAAAGCTCGTAGGGCTTATCACGGAGCTATGTGTGAAGAGACTGTCGAAGCACTACAAACTCGACCCAATCAAAGACATACAGGTCCTTTGTCCCATGAAGAAGGGGGAGGTGGGCACCCTACACCTTAACACAGTCCTCCAACAAGCCCTCAATCCTCGTGGGGCGAACGAATGCGTTAAATACGGAGGGAGAGAGTATCGACTGGGCGACAAAGTTATGCAGGTCAAAAATAACTATGAGAAGAACGTGTTCAATGGAGGGGTGGGGAGGGTGGTGGAGGTAAGGCCAGCGGAGAAGAAATTGACGGTTGCGTTTGATGGGACGGAGGCGCCAGTATCTTACGATGCGACTGACTTAGATCAGATCATGCTTGCGTATGCAGCAACTGTGCACAAGGCCCAGGGGAGTGAGTACCGGGTAGTGGTTGCTCCGCTTTTGTCGAGGCAACATCATGTGATGTTGCAGCGGAATTTGTTGTATACCTGTGTAACGCGTGCGAAAGAGGTGCTAGTGTTGGTAGGGTCCAAGGCAGCAGTTGCAAAGGCCGTGGGGAATGACAAGCCGTCGGGAAGGAATTCAATGTTACATCGGCGCTTGCTTGACTTGGCTGGGAAGGAGGAAAGGTAGGAGGAGCAGGTGGAGCAGCAACAGAAGTAGCAGCACCCGTAGCAGCGGCGTCTGCGGTATCATCATCTTGAGATGTTGTCACGAAAGAAAAGGAGGCGCACAAGGGTTTGTATTTTTCGCTTTGTACATTGGCACCATTAAGACAGCCGTGAGAGTAAACTAGCCCAAAATGAAGGATACCAGAAAGTATCGAGACAGAAATGTGGAAGGCTTCATCGAGCATACAACAAAGCCAAGAAAAGAAAGACGTGTAGAATTAAAACCGAGGGGAGTGAGTGTGTTATTTTCTTGATTCAGAGATTAAGTAGGTGGATTTTTTTGTCTTCGCCAAGATTACAGATTTCCAGTCCTTGGTGTTTTTTTAAAAGTTTCTACCGCTGCTGGTGTGCTTGCGTTTCTTTTTCTACTCCGTCATCCTCTCCGTCATCTTAACTTCCGTCGTCTTCTTCTCCCTCCCCCCTTACTCTGTACACATATTTCTGCGATCCGATCGACACGACACAACTATTTCTAATAATGGATAAAGATGGGGGAAGAGGGGAAGGCGGAGAGGGAGACACGGGAGAAGGCATGCGTGGAACACGGGACCGAGAAGTGTGGTTGCATATGAATTTGAGGACAGAGAGGGCAGAGGAAAGCGACGCAAGCCAATGGCATTTCTACTCCTTTTATGATGCGCAATCTGTCCCCCATCTCCTGCCCCGCAAATACTTCCCTCTTGCCTCACTCTATCACTTCCGCTCTACTTGTATACTCTCTACTCAGACTGTTCCCTCTATCTTTTTCTAAATGCGGTTGCTGTTGGCGTTGCTGTTGCTTGCTTAAATGGAATCAAAGAATGAAACAACTCTAGTTTTCTTTCCACGGCGCACTCTTTATATCCATATCATACCTCCAGAAGATTAGTTTTCCCCTTTCCCTTTTCTCTTACAAACAGCAAACTCCCTTCCAAATTAGTTGTACTTGGGGTGATTGCTCTCCTCCCACCCTGGTTGTTGCGCCCCCTTGTCGGCCACCACTGTCTTGTTCGACACCGCGTAATTGGTGTTTGTCGTACCATAGTCTGACCCCGAGCCTCTTCCCTTAAAATCTTTCATGCTCTTCCCATTCGCCGCATCCCTTGCCCTGGATTCCTTGAGCTTTGCCCAAGCCCCCGTCGCACGTTTTCGGTTCGTCACCATCCCTATGGCCGCAAAAAAATCAATGAACGCCTTGGTCGGGTTGAACTGCTGCGAAATCCCAAACTCGGAAGCCGCGTAGTCGTAGGGGTAACGATGGTGCCAGTTATGCCAGCCTTCTCCGATCGCCACTACCGATACCAACGGGTTCTCCGCCGGCCACATGGTAGGGTCGTACGGGTGGTCGCCATACAAGTGCGCCGCACTGTTAACCATCCAGGTGAAGTGCAGCACCAACATATACCTCAAAGCCCCCGCCACCCAAAAGGCGTTCCAGAACGCCTCGCCCCAGAACCTCGATGCAACAAGCGCCGGCATGACAAAGCACATAAACTGGGCGAACCACGGATCCCAATCACGCTGGAATCGCACCACGGGATCGGCAGCCAAATCGGAGAAATCGAGTTGCTTCCCCCCTTCGACCACCTTGGGGTGCTTCTTAACAATGAGCCAGCCCATGTGCGCGAAGAAGAAGCCACGGGTGGCGTTATGTGGGTCAGCATCAGTCTCGGAGTACTTGTGGTGCACGCGGTGGTCCCGGGACCAGTGGTAGATGCTGCCTTGGTTCGCAATTGAGTTGAACAACATCAACAGGATGCGATAAGGCAACGTGGCATTGTACGAACGGTGTGCCCAAAGTCGGTGTACGCCGGCAGTAATCCCCAGCCCGGTGATGGGCCATAGGATGAACGCTTCGAGGAGAGTTTGCCATTTGCAAGCCAGAATGGTAGTTAGACCGATGTAGCCCGCCAAGTGGACAAGGACGAGGTAGATAATCATAGGCCAGTTAAGGTTTCCTTCTTTGAAATGATAGACCAGGGCCGAGACAGAGTCTCGGGCGAGCTGGAAGACCATGTTTGCGTGTCTGTGATGGGTAGAAAATGAGGGGGGGGTGGAGTCAGATACGGGTGGGATATAAGAGGAAAGTGTGTGCTTCGGAATGCCAAGTACGTAGAGGTGGTGTGTACGTGCATGTCTCTGTGTGTGTGTCTCTTAAGATAATGATGGCTGTTTGAGGGCTGCGCGCACCATGTGGGGCACGCGCCCGCACCAAAAAAGGTTCTCTTCCTCGGTCGCTACGTGCAAGGCCACGGCGAATTTGGGAAGGTCACACGCACCAGCCCACCCTCCCTAAGAGCACGGTGGGACATGAAAGGACGCGTTCCAATCGCCCACAAAATGCATGGTTCGAGCCCCCATCGGCCGGGCAGAGGATCGATGGGGTCGTGTCGAAGGGCCTGGCTGTTATGATTCTCAGCGGGTGCAGGCGTGACGAGACGACCGCCTCAGACCTTCAGTGTGCGTGCGCGACAGTGGAATGAGTGTGAAATGACAGCGTGTGGAAGAGCACAAGTGTACACAGCGACACTCTAAGGAGCTGCATCACTCTGGTGTCCCCTCCACAACCACGTATGCCCCGGAGCGTCGGCGCCGTGAGTGGGGTGAGGAGGCCAGGCACGCCGTCGAAAAAGCTGCCGGTCAACAACTCCGGCGCCGCATGACAAGGCCTGCTATGTGTGTGGGCACGTGGTGTGTGCATGCAGAATGCGCTGCGCATAGCCAAAGGGGCATATAAGAAAAATAAGAAAAGGGCTTGAGTCAGCGCACCACTCCCTGATCTTTTCCCATACCAACAAGTGTTCTAGTTGCCGTGATGGCTCGCCCGAAGATTGTCGACGCATCATGCTCTAAGGCCCGGGGGTGTCATGTCATGTGGTGCACCGTGATCTTGGAGGTGCGGGCAGACTGAAAACATAAAGTCAAGCAAGAGAACGAAAAGCAGTCAACGACAGGCGTCGATTGAACTACTCACCACTTGGCATCGTAAACAACAAGACAGGTGGACCAGGGGTGACGAGGCAAGCAGCGTGGAAGGCGACAGCTGTCTCGTCCGGTCTCGTCGCACCCCCAGCCGTTGTTCGTGCCGATCCCGACATGGCGACGTCGTAATTGAGAGACATTCCCGAAGGAGAAGGGAAACTCTTGGTTTTGTTTTGTGCTTGCGTGCGAGAGCGCATGGAGTGTGCGGATGTGTGTTGGGTGGAGTGTGCCATTCGTGCTTGCTGCGGGAAAAACAAAAAAATGGGTGGTCGCAATAGCGAGATTGCCCGGCCCATGTCTCGTTTCTTCTTTCCCAGGCTTCCTTCTTGGTACCTAGATAGACCCCTCAACCACGATTCTGTGTTCCAATGGAAAGGGTCTGCTATACCATGTCCTCCCCACCAAATTTTCGGTTGACAACCTCAACACATGAATCAGAACCAGTTTACTATTAACAGATATGGATTATACTCCACGTATTTCAAGTTTGTGCATCCTCTTCTTCTGGTCCATCTGTACATATTCCCCTCCTCTTCCCGCTCTTCCTCCTCCCCTCCCTCCACCATATTAATGCCCTGCGCTTCGCCCTCCGGTCATGGTGTTCAGCTCCCTCCTTACACGCCCATCTCTGCCCGTTTCCCATCTGACTTCGCAACATCCAACTAGTCAGACACGCATGCACAAACGCGACAAATCTCTCTCCTTCATACCCCTGTACCCGCGCCCTCCACCACCACGTCACTAGAACCTCCCTCCCTATTCTTTCCCCCCTCTGCCTGATGACATGGTTATACGCTCTCCTTAATCGCACCTGCTCCTGAGCCAAATCTCGAATGACTCCAAACACTTTTTGAAGCAACAATAACTCATTCCGACATGCCAAAGCCAGTCCCATCGCTCTTAGTTCTCCTTCTTGGCGCACCACGCTGGCCCAAGCACATATAACACGCCGCATTCGAGCATGAAGTCCCAAACCCGCAACGTGCGCAAGGAGAGCAGCCCGTCGTGTAAATCGCTGCAATTTCTGTAGTGATACATGCAGCCGCCGACGGAGGCAATGTGATGAAGCAAGACTTAGAAGATGTCTGCCTTTTTTCTGCTGAAACGCCACCCGCGGGCTCCATCGCTGCAGCAAGGCACGCTGAAGGGATGTCGACTTGTGGAGAATTACCGCCTTCTGCTGCCGTACGCGCCCGACTGCTGCCGCGGCTGCTCTGCGTTGCCATCGTCGCAGGGCCCGTCGGCAGCTCTCTTTTCGATGAACAATTGTGAAAACACGCAAGTGAAGGAGCACCTTTCGGGCTGAAGCGTAAAGGAGGGACATGGCGCGAGTGACTGCGTGAAGACGTTGCGATTGAAGCATGATTTCGATGGCTCTTTGATGGACGTTATGTTGTCGTGCGCATAGGCTGAGTCGCCATAGTGCGGTGGTGGCGCGACGACGGGCCCAGGCAAGGCTGGCTGTGTAAATACATGTTGATTGCAGTCGTTGGGCGTTTGTACGGAGGAGAAGGAGCGGGAGGGCTCGTCGACATGTGTGTGATTTGTGCGCTCGTGTTACGATGAAATTAGCTCGCTGGATCGATGCATGAGTGCGTCTTCGCCTGGTCCAGCGTCGCAAATATCGATGATGCTGATGATTAGTAAAGAGATTTTCTGCTATTGTACAGTGCATGTGGCGGTTGAGGTTAGTGCCCAAGGCGGCCAAGACGCAGTGTTGGAGTAGGCGTATCTCGGGTAGGGGAGGGAGAAAGAAAGAGGATTCGTCGGGGTGGGACTGGTCTTCGTTTTCTACTCCCTTGCTGTCACGGGGTGCTGAAAAGGATGGGACGGAGAGAGTGCCTTCGACGCAAATGCCCATGTCAATTCGCATCCCCGGCATGGACGACAAGGAGAAGGGCGAGGACAGCCATGATGAGGTACCATCAGAGGAGTTGGAGTGCAACATGATGTCAACATCGGGTAAAGACACAGGAAAATCACGCTGCTGTTCCTGCTGCTGCTGCTTTTGCCGCTGCTGTTGTTTTTGCTGATGCTGCTGCTTCCTTCTTTCCTTGGCCGAGGGCTCCCACCATGCAACAAGTCGCCGAACATGAAAGGCATCTGCCCTCGCCCCCTCTAATTGCATATATTGTTTTCGCCGACGATTGACAAACAACGTACTCAGGGCCAAATGAGCTAAATTCTTGTGATGGAAACGCAGAGCCATATCAATAAGGTGATGGCGTTGGCAACGTGAACGCCACCGAGTGAGCCATCGTCGCAAAAACCACGCTTGAGCGACGCGGTCTAGAACCGCGGGACAGTGATCTGATTGTAATTTGATGGAGAGGATTAAGGGGGGGGGGCTAGAAGAGGACGACGAAAAGGAGAGGGAAGAAAGGATGGGTAGAGGTGCGCTGCTGCTGCGATGACCCCACACCTGCAGGCAATGCGCGAAAAAGCATTGCACTGAGAAATAGTTTGATTTCTTTGCGAGGCGCAATAGCTCGAGGATCGAAGCCCTTTCGTGGCTACATGCATATGTCTGTCGCACTCTGTTGCATTCGCTTTTGCTTCCGCTGCTGAAGGTACTGCCGAAGCAGCTGCGATGGTGGTGGTTGCTGCTACCGTGGTCTGAATAGGGGCTCGTCAAGCACGTGGATGTCGTTGTCATCGTGTTGATAGTTTCCAACAGATGTCTTCGGTAAGCCAGCTGGGCAAGGCGGACGCGGAAGCACCTCCATGCCCTTCGGAGAAAGGGATCAGCTGCTGGACCAAGGAGAGTGGGGGAGAAGCAGAGCTCTTGCTCATCGTCATCATTGTTCTTATGACTGAAAAGTTGTTTGGATGCTTGAGTAGGTGGAACTGTTCGACAGTAAGCTGCAGCGGTGGAAAGGGGTTGCGCCGTAGCCGCTGCGGGCATGAGCAGAGGTGTGTGCGGCTCTGATGTCATGACTGCTGCAGCGTAGAGGGAGACAAATTGGAGGCACGACAAAGCTTGGGTAGTATCATCAGCACCTGTCGATGCAGCTTACGTAAGATCAGGTGTAGCTTTATGCTACCTGTATGGTTATGTGTGGGTTCGTCGTAGTGTGAAATATGGAATGCAGTCTGAAAAGGCAAGAGCAAGTGCAGAAGAAACCATGGCACATGAGAACGAGGGGAGTATCCGAAGCCAATCCATTTCGTTTTGAAACATCATCGAAGATACACGCAATGCACTTTATAACCCTATAGTTTATCACGTGTGCTTTCTTGACTCCATTTTTGGGTGGTCCTTAACGGTACAGCAAGAAATGCATTCAGGAACGTACATTTCCACGTATCGTAATGCAGTAGTTTTTCATTCTTTCGTTCCTGAACTTAACATTCATTGTACACCATTCGCAGCTACACATATCACATCCGTTGCCCTCTCACTAAATTACTCCTCCTCAAACCGGTGGCAAGTAGGAGGGGCAAATGGCCGTGAGGCTGCATTCCCAGCATTTTGGATTGACGGCCCTACAAGTTTGCTGCCCCAGTCCCACCAGCAAAGGGTTCACCTGATAAAGAGAAAATATATCAAGGATAAAATGATGTTTCACTTGCTTCTACGCTACTTAAAAGACCAAGGCCGCTTATAAGAGCGACCAAGAAGGGTATAGAATACGAGCATGCATGTGAAGAGACAAAACCCCGCAATCCTACATCCTCCGCCACATATATTAACATACCTCCTCCCAATTCTCCCTTGGCATCCAGGATTCGAGGAGCTTGCGTGTTTTTTCAGGGTTTTGGGCCTTAGGATTTTTGTAGTTCCAGGTGTTGGCCCATCCGAGGCGATTGCTGCAGAAGGACGGAGGGAGACAGGAAGATAGGGTAACAGGGGGGAGGGATAAGGCGTTTTCTAACATAGCGAGGAAGGTAAGAGGAGAGAGAAGGTGGGGAGATTTACAAGGTACGTACCTGATTCGATGCACGTGGGTATCGACACAGATGCCGACGACTTCCCCCCATCCATAGGCGCCTTGGGTGTGAAAGAGGTGGATGGGGGGAGGGAGGGAATAGGGAGGGATGGACGGATTGACTGAGGAAGGGACGGAGGAAGGGAAGATGAATGTATGAATGAAGGCGGTCAAACTGGGGAAATGACTATGTTCTATGAAAGTTATACATTCGTAACATGCCAGTTTACACGTAAAGGTCCCCCCTCCCATTTCACCCTTCCTCCATGGGTACGTACAGACGAGGATAGCCATTTTAGGGCCCACGCCAGGAAGCGACATTAAATCTTCGAACGTGCGGGGTATGTCACCGGCGTATTCTTCCTGTATATTTTTTCGAGGGAGGAAATATATTTAACGACAAGACAACAGATGAAGTCATTCGTCCTGCTCCCTTATTCCCACCTGAACAGTTATCGTGTCAGCGTTCCCTCCATCCTTCCCCAGCCGTACCTTTAAAATCTTGCACACCTTGATGATATTCGCCGATTTGGCCGTATAGAAAGACACTGGCTTGATCACCTCTCCAATTCCTTCCTCCCCCAGCTCTTCCAACCCTTCAATAGTGATTCCACACGCCTCATATAACCGACCCATGGCCTTCTCGTTCACCAAGTCCGTCGTTTGACTACTTAACATCGATGAAATCAATGTCTGCAACCTCATATGCTCCGGGGAAGTGGCGTGGCGTTTTCCCAACTCGGCGCACCCAAAAAGGTCCACAGGTGCAGCAGGGCCTGCTTCGCGCATTTTGCGGATGTGTTCTAGTTGTTGCTGCCAGAGGGGGTGAGGGGAAAAGGGGGGCGATGCAGCTTTTTTGGGTTTAGGTACTGCTTTTGGCTTGATGGTCCTTGCCGGTGCAGCGGCGGCGATACTGCTCGTGGATATGTTATTAGTCTTCTTTCTGGGAGCGATTTCTGCACCAGTGGACTTTTCCTTGGCAGCGATCGCGGGAGGAGTGACGGGGTCTGCTGCAGCAATCTGCACCGTGCCGTCTTCGTTTTCAGCCCCTGCTGCCCGTGTGTGGCCTCTCAGTGACAGCCGGCTCTCCTGTTGAGAGAAGGTGTGGGCCACTGAAGAAAAAGAAAAGGAAACAGGAGCCCGCCACAGTCCCGATCCCCGGCCACCAATGGCCGAAAACGCCAGACTGTGTGTGCTGGTGTTGGGTTGGGCCCGATCGGATGAGACGAAGACCAAAGCAGTCAGAATGTAGTATAGATAAGAGGGACGCACCTATGCCTGCCGTAGACCACAATACAACTCAACGATATGACCATATATGCGAGTGTAGTGGCAAAGAGTGAACCGCGTGTGCCGCTGCTTGGCATTGGATGCTCGAGCGGCTGGGGCTAGAGGAGAGTTTTGTGCCGCGACGTGATGGGGACCAAAGCTGCGGTTTTTTTGCTGTCACAACTCGATCCTTGAATCATTATGAGATGGAAAAATATGTTTAAAGGGTACTGGTGCAATGGGTAATGTTGATTCGGGCGCAAGGGACAAAGCCCCTGCACAGATGCTTGACCCTGATTCAGGGCCAAGGAACTAACGCCCAGTGCTGATGGCAACGGTTTTCTGTGCGTAATGTTGACATTCTTCACAGCGTGATGCCACCTCGCAAAACCATCTGCTCAATGTTTTGTCCGCTCCACACACTGGCATTGATAGGAAAATATTCTCTCACGAAGCTACCGCCCCTCTTTCCCCCTCATTTTTCTCCGCGGCCTAGCCTTTACAAAGCACCTCAATACATCAACGATGCTGCGGCGACTCTTCCTGCGCTCGTCCACCTCTCTCTCTCGCACCATCGCCACCATCACGCCCGGCTTGTCCCGTGCCCTTGCCACTCTTTCTGTTGGCGCGCCCGACCTCCCTCGTGCCTCGAGCACCAACACGAAGCGGCGGTTCGAATGGCAAGACCCCCTGATGCTGCGGGCGCAATTGACGGAGGAAGAGGGCATGATCCAAGACATGACCCGCGCCTACTGCAAAGAAAGCCTGCAATCCCGCATCCTCCAAGCGAACCGCCACGAGGAGTTTGACCGGAAGATCCTGACGGAAATGGGCGAGTTGGGCTTGCTAGGGCCGACCTTAAAAGGGTACGGATGCCCGGGAGTGGGATATGTGGCATACGGCCTGATTGCCCATGAGGTGGAAGCGGTGGATAGTGCCTATCGCTCCGCGATGAGCGTGCAGTCTTCTTTGGTCATGCATCCCATTTATACGTTCGGCACGGAGAAGCAGAAGGAGACGTATTTGCCGGGGTTGGCAAAGGGGACGTTGGTGGGGTGTTTCGGGTTGACGGAGCCGAATCATGGTTCGGACCCGGGGGGAATGGAGACACGTGCCCGCCGGCAGAAGGACGGGAGTTTCGTGTTGAGTGGCAGTAAAAACTGGATCACCAACTCACCCATCGCGGACGTGTTTGTGGTATGGGCGAAGGATGACGAGGGTGCTATCCGGGGGTTCGTCTTGGAGAAGGGGATGGCCGGGTTAACAGCGCCTAAAATCGAGGGTAAGTTCTCGTTGCGTGCGTCGGCGACGGGCATGATTGTGATGGACGACGTGAAAGTCCCAGGGGAGAACTTATTGCCGAAAGCCAAGGGGTTAGGAGGGCCTTTCTCGTGCTTGAATAGTGCGCGGTACGGCATCTCGTGGGGCACCATGGGGGCGGCTGGGTTTTGCATGGCTACTGCCCGGGAGTACGTGCTGGACAGGATGCAGTTTGGGGCGCCTTTGGCAAGCAATCAGCTGATACAAAAGAAACTCGCAGACATGGGGACTGAGATTGCGCTTGGTCTCCAGGCGTCGTTGAGGGTAGGGAGGTTACTGGATCAGAAAGAGGCCGTGCCGGAGATGATCTCGATGGTAAAGAGGAATAATTGTGGGAAGGCGTTGGAGGTGGTGAGGGTTGCAAGGGACATGTTGGGAGGGAATGGAATCTCGGACGAATATCATGTGATTCGACATGTGATGAATTTGGAGGCGGTTAACACCTATGAAGGGACTCATGATGTGCATGCGTTGATACTGGGGAGAGCGATAACGGGCATCCCGGCGTTCGTGCCGCGGAATAGCACATTTCAGTAAGACAGCAGAGGAAGAGGAAAACATGAGAAAGGAAGGGAGGGAGTGAGATCGGGAGAGAGAGAGGAGGCATTGAAGATGTAAATATCATATAGCATAGGCCCGGGCGGGCAGTTGTGCATTTGTACCGCGTCGGATAGCTTAGGAAGTTGGCGGAAGGGATGGGGGCAGAGGAGAAGGGTACGAGGAAAGAAGTGAAAGTTACCAAAATCCGCTGGGCAGGTGTGAGTTGTGTGTAAGAAAGGAAAGCGGGATGGAAGGGAGAAAGATTGTGAATAGCTATTCAGTGCTCACAATTTTCTATGAAACATGTGCACTTTGGCGAGTAGAAGAGATGAAAAATTAAACAAAAGGTAAAGCTGATGTACAACCAAAGGATGAGTATGAATGCTTACGGTACTTTAATATCTGTCGAGGCCGAGGCCTCCCGAGGCCAATTTCCACTTCCACAAAATAAAACTCTCATACAAGCACTCGACCAAAATCTATGGGACACATGTGGGCTTGTAATGCTCGCACCGCATGTGGCCTAGGGTTTGTGCTCCTGGCTATCGTATCAAAACGCTTAATTCTCCCCCGCTCAATTTTTGCAGGCTACAGGCACAAATCAAGCAGCCTGCAAGCACCTGGAGATGGACATCCGCCCCGCGTTGAGGCCGTTACGCGTCGAACGGTCGGCGGGACAATTTTTGCATATGGGCGTCCATTTCTGATATAAAGTATGACGACTAGTCGCCCGCGCGATGGTCCGTTGTCACCCGATTTCTTTTGCTCATGATTTGACGAAGGGGCTGATGAAAACTTTTCTTCCACTTTTGCAGGGGCCTTATTTCTTTCACACAACCACGGCATATTATTGCCTGTCTGGAATGCTCGCAAG